>Ga0210389_10000119_pt1 | contig 79192 bp, 57 predicted proteins | sample IncBWH28OmetaG_FD_160127 | JGI IMG/M metagenome (GOLD analysis project Ga0210389, IMG submission 160127) | Forest soil microbial communities from Barre Woods Harvard Forest LTER site, Petersham, Massachusetts, United States - Inc-BW-H-28-O ...
TGCCCGAGGTTCATTCCTTTGCCGCCTCGCACGGCCATGCCATGGATTTTCCCGAGGCCGTGGCATCGGTACAGTCCACTCCTGCCTTTGACGAAGTGAGGCCCGACCGGATGCCCGACCGAATGATGGATGAGCCAAGGATGGAAGAGTCCTCCCCGATTGCACTGGCGCATGCGAGCGCCGAAGTGATCTCGCTCGACACTATGCGCAACGCGATGGTGGCGAACTTCGAGCAGGAGGACTTGGATGTTCCAGCATTTCTGCGCAAGCGCGGCGAAGTGATGTAGAACAGTGAACAGTGATCAGTGATCAGTGATCAGCGTCCAGTGGCCACTGGCCAGTAAAATCTGTCCTCATTCTTGGTCTTGTTTGACTGACCAATAATCACTGACCACTGACCGGTGCCAGAAAGGAAAAACTTTGCGACAGAGTGCCGTATCTTTTCAGTAACGGGGTAACCGTTACCGGAGACTCTGGAACCAAAGTCATTCCCGTTTAAGCACTTGTTTCATAACGGGTTATCTCGAAATTAGTGTTTTATGCGAAAAAAACTTTGTTATTGCCTGAAACCCTGTAACTCTCGTACTATCGCGAAGATGGGGGAAGTTACCGCCCATGTGAGTGGGCTGGCAGGCTTCGTGCATCGAAACGGGTAGGCATTCGGGATCGAGCTTGTAGTCATCGAATTTGGTGTACATCGAATCGTGTAATCGGGCGAACAGAGGGGAACGAACAAAGATGTCCAAGTTGGGAGTGCGCGGCCTTCGTCTGCTGGTGATCGTGGGTGGAATGATATTGGTACCGGCCATTTGGGCGGCTCACGTCAATCCACGGACCCTGAATGGCACTAAGCCTAAGTCCGCTCAGAAAGTCAGTGAGACTCAACATACCAGGCGGCGGATGCGCCATTTGGCCAGCAGTCATACTACGACGGGCAATGTGGCCGGCCACCGGGTTGCCAGTCACGGCGCCAACCTGACGCGAACCTCAAGCAGCGCGACTTCGACCAGCCGCCGGCGTACCTATCACGAGCGTTTTTACATGAGCTCTTACGCCGAGGGCCTTACTGGCGGCGATCTTATCGACGGCGAAGATCCGGTTGTCCGGCAGGCCGCGATTGATGCCTTGGGAAATATGAACGGCACCGTGGTCGCGATTGAGCCCACCAGCGGCCGCGTATTGGCCATGGTGAATCAGAAGCTGGCGCTCGCGAGCGGTGCGCAGCCCTGCTCCACGATTAAACTTTCCGTTGCTTTATCGGCGCTCAGCGAGGGATTAATCTCCAAGGAAACCGAGGTCTCTCTCGGGGGCCGCAGCCGGATGAATCTTACCGAAGCGCTGGCGCACTCCAACAACGCCTACTTCGAAGCGCTGGGGCGCAAACTGGGATTCGAGAAAGTCGCCTACTACGCGCATCAATACGGCCTTGGCGAGTTGGCTGGGTATAACATTCCGGGCGAGCAATTGGGTACTTATCCCGAAGAAGTGATCTCGGAAAAACTGGGCGGCGTCGGCAAGATGTGCTCCTTCGGCGAAGGTGTTTCGATGACGCCGCTGCAGTTGGGCGCCATGGTTTCCGCCATTGCCAACGGCGGCACACTTTACTACCTGCAACATCCGACAACGCCCGAAGAGATCGCGAACTTCCAGCCGCGCATCAAGCGTCAACTGGATATCGCTCCCCTGATTCCGGAAATCTCCGTTGGCATGGCGGGCGCGGTCCAGTATGGAACGGCACGCCGTCTCGGCCTCAATTTCAACGAGGAAGAAATCCTGGGCAAGACTGGGACCTGCTCCCATGCCGGAACCCGCTTCGGATGGTTCGCCTCTTATGCGAATACCAGCAGCGGACGTGTGGTGGTCGTGGTCTTTCTGCAGGGCGGGCGCCCTACATTCGGCCCCAGAGCGGCTGAGCTTGCTGGCCACATGTACCGTAATCTCTACGATCATAACTTCTTCATCGCCGGCGCCCCGAGGTCTTCGGATACAGCTGCGTCCAGCCCGGCCAGTACGACCCCCTAGTTCCGTCTTCATTAGATCATTACATCAATTTTGTGCCAGCCTCTCGCCAGAGAGGCTTTTCTATTGCCTCCTGTTCTGAATCCACAAGCTTAGAGTCCTCTCACACAGCAAACCCAAATCCTGCCGATAGGTAGCGTAGAGGACAGCAGAAGACGCAGGGCCAAGACTGCGGTTGATCTTCTGATGCTGTAGAAAGTTGGGTGGAATGGTCGTGGTTCCCAGATGAATTCGATGACGTCACTAAGCGGCAGCTACGATTACAGGCTCGTGGCACTCTCCGTCGTGCTGGCGATATTTGCCTCCTACGCTGCTCTGGATCTCGCGGGACGCGTAACCGCGGCGCAAGGTTGGGTGCGAGCCATCTGGCTGAGCGGCGGGGCGTCGGCGATGGGACTGGGAATCTGGGCGATGCACTACGTCGGCATGCTCGCTTTAACCATGCCGATGTCGCTTTCTTATCATCTTCCGACCGTTTTGCTTTCGCTGTTTGCCGCGATCGCCGCCTCGGGGGTGGCGCTGTTCGTCGTCAGCCGGGCGAAGATGAGTGTTGGGCAGGGAATCGCAGGGAGCGTGGTCATGGGCGCTGGGATTGCGGCCATGCACTATGTCGGCATGGCCGCGATGCGCTGTCCCGCCGTAATTGTTTATGACCGCAGAATCGTTGCATTGTCGATTGCGCTTGCCATCGTAATTTCTCTCGTGGCCCTGCATCTTGGTTTCCGGCTGCGGGATGAAATCAGGACGAGCCGGCGGAAAGTCATCAGCGCTCTGGTCATGGGCAGTGCAGTTCCCTTGATGCATTACACAGGCATGTGCGCCGCGAGCTTTCACCCTTCAGGGGTCGTGCCCGATTCCACAAACGCAATCGGCATTTCTACGCTTGGCGTCGTGGCTATCACCGGAGGCAGTTTTCTGGTGTTGGGAGTGGCGATTGCCTCATCCTTCCTCGACCGCTTCGTGGCCGTCCAAAAAGGCGATCTACGGATGGCTCGCCAGCACGAGTTATATTTCCGGACGCTGGCGGAAACGGTTCCCGAAATCATGTGGACCGCCAACCCCGATGGTGTCGACGACTACTTCAACCGGAAGTGGTTTGATTATACGGGGATGACGCTCGAGCAAAGCTGCGGCACCGGTTGGACTGTGATCGTCCATCCCGATGACCTGGCTCCGTGTTTGTCTAGATGGGAAAGCGCGCTGCGTAGCGGGGAATCTTACGATGTGCAGTATCGCCTGCGCGGAAAAGATGGAGTGTACCGGTGGTTCCTCGGCCGGGCCAATCCCATACGGAGCGCGGAGGGAGGGATTGTCAAATGGTTCGGCACCTGTACGGACATCGAAGACCAAAAGCAGGGTCAACAGATTCTGGAAGATCAAATCCTGGAACGGACCATGCAACTGGCTGACACCAATACCCGGCTTGAAGAGGAAATGCTGGCGAAAGATTGCGCCCGCAAGGAACTCGATCAGCAGAACGAGCGCATGATGGAAGACTTAGAGAAACGCTCGGAGCGGGCCACGATGCTGGCGAAGATGGGCGAACTGCTGCAGAGCTGTGTCAGTCTGGACGAAGTGGTTGCAGCCGCCCTAGGCTTTGCGCCCAGGATATTTCCTACCGCTAGGGGAGCGATGGCTCTGCTGAATACTTCGCGAAGCCTGGCGGAAGTGTGCGGCTCGTGGACCGGTTGCCAACTGGCCGCGATGGAGTTTGAGCCGATGACCTGTTGGGCTCTGCGAACCGGGCACCCTCACCTGGTAGTGGCTGGCGATTCGACCGCACCGTGCGCCCACGCCGCGGGCGTGAAGCACACGTACTTATGCATTCCGATCCTGGCGCAGGGTGAAACACTGGGCATTCTGCACCTGCAGGCTACGGATGAGGAGCCGCAGCTGAATGCGTCGGAACTCTCATTCAAGACAACTTTTGCGGCGCAGGTGGGATTATCTATCACCAATATAAGGTTGCGCGAAGCGCTTCGAACGCAGTCCGTGCGCGATGCCTTGACCGGCCTCTACAACCGGCGGTATCTGGAAGAGGTGATGGAACGCGAGGTTCGGCGTGCCTCGCGTGCCGCGCAGTCGCTTGGAGTCCTCATCATCGATTTGGACTATTTCAAGAAGTTCAACGATACCTATGGGCACGATGCGGGAGATGCAGTACTGCGCGAAATCGCGGTGTCCCTCACCAAAGGCGTTCGGGCGGAGGACTTCGTATGCCGCTTCGGGGGAGAAGAATTTGTCGTCATCTTGCCGACCGCGGACCTGGCGGCGGCGCGGGCGCGAGCAGAGCGATTGCGCGCGAAAACCAGAGATCTGACCATCCTGCATCAAGGCAGGTCGATGGGAATGATCACAATTTCGGTTGGCGTGGCTGCATTCCCGGAACACGGGGAATCGCCCAAGGAGCTGTTGGCTGCAGCCGATGCCGCCCTATACGAGGCTAAACGCGGGGGCCGCGACCAGGTCGTGACAGCAGCGGTGAAAACAGTCGAGGAAGTGGCAGTGCCCGCTGGCGAGAAAGTGGTCGCTAGCTGGAGTTAGCGTTCGGCGTTGGTTCCAGGGGGCGCCCACTTCAATTGTCATCCCTCGCCTCGCTCGGGATGACAATAGCGTTTTAGCTTCGCTCGGGACGACAAGTTAACTCTTAACTTATTTCTTGCGCTCGTCCCGCTCCACCACTCCGTCCTTGATATTGACGACACGGTGTGCGTATTCAGCGATGTCATGCTCGTGGGTCACCAGCACAATCGTATTGCCCTCGCTGTGCAAGCGGTCGAACAAGGCCATGATTTCATTGCCAGTCTGCGAATCCAGATTCCCCGTGGGCTCGTCCGCCAGAATGATGGAAGGTTTATTCACCAGGGCTCGAGCGACCGCGACCCTCTGCCTCTGGCCGCCGGAAAGCTCGTTCGGTTTGTGGGTCATGCGGGATCCCATGCCGACGGCGGTTAGTGAAGCTTTAGCGCGTTCAATGCGCTCGTCGGTCGGAATGCCGGCATAGATCAAGGGCAGCTCAACATTGTGCAGGGCCGTGGCGCGAGCCAGCAGATTGAAGGTCTGAAACACGAAGCCGATTTCCTTGTTGCGGATGCGCGCCAGTTCGTCGTCGTCAAGCTCGCTTACCAGCTGGCTGTTCAGCCAGTATTCGCCTTTGGTAGGCGTGTCCAGACAGCCGATCAGGTTCATCAGAGTCGATTTTCCGGAACCGGACGGCCCCATGATGGCAACATATTCGCCGCGTTCAATTCGCAGGTTTACGCCGCGCAACGCATGGACCTGCTGCTCCGAGCCCATGTCATAGGTCTTCCAGAGATCCAGAGCCGCGATCATGCAGGATTGCGGTGAGGCTGCGACGGCGTTTGAGGGCATGCTGAGTACTTCTGCGGTTGCCATGTTTTTCTCCTGCTCCGGTGCCACTGAGTTCTCCGTAAATGAATTCGATTCCCTGGGCTCCGTTTGCTGTCGGCACTGCACAGTTTGTCACTTCAAACTGCTGTTCGAATCCTGTTCGGTGTCACCGGCTTCTCCGTTGGACGGATGACCCGGTGGAACGTCAAGAGGATTCGTCTTCCTTCTTCGGAACTGAGTTATCGATCTTGACGCTGCTTCCAGAACGCAAGGTGCGCAAAATCTTGTAACTGCCGGTAATCACCTCGTCGCCGTCGTTCAAGCCATTCAGCACTTCAATGTCGCTAGTTCCTGTGATGCCGGTAGTGACGGGGACGAACTCGGCCTTCTTGTTGCGAATCACGAAGACGCCCTGCACATCCTGCTGCTGGTCCTTCTTCGATGTTTCTTTGGGCGCGGGTGCGGCCGCGTGCACAGAGCCGGGGGTGGATTTCTCCTGCTCCAACTGCGCTTTGGTGCGCACCGAGAGCGATTGAATGGGAATCGAAAGCACACTGCTGCGCGAAGCCGTCGTGATCTTCGCTGTTGTCGAAAGTCCGGGGCGAAGATCCTGCGGAGGATCGGTCACCGTTACCACCACCTTGAAATCTTTGGCTTCTTCACTCGCGGTAGCTTGCTGCGAAGTGGCCACACCGGTAGAGCGGACAATAGCGTTGTCTCCAATCTCCGACACTGTGCCGTGGAAAATCTTCTTTGGAATCGCGTCGATGGTCACTTCCGCGGGTTGTCCCAAACGCACGTTGACGATGTCAGTCTCATCCACCTTCACCTCGGCGGTGATTACGGACATGTCGGCGAGCGTGAGCAAAGTGCTGCCTAGCGCATTCTGTATGCCGATGACCACCGACTCGCCTTCCCGCACCGGCAAGTTCGTCACCACCCCATCGTAGGGAGCCGAATAGGTGGTTTTCTGCAGCACGTCGGCAACCCGGGTTAGATTGGCCCGCGCCTGCGAAACATGCCGATCGGCGGAGTCGTTCTGAGCCTTTGCCTGCGCCACACGCGCCCGCGCTTGCACCAGCCCGGAATCGGCGGTGGCCCAGGCGTTTCTGCGCATATCGAAATCGGATTTTGAGATCAGGCCATCTTTGAAGAGATCTTGCGCGCGAGCCCAGTCGAGCTTGTTGCGGTCGTAATCGCCCTGGGCTCGTTGCAGATCGGCGTCGGAGGTGTTGAGCGCCGCCGCCGCGGCGATCGCATCCGTTTCCGCGGCCTGCACCGAGGCTTGGCCCGCGCTCACGTCTGCCGACGACTGCACGTTTTCCAGTTGCGCCAGCAATTGGCCCCTCTTTACGTGATCCCCTTCCTTCACGTACAGGTGGGTGATCTTGCCGTAGGCATTGGCGCCGATATTAACGTAAGTCTTCGGCTTGATTTCTCCCGAAGCGCTTACCACCGACGACAAGTCCTGGCGCTGGACTTTTCCCGTCTGCACCGTGACCACGTTCTTACCGCTTTGATGCACCGTGGCCCCGACGATGATGGCCAACAGAACCACCGCGCCTACGCCAATCGCAATTTTTTTCCAGGGTTTCATTGTCTCCGTCGCTGTCGTTTTAGTGATAGCCCGGGAAGTCCCCACTTTCGGCCCGCAGGTCGATACTAAGTTCGATCCCAGCCAGCCCGGTTCCGCCGGCCTGACGGACACGTCTCTTGATACGATCCTGGCAACAGGAAAGTTCCGTCAGAATGTTGTGTAGACGCCTTGCTGAGACCCAAGCTGGGAATCCAAGAGCCGAGGGCATCGGACCCGGAAGGTAATTATAGCGTGAGGGGCGGTCTAAACCTACCATTCAGCCTTCGACTAGTAGCCTGGCGGGCGGCCTAGGCTTTGCTGTGGAAACAGGATAATTATGGCTGATTAGATCGCCGTGTCGGCTCCAGACCGCCGACTGTCAGTTTTGACAGTTACAACGCGGAGCGGGTCACGCCGAAGATGATGGGCCGCCCCGGCTGCCCTTGCTCGCGGGCAGCGAAAGCGAAGGGAAGAACGGGGAGGGCGACGCGGAACATAAAGGGAGCGCGCCTGGCGAAGGTTCTTGGATGCAATGCCACCAGTCAAAACGTGTAGTGGCTCGGTATACAGCAGTCGATTTCATCAATCGACAGCGGCGACACGGTGTTCCTTTAGGGCACAGTCCTCAGCTTGTAGCCGTTTGACAAACCGATATTTAGTGGCGTACTAGAGCTACGAACTTTCCCCGGCGAAAGCAGCATTCATCAGGAGTCTTAATACCACAGATTTGGAGAAGGACATGGGCGATACCGCTCGGCATTCAACTCTCCCCAGATTTGCCGACTTTGAAAAGCCTTCGCGTCTAGTGCGAAAAAGTGTCAGCGATTCGTTGCTGGCTTTACTGGCGAGGTGTTTTTCTCTTTCGCTTCTCTACTACGTCCTGGTTGTGGTCAGCATGAAGCTCCGATTTTCCACATCAGGCCTGTCTCTCCTGTGGCCATCGAACGCACTGCTCGTCGCAACCCTGATGCTGACTCCAAAGCGTCGCTGGTGGGTGTATTTGCTTTCCGTCATTCCAGCTCACATAACGGCCCTGAGTCCATATCATCTGGGACTCTCTTGGCTGGCATATCAAATCGCATTCAACTCAGTCGAAGCCATCGCATGCGCCGTAATCCTCCAGAGATTTCGGTCCTCGATTCTCTATTTCGAGACGCTAGAGGGGGTTCTGATATTTCTTGGGGTATCAGTCGCTGTTCCCGGGTTAGCTAATCTGGTGGCTATCTATCCAGTCGTAGAGGTTTCGTCGAGAGCCGCTCTGCTGGCGCACAATTCCTCAGACGGTTTTCTCGCAGTGTGGGCCAGTTGTTGGGCCAACAACAGCGCGTCACTGATTGTCTTTGTTCCGGTGATTCTCGTCTGCGTCACTCGGGGCCGTGATTGCATTCGCAGTCTATCGTGGCGCGGAGTCGGCGAAGGCACACTCCTAACCGTCTTGCTTACTACGCTCACTCTGCTGGTGTATGGAAACGCGCATACAGTTGGTGAGGCACTACCCATCGTTTATCTGATTCCGATACCGTTCCTCATCTGGGCAGCAGTTCGATTGGGCCCCGTTGGGGCAAGCCTTTCCATTACGCTCTTCGTCTGCGTTTCCAGTTGGTGCGCCTATCTCGGACAAGGCCCCTTCTTACGTTCCGTTTCTATCGATCGCGTCACCGTTCTACAGATGGCCTGGATAATCATTTCGGCTCCATTGCTTTGTCTCGCTGCCGTAGTCCGGGAACGCAGAGTGGCAGTTGAAGAGCTGAAGAGAGCTCACTCAGAACTGCAAGAATTCACGCCACGTTTGATCGCAGCCCAGGAGCAAGAGAAACAGCGGCTCTCCCGCGAGTTGCACGACGATCTGGGGCAGAGGCTCGCGTTGTTGAGAGTTGGACTGGACTTGGTGGACCAGAAGGTCCCGGTGGAAAGAAGCGCAGAGCATGCCGAGATATGCGACCTGCTGACTCAGCTCGACGAACTTGCGATCGATGTTCGCAACATGTCCCACCAACTACATTCCTCGAAGCTGCGGTATCTGGGTCTGCCCGCTGCACTGAAGGAAGTTTGCCAGCAGCTCGTCGATCAGCATCGTCTTGCGATCCATTTGACTACCTACCAATTGCCCGAGTCTCTATCTGAACAGGTCTCTCTGTGTTTCTACCGTGTTGCACAGGAGGCGCTCATGAACGCTGTGAAGCATAGCGGGACGTCGAAAGTGGACGTTAGCCTAGACTGCAAGGGACAACTTTTGTGCATGTGCATCCAGGACTACGGAATCGGATTTGATCCTTCGGTCCGAGGAAAGGGGCTGGGGCTGGTAGCCATGCACGAACGCCTAAGAATGGTAGGGGGAATGCTTCGCTTCAATTCGGTTGCCGGAATCGGAACGAAAGTAGAAGCTGAGGTAAACATCGGCAATGTAAATCTCAATGCCGCATGAAGTCTCTGTCATCGCGTTCGCGAGAGTTCAGTAGAACTGAGGGCGGGTGGCCCATCCTTTGCGCTCTTTGCAAAGGGTGGGTCTTCCAAATAGCAGGCGCTTAGAATTTTGCCGCTGATCCTTCCTCAAAGCTTTTCTCCGAGCAACCCTGTCGCTGGCTTATGCTCCCGGGAAAACCTCATCACCGCCGCTGGCCACTGATTAATCTCCACCTTGCCCGGCTCCTCATAGGCATAGCTGCGGCAGCTGCTCCAAGCCCACTGTTCAGGCTCCTGTAGGAATACTCTTGCCCGTAATAACGCTTCGGGCTTTCGCCATGATTTAACCTGTAACGGAATCAGCGTTTGCCTTGAGTAACAATGCAAGTCAAAAGCCTAAGCAGTTCGCAGTCGGGAACCCACCCTTTGCAAAAAGCGCAAAGGATGGGCCACCCGGCCGCTTGCTGGGCCGCGTCGTAGCCTTCAAGGCTTGGCAAAAGGCGCAAAGCTACTTCGACGGAAGCGCTGCGGGAGACGCAATAGGCAATGCGATGGCAACCGGCGCACACGCGATAGGCAACCCGCAGGCCGTTCCGACGCATCCAGCCAACTGATCGGTTCCAGTGTTCAATCCCTTCTTCTAATGTGACTTAACCTTGCTTTCGCGCACTTGGGAGACTAAAATGACTGGACGAAGTTGTGCGGTCGCAGGAGTCCCTCTCATGTTTCGCCTTGAAATGGCTCGAGTTGGAATGGTTCGGGTTGGTTCGCGTTATCTGTCCTCTCTGGTTATCTTGGCGGTGGCTTCCGGCTTAGCCCTTCCGGTGCGGGCGCAGAATGACAAGCCGTCGAGCCCAGCATCGTCCAATCCAGGGTCCTCCAGCGCTACGGTAACCACGTCTCCCGCGACGCCCACCGACGAGGTTGATCCCCTCAAGCGCAAGCCCAACGAGAAGCAGAGGAAACAACAGAAAGCTTCTCTCAAAATCGAGCTCAGCAAAACTTACAAAAAGTGGCTGAACGAGGATGTCGTCTGGATTATCACCGACGAGGAACGAGCCGCCTTCAAACAGCTCTCCAACGACGAAGAGCGCGACAACTTTATCGAAGCTTTCTGGCAGCGCCGCGACCCCACTCCTGACACCGAAGAGAACGAATATAAAGAAGAGCATTACCGGCGCATCGCCTACGCCAACGAACATTTTCCCGCCGGCATTCCCGGCTGGAAGAGTGATCGCGGCCGCATTTACATTATGTATGGTCCGGCGGACGAAGTGGATTCTCACCCCTCCGGCGGATCCTACGAGCGGCCCATGGAAGAGGGTGGCGGCGAGACTTCCACCTATCCCTTCGAGGACTGGCGCTACCGTTATCTTGAAGGCATCGGCCAGGAAGTGATCATCGAGTTCGTCGACACTTGCATGTGCGGCGACTATCACATGACCATCGACCGCTCGGAGAAAGATGCTCTGAAGTACACGCCCAACGCCGGGTTGACCATGTACGAGTCCATGGGCATGTCCAGCAAGGCCGACCGCTTTAATAACGGTGGGCTGGAGCAACTCGGAGCCGGCCCCATGAGTTCGCAACAGCAGACCAAGCAATTCGACCGTCTCGAGCAGTACGCGAAGCTGCAGGCGCCTCCGCCGATTAAATTCAAGGACCTGGAAGAAATCGTCAATACCAAGCTGATCACCAACCTGATGCCGTTCGATGTGCGCGCCGATTTTGTGAAAGTTACCGGAGACACCGTGCTGGTGCCGATCACCATCCAGATGAAATATCGCGACATCACCTTCGCCAACAAGGATGGCGTGCAACGCGGCACGGTAAATATTTTTGGCCGCGTCAGTACTCTTACGGGGCGGATTGTGCAAACCTTCGAAGATACGGCGCAAGTGGATGTTCCGGCGGAATTGCTGCCGCGCACCGCGGAAAATTCCTCCGTCTACTGGAAGGCGCTTCCGCTGCGACCCGGGCGCTACAAAGTGGAGATCGCGGTCAAAGACGTGAACGGCGACCGCAAAGGCCTGTGGAGCCGCGGCATTGTGGTTCCTGAGTACTCCGACGACAAGCTGGCAACTTCTACCCTGATCGTGGCCGATCAGATGGAGTCCGTGCCGACCAAAGACGTGAGCACCGGCAGTTTCGTGATCGGCGTGACCAAGGTTCGCCCGCGCGTGGCTCCGGCGGACGGCAAGCCCGCCCTGTTCAAGCGCAGCCGCGACCAGAAGGTAAATTTCTGGATGCAGGTCTATAATTTGGGCGTCGACGAGAAGACGCACAAACCTTCGGCCACGTTCGAGTTTGACATCGTCAATGTAGCCACCAACAAGCCTGTGGTTCAGAAAACGGAATCCACTGAGACGATGGGGAATGTGGGCGAACAGGTAACATTGCAGAAGTCGATTGCGTCGGCGAATCTGCAGCCCGGCGTATATCGGATCGAAATCAAAGTGAACGACAACATCTCCAAACAGACGATTGATCCTTCCGCGACGTTTGCGGTTGAATAACGCTCTGTTTGACTCCCCGGAGGTGGGATGAAGCTTCGACGGCTCGGAACTTGGGCAGTGCTCGTTGCATTGTCGCTTCCTGCTTGGTCTGTGGATCGGCCAGGGGCGATCTCCGGATACGTGCGCGACGCCTCGGGAATACCCCAGATGGGCGCGGTTGTTGAGATTGTCGGAACTGCTGCGCATACCCTTACTGTATTCACCGATGGCACCGGATTCTACTCGGCCAAAGACCTCATGCCAGGCCTGTACACGGTTAAAGTCACAGCCGCTTCGTTCTTGCCGGCTTGGCGCGACCGCGTTGGATTGCATCCTGGTACCAGCACTCGGCTGAATATCACCCTGAGTACTCTGCTGAATGCTATGCACGTCGGTCCCCTGCGTGGCGGCGCGGACGATGACGATTGGAAATGGACCCTGCGTTCGATGGCAAATCGTCCCGTCCTGCGCGTATTCGACGATCCCTCGTCGAATGAAGGAAGGCAGGACGGCAATCTGAAAGGTAGTCTCACGTTTCTCGCCGGTTCGGCCGCTGGCACTTACGGCAGCGGGTCAGACGTGAGCACCGGCTTCTCAGTCGAGCGCAATGTTTTTTCCGTGGACCGGGTCGGACTGAGAGGAAGCCTCGGTTACGGAGATGGCCTTCCCGCCGCGGCTTTACGCGCGACGTACGCCCATCATCTGCCCGACGGTTCGGTTCCCTCCATGGCGCTCGCCATGCGGCATTTCGCTCCCTCCGATCCCAATCTGCACAATGCCTCGCTGCAGTCCCTGTCGCTTTCCGCAGCGGACGATCTTACCGTTGGCGATGTGATCGAGTTGAAATTCGGCAGCGAACTCCAGACCATCCAGTTCCTCGGGCGTGTCACCTCTTTCCGCCCTTACGGCACCGTTGATGTTCACCTCTCCCCGAACACCGTGGTCGGTTATAGCTATACGACCTCTTTACCAAACCGTCGGGATGAGGGCTTCGATTTGGCCGCATCGGCAGATTCACCAGAATCTGATCCTCGCATCAGCCTGGCTAATTTCTCTACCAGGCTGGAGAGCGCCCGCCATCAGGAACTCAACGTTTCGCGGCGTATCGGCAGGACCAACCTGCAGGTCGCCGCATTCACCGATCATGTGGGGAACACGGCGTTGCTCGGCACCGGCGAGGTCAGCGCTGCGGGCGGGAACCTGCTTCCCGATATCTATTCAGGCACATTCACCTACGCGGGTGACACTCTGAACGCCGATGGCCTGCGCGTGGTGCTTGAGCGAAAAATCTATTCCGATCTCACTGCCACGCTGGACTTCGCCTACGGGGATGTTCTCGATCTGGCCAGGTCGGACGTCGAAATTCAGGATGCACGCCAGTGGATCACAACCCAGCGCCGTCAGGCTGTCGCCGCCAAGCTCCGGGGCACGATCAATCGCACCCATACCCGCTGGATCGCCTCCTACCGCTGGATCAATGGTCCGGCGCTGACTTCCGTGGATATGTTCAACGCCTCACCGGGCCAGAGCGACCCATTTCTGAATCTGTTCATTCGTCAGCCCATCCCGACCATGGGTTTCCTCCCGGCCCACATGGAAGCGCTAGTCGACCTGCGGAACCTGCTGGCGCAGGGTTACGTGCCCGTGATCGGCCAGGACGGCCAAACCGTCTACTTCGTCCAGTCCGCGCGCTCCGTGCGCGGCGGCGTCAGTATTAGCTTCTAACTATCCGAAGTTGGCTTGCGCATTTGCAGCACCTGAAGGCGCGCTGAAGCTATCCGGCGATTGCAGTATGCCCGAAGGCGTACTCGGATACGAATCTCGTCGTTTTTCCTCGGCCCCTACGGTCGCTGCTGATTCGCAATTATCTGAGCAGCTAGACTGTCTGTTGAAAAACTTGTGATTCGTATCAGGGCATCGCTTTTAGCGGTGCTGCAGCGGCCACAAAAGCGGCGTCGGCGGTTAGCCGCTGCGGAGTTGCTAGGGAACCCAACTGATTGTCAGAAGTTCGTCGCTGGCTGCCGCAGAGCTTCCCTCGGATCCAACGCTTCCTCCGCAGGCTTACTGCGCGCCGCCCGGCGCTTGCGGGCGGGTTTGGCGAAGGGCTCCGAGGCTGCAATCGTGCATAGCACATAAAACAGTGCGGCGTTGGCGGGAATCTCCAGATTGAAGTCAACCGCGCTGTGGACAAGAATCCCGCTCAGTCCGAGTACACAAGCGAGAGTCACCGCGCCACTCATCTCACTCGGCCAGTTTTTTATTTTTTTCAGCGCTCTGCTGTAGACCGTTACCACAAACCAGAGCATGGTCGCGAACCCGAGCAAACCCATCTCCACCAGCAATTGCAGATAATCGTTGTGCGCTTCGTTGACGAAGAAATTTGTGTAGAAGGTGCGGAACTCCGGATACACGATGGGGAACGTTCCCAGTCCCCAACCGAGGACTGGCTTCTTCAGGAACATGCGGAGGCCGTCGCGGTTGATATAGCTGCGAATGTCGCTGGAGAGTTCGGAGTGCCCGGGCCCTGCGGTTGCAATTCGCTTGCTGAGCTCGGCGCCGCCGATCCATACCAGCAGCCCCGCCACAATAGCGAGAAACAAGCCGATGCCGACGGCGGTACGAAGGCCCCGCTTTTGCTTGACCAGCAACGTCGACAGAATGACCAGCTCGGCGAAAATCGCGAGCATCCCGCCGCGCGATCCGGAAAGAAAAATCGTTCCCACCATAACAGCCGCGGTTGCCGCAGCTACAGCGCGCACCTTGGGCGGCGCCAGCCGGGTCAAAGAAACGATCAGGGGGATTGGCACCAGCATCTCCATCAGCCCGGCGTAGTGATTGTGGTTTACGTAGGGGCCATAGATCCAGCCGCCACTGCGGGGCTGCCGCCACCAGTACAGCTTGCCGTTTGAGGAGATGCCCTGCAGCAGCGCGAAAATGGCCAGCGCGGCCCCGTAGATCGAGAAAATGAGCGTCAGTTTGCGCGCCTGCGCGCCGCGAAGCAGCGTCTGCCCGGCCAGGAAGCACAGCATCGCGTAGGCAAAGTATTGCAGCGCCAGTGAAGCGGAATCGTGCGGATACGCCGTCATCCGGAAGGCGAGCTGCGCCACGACAAGTGCGGCGAACATCGACATGGGAAGAAAGACGGCATTCCAGCGGAGTCTTAGCTGACCATCGAGAAGGACCTGCTTGCCGATCCACAATAGAAACAAGGCTGCCGATCCCGCTTCGAGCACGAAAATTGACCAGGGCTCGACGGCGCCAAACGCCAGCGGTCCGAACAACAGCAGACCGAAGATTCCGTACAACAGCGCACTCTCGGCTTGCGTCGAGCGTTCGCGGCGACGGATTTCGGTGATGTTGCTCGGGCTCATGAAATTGAATGTGTCTGGTTCGACAGGTTACTGCCGCTTGGCCGTCAGACGGAAATCGTCGACCCAGAGCTTACCACGGATCGGACTTCCTTCCGGCAGCCTCCGAACGTGCAAAATCACAAGTTTCGTGTCGGCTCCCGTCGTAAATTCCCCGATGGCGGATTTCCAGAACCCCGCCTCCTTTAATTCATCGCTGTCATATAGCACGGCGCGCGTGTAGGCATCCTGAATCGTGAAATGCGGCCCACCCGCGCCCTCGATTTCTCCGTTCTTATAGTATGCGGAAAACTCATACAAAGTGCCGGGCTGAACCGCAATGAACTGGCGAATCCCCGCATCCGAAACGCCGGGCCCATCAAAATTAATGAGAAGGGAACGACGGCCGCTGTGAAAATCGCTGGGATCCAGGGTCAGGCCCACGCTTTGCTGTTTCTCATACTGCCAGTCGAAGCCACCGTTCAGAATATCAAGGCTAAAATCCCCATTCACGATTAAGTTATGTCCCGTGGGCACGTACGCCGACAGCCCGAAGCGCGGAGCCGCTTGGTGCCACACCAGAACCGCTTGATCCACGTCCTGGTGGTTAAAGAGGTATTGCATATACTCCTTGACGTAGCGCAGCTCGAAGGGCTGCGGAGTGGCCGCCATCGCCGCCCACACTTTGGCGGTGGCCGCGGTTTCCTGTTTGTTCATCAGTAGATTAAGAAACGCGATGTAGGCTTCGGGCCGGGCGGGAACAACGTCTCGGAGGAGCGCATCAACGTCGGGATTGATTCTCCAGCAGAATTGAATCGCAGCATCGGCCAAGGTGGGTTCATTCTGCAAGACCACGCGGAACTCGCGCAGCGCCTTCGCGTCTTCGCCTTGCACCAGAAAAAAATTCGCCGCCTCCCAGGCCACGTCCGGCGTGGTGGGATCGGCCTCGATGGCATGCTCCAGCGCCAAAGTTTGATTCGAAACGTCCCCCAGCACCTGATAAGCGGAGGCCAAATCGAACCAGTAACGCGCGGAATGCGGATCGAGTTGTACCGCGGCTCGATAGGGCTCGATAGCGGCTCCCGGATCCCTCACGACGAGGGCAAAATAGCGGCCGAGATGATTGCGGTAGTCGGCATTTCCCGGATCAAGACCAGCCGCCCGTTGAAGACTCGAGAGCTCCACCCGATCGCCGAAGAGCGATCCCACAAACATCCGCCCCGCGATAAAAACATACACCAGGCATAGCGCTGCTGCCGCGCCAATGACTAGCCTTCTACGCAAAGCAGAATTGAGGGATATTTCCATGTGGTCCACTCAGAAACGCGCTATCAGCTGCCAGGGGTTTGACTAGGCGCTGTTAGGCGATGCCTCGACACTCTCTTCGCTGTCTCCTTCGTCGTCATCGTCGTCGTGCGAGGCATGGTCGCGATAGTAGCCGGCATACTTGCCCTGATACTCGTAGTAATAGTAGTAATCTGGAGAACTCAGGTCGACGGCATTCAACAGCACGCCCGAGACCTTCGCATTCACTTGCATCAGAATATCGCGGGAGCGGCGCAGCGCCTGCTTCGTGGTCTGACCAGAGCGGATAACCAGCACGATGGCGTCGGCTCGCGGTGACAGCACGACAGCGTCAGTCACCGAGAGCGTAGGAGGCGTATCCACCACGATGTGATCGTACCGGCCACGCAATTCCTGCAACACGTCGCGCATGTTCGTGGAAGCCAACAGTTCAGCAGGATTGGGTGGAGGGGTTCCGGCAGGCAACACATCTAGATTCGGAAGGACGGGAGAATGCGTGATCGCGCTCTCCAAGGTGGCGCTCCCGGTCAGAACGTTGCTGAGACCGCTGCGCGGGCCCATGCCCAAAGTCTTGTGAATGCTCGGCCGGCGCAAGTCGGCGTCAATAAGCAGCACGCGAATGCCCTTCTGTGCCAGAACCACCGCGCAATTAATGCTGGTGGTCGTCTTACCCTCCTGGGGAAGGGCGCTGGTCACCATGATCACCTTGGGCGGCGCACCCAGGTTGGAGAGCAGTAGCGAGGTTCGTAATGCGCGATAAGACTCCGCCATCTGCGATTGCGGCCTGACCTGTGTGATCAGTTCCACGGCCTCCTTCGATGATGATGCGATAACCAGGCGCTTTGAGTTGGCACCTTCGCGGGTTGTTCTGGAACCGAGCGGAATCATCCCCAACGGCGGCAGGCCGGAGATCATTTGTGCCTGCTCGGTAGTCCGTACGGTGTTGTCTAATCCTTCCAGCAGGAAGGCTAGTCCTACGCCGGAAGTCAGACCCAGCATGAACGCGAAACTGAGATTACGCGGGATGTTAGGTTCAATGGGGTAAGTGGGGACGCGCGCGACGTCCACTATGCGGAAGTTGTTGGAGCGAAGCCCCGCCGAAACTCCGGCCTGTTTCAGCTTCTCGAGCAGCCCTTCATAGAGTTGGCGATTAGTATCGAGGTCGCGCTTCAATAGACTGTACTCGATGGCGCTCTCATTCAGCTTGTTGGCTTCTTGCTTCTGTTTTTCCAGAGCGTCGTGCAGCATGCTTTCCCGCTGCAAGGCAGCCATGTATTGGCCCTTGATCTTGCCGCTGACTTTCTTGGTTTCTGCCAGAAGTTGGGCGTCGATTTCTTTGAGCTGGTTATTAATTTGCGCCAGCTTAGGGTACGCCGGGCCGAATTGCGTGCTCAGTTCGGCGGCTTGGATCTTCAGATCGGCGGCTTTTGTGCGCAGGCCATCTAGCAAGGTCGACGCCGATTGGGATCCAGCCCCCGCGTCGTCCAGAATCGTCGCGGCCGAAGCGATCGTCTCAGTGTCGCCTGCCTGTACCAACCGGTACACCGATTCCTTGTCCATGCGCTCCGACTCCGCAGCAGTCAGCGCCTTGTTCAGTTCGTCCAGCTTGGCAGTGGTTATGTTCTGCTTTTCGTCGATGCCAAGAATTTCGTGCTCTTTCTGATAGTGGACCAGCTTTTCCTGCGAGGTTTCCACCTTCATCTGCAAGTCCACAAGTTGCTTGGTTAGCCAGTCGGAGGCCTGCATCGTGGAGTCGAAGCGGGACTTGAAGTTATTGTCCCGGTAAGTTTCCATCAGTGTGTTGACCACATTGGCGGCCAGGTCTTTCTCCGGACTGCGAAACGATACTTTAATGATGTGAGTATTGGGCGATAGTGTGACCTTCAAATTTCCCCGGAAGCCGGACAGCAGGGACGAAGTGCGCGCAGTGTCTGCTTGCAGCGGGTCAGGAGCGAGATCAAGCGACGAAGACATGGCAGGCATCTTCCCGCCGAATTCCGGCCGCCGGTCAAGAGCCAGCTCTTTAACAACCTGCAGGGCGAGAAGATCGCTCTGCATAATCATCACTTCGGTTTCCAACTCCGTGGGATCGTAATAATCGACGTTAAATGTCGGGGAATTATTGAAGTTCACCAAACCTGAATCCGGCTTGTCGATTTCAATGCTGCCGCTGGCTTCATATACCGGGGTCATCTTCAGGCTGGCAATCGCGACCAGGGAGAAAATTGTGATCAGGCAGGTCAGTACCGTCCACTTGCGCTTTACCAAAACGCGAACGTATTCGCCCAGCGCCGATTCCTGGGAAAGAAGTTCGGGATAGACACGCGGGCCAACAGATTTCCCCAAGTCTACGCTCGCCGGCTGCATCTCGCGAACGATCGGGGTATTGGCCTGCACCAGCGGTCCGGGTTCCATGCATTCTCCTCAACAAAGCTTCTAATTGCGTTTAGGTTAGGCGGGAGATTATCCCGCGCAACCCAAGAAAGCTGGCGACTCGATGGCTGGTTCATCGCCCGCAAGCTCTCTCAAAAAGTGATGTTCGGTTTCGCGAATATTCTAGCATTGCTTTCGTCGAAAACCACGTGCGAATTGCAGAGCAGCGCTTCTGGTGCAATGTGCTCAGTTCACGCCAACCCAGGAAACTCCGCTATACTACCTTGCAATCGTCAGGTCCACCGCCGGACCGACGGCTGACGCGCGTAAGTCTGCACGGCTGGTTGGAAAAGCAATGCACCAAAAATAGAATAGATGTCTGAGGCAGGCTCGATGAATTGGTCGGAACAGGAAGTGCTGGTGACCGGGGGTACGGGTTCGTTCGGGAAGAAGTTCATCGAAATCATGCTGCGCGAATATCATCCCCGCCGGCTGGTCATCTTCAGTCGCGATGAACTCAAGCAGCATGACATGCGCAGCGGAGGCTTCGACCACTCCAGCTTGCGCTATTTTATCGGCGACGTCCGCGATCCTTCCCGGTTGCAGCGCGCCTTTGCGGGGATCACGGTGGTGGTTCATGCCGCCGCTTTAAAGCAGGTTCCGGCCTGCGAATACAATCCGTTCGAGGCCATTCAGACCAACATCATGGGCGGACGCAACGTGATCGATGCTGCCATCGACCGGGGCGTCGGACGCGTCCTTGCTCTCAGCACCGATAAAGCCGTCAACCCGGTCAATCTTTATGGCGCCACCAAACTTTGCGCGGAAAAAGTCTTCGTTCAGGCCAATGCCTATGCCGGCGCGCAGGAGACCCGTTTCAGTTGCGCGAGATACGGAAATGTTGTCGGAAGCCGCGGCAGCGTCATTCCGGTTTTTCTGGAGCAGCGCAAGCGCGGCAAGATTACCATCACGGATCCCCGCATGACTCGTTTCTGGCTCACCCTCGAACAGGGTGTTCGCTTTGTGGTGGGCGCGATCGAGCAAATGCACGGAGGCGAAATCTTCGTACCCAAGATTCCCAGCATGCGCCTGGTCGACCTCGCGGAAGCCGTCGCTCCGGGATGTGCCGTCGAATACATTGGCATTCGGCCCGGGGAAAAGTTGCACGAAGTATTGCTCTCCGAGGACGAAGCCCGCAACGCCGTCGAACTGGATGACATGTACATCATCCAGCCCTCCCATCCTTGGTGGAAAAGGGCAAACTGGGTCCATGGACGGGAATTGCCGCAAGGCTTTCGCTACACCAGCGACAGCAATGCCGACTGGCTCACGAACGACCAATTGCACGAACTGATTGAGCCCGGAGCCCCCGCGAAGTCGGCGGTCCCGGCCTAAGAGGCACTGCTAACGCCGCTCGAACGAGATTGCTGACTTACAACACTGCCATGCCCGTGCTCCCCATGACCCGTGAAGCCCTTGCCATCGATGGAGGAACTCCGGTGCGGAAGACTCTTCTTCCCTATGGACGCCAATCCATTGCAGAAGACGATATCCAGGCAGTAGTGAACGTCCTGCGCTCGGATTGGCTCACCACGGGTCCCAAGGTCGCCGAATTTGAAGAAGCCTTCGCGGCATGGGTCAGTGCGAAGCACGCCGTGAGCTTCACCTCCGGCACAGCAGCTTTACATGGAGCTGCCTTCGCCGCCGGACTGAAGGCCGGTGACGAAGCCATCACTACACCCATGACATTTGCGGCCACGGCAAATTGCGTGTTGTATCAGGGCGCAACTCCAATCTTCGCCGACGTGAGCGCCGACACCCTCAATTTGGATCCCGAGCAAGTTGCAGCGCGCATCACGCCGCGAACCCGAGCAATCCTTCCCGTCGACTACGCAGGGCATCCGGCGGAACTGGATGCGATGAGGGAGCTTGCGTCCAAGCACGGGTTGGTCGTGATCGAAGATGCGTCTCACGCGCTAGGCGCGGAATATAGGGGCCGCCGCACCGGCAGCATGGCCGACATGACAGTCTTCAGCTTTCATCCCGTGAAGCATCTGGCCACCGGTGAAGGCGGTATGGTCACGACAGATCGTGCGGACTACGCGGAAACCTTGCGGCGATTTCGAAACCACGGCATCTCCAGCGACGCCCGCCAGCGCCAGAGTGCGGGCCAATGGCACTACGAAATGGTGCTGCTGGGTTTCAACTACCGGCTCACCGACCTGGCCTGCGCACTCGGTCTGTCGCAACTCAAAAAGCTCGAAGAAAATTTGACTCGCCGGCGCGAGATTGCGGATCGATACGCCGCCGCATTTCACAGTCTTGAAGCAGTGACGGTTCCCGCCGTACGGCCCGGCGTCAACCCGGCCTGGCATCTGTATCCCATCCGCCTCAATCTTGAAAAGTTGAAGGCAGACCGAACCGAAGCCCGCGGCAAGGTATTCCGCGCCCTGCGCGCGGAGAACATCGGAGTCAATGTCCACTATATTCCCGTGCACCTTCATCCCTACTATCGCGATCGCCTGGGACATCGTGCCGGGGAATATCCCGTCGCCGAGAATGCTTACGAACGCCTGATCAGCCTCCCCATGTTTCACGGAATGTCGGATCAGGACATCGAGGATGTGATCCGCGCCCTCCAGAAAGTAATCTTTCACTTCGCGAGATAAAAATTGGCCAATTCCGAAATAAAGTCTGCTTTCATCGTAGGCGCCGGTTCGATTGCTCGCCGACACATCTCGAACCTGAAGAAGCTGGGTCTGACTAAGTTGGCAGCCTGCGATCCCCATCCCGAGAGGTTGGAATACGTCGCATCGCAGTTCCATGTCGAATGTTTTCCCTCCATCGAGGTGGGTCTGGATGAGTTCCGGCCAGACGCGGTTCTGATTTGCAGTCCGCCCGTGCATCACGTAGCGCAGGCTATGCACGCGCTGCGCGCGGGAGCCCACGTTTTTATCGAGAAGCCTCTATCCGATCGAATGGACGGAGTGGAGGCGCTGCGAGTCGAGGCGGGAAGATGCGGAGCGGTTGTTCAGGTTGGGTACAATCTGCGTTTTCATCCAGCCATACAGAAGCTGAAGGAATTGGTGGATGCAGGCGCAGTGGGCGAGATCCTTTGGGCACACGTGGAAGCCGGAAGCTATTTGCCGGACTGGCGCCCCTGGCAGGATTACCGCAAGAGTTACACTGCGCGCCGCGAACTCGGGGGAGGAATTTTGCTCGATGGCTCCCATGAAATCGACTATGTGACCTGGCTCTTCGGCGCGCCGCAGGAAGTGGCGTGCATGGCGGATCACGTTAGCCAATTGGAAGTGAACGTCGAGGACTGCGCCACAATCCTTCTGCGCTTTGCGAACGGAACGCGTGCCGATGTCCATCTTGATTTTATTCAGCGATCCTATTCCCGCTATTGTTCGTTGGTTGGACCGGAGGGTAAAGTGCAATGGGATTTGCTAGGCAAATCCGTGCAAATCCTACGACCTGGCCAGGATGCGGAAATTATCAAGTTCGAGTTTGAGATCAATGATGGGTATGTGGCGGAACTGGCACACTTCATGGAATGCGTGCGAACCGGTGCGCGTCCGCGGTTCACGTTGGAGGAGGCGATTCTGACTCTACGCGTTGCTCTTGCGGCTCGCGCCTCCGCGGAGGGAAAGAAGTGGGTGTTCCTTGAGTAGGACCAATCCGGTAGCGATTATCCCAGCGCGTGGTGGTTCGAAACGTCTGCCCGGGAAAAACCTCAGTTCCTTTTTTGGCCATCCAATGATGGCCTACGGGGTATCCGCGGCCGTCAATAGCGGATTGTTTGAGAAAGTAATCGTCTCCTCCGACGATTCGGAGATTGGACGTGTCGCTGAGTGGTATGGCGCTGAATTCATTGAACGCCCGGCGGAATTGGCTACCGATACGGCAAAATCCATTGACGCGGTTACTCACGTGTTGCGAACGTTGGCCGATCGTGGGCACCGCCCTGATTATCTATGCCAAATTTTTCCCAACTGTCCCCTCGTTACCAGCGTCGACGTTCTAGCCCACGAAAGTCTGTTTCGCGAGGGGGACCGCGCGTTCCAGATTTCTGTTGTCACTTACCGCTGTGTCTACCCCGAGTGGGCGATGGCGGTGGACGCGGAAGGCCACGGACAATGGGCTATGGGCAAGGAATTTCTGGGCCGAAGCCAGGATTGCGCCCGCACTTTTTGCCCCACTGGGGCGGTGTGGTGGGCCCGATGCTCCGACCTCCTTGCTCAGAACACATTTTACGGATCGCCTTTTCATCTGGCGGAAATGGATGCGAACCGCGGTGTGGACATCGACGACGAGGAAGATTTGCGATTGTCCGAGTTGTTAGTGCTCGGGCTTCAGGCGCGAGATGGCCACTCGCCACTTGAGGTTCCGGCGATGAAAAGTTACCTGATCCGATGACTGTCTTGCACAATAGAATGATCTGTACGATTCCCGCGCGCGGTGGCAGCAAGCGCCTGCCTCGGAAGAATGTGCGTGAACTGGCGGGCAAGCCGCTGATTGCTTATTCGGTCGAGGCTGCGCTGGAGAGCGGACTATTCGAAAAGGTTTACGTATGTACCGAAGACGAGCAAATTGCGCGAACCGCAGCCCAGTTTGGTGCCACTGTACCGCAGCTTGTGCCTGCCGAACTCTGTGGAGATCTAGTCGCGTCGCATATTCCCTGCCAATACATCGAGCGTCAATTGCCCTCTCACGGTCAGATCGACTCGCTGCTTTGTCTGCAACCAAGTTCTCCGCTTCGCAGCGCCCAAGATATCTGCGACGCAGTCGCGAAGTTTTCCCAGGATCAGTGCGACTTCGTGGTGAGTGTTACGGCGATCGATCCCCACGACTTTCACTGGGCGATGGTCCCTGGAGACGGCCTTTTTTGGAAGATGTTTTTTGGCGGCCAATATTTGAAAGAGCGCCCGCTTCTGCCCCCGGTGTATCGTCCTAATGGATCGATCAAGATTGCCAAGCTTCCCGCTCTGGCCGCGATCGGCCATTTCTTCGGGGAGCGGCTGAATGTGATCGAAACTCCGGTTGAGCGTTCCGTGCACGTTGCCGTGGAGTTTGACTTGAAACTGTGTGAGACCGTTTTGCGGAAGTAAGAGAATGTTTCCCCGAACTTTGAGGGCTATCTCAGATACCTCGCATTCCTTATGAAGATCCTACTCGTACATCCCAATGACGATCCGGCAAATGGTTTGTGGGCCGGCCAGCCCTGGGATCGGATCGTAGATCTGGGGTTGGGGGGCGTGAACAGCTATCAGCGTTGGACCCAAAAATTCCAATGTCCCGTGACCACTCTGGATTCGCTTCGACAGGGCTTCGACGATTTCCGCCAGGTGCGGCGAATGCTGGATCAGGGTTGCGGGCGACTCCACGACGAATACGGCTTGGACTGGTGGGAGATTATGGGCCTGCTCCTGCACGGGGAATTGGAAACACTGCTCCTGTTGCAGCGTTTCGCGCAGACCGTCGCCTCCGGGGATGAGGTGTTTATTTCGCGTCCCGGACTTCATGCCAGCCTTTTGCAGTCTCTGATAGCGGCTCGCATCCATGTTTTTCCCCTCCGCTGGAGCGCCCAAAAGGGCGGACTCGGGCACTACGTCCGCGTTTCAAAAAAACTTTCCGCGCCGCAGATGATCGATGTCTTCTGGGACAAATACGACGCGGGATACCAATTGCGCGGCCGCCTGGTGCGAAGGCGTCCGCCTTCTTCGCGGCCCGTAGTTCTGTTGCCCACCGCCTATGTCAACGTTTCCCGCACCGGCGTGGCCTATGCCAATACCTTTCCCGATGAAGACTTCCTCCTGGTCACCACGCGCCAGAGCGGCTGGGTGGAAAATCCTCCCAAAAATGTAGCCGCTGCGTGGCTGTCTTCCTATGCATCGGTACGCGACCGCAACGTTGAAAACGACGAAATGGGGCGTCGTTGGCGGTCTTTGCTCAAGGATCTTGAGACAGCCCCGGAGTTCGAAATTCTCAGCCGCCTGGGTTACCTGGACAGTTTCCCGCAGCGTTTTCGTCATGGATTCGAAGTTCGCGACGCCTGGCGCAATGTTCTTGATACCGAACCGATTCAGGCGGTGCTGTGCGCGGACGACAGCAATCCCTATACGCGGATCCCGCTGCTTCTGGCTCAAGCCCGGGGCTTGCCGAATATCGCATGCCATCACGGCGCCCTGGATGGCCGTTACGTCTTCAAGCGCAGCTACGGAGATGTGGTCTGGACGAAAGGAAAGATGGAGAAAGATTATCTGGTGGAAAAGTGTGGAGTGCCGCGGGACAGAGTCGAGATTGGCGCTCCGGCCCTGCCGGCGAATTGGGACGGGCCGGAGCAGACGAACCGTCAGACATTTCGTCCATACTTGCTTTTCATTTCGGAAGCCTACGATATGTCGGGCGGGCGGACGGAAGAATTCTATCGCGATATTTTGCCTCCTCTCGCAGATCTGGCGTTGGCCACCGGGCGCGAATTGATCGTGAAATTGCATCCGGGAGAGAGTAGGAGCGAGCGGGCCGGCATGGCGGCTCGGGTACTTTCCGCCAGGCAAAAAAGCGTCATGCGCATGGTGAGCGGGCCGCTTACGGAAGACCTCCTTTCCAAGGCATGGTTCGGGATCACCATCCTTTCTACGGTTGCGATGGAGTGTGCAGTTCGCGGAATTCCTTGCTTCCTGTGCAAGTGGCTGGAGTCTTGGCCGTACGAATATGTGGAGCAATTTATTCGGTTCGGGGTGGGGATTGGACTGAATGATCCCAGCGAAATCGAAAGACTTCCGGAGTATCTTCTGGCGAATCCGGTGAGGCAGGACGTGCGGGAGAATTGCTGGAGCCCTGCCGCTCCGAGACGTTTGCGGGGACTGTTAACCACCTCGCGCAAAGCGTATACGACGGCGGTGCTCTGAGTTGTGGGCAGGAGGGCAGGCAACGGTGGGTGAAGAGACGCTTCTAATCAGGGCTGACGCCAGCGTAGACATGGGCACCGGGCACGTAATGCGATGCATCGCGCTGGCGCAGGCCTGGCAAGACGCGGGAGGCAAAGTCGTATTTGTCATGGTAGAACCGCTACTCTCGGTGCGTGAACGCCTGCTTTCCGAAGGAATGGAAATAGTTCCAGGAGAGACCCAAGCTGGTGGCCACAACGATGCCAGATGCGTGGCGCAATTAGCTAAAAGGCTCTCTGCCAGCTGGATTGTGGTGGACGGTTACCATTTTGACGGGGACTACCAGAGGGATTTGAAAGCGGCCGGCTTGCAGGTGCTCTTTGTGGATGACGATGGAAGCTCCGATCACTACGCCGCCGACGTGGTCCTGAATCAGAATATTCACGCCGATGAAAGTTCCTATACAAACCGTGAGCCCTTCACTCGGCTTCTTTTAGGCTTGCGCTATGTCTTGCTGCGGCGGGAGTTCGGACGGTGGCGGGACTGGAAGCGAGAAATTTCGACCGTGGGACGCAAGGTTTTAGTTACGATGGGAGGCACAGACCCCGATCACATCACCACACAAGCTCTCGATGTCTTGAGGGAAACTGGAGTTGAAGGAATGGAAGCGCTGGTGGTGGTGGGGGGTGGCAATCCTGATCTGGAGTCCCTGCGGAGGTTGGCGGCGCAGTGCCGAGGATCCGTTCGACTGCTGAAAGATCCCACGAATATGTCGGACTTGATGGCCTGGGCCGATTTAGCTCTCATTATAGGCGGCGGGACTCTTTGGGAGTTGCTTGCCATGGGCTGCCCGGTGCTCAGCTATGCTAGAAATCCGATTCAGGCGCAGATTATTTCTCGGCTGGATGATGAGGGGATGGTTCGAGGATTGGGCTATCCGCAGGAGTCTAACCCAACGCGAACCGCTGCCGCACTGACGGAGTTGGCCAATTCTCAAGAACAACGAGCACGCTTCTCCCGGTTAGGTCGAGAGCGTATCGACGCTGGCGGTGCTCAGCGCATTTTGGAAGTTTTGATTTCTTCCGGAGTCAAGCAACCGTGATGGTCAGCACGAAAACGATTTTGCAGAGCGAAGGCGATGCATTTCTCATCATGGCCGAGCGGCTGTTCCGTGGTTTGAATCCGGATTTTGTGCCCCAGGCTGACTGGAAACAGTGTTACTTCGAGAATATTTTGGCTAACGCGCGCCTGTCTTTGCGCTGGATCATGGTTGACGGGAAGCACGCTGGTTTTATTTTGTTTGGTTTGGAAGCGCACCGTTTTCTCCCCCGCTTTAGCGGCATGATTTTCGAACTTTATATCGAACCGGAATTCCGCCGAAAGGGAATTGCGCAGGCGGTAGCGCGACAAGTAATTCAGGAACTGCAAGCGCAGTCGCCCGCGAAGATTCAACTCGAGGTTATGGAGGGAAACGACGCGGCGGCGGCACTCTGGGTTTCGCTGGGCTTTCGCAAGGTAAGTGAACGCTATGTGTTAACGGAGACTAAAAATTGAAAGTAGCGATTTCACAGCCGAGTTACTTGCCCTGGAGCGGATTCTTCGACTTGGTGGATCAAGTGGATCAATTCGTATTGTTGGATGACGCACAGTTTGTGAAGCAGTCCTGGCATCAGCGGAACCGAATCAAATCATCCTCTGGGCTGCAGTGGCTGACCGTCCCAGTGATTTTTCGAGGGCGCCTTGGGCAGTCGCTCTGTGACGTCATGATCCGGGAGCCGCAATTCTGGGAGAAGCATGTGCGGGCGGTAGAGGTAAATTACGGCAGAGCCCGCTATTTCGATCGATACTATCCCACGTTGAAGGATGTTCTTCAGGACGGTTCGCTACACGGGCGCTTGCTTGACCTGAACGTTGAACTGATCGCGTGGCTGGCCAAAGAGTTGAACGTGACCACGCCGATGGTGCGGGCTTCCGCTTTGAGCGCCGAAGGCAGGCGATCTGCCCGCCTCGTATCGATTTGTAAATTGCTGGGTGCTGCTGAATATGTGTCGCCCCGATCCGCAAGTTATTTGCTGGAGGACGTGAATCTATTTAGTGCGGGCGGATTGCAGGTATGGTTCCAAAACTATACTCATCCGACTTACGAACAGCGGTTCCCACCTTTCTTGCCGTTTGCATCAGCGTTGGACCTGTTGTTCAATCACGGACCCGAGTCTGGCGCAATCATGCGTAGCGGCCGCGGGCAGGCCTTTTCGCCTGAGCATTTGCAGCCTTCGTCGGCGGAATGTGAGGCCTTGAGTTGAAACATTCTCCCGAGCCCGCGAGCCTAGGAATCGCTACCCGCGAAATTGGTGTGGGACGGCCCGTATATGTGATTGCGGAAGTCTCGGCGAACCATAACGGGGAGTACGAGCAGGCCGTCCGGATCCTGCATGCGGCCAAAGATGCGGGAGCCGACGCTGTGAAGTTGCAGACCTACACGCCGGACACGATTACCATCGCCAGCGAACGCGAGGAATTTCGGGTCAGCGGCGGGACGCTGTGGGACGGACGGACGCTTTACGACCTTTATGCCGAGGCCTACATGCCGTGGGAGTGGCAGCCGAGGCTTAAGAGGCTGGCAGAGGATTTGGGGATGGATTGTTTTTCCAGTGCCTTTGATACGACAGCGGTGGATTTTCTGGAAGAGATGAATGTGCCGGCTCACAAAGTAGCGTCGTGCGAACTGGTGGATATTCCGCTCATCCAGAAAATGGCCCGCACACGGAAGCCATTGATTATGTCCACGGGGATGGCGACGGTGGAGGAAATTGAGGAGGCTCTGCAGATCGCTCGCGAAGCGGGCGCGACGCAGATTGCTTTGCTGAAGTGTACCAGCGCTTATCCCGCGCCGGCAGAAGAGATGAACCTGCGGACTATCCCGGAAATGGCGCGACGATTCAACCTCCCCGTGGGGTTGTCAGACCACACCACGGGCATTTCCGTCCCCGTGGCTGCGGTTGCGCTGGGCGCGTGCATCATCGAAAAACATCTGACCCTTTCGCGATTGATTCCAGGGCCGGACAGCGGATTCTCGCTTGAGCCCCATGAGTTCAAAGCAATGGTGGATGCGGTACGAATCGCGGAGAAAGCTCTGGGCGAAATACATTTTGGCCTGAGTGAAAAAGAAGTGGCGAGCCGCGCCTTTCGCCGCTCGCTGTTTGTGGTGAAAGATGTGAACCAGGGCGAGCTCTTCACGGCAGAAAACGTCCGCTCCATTCGGCCCGGAAACGGGCTGCATACGCGGCATTTGACGGGTGTGTTGGGCAAGAGCGCGGCCCGGAGCATCAAGCGTGGTACTCCTTTGAGCTGGGAATTTGTGATCCGATGATGAGGTGCTGGTTGTGAGCCCGATTTTGAAGCGAGTGGTGTATCCGTGGTTAGCCAACTCCGGATACCTGCGCCGCCGCGCGGATGGCGGAAGCTTTTGCGTGATTACTTACCACGGCGTCTTGCCCGAGGGATATCAAGTTTCCGATCCCCAGCAGGATGGCAGCCTGGTGAGCGCTGAAAATTTTCGCGGCCAGCTTCGCCTGCTCAAAGAGTGTTACCACGTGGTGTCGCCCGACCAGGTGCGCGACTGGATCGTCGACGGGAAAGATCTGCCTGCGCTGGCCATTCTTCTCACCTGCGACGATGGGCTAAGAAATGCGCTTACCGGGATGGCGCCGATTCTGCGCGAAGAGGATTTGCAATGCATGTTCTTCGTGCTGGGGGCGTCAGTCGCGGAGAACTCGCAGATATTGTGGTACGAAGACCTCTATCTGTTGTTGTTGGCGGCGCCTGCCGGAAGCTATTTCCTGGATTTTCCCGGAGTAAAGTTTCAGCTCGGAGATCGACTCCAGCGAAGGTCGGCATGGTGGAATCTGGTGAGGAAGTTATCGCAATACGATCAGGTTGAACGACTTCACTTTATCGATACGGCACGCATCGAATTCGGATTGCCTGACCGCTGGAATGCTGGTTTCTGGGACAACGAAGCGCAGCGCGAGCGCTTCTCGCTTCTGAACGGCGATGATCTGCGGCAACTTGTCGATCAGGGAATGAGCATCGGATCGCATACCTTGAACCATCCTATTCTCTCGCAGCAAACCTCCGGCGAGGCTTGGAAGGAAATCTCCGAGAGCCGCAGCCTGCTCGAAAGCGCTGTAGGGAGGCCGGTCTGGGCGTTAGCGTACCCTTTCGGCGATCCCGCGTCTGTCACCACCAGAGAAATGCAGATGGCGGAGCAGGCCGGCTTCCAATGCGCTTTCATGAACGTCGGCGGCGGCTTCGGCGCACAACTGCCTCGATTTGCGCTGCCTCGAGTGCACGTGACCGCGGAGATGAGCCTGTCCGAATTCGAAGCCCACGTCTCAGGATTTCACCGTGACTTCCGGTCGCGCCTCTCCGGCGATACCGCATAGCGGCCACAAAAGTTCACGAGCCTGATTTTCGATGGTCGATAAGAACCCTGATGTCAATCCTGATCCAAACCTTCTCACCTATAATTCGCCTGAAGTCGCCGGATACTATGCTGCGCTCAAATATCTGACGCCTTGCGAACGACTCCTGTTCGACGAATATCTGCATTCCGGAATAGCGATTCTTGATCTCGGCGTAGGCGGAGGACGAACCACTCCTCATCTCTCAGCGATTGCCGGGCGATACGTAGGAGTTGATTACGCGACAGAAATGATTGCGGCGTGCCGACAGAAATTTCCGCGGCTCGAGTTTGAAGTCGGGAGTGCCGCCGATCTCTCGAACTTCAGCTCTTCAAGTTTTGATGCCGTTGTAATGGCATTCAACGGAATGGATTATGTGATCCCGGATGAAGAACGCTTTCGCGCCTTGCAGGAAATTCAGCGCGTGCTCCGCCCTCGGGGCGTTCTGATTTTTTCCTCTCACAATCCGCGATCAATCTGGGTTCGGGCGTCATGGAATCCTAAGCAGGTTCACGAGATTGCTGAGTCAATTGTCAGGTCTGACTCCGCGGTCTTCCCGGCGATACTCTGGCTTCTCACCGCTTCGCGTCGGATGTTGGCGGGGTTCCAGGCTGTAGCTCATTCTCTCACTCGGGCCGCGCGCAGATTGCCAACTCAAGCTTTTTGGCGCGGCGAAGGCTATTGGTTCGATCCCGCGCACGGAGGATTGAAGACTCACGGCGCAGTCCCCGATATGGTTATACGCGATGCCGCCAGCGGCGGCTTTCATTGTCTTCGCATTCAGGGTGACGACTATCCTCGAGCCAGTCACCCTTATGTTACGGATTGGTACTACTATGTATTCTCCAAGTCTGGAGCCACGGGAGAAAAGTGAGTCTTGCGCACCGTCGTGCACCGGGAAATTCCTGAGGATCCCGACCTTCATCGGCAATGGAATGCGGTCGCGCTTCAGGCCGAGCGTCCCCAGGTGTTCTATACCTATGAGTGGGCACTCGCTGTGCAGTCGGCCCACCCGGCATCCCTGAAACCCTTGCTGGTCTTGGGTTACGAACTGAACGAGTTGATTGGCGTGGCCTCCTTGGCCACCGGTCCGGCTGAGGAAACCGTAAAGTTTCTGGCCGCTACGACAGCCGACTACTGCGACTTCCTCAGTGCGCCGGAACGCCGCGCCGAATTCGTTGGCGCTGTTTTCGCGGAGCTGCGCAACATCTACGCGCCTTCAATAACACTCGCAAATCTTCCCGCCGACTCGCGAACGCCTACTGCTCTGCACGGTCAGGCTGCAAAACAGGGTTTCCACCTATTCTCGCGGCCCGCATATTTGTGTTCCCAAGTGGAGTTGGGCGCGGGAGCTCGCCGCATGGAACTAAAGACCGCTCTGGCCAGCAAGAAAAAACTTCGCCGCTATTTACGGGAGATGGAGCGGGATGGCCCCATTTCATTCGTCCATCTCAAGTCTACGGAACAAATTCAAGCCGCCTTGCCGTTATTCGCCAAGGCTCATGTGGCGCGCTTTACAGCTACGGGGCGTGCTAGCAGCCTGGCTACGCCAGAGCGCCGGCTCTTCCTAAAGAAACTCGTGGATCAATTCGACGAGAGCGGTGTGGTCACCTTGAGCCTGCTGAAGATTGGAGATCGGGCCGTGGCATGGAATTATGGGTTTCAATTCCACGGAAGTTGGTTTTGGTATCAACCCACGTTTGACAGTAGTCAGGAGGAAAAGTCTCCCGGCCACTGTTTGCTTTCGAGGATTGTGATGGATGCCTGTGACATGGAAGCGATGCACACGGTCGATCTTGGCCTCGGCGCGGAAGGATACAAGGAACGATTTGGAAACAGTACGCGCCAGACTCTCCACATCACCGTGACCACATCGTTGCTGCGCCATCTTCGAGAAATAGCGCGATATCGAGCAGCCAGCGCGTTAAAGCGATCGCCGAAGGTCGAATCGATAGTCCGCCGCTTCCTGAGCCGGTTTGTGCCGGGCAGAGACGTCACACCGCGAGGAAGAAAACATTTAAACTGATTCATCTCAATTCTTAAGACGACGTGTGGCTGGGGGATTTTTGCCATCCGAACTACAGACTGGTGCGCCCGGCCCGAGAGGCGCGATCGCTGCTCGCGAAGTCGGCGCTGAGCCGGATTCCGGGACACCTCTGAGCTTCCAGTCGGAGATGGGCCGCATCTCGCGACAATCGGGAATCGTCTTCGCGGGCACCATCTTCACCGCAATTTTCGGTTACGTCTTCAAGGTCTACCTGGCGCACGTTTTGGGCGCGGAAGCCCTGGGGTTGTACGCGCTCGGGATGACGATCATCGGTTTTCTGGGAATTATCAATGGACTCGGGCTTCCCGATTCTGCGGTGCGATTTGCAGCTCTCTACATGGCATCGAAGAGATTCGATTCGTTGCGATCGCTATTGTGGAACGGCTCCTGGATCCTGCTGGTCAGCAACCTGCTTTTTGCTGGGATCGTGTTGGAGGCTGGCCCGTGGATCGCCACACGTTTTTATCACTCGCCCCAACTCGTACGCTACCTCCCGCTTTTCGCCCTGATTATGATTACCGGTGCATTAAGCACCTTCTTCGGCAAAATCCTTGCAGGTTACAAGGAAGTCGGTCGTCGCACCCTGATCACGCGCTTTGTCGCCAGCCCAATCACCATGGCTGTCACAATTGTGCTGATGGTTTTAGGTGGCGGTTTGGGCGGATATCTCGTCGCCCAGATTGTTAGCGCTGTCGTAGTCCTCGCACTGCTCGTTTCGCTGACCTGGCGCCTCACTCCCGTCACAGCCCGATCGCCGGATCTCACAAAGCTCCTGATCGGGTCTGAAGTCTGGTCGTTCTCAGCCGCCATGTTCGGCGTCGGAATGATGGAGTTCTTTATGAGCCAGACCGATCGCGTCGCGCTTGGCTATTATCGCGGAGCCCGTGACGTCGGAGTTTATGCCGTGGCCGCTGCCCTTATTGCCTACGAACCGATCATTCTTCAGTCAGTGAATCAAATCTTCGCGCCGGTGATTGCCGATATTCATACGCGCGGCGATCGCTTGCTCCTGGGCCGTTTGTTTCAGACCCTGACCAAGTGGATGCTGGGCCTCACCTTTCCTCTGGCCATCGTGATGATTGTTTACGCCCGGCCGGTCATGTCAGTGTTTGGCCGGGATTTCGAGGCCGGCTGGCCTATCCTCGTGATCGGAACCTGCGGTCAGTTGGTAAACTGCGGTGTGGGATCGGTGGGCTGCCTCCTGCTGATGTCTGGAAATCAACGCCGCCTGATTCGGGTCCAAGCCTGCATGGCGGCCGCCATGGTCCTGCTGAGTATCTGGTTGGTGCCGCTTTGGGGCGCGTTGGGGGCCGCGATTGCCGCTGCCGTAACCAACGTGGGTACGAATGTCTGGAATCTGGTCGAGGTGCGATCGGCGCTCAAGCTGTCTCCTTACAATCGCAGCTATTTGAAACTACTGCCACCGCTTGCGAGCGCTCTTTCGATAACGTTGTTGCTCAGCAAAGCTTCGAGATTCCCGGCAAGTTGGGGCATGATTTTCATTGCTTTGATCCTGTCCTACATAGCGTTCTCCGTCATTGCTTTCGCCATGGGCCTGGATGCGGACGACCGATTGATCGCGAACGCAGTCTGGTCGCGGGTGCGAGGAGCCTTCGGACAATGACTCCACGGGGTTGGTCATGAGCGAATCGCGTGCAATTCAGTTGCCCGAGGATCTATGCGCTGCTGCGGAAAAGAAGTTCGGCAGCAGGTTTGGCAGCGTGGACGAACTCGTAGGTTTTCTGCTGCAAGAGTTGGTGAGTGGCGATACTGTGAAACTGGATCAAGCCGAGCAGGCTGCGGTCGAGCAGCGGCTAAAAGACTTGGGTTACCTGTGAATCCGACGTGTAAGGACGTGTAGCAAATGGCCCTGGAGTTCTACGCGACCAACGATCTCTCGGAGCCCCTGATATCCGAGATCACTGATTTTCTGGATAGCCAGAAGACAAGCCATCTTTTTCAGTTTCCCCAATGGAATGTTTCGGGGGCAAGATTCGCATTGCTCCGGGAGAGCGGAAAGATTCGCTGGTTCGGCACATTCGGAATGCACTCCCCTCTGGGTTCCGCATTTCGCTGGATGCGGGCTGTCGTCGCGAATCGAGGGCCGGTTTGCGATGACTCCGCGTTATGGCAATCAGCGGCCGAGGAATTTGTTGAGCAGATCCGGCGGGAGGGGGTCACTTATTTTGACGCTGTCCCCGACTGGGTTCAAGTTCGCGGGAGTGATCTGGAAAATACTCTGCGGAATGCCGGATGGCAGCAGCAGGGGGCAGAGCGATCGTCGCTTCGCCTTGACCTGACGAAAAATGAGGACGAAATCTTTGCGAACTTGCGCAAGAATTCGCGATACGAAGTGCGGCGGGCGGAACGCTTCGGAATTTCAGTAGAGCCCAGTTCGACTGCGTCGGAGATTGAAGAATTCCTGACGTTGTATTCCCGACTGGCCGCTCGCAAAGGTTTTGCGCCGGAGTCTCACCATGACTTGCGCGGAGCCATCGGCTGGCTGACCAAGGAGAACGCACGCGGCGCGCTGCTGTTGGCTCGCTCCCAGAATCAGGTTTACGGGGGGGCGGTCATTGGCCGAGCGGGAACGCGATGTTGGTACGTTTGGGGAGCCGCCGACAAGCACGAGCACTTTAACGTTGGCCACATCTTGCAATGGAAAGCCTTGCTCTGGGCGAAAACCCATGGCTGCAACGAGTACGACTTTGGAGGCTACACTCCAGGTGCAACCTCTGGTCCGGCGTGGTTCAAAGCCGGATTTGGAGGCACGGTCGTGCGTTTTGTGCCGCCACATCGACGTGTAATTCGCCGCGGATACTATCGTACTTTCGACTTGGTTTTTCGGATGAAAGAGTTGACCAGACGTCCCTGGGTCCTGCGCCGGCTCGCAGTAGTTCCGGTGGTGGCGAGTGCTTCCGCAAACCTGGCAGAGAAGTGAGATGCATTCCATGGAATCGAGATCGAAAAAATCAGGGTCCTCATGCTGAACATCTTGCGTCGAGTATGGCGCAGACCGCTACTCGTCGAAGGTTTCGTCTTCGGGCGACCCCTGGTGGTTCTTCAAAGCGATGACTGGGGACGCGTCGGGATAAGGGATCGCGCAGGTTGGGAGGAGTTGCGAAATTCAGTGATGAATCTGGGCGAGCGCAATTACGATTTCTACAGTCTCGAAACAGCCGAGGATGTCGAAGCAATCGCCTCCCTGCTCAGTCGCCATCGCGATTCCACTGGCAGGTCCGCATGTTTAGGGATGAACTTCGTGACTGCAAATGTCGACTTCGCGAAGGTGAAGGCGGATCACTCTCGCCAGATACATCTTCGTCCGTTAACCGATGGACTGCCGGACGGTTGGAACCGTCCCGCTCTGTTCGAGGCCTACCAGCAAGGCATAGCCGCCGGAGTGTTGTCGCCCGCATTGCACGGCACAACGCATTTCTGCCAGCCCGCTGCGGAGCGGTATCTCCACGATCCAGGAGAACGAGGAAATCTTCTGCGAACATTGTGGAACGCCGGCGTTCCATATATACACTGGCGCATGCCGTGGATTGGATTTGAATACTCAGATCTGGGTAAAAATGGCCGTGAAGTTTTCCTGAGTGCAGAATCTCAGAAAGCGATGATTGCCTCGGCGGTAAGCACCTTTACGCAACTCTTCTCGAAGGCTCCGCGCTCGGCTTGCGCCCCAGGCTATCGCGCGAACCAGAGCACGCATGATGCATGGGCGAAGTGTGGCATTCGCGTGGCGCAGAATGGACCCACCAGGGCGATGCCACCCCACTTTGAAACGATTGGTAGCTCGGGCTTCGAGACCAGCTCAGTTTTGCATCTGTACCGCACGCTGGATTTCGAGCCCTCTGCGGCGCAGGAGTTCTCTTTGGCCGACTGCCTGAGTATGGCGGAGAGCAGCTTCGCCTTCGGCATCCCCGCAATCATTTCGGTTCATTCCATTAACTTCCATTCCACACTGAAGGACTTCCGGAATCGCACGCTTAGCCTGCTTGGCGAGTTTCTCTCTGCCCTCGAATCGAAATATCCCGATCTCTTATATGTTCGTGACGAAGACCTCTATGACCTCGTGAATAAAGGCGAGTACCAATCCGTGCATTCCGCGGTGCGAGTCCAGGTAACGAGGCGGATATTCAAGACCGGTGCGGTTGCTGGCGTAGGGAGCGCCTAAATGCCCCAGCGAAAATCGGTGGTGCTGGTCACAGTCGATTGCCTGCGCGCGGACCATTGTGGCTTCATGGGCTATCCCCGCTCGACCACTCCTTTTCTCGACGCACTTGCCGCGGAGAGTTTTGTTTTTCCCACAGCGATAGTGGCGGGCGCCCCTACGTACTACTCCGTCCCCGCGATCCTGGCGTCCCGATATCCCATCGCATTGGGTCGCGAGGTGCTTGGCCTTGCAGTCCAGGAAGAAAATCTGGCTTCAGTATTTAAGAACGAGGGATACACGACGGCTTTTTTCGGAGCTGCCAATCCTTATTTGTCAGCACAGTTCGGTTACAATTTCGGCTTTGATACGTTTTGTGATTTTCTCGATGCTGATCTCGCCCCGTCCTCCAATTCTGGTAACCGCCCGAAAGGCCGCATCCACTGGACGGCAAACTTAAACCAATCTCTTTCGAGCGTGAGCCATAAGATCCCCGGACTGGGTGCGGCGTACGATGAACTCTACTTTCAATACTGCCAGCGTTGGGTCGCTCCCGCCGCTCAATCGTTGGATAGGCTGCGCCGCTTCCCAGCGGCCGATGTGATTGTCGCGCAAGCGCGAACCTGGCTCGCATCGGTTGGGGAGAAGCCTTTCTTCCTCTGGTTACACTTCATGGATCCCCATTCTCCCTACTATCCCACCGAAGCAGCGATGGAGATGTTAGGCGACGCTCACCTGACCGCTACTCGCGCCCGATACTTGAACGAGTCCTGGAATCGATCTGACATTGGAAGTAATCGCTTGCGTCGCTACCGGAGCGAAGTAATGGCACTGTACGATGCCGGAATCTGTTGGGTGGATGCACAGCTGTCGAAGCTGACAGAGACCCTCCGCCAGCTAAAACTCTGGGAGAATTGCGTTCTTGCCGTCACTGCCGATCACGGGGAGGAATTTCTGGAACACGATGGCCGGTATCACGCACCGTCGTTGACAGAAGAACTGATTCACGTGCCGCTCATGCTCCGCGCGCCGGGAACGGCAAGTCGGGCGCTCTCCAACAGTCCATTCAGCCTGATCCATCTTGCCCCAACTCTCCTCGATGCGGCTGGCTTACCGATTCCGGAGGAGTTTCAAGGGCAAAGCTACTGGACGCACGTACAAAATGCTAACGCGTGGAACGAGGCTGCGATTGCCGAGTGCGTTGCCGGCTGCACCAATCCATTTCGATTCGATCAACGTCGCGGCTCTCGTTTGCTCGCGATTCGTGAAGCAAGATACAAACTGGTGTTGAACTTTAATAATGATGCCGCGGATCTGTTTGATTTGGAAGCTGACCCGGGCGAGCGATCGCCCTTACCTAGCCAGGCCGCAAAGCCCGTGCGTCGCCGATTGCTGGAGACTGCCATGGCCCATTTGAGAAGCTCTAACCCTCAACGGAATTCGGAGGCTTACTTGCGGACGCGCCTGCGCGAGATCGCTTTCCATCTGACCAACGCCGTACCGTACGAAAGCGCGGGTGCCGCCGCAAGCCGAATCGGGTGAACGGAATCGAGATGAAGCCCGTCAAAGTTCTGGTCGACTCCTTCGCAGATGCGGCACTTACCAATGCCCAAATGATCAACGCACGCGAGATCGTCAGCCGCATGGATCCCGCCAGCTTTTCCGTAACCATGTTTGTGCAGGAAAATCCCGCGCCGCAGATTCTCGCCCGGCCGAATACACATTTGATTCAACTCCCGCGCCGGCTGCAAACGGTTCCGTTGGTGTCGCGATTCCTGTTCGGCCGACAGGATATTGTGTTCTACCTGAAGGCTTCCCCCGCCGGACGTTGGTATTTGAATCTGCGGTCGCTTTCGCGTCGCCACTGCGTGACCATCGGTACAATCGAGTCGCAGACTGACTGGCGCGATGAGACCATCACTCCACAAACAATTCGATTGATTGAGGAAACTGTTCTGCGCTGCGACTATCTATTCAGCAACTCAGCCATGGTCAAGCAGAGCCTGCTGGCGAATTACGGCCTGCAAAGTGAAGTCGTACCCACCGGAGTAGATACAGATTTTTTCACTCCCCATTGGGAGCGGCCGGCTAACCCTCGCCCTCGCGTGCTTTTTGTGGGGGCGCTGCGCAATTTCAAAGGGCCGCAAGTTGTTCTCAACGCGGCAAAACGCCATCCCCATGCGGATTTTGTTTTGGTCGGGGACGGAATCATGCATAACGAACTGCATGAGTTGACGAAATCCTTAGCGAACGTTCAAATGCGTGGGACATTGGGACGGACGGCCATCCGCGAAGAATATCGTAACGCTGATATTTTTATGTTTCCCTCGCGATGGGAAGGTTCGCCGCGTGTTCTGATGGAGGCGGCGGCGAGTGGCTTGCCGATCGTCGCGCGGAAGGACTATCAGCCCGAATCCGTGATTGACGGTACAACCGGTTTCCTGGCCGGGAACGATGACGAGATGCTGGTACGTCTTGCCCAACTGCTCGCCGATGCTGATTTGCGTCGAACCTTCGGTCAAGCCGGCCGCTCTCACATCGCTCAATTCAGTTGGGACGTGATCACGCGCCAATGGGAGGCCATTTTTACGCGACTGGCATTTGCGCCGAGGAAGGACTCACCATCTTGATCCCAGATAGCGCGGCAAGACTTTCCAGTCAGCTTGGCCGGGAGTGCGCTGCGTGATCCCGAAGCTCGTAATCGTCACCGAGATCATTGCTCCCTATCGTATTCCAGTGCTCAATGCTCTTGCGCAACGGCCGGAAATTGAGCTGGAGGTTTTGTTTCTTTCCGAGAACGATCCCACGCTGCGACAGTGGAAGGTTTACAAAGATGAGATCAAATTTCAATACCATGTGCTTCCCTCCTGGCGGCAACGCCTCGGCAGATACAACCTGCTGATCAACCGTGGTGTGCGTTCCACCTTGAATCGCATCAAGCCCGATGTCGTATTGTGCGGTGGATATAACTATCTGGCCTGCTGGTCCGCGGCTTACTGGGCAAGAGCCCATCGGGTGCCTTTGTTGCTTTGGTCCGAGAGCACCGCTTGGGATCGGCGCCGCGGTTATCGTTTCGTAGAATTCCTGAAGGCCCGTTTTCTACGCCTGTGCGAGGCATTCGTGGTCCCGGGCAAATCGTCCTTGAACTACTTGAAGGATCTCGGGATCGCTGAGCAGCAAATCTTTACTGCGCCCAATGCGGTTGACACTGCGTTGTTTTCGGAATTGGCGAAGGCGGCGCGCCGCGATGAATCGCAGGTGCGCGCTCGTAATCGTCTTCCTTCGCGATATTTTCTTTTTGTCGGCCGTACAGTCAAGGATAAGGGAGTGTTTGAACTTTTGAATGCCTATGCGCAGATGGATGCCGGACTTCGCTCCAGGCTCGGCCTCGTCATCGCCGGAAACGGTTCCGACAATCAGGAACTCGTGGAGCGGGCGACAAAAATTGTACCCGGAACAATTCGCTTCCTTGGTTTTGTGCACCGCGAACAGTTGCCGGAGATTTACGCTTTGGCCGACGGATTCATTTTCCCAACCCACAGCGATCCCTGGGGACTGGTGGTAAACGAAGCGCTGGCTTGCGGCTTGCCGGTAATCGTCACCAGTGTTGCAGGATGTGCTCTCGACTTGGTGCAAGACGGCTTGAACGGATTCGTGGTTCCTCCGCGCGACCCATCTTCACTTGCACTCGCCATGACGACCGTAGCTGAAGACACCGGAAAGCGGGTGGAAATGGGAAGCAACAGCCGCAAACGCATCGAAGCTTATTCGCCGGCTGCGTGGGCTAATGGAGTGTTACAGGCCGTGGAATCGGTCTGCCGGCACTCCTATCCTCAGCCGTAGAACTGGTAATATACTGGCTCTAACAAATCAGCGGATCGTCAGCATTAGTGAGCGTCTCGGAGAATTTGGGATGGCGGATTCAGGGTTGCGCGTCAAGGATGAAGGAATGCCACAAGGACTTTCTGGCCGGCGAGTGGAGATCCTCGAGTGCACCCTGCGAGATGGAAGTTACGCCGTCGATTTCAAGTTTACCGAAAACGATACCGCGATCATGGCAGGCGTTCTCGATCGGCTGGGTTTTCGCTGGATTGAAGTGGGCCATGGCGTTGGATTGGGCGCCTCACAGGCCGGCAAGGGTTCCATGCCCGCGTCGGATGAACGGCTGATTGAAGCTGCTAAGCGTGCCGCGCCGAACGCCAAGATTGGCTGTTTTTTTATTCCGGGCATCGGCACAGCCGACCAGCTGAAATCCGCGCGTGCCTCAGGACTTGATTTTATCCGAATTGGCCACAACGCTCCGGAAATCGAAGATGCCTTCTCCTACCTCACCCTGGCCCGCGAATTAGGGTTGAAAGTCTGTTTGAACTTCATGAAGACGTACGGCATCTCTCCCGCGACGTTCGGCGAGAAAGCCAGAGCGGGCGCGGCTGCCGGCGCGGACGTGGTTTACTGCGTCGACTCCGCGGGCAGCATGTTGCCGGAAGACGTACATAAATATTTCAGCGCCGCTCGCGAACGGAGTGATTGCCAGTTAGGCTTTCACGGCCACAGCAACCTTCAGTTTGCGGTTGCCAATAGTCTGGAAGCGGTTCGTTGCGGCGCCAGTTTCATTGACACGACCCTGTACGGATTGGGCCGGAGCGCGGGCAACGTTCCTACCGAAATCGCCGTTGCCGTCTTCAATAATCTCGGAATTGAAACTGGGATCGATCTCTTCAATGTGATGGATGCCGCCGAAGAATTCATGGGCCCCCTGATGTCGCAGATGCAACTCTACGACATGATGTCAGTGGCAATGGGATGCAGCCAGTTCCATTCTTCGTTCTTGCCTAAAGTCGCTGCCACGGCCCGTAAGCACAGCGTGGAACTGCGCCGCCTTGTGGTAGCCATGGGAAAACTCGATCCCATCAATCTTGATGAAGACAACCTGAATCGTGTCGCCGCCAGTTTGCCGAAGGTCCAACCCGGGAAGTCTCGGGAAATTCTAACGTCGTTTTCCGTGCCAGGAATTTCCGCGCACGCCATCAGCAGTTCGCTCTCCGCGGTACAGTCCCTGGTGGATGGAATGATCGTTACCTGCGCCAAGCGCCGCGCCCGTCCCGTGCTCGAACTCGTGGCCTCGGAATCCTCTTCGCAGGAACTGGTTTTGGCAGACCTCGTTCTCGCTGAGGGCCCAGTCGTGCTCGGCAGAATAGTTTACGGTTCCTTCGATTTACTGGAGCAGGTCTTGAAGATGACCGGAGGTGGCATTCCTTTGTTTCTCAATGATAAGGATGGAGGCGCATGGGCTGCCGAGTGGCCCGCATCGCTGATAGAAATTGTAGGTGCCGAAAGAGTCTTGCCCGTCCGCTCAAAACGCCTGTTCGCGGGTTACATGGAGGATGTGCTCACCACCGCAGCCCAGCGCTGTGGCGATTTCTGCATTATGATTTATGGCAATCCCAATCCGGCTTTGTTGAGCCATTGCTCGGCGACCTTCAATAATATTGTGGTGCATGGCGAGCTGCCTTCAGACGCGCCGCAAAACTGCTGGCAGATTACGGATTTTTCCGACCGGATGCATTTTGATCTGGGGATTGGTGTTGCCCTGCTTCTGTGTCCGCCTAGCGCTGCTGACTCCGCCTCGATCGATCAACTGCTTTTGCCGCAAGGCCTCGTGATTACCTCCGGCCACTTCGCCCGCTTCGAGATCGATATTCCCGGCCGCTCCATTCTGCGCCTCGACCCCAACCAGGCCTACCGCGGCCAGATGGACCGGTGGGTAGCAATTTCGAATCTTATGAAGTCAGCTCAACCTGTTCCCTTGGCGATGCGATGACGATTCGCGAAACGGTTTTGAATGTAGTCGCCCGCCGCGATCAGCAAATCTTCCTCGTGGACGCAAGCAGCGGTCGCGAAATTAGTTATAGCGAATTTCACCGGCAAGCCTGCGCCTTGGCCGCGGAGCTGTACGCCCGGGGCGTGCGTAAGGGCACCCGAGTCGGGGTGATGCTTCCCAACTGCTGTGAGCTGGCCGTCCTCTACTTTGCTTGCATTTATCTGGGTGCCGTCATCGTCCCTATCAATCCGGCTCTTAGTAAAAGAGAAGTCCAATTCATATTGGGGAGTTGCAAACCCGCGCTGGTCGTGGCCAGCACGTCGAATGCGGGGGCGGTGCGAGAATTCCACACGAATGTTCTCGGTTTACAAACCGCGCAGGACGTCGTCAAGAACGCGAGCGCGCTCGAGCCGATCAAGATTGAACTTCTCCCTGAGCCGATAGATTTCGTCCCTCTTGAAACAGCGGACGCCGAAGATCTGCTCGTAATCATGTACACGTCAGGCACTTCGGCAAAACCTAAAGGTCTGGCGCATAAGGTCGGCCACATGTTCCGGAACGCCATGGCCTTCGCCGGCGCTCAGAAGATCGACCAGGATTCGCGATTCTACCTGACCCTTTCAATGGCGTACATGGGCGGTTTCTATAACTTGCTTCTATTGCCGTTTTTGAATGGCGCAAGTGTCCTGGTGGATAACGTCTTCGATGCACGATCCAGTCTGCATTTTTGGGAGAAGGCGAAAAAGAATAATGTGAATACTCTTTGGATGGCTCCCACTGTGTTGTCGATCCTGCTTAGAATGGACCGCGGCCACACCGGCGAGGAGTTTTGCCGAAGTTCAGTACGTCACGTGTTTGTGGGATTCGCTCCCCTTCCGCTAAGAGTAAAAGATGAGTTTGAATCTCGCTATGGCGTACGCTTGGTCGAGAACTACGGCCTCTCTGAAACTTTATTTGTCACGGCGCGTTCCGAAGGCAGGCTTGGCGGGAATGGCTACGTTGGCGATGCCCTGCCCGGAATAGCGGTGCGCATCGTCAACGAGGATGCTGAGCCAGTTGAGCCGGGAATGGACGGCGAGGTGCAAATTCTCACCCCCGATCTGATGGCCGGATACCTCGACGCCGAAGGCCGCTTGCTCGAAATGAACGCCTCCGCATGGTTCGCAACCGGGGATGTTGGCCATCTTGACGGTGGGTCTTCACTTTCGATTACCGGACGGCAAAAAGACGTCATCATTCGTGGAGGCGTAAACATCAGCCCTGCGGCCATCGAAGAAGTGTTGATGCACGTTGCCGGCGTTTCGGAAGTGGCGGTCGTGAGTATCCCTCACGAGCTCTACGGCGAAGATATCGTGGCCGTGCTCAAACTGGAGGCGGGGACGGAAGTTGATCCCATGCTGGAATCGGTAGCCGCCCATGCGAAGCAGAATCTGGCGCAGCACCAGCAGCCTGCCCGCTACATTGCGATCGACGAACTGCCCAGGACGACTAGCGGCAAGGTACAAAAGGCTCGCATCCGCGAGTTAGTGGCAGAAAAACTGCAGGTAGCTTCGACCTCGGCCTTCCGCAAACTGCCGTCGGAAAGCCTAGGAGTATCCCGCCAATGATTTACACTTACTAATCCCGCACTGATTCTTTAGCGACGTTTGTTAGCGACGGTGGTTTCGCGTCAATTAATTCGCAACGAAGATCTCTTATGAAAATTATCGACCTCTCCCTGCCCATCGAAGAAGGCATGATGACATTCCCGACCCACTGGCATCCCGTGGTCGAGATTACGATTCTCGGCCGGCACGGGATCGAAGGCCGTGAGACTCGGAAAATAGTCCTGGGAACGCATATTGGCACGCACGCGGATGCTCCTCGCCACTTCATTCCGAAAGGCCGGACGATCGATGAAGTCCCCCTAGACGTGCTCGTAGGGCCCGCCACCATCGCGGATTTTACTGGGTGCACTCCCTTACAAGAGATTGACGTTGCCGACCTCAAGCAAAGATTGGGCGATAAAGTACCGCAACGTTTGATTCTGCGCACCGGTTGGTCCGAGTACTTTGGCAACATGAAGTTTTATGACGCGTATCCATTTCTCGCCGAAAATGCAGCCAAGTGGCTGGTGGACAAAGGTGTGCGCCTCATCGCCATGGATACGCCCTCTCCCGATAACCCAGCCCATTCGCGCGGTACGCCCAAGGATTCTCCCAACCACAAAGTTCTTCTGGGTGCCGGAGTCGTTCTGGTTGAATACCTCGCCAACCTCAAGGCTTTGACCGCCTCTGAAGTGGAACTCATCGTAATGCCTTTGAAGTTGAAAGGCTGTGATGGCGCGCCCGCGCGCTGTGCGGCTATTGAACGGTAAGAATAATAATTAAGGGGATGGTTTGAGAGTAGAAGTTCAAACATGGCTCAAAGAATGGTTCGAAAGCCGGGCAAAGCTCGCTCGGAATCAGAACGACTCCTTACTCGATGTCGACTATTTCGAAGCAGGATGGCTCACCTCAATGGAAGTGGTTGAATTTGTCACCGAAATCGAGCAGCATTTCGGAATGCAGTTTTCTGATGAAGACATGCAGGATCCGCGTTTCGTAACCCTCGCCGGCCTTACGGAACTGATTCTGGAGCGCTCGACACAGAGCAGCGAGAGCAGGTAACTTCAAACATCGTGCATCAGGCCTCGCGGAGCGCTGAGGAAATGGTGGATAGGGGCACACGGCCGAAGCCGCATGTTCTCACTCTTACCCCTTTCTATCCATCCGATGGGGACGAAGTCAACGGTTGCTTCGTCGCCGAGTCTCTTCGGGAGATCGTGGCTCGCGGCGCGGCTTCGTCTGTGATTGCGGTCGACTCGATTTATCATGCGCGCAGAAAATCAAACGAGCAATCTCCCGCCGATTGGATACGCTATCCGCAATTGCCCGGCAACTTCGGACTGTCGAGCGCCGGAAGGTTTTTGGGAGCGGCGCTGCTGAACAGAGTTCAGAATCTCCATCGGCATTCGCCAGTGACCGTGATCCATGCTCATGCGGCACTGCCTTGCGGCCATGCTGCAGCATTTCTCTCGCGCCGCATGGGAGTTCCGTTTGTCGTTACCGTACATGGCCTCGACGTTTTCAATCGTTGTTTCCAGGATGGCATCGCTGCACGATGGCGGCGAAAGAGTTCTCTGCATGTCTACGCTCGCGCGCACAAAGTGATCTGCATCAGCGAAAAAGTGCGGCAATTGCTCATCGGCGGAATGGCCGCTGCGGGCGAACCCGTAAACGCGGAAGTTGTCTACAACGGAACTGATCCCGGCCTTTTTGCGCCTGGCAGTTCACCAGACAATTCACAGACGATCCTCATAGTCGGGAATCTGCAGGCTGGTAAAGGCCACGAACTACTATTGAGCGCCTTCGCCAGACTCCAGGACTCCAAGTTGCAATGCCAAATTATCGGAGAAGGCATCGACCGTGAGCGCTTTGCCACTCTTGCCGCAGAGTTGGGCGTCAGTGGCCGAATTCACTTTCTTGGGCGGCGAAGCCGCTCAGAGGTGGCGGAAGCGATGCGTGACTGCACAGTTTTTGTTTTGCCCAGCCGGTACGAAGGCCTGGGATGTGTTTATCTGGAAGCCATGGCTTGTGGCAAACCGGCAATCGCGTGCCGAGGTCAGGGGATTGACGAAATTATTCACCACGGCAAAAACGGATGGCTCATCCCGATTGATGGTCTGGAGGACCTGACGCAAGCGTTGCAGGTACTTCTGGGAAACGCCGATCGGCGCGCACAAATCGGTAACGCCGCCCGCCAGACCATTCTTGAAAGCTTAACGTTGCAGCATCAGTCCGAGAAGTTGATGAGGATCTACGAGGACGCTGCGCGATGAGCGCACCGACGCCGCTTCCACAGCATGCGTCTCCGCGTGCCGACGTGGTCACTCTCGGCGAAGAACATGTGGGCGAGATTGCAAGCTTCGTCGCCGCAGAATCCGGACGAGTCCCCGAAGACGTCCAATCGCATCTCCGCTGGTTCCTGCTCGAAAATCCAGCGCGCGAGTCGCAAGCCCCGCTGGGTTTTGGACTCCGATCCGCCGGTCAACTCGTGGGATGCATTCTGTGCAGTCCGCAATATTTTCGCTTCCAGAGTGAGAAAATCCTCTTCGTCGGATCGAGTTCGTTCTATGTTGATGAACGATATCGTGGTCACGGAGGCCGCATCTTCTTACAATATTCTCGGCTCGGCAGACGGCAGCCTCTGTTCGGAACTTCGGCCAACCCAGTCTCAGCGGCCTTGTGGGAGGCCGCGGGAGCCACTTCCATTCCGTATTCGGATGTCGAACTCTTCGGAGTGCTTCGCTGGTCGCCGGTGGCTGAGGAGTTCGCGCATCGCAGCTACTCGAACCGTCTGCTGACTCGTTTATCAGCCAGTCCCATCTCCAATCTCGTGGCGTTAGCGAATCCTTTGAAAATTGATTGCAGCACATCCGGGGCGTTGCACCCCCTTGAATCAGCTGAACAGGTGAACGATCTGCCTCTTCATCATCCTTCCACAAAACTCACTTCGTTGCGGGAGTTGCCCTATATTCGCTGGCGCTATTTCTCCGGCAGGGATTCCACTGTGGCCGCGTTTGCGTTTCGCTGCCGCCAACCGGACAGCGACATCCTCGTAACAGTGAATCAGCGAATTCGTGGATATCGCGGTCAGATTAATACCCTCAACGTGCTCGATGTTTATCCCGAAGTCTCTTTCGGGGAGTGGCTGCGGATTGTCGGTGCATTGATCGCCCGCTACAGAAATAGTGTCGACGCGATAGTGCTGCGCAGCCAAACTTCCGAGCAGCAAAAGTTCTTCTGCGCAAAAGGATTCCGCCAGCGTAGGTTCGAGGCGCCCAGCGGATGGTTTCTCGATAAACCCAGGCTTCTGCCGACAAGCGAGTGGTATCCCGTGCCGGCAGACGGCGACGGAGTTATTTAGCCAGCGAACGATGATGAACTTAAGAAGCCAAGCTCGTGCATTTCTCATGCAGACGGCTAGCCTGACCGGCGCAGATTCATTGGCCTTCCGCATGCAGGGTCGCAAGTTCCGATCGCAGGCTCTCGTAGTCGCGATGCACGAAACTCCGGCAACTTCACAAGCGTTGTTCCGCGAACAACTTGAATTTGCCTCCCAACATTTTACGATTACCACTCTCGATGCCTTCGCCATGTTGTGGGAGCGAGACCCGGAATCTGATGCCGATTCAAAGCCTTTGCTTCTTTTCACCTTCGACGACGGAAGAGAGAGCAACTACACAGTTGCGGCTCCTCTGATCGAGTCCTTCGGTGGGCGCGGAGTGTTTTTTGTCGTGCCTGCCTTCGCGCAACGTGCCGCTACGGAGGACGCTCTCCCGTTTTATCGGGCACGGATCAATCCAGACTCAAAGCCCGGTGACGAACAATCAAGAGACTGGAAGCCGATGAGTCCCGCGCAGATCGCTGACCTTGCGAGCCGAGGCCACGCGATCGGAAACCACTCCTTTACACACGAGCGACTAGTTGGGCTTTCGCCGGAACGATTGGAGCAGGAGATTGGCGGCGGCGCGCGCCAGCTTGCCTCCTGGACGAATAAGCCGATTGATGCGTTTGCGTGGACATTCGGTTGGGATGCGATCGATGCGAACGCCTGGAGAACGATCCAGCGCTACCATCGGTTTTGTTTCTCACCGTGCGCGGGAGCGGTCGACAAGCGCCGGGATCATCCGTCACTGCTATGGCGGCGTGAAATCGAAGTGAGATACTCCGTGCCGGCGTACCGCTTTTGCTATTCGGGGCTGGTCGACCTATGGTGGCGCAAGCGAAGAGCGCGGCTTCGCGACATGGTGCGAGACTCCGCTGCTCGCAATGTCGAATGACCATTTTTCGAGCAAGTCGGCAGAATAATCATCTCGCAACAGAATGATTCACATTTTCATTAACGCGCTCTCGGCCAGTGCAGGAGGAGGCCTCACGTACGTCCGTAACGTCCTGCCGCGCCTGGCGAGCCGGGACGGCGTGCGCACGACGTTGCTGGTCGGCGGAGTTCTCCGCAACGAGATCCCAGAGTCAACTCGGATCAAGATTCTGCAGGAGGAACATCCCGTTGATTCCGCCAGACGATTCTGGTACGAGCAACGGCGACTCCCGCAAATTATTCGACACTCCGAAGCCGACGTCCTATTGTCTACTGGAAACTTTGCGCTTCTGCGCTCTCCTGTGCCGCAAATCCTGCTTAGCCGGAATGCTTTGTATACTTCTGCGGACTTCTTCCGAGACATGCGAGAGCGTGGCGACTATCGTTTGTGGATCGATACGGAAATAAAGGGTGCACTCGCACGATGGTCGGTACGCGTCGCGGATTATACAGTCGCTCCCAGCGCGACCTTTGCCAGCGAGTTGCAACAGTGGACAGGGAAAGAAGTCGTGTCTATCCATCACGGTTTCGACCGTGAGGTCTTCTTCCAGGATCAGACTCCGCTGCGTCCGGACGTGCAAACGCAACTCGCGGCGACCGACGGAACTTTCCGCGTTCTGTTCGTCAGCCACTACAATTACTACCGCAATTTCGAGACCTTAATTCGTGCCACCGCGATTTTAAAGGAGAGGCTGCGCCCGCGCGCCGTCCGGCTGCTCCTTACCTGCAAGCTCGTCTCTAAAGATAATCCCGGAACCTATCAGGCGGATAAAGCCGCGGAGCTGGTCCGGCAGCTGCGGCTCACTGATGAAGTGGTCGAGTTCGGCGCGCTTCCCTATGCGGCTCTGCATAATTTGTACCGGAGTTGCAATGTCTACGCGACTCCCGCTTATGCCGAGACGTTCGCACATCCGCTGGTTGAGGCGATGGCAAGTGGCCTTCCTGTGATTGCTTCGGATTTACCCGTGCACCGGGAAATCTGCGGGGACGCCGCACTGTATTTTCCACGGTTTGCCCAAGAAATTCTCGCGCAGAGAATCATGCAAGTCTCTGATTCTGGCGAACAATGCGCGGCGATGCGTGAAATGGGCATTTCCCGGTCGCGCTATTTCAGTTGGGATAAACACGTCGAGCAACTGCTATTGTTGGCTCAGCGTATGGCCGGAAAATAATTGGGTACAACTGGAGAAGGGAGCGACGCTACGGATGTGCGGAATTGTCGGCATCATCGGTTTTAAAGCACCAGTCTCCGCGGAAATCCTGGAGCGCGCTACTCAATCGCTGGCTCACCGTGGCCCGGACGATGGTGGTACGGTCATCCTTCGCGACTCCGCATCCCGAGAAGCAAATCAAGAAATCGAAATCGGACTAGGAAATCGGCGGCTCGCAATTCTCGACCTCTCGCCTCTCGGTCATCAACCCATGAACGATCCGGCAACCGGCAACTGGATCGTCTACAACGGAGAACTCTACAACTTCCGTGAAATTCGCTTGCGTCTCGAAAAAGCTGGGCTGCAGTTTAATAGCCTCTCTGACACCGAAGTGATCCTCAAAGCCTACGCGCATTGGGGAGAAAACTGTCTGAATGAATTTCGCGGAATGTTTGCCTTCGCTATCTGGGATGGGCAGCGGCGTTGCCTCTTTGTTGCCCGCGATCCAATGGGTATCAAGCCTCTCTACTATTGCCAGTTGGATCGGCACTTTATTTTTTCTTCTGAGGTCCGCACCTTATTGGGCACAGGCCTGATACGTCGCGCCATCGACCCCGCAGGCCTCATAAATTATCTGACCTTCGGATCGCTGTACGACCCCAACACGTTCGTGGAAGGCATAAACGCCCTTCCCCCGGGTCATTCTCTGAACTGGAAAGACGGGCAGACGACTCTGTCGCAGTATTGGAACTTGCTAGATCCTGCAGAACCCGCTCCCTGTGCCCCTCTTGAGAGAAGCGACGAAAGCCAGGAGCACATCGCAGCCATGCTCGATGATTGCGTACGCACGCAACTGGTCAGCGACGTGCCCGTGGGAGTTTTCCTTTCCGGGGGAATCGATTCCAGCGCCCTGGTCGCCATCCTGAATCGAAATGGCCTCAGGCCGGGCACTTTCTCAATCGTCTTTTGTGAAGCCGACTACTCTGAGGCCAATTACTCCCGCGCCGTCGCAAAATATTTTCACACCGATCATCACGAAATTACGGTTTCGCAAGCAGACCTGTTTGCGGCAATCGATCCCGCTATTCACGCAATGGATCAGCCTACGATAGACGGCATCAACACATACTTCATCTCGGAAAAAACCCGGGCCGCCGGCGTGAAGGTTGCGCTTTCGGGATTGGGCGGCGATGAGATATTTGCTGGTTACTCGACTTTTCGTACCGTCCCGCGCATGGAACGATTTGCTCACGCGTGGGAGCGCGTACCCGGGGTAGTCCGCTCGCCCTCGGCAAATGTTTTTGCGGCACTCGCCCCGGCAAACGACCAGAATCGCAAGTTAGCTGCCCTGATGCGGAATGACGGAAGAATAGTCCACCCTTATTTTCTGGCGCGTATGTTGTTCACTCCGGAGCTGCAGGACCAATTACTCAACGGGGTCAAGCCGGACTCCCCAGGCTTCTTGCGCGCCCAGAAGCCCTTGACCGAGAGCTTGAGCAGCGCCCAGAACCTCGACCCGGTCAACCGCGTTTCCTATCTGGAGGCGCGCTGTTATATGCTCAACACGCTGTTGCGGGATTCGGATTTCATGAGCATGGCCCATGGATTAGAAGTGCGCGTGCCGCTGATCGACCATCAACTGGCGCAGCGAGTCCTTGCCCTGCCGGGATGCTGGAAACTGGATGCTCGCACGCCGAAGCCGATGCTGGTTCATGCGCTGAGAGCAAACTTGCCAGGCGACATTGTTCATCGACCGAAACGCGGCTTCGCTCTGCCCTTCGAGCATTGGCTTCGCGATGCCCTTCGTCCCGTTGTGGAAGAATCATTGGGCAAGATTGGAGACGGTGTTCTCGGCACTCTGATCAGTGAACGCGCGGCGCTCGACGTGTGGCAGGATTTTATTGCGGGTCGCACCTCCTGGTCGCGTCCATGGTCGTTATATATTCTTCAGCGCTGGTGTGAGAGGCATCTGTCGAGTTAAGAGATTCGCGGAATGGCAAACTTGGAAGCAGTCCGAAAACTCGATAGTAATCTCGATGCCGGTACCCTTCCGGTGAGCGTGATCATCGCTGCGCGCAATGAGGCGAAGAATCTTCCACGCTGCCTGCAGGCCCTGAAAGATTTTGGCGAAGTCTACGTGATTGATTCCCAGAGCAAAGACGCTACCGTAGAGATTGCCAGGTCTCACGGCGCTCAAGTCGCGCAGTTTCATTATCAAGGTGGATGGCCCAAGAAGCGCCAATGGGCCATGGATACCCTGCCCGTGGCTCACGAATGGATTCTGTTGCTGGATGCCGACGAGGTGCTGACGCCGGAACTCACAGAAGAAATTCGTTTTGCGATTCTTGATCCCGCGATGATTGGTTATTTCATTTTGCTCCGCACCTGGTTTCTCGGACGCATGCTGCGCCACGGCGATGTCCGTTTGTGGAAACTTGCGTTATTTCGTCGCGGCCAGGGGCGGTTCGAATGCCGTTTCAAGAATCAGGACACCTCCATGGCCGATATGGAAGTGCACGAGCACATTGTCGTCGACGGCGCGACCTCAAAGCTGCGGAGCCCGCTCATTCATCACAACGTGGAATCGCTCTCGCACTACATTCAGAAACATGATCAGTATTCCAACTGGGAGTCGCATGTGCTGCTGCAACGCGGCGACGACAAAGAACTGCCGCCCTCGCTTTGGGGCACGCAGGCGCAGCGCCGTCGCTGGCTGAAACGCAAACTCTTTGCCGTCCCAGGTTCTCCCGTGCTGCTTTTCCTGTATCGTTATGTTTTGCGCTTCGGATTCCTCGACGGTGTGCCGGGCCTGATCTACTGCGGTTTTCAGGCGGTTCAGATGTTTCATACCAAAGCCAAAATTTACGAGCTCAAATTGAAGAAGTCAGAAACCCGGGACTAACAGGACGCCCCCCATCATGTGTGGAATTGCCGGAGTCGCCAATTGCGGAGACAGAGACGTGCTCGCGCGCATGACCCGCGCTCAGGCCCACCGCGGCCCTGACGATTCCGGTCTGTGGGACAGAAGATTGTCGGACGGTTCCTACATCGGCCTCGGCAGCCGTAGGCTTGCCATTCTCGATCTCTCTGCCGGCGGCCACATGCCCATGTGCAACGAGGACCGCTCAGTCTGGATCACTTACAACGGGGAAATTTACAACTTTGCCGACCTTCGCCGTGAGTTGCAAGGCAAAGGCCACCGCTTCGCTTCCAACACCGATACGGAAGTTGTAATCCACCTCTACGAACAAGAAGGTGTGGATTGCGTTAAAAAACTCAAGGGCATGTTCGCCTTCGCCATTTGCGATCTCCGCTCGGGCCGTCCGGAATTGTTTCTGGCCCGCGATCATTTCGGAGTGAAACCCTTCTACTATGCTCATGATGGACGAATGCTCGCCTTTGCTTCAGAAGTGAAAGCCCTGCTTCAGGTGCCGCACATTGAGGCTGAACTCGATTTGGAGTCGTTGCATCAGTATCTGACTTTCCTCTGGGTCCCGGATCCCAAGACAATGTTTCGCGGGATTCACAAGCTTCCCGCGGGACATTGCGCGACCTTCCGCGACGGCGAACTGAAGATCAAGCAGTACTGGGATTTGAATTTCCCCGCAGCCGGTGCCCAGTACTCACGCTCTGAAGCCGATCTCGCCGACGAACTTCGCGAGCGCTTTCGGCAATCCGTGGAAGGGCAGATGATCAGCGATGTTCCCATCGGTGCATTTCTCAGCGCTGGATTGGACTCCTCAAGCATCGTGGCCATGATGTGCCAAGCTACCCAGCAGATGGTTCGAACCTACACGATTACTTTCCCACACAAATATCGCGTCGGCGAAACCACGCTCGATGATCCCAATGTTCCCGCGCGCCTCGCCCGCCAGCTGGGCTGTGAGAACCAGCAAATCGTGGTTGAGCCTGACGTCGCCGACCTGCTGCCACGCCTGACCTGGCACATGGATGAGCCCACTGCCGATCCCGCGATCATCACCGCTTACCTGGTTTGCCGCGAGGCGCGCAAGCAGGCCACGGTTTTACTTTCCGGCGTCGGTGGCGACGAATTGTTTGCCGGATATCGCAAACATGCCGCCCATCCCTGGGCCAGCGCGTATCAGATGCTCCCCCGTTTTCTTCGAAATGGAATCGAGTCCGGAGTGAATGCGTTGCCCAGCCTCCGAGGCACGGCTATGAAAGGGCACGTGCGGCTGGCGAAGAAGATGGCTCGAAGCGCCTCGCTTTCTCCCGAAGATCGCTTCATTCGAAACTGCACTTATCTCGATAGCTCTCAGAAGATGCGCCTGTATGCGGCGGATGTGCAAGATCAGCTAAGTACGTCAGACCCCGCCACACGCCATCATTCCAGCTTTGAGGTTGTGGCCGACGCCGATTTCCTCAACCAGATGCTTTATCTCGATACCAAAATATTCATGCCAAGTTTGAACCTGAACTACAACGACAAGATGAGTATGGCGTCGTCGGTTGAAGTGCGAGTTCCTTTTCTCGACCGTGAACTGGCCGAGTTTGCGGCCTCCAGCATTCCACCGGAGATGAAGCTCAAAGGATTCTTCCATCCCACCACGAAACACATTTTCCGCCAGGCGATGCAAGGCATGCTGCCCGCCGAAGTATTACGGCAGCCGAAGGCCGGCTTCGCCGCCCCGGTAGATTACTGGCTGGCGCATGACTTGCGCGAGATGGTAGATGATCTGCTATCTGATACAAATATTCGCAAGCGTGGTTTATTCCGTCCGGAAGTCGTGAGGACCTTTGTTGACGAACACCGCGCAGGCGCAGAGGATTGGTCGATGCAAACCTGGCAGTTCCTCACCCTGGAGAACTGGATGAGAATCTTTCTCGATGTCGGAGCTCAACAGAGAGCGGAAGAGTTCAGTCATGCCGGCGAGGCTGCTACCGCGTGAGTTTGCCAGGTCAATTGCAATCCAATCCCCTAAGTGAGCGCAAGCGATGATTGACTCCGCCGACCCTCGCAGATCCAAAGGCGACCATCAAGCTACGGAAATCATAGGTCAGATTGCCAAGGCGCTGACCGAAGCCACGGGATTATTGCTCGCACCACAACGTGCGGGCCCGCTGCTGCGGAAACTTGTATCCGACAAATTGCGGATCACCTTCGAGCAGCGGCATCTTTACTCTTACACGCAGACCACGCGGCTGAGCGAGGAAACGCTGAACGCATTGCTTCGCTGGCTGTTCCACGCTCAACGCCCCGACGGCGGCATCGCGGCCTACTACAGCCTGCTCACCGGATATTCGGAGTCCTACCCGGAAGTGACCGGCTACATCATCCCAACGCTTTATGATTTCGCGCGCTCGACGGACAACAGCGGGGCAGTAGTTGTCGCGCAACGGTCCGCGCGGTGGTTGCTTTCACTTCAAATGTCAACCGGAGCTTTTCCTGGCGGATTGCACACAGGATTGCACCCCAGCCAGATGCAGCCGTCGGTGTTCAACACCGGACAGATTTTGCAGGGATTGGTGCGCGCTCACGCCGAAACAAAACGTTCGCAGATTCTGCAAGCAGCCATCGGTGCCGGCGATTGGCTGGTCAGAATGCAGCAGCCCGACGGCTCGTGGTCAGGACCGGGCGCATATCAAAATGCGCCTCATACTTACTACAGCATGGTTGCGTGGGCGCTGGCCCTGCTATCCGAAGAGGTTTCAGATGATCGGTACGGAATCGCAGCCGAGAGAAATCTCGACTGGGTTTTGTCGCACTTCAGGCCCGGCGGTTGGATCGACGGCATCAACCTGCGAGGCCATCCCAACTACCTGCATTTTATCGCCTACGTGCTGCAGGGCGTTTTGGAGTGTGGCATCCTGCGGCGTCGCAACCATGCCATTCAAAGCGTTGCCAAGTCCGCATGGACCTTGCTGAGGAAGTTTGAGACCAACAAATATCTCGCGGGGGCGTATGACACGGAGTTCAAGCGTGGCGCGCACTTCACGTGCCTCACGGGTAACGCTCAGATGTCCTGCGTCTGGCTCCGCCTCTTTGAAATGACCAGCGACCTGCGCTATCTGAACGCCGCGCTTAAGATAAATGAGATGCTAAAAGAATTGATTCCAACCGGCGGAGGGCAGGGAATCGCTGGCGGAGTAACCGGATCATATCCGATCTGGGGCCCCTATCAGCCGCTGCGCTACATAAGTTGGGGATGCAAGTTCCTGGCGGACGCTCTCCTGCTCGAAGGCCGGCTGACGCAGTCTTTAGAAGCATCAACCTTCGGGGCATTGCAGTGCGCATCGTAGTTCTAAGTTCCAGCGTGTACAGCGAAACCGCCTGTGCCATGGCCGTGCGAATGGCCGAACTGGGGCACGTTCCCACAGGCGCCTTGGCGCTTTCCACCCTGAACCGCGGCACTCTCCTGCGCAAACTCAAACAATGGGGCATGCATGAAGTTGTTCGATATGCGAAGGCGAAGCTGCTTCCCCAAATCGGCCATCAGCGCGGGCGCGCCGCCGGTAATCCCTACCTCGATCCGTTACTCAAACATGAGCACGGAAGCTTTCGCAGCCTGCGCGAAGTGGCAGCGGGTTACGGCTTCCCGCTTGCTTTCTGCCATGACCAGAATTCTTCCGAGTCGATTGCTCATCTCCAGGAGTGGGCTCCGGACCTCATCATTTTCACCGGCGGAAACATTTTGCGGCAACAGGTGTTGGATCTTCCCGGTCTCGGTGTCCTCAATGTCCACCTGGCCTTGCTGCCGCAGATTCGTGGCATGAGCACTCCGGAGTGGTCTTTGCTGAACCACGTGCCCGTCGGGATCACCATTCATTGCATGGACGCTGGAATTGATACCGGCCCCGTTCTTCAAGGATATGAATTGCCCGAGGTAGCCCGATGTGAATCCCTCAGCGACTTGCGCAACCGGCTCATTGCATTTGGCGTCGAAAAAACTGGCGACGTAGTCGAAGGACTGGTTCGCGGCACGATCTCCGCTAACCCACAATCGGATACGGCTCCGGATAATCAATTCTTTGTCATGCATGAATGGCTTCAAGCGCGCGCGGCCGAACGCCTTATGGCGAACCATCGCGCGCCTACCACCGGCGCTGTGCATGAGTAGGCCGATGAATAAAATTGACGCCATGCTGCAAGTGGGCCGCACATTTGGAGTACGCGACGGCATACTGCGCCTGCAGTACGAACTGCAGCGCGGCAGCGGCTTGCTCTCATGGAGAATGCGATCCATGCAGGGCTGGAATTCCTGGAGCCTGAAGCAAATCGCGCCCGGCGCTCATGCAGAGGAGATGCGAGCTACACGCCGAAGCGGTGCTCGCAGATTTTTCTTCGCCGACGTTCAGACCTTGGGACCCCGCATCAAAAGCACCATCGGGACCGACGGCGAGAAGTCCGTACTCGCCGAAGCATCACAAATCCTTGAGGGCATCCTCCCATTCTTCGGACAACTGTCTTATCCGTGCGGCTTCCCGCCCCAATGGTTTCGGAACCCAGTCACCGGCCAAAGCGTTTCGCCGCAGCAGCCGTGGACCCAAATGCGATTTGCTTCTCCGATTTATGGCGACCTCAAATTTATTCTCGAACCCTCCAGATTTTTATTTGTCTACCCGTTAGCCCGTGCGTACGCCCTCAGTGGAGACGAGCGCTGCCCGCAGTCCTTCTGGAGGGCGATTGAGGACTGGGCCCACCACAGTCCGCCGATGTCCGGCCCCCTCTGGATTTGCGGCCAGGAGTGTTCGTTGCGCATCCTGGCGTGGTCGTTTGCCCTACATGCTTTCATCAACTCGCCCTCGACCACGATCGAGCGAGTGGCCCTGCTGGTAGCCATGCTCGCCGCTCATGCGTGGCGTACCGCGCAGACTCTGGGCTATGCCCGCTCCCAGCGCAGCAATCATTTATTCAGCGAGGCTGTCGGTCTCTGGACTGCGGGCATTCTTTATCCGGAATTGTCAGATGCGAAAGTGTGGACGAACCTTGGCGCGCATCTGTTGCGCGAAGCGGTTGTCGATCAAATTACACCCGAGGGCGTCTCGCAGCAGCACTCCTTCAACTATCAGCGCATGATTTTGGATCTGCTGTTGTGGGCGCTGCGCCTGTCCGAAATTCATTCGGCCCCGCTTCACGAGGATATTCGCCTCCGCGCGCAATCCGCCTATGACTTCATCAGCCATTTCGCTGATCCCATCAGCGGACTCGCGCCAAACTATGGCTCTGACGATGGCAGCCTGATCTTTCCTCTGGCGCCCGCGTCGTATCACGACTTTCGTCCCCTACTGCAACTAGGGGCCGCTGTCCTAAATCGCGCTCCTCTTACCGCGGGACCATGGGACGAATCTTCGCTCTGGTTCGGCGTGAAGCCTACTGCTGTGGAAGAAACTACTTATGCTCCGTCCCCAGACACAGGATACTTCCGTCTGGGGGATGAGAGTTCCTGGGCAATGATTCGCGCCGGTAAATATTCTCGCCGGCCTTTTCAAGCCGACCAGTTGCACGTGGATTTATGGGGTCACGGAATCAATCTTGCCCGCGATGCCGGAACGTATCTCTACAACGGACCGCCGCCGTGGAATAATGGACTCGCCGGGACTGCCGTCCATAACACGGTCATGGTCGATCACGAAGACCAGATGCGCCGGGCTGGCCGGTTTCTCTGGGTTGAGTGGGCACAAGCTTCAGGCAAGACTTATGCATCGGGAGGCCGCGGGTGCGCCGACCGCTTTGCAGGCGAACATGATGGCTACCGGCGCTTCGGCGTGATCCACCATCGCACCGTGCAGTGGCTGGCAGGTTCGGGCTGGATTATTGTGGATGACATATTGAACGATCTCGAAGCAACCGGCGATCACGACATGCGTTTGCATTGGCTGACTCCCGACTTGCCGTTCGAAATCAGTTCTTCATCTTTTCACGTTGCGTTCACGTCCGAGCAGGCTCGGATTCGCTGGAGTATTTTTTCGAGCGCCCCAGGCAGCGCGGCGGTGGTGCGAGCCGGGAAACTGGAACAGATCGTGGAGAACGTGCCGCCCCAGTGCCCACTCCCGGACGTACACTTGCTCGGTTGGGAGGCACCAACGTATGGTGATCTGCGGCCTGCCGTTTCGCTGGTCCATCACACCCGTTCACGCTTGCCGCTTCGGTTGGTGACCGTGGTTCTGACTGATGAACGATGCCGGCTCGAAATTCAACGTAGCGATGTTGCGATACTGAGCGGCGAACCGATGAATGACTTCGAGTATCGCGTGGATCTTTCACCACGAACTTCACGCAGTTCGCCACAAGAGTTGGAGCAACGCCCCTTTCCCGTGCGTAAGCTAAAAGTATGAAACAAGTTTTTCAGGACGCCCGCAGCGCCGAAATCACCGTCGCGGAGGTTCCTGCTCCGAAATTGCTGGCGGGATGCGTGCTGGTTCGCACCGCTGCATCCCTGGTTTCTGCAGGCACTGAGAGGGCTTCGTCCGAGTTCGCAAGCAAGAACCTGCTCCAGAAAGCCAGAATGAGGCCTGATCTGGTGCGCGATGTTTTAAGCAAGATCAGCCGGGATGGCCTGCTGGCAACCGTCTCCGCCGTACGCAACCGCCTCGATCAGCCGGGCGCGTTGGGCTATAGCAGTGCTGGCACGGTCCTCGCCGTAGGCGAAGGTGTTACCGGAATCCATCCCGGAGATCGCGTGGCCTGTGCCGGCGCGGGACACGCCGTGCATGCCGAGTTCGCTTGTGTAGCGCGCTTGTTGATGGCGCGGATTCCTTCCGATGCAGTGAGTTTTGAGCAGGCCGCCTTTACCACCGTAGGATCGGTAGCGCTCCACGGCATACGCACCGCCGATGTCAAGCTGGGTGATGTGGTTGCCGTCATTGGCCTCGGCCTGCTCGGTCAACTGATGGTCCAGATTCTTAAAGCGGCCGGCTGCTGCGTTCTCGGAATGGATATCTCTGCCGAACGCGCGGATCTCGCGCTGCGCCTGGGCGCGGATGCGGTGAGCACTTCGTCCTCCGCCTTCCAGGAGTTGTGCCTGCAACAATCTGCCGGACATGGAGCCGACTCCGTTCTGATCGCGGCGCAAACCGCCAGCAATGATCCCGTGAATCTTGCGGGAGCGATTGCGCGCAACCGAGCCGTGGTCGTTGCGGTAGGAACCGTTGCCATGGAGATTCCGCGCCGGTCTTTTTACGACAAAGAACTCGACTTCCGCATTTCCCGCTCTTACGGTCCCGGCCGCTATGATGCGGCCTATGAACAGAAGGGAATCGACTATCCCATCGGCTATGTGCGTTGGACCGAAACCCGCAACATGGAAGCTTTTCTGAAGCTTCTCGCCGACCGCAAGCTGGATCTGCTTCCGTTAATCACTCATCGCTTTCCCATCACACGGGCAAACTCCGCGTATGAATTGATCACGGGGAAAACGCGAGAAACATTTCTTGGCGTGCTGCTCACCTACCCAGAGGATGCCCAACCCATACAGCACACCAGCGTCGTAGCCTCCAATTCCCCCGTGGCCAACCATCGGTTCGTAAAAGTGGGGGTGCTCGGCGCAGGTAGCTTCGCCGTTAGCACGATGCTGCCTGCTCTGAAGACTGTTCGAGGAGTTGAAATGGTCATCGCCGGCGCGGCGAATGGTTCCCATGCGCGCCATGCCGCCGATAAATTCGGATTTTCTTCATGCACTACCAATGACCAGGAAATTCTCAACCACCCTTCCGTTAACACCGTTGTCATTGCCACACGCCATCATCTGCATGCAAAGCAGGTGATCGCCGCGTTGCACGCCGGCAAGCATGTCTTTTGCGAGAAACCTCTCTGCCTCAGCGACGCGGAGCTGGATGAAATCGCTGCTGCTCATCAGCATTCGGTTTCATCTCGCCCTCTTCTCATGGTCGGATTCAATCGCCGCTTCGCTCCCCTGGCGTTGCGCATGAAAAGTTTCGTGCAGCAGGCAGGAGAGCCCCTGGCCCTTCACTATCGGGTTAATGCCGGGTTCCTTCCCGCGGAGCATTGGCTGAACGATCCCCTGCAGGGTGGAGGCCGCATTCTCGGAGAGGTCTGCCACTTCGTCGACTTCCTCTGTTTTCTGACAGACTCTTCCCCCGTCGAAGTTGAAACCCTAAGCTTGTCCAACCGAGACCAGTCCAACCCGGGCAAATACAGCAATGACAATGTCGTGTGCTCCTTACGTTTTCCAGATGGTTCGCAAGGTACTATCAGCTACCTGGCGAACGGCGACAAGTCTTATTCCAAGGAACGACTGGAAGTTTTTGGCGGCGGCAGCGTCGCCGTCCTGGAGGACTTCCGGCGCCTCGAACTCGTCCGCGGCGGAAAGAAGCGCGTATTTCGCTCGCGCCTTCGACAGGACAAAGGACACCGCGGCGAATTCCAGGCCTTTGTGGCGGCCATTCAATCTGGCTCAGAGTCCCCAATCCCATTCCCAGAAATTGTGAGCGTTATGCTGACCACGTTCGCTCTTGAGGAGTCGCGCTGTTTAGGACAACCCGTGGCAGTGAAAGCAATTGTGAAACGCGCCCACGCTCCCGGCGCAAACGGTTTCGATCAAGCTTGCTGAACTTGATTTTATGGACCTGTTTATCTGGACCGGATTTCTGAAACTGGTTTCCCCAACAAAGTCTTCCCGAATCGTCGTCGCCTCATGAAGATCACCTACATCTCGCAATACTTTCCTCCGGAGATGGGGGCGCCGGCCGCGCGGGCGTCGGAGTTGTCGCGGCACTGGGCCAGCGCTGGACATCAAGTGACCGTGCTGACCGGCTTCCCCAATCATCCCACCGGCGTTGTACCGCCCGAGTACCGCGACAAGTTTCGGCGCTTCGTGGCTCGCGAGCAAGTTAACGGAGTAGCCGTCGTCCGTTCCTGGCTCCTGCCTTTCCCCAACCGCAAGGCCTACGAGCGGATGTTGAACTACGGTTCGTTCTGCCTCTCAGCCGCGATCACAGGTCTTTTCTTGTCGCGGCCTGACGTTGTCATCGCCACCTCACCGCAACTGCTGGTCGGGCTCTCCGGTTGGTGGGTCGCTCGATGCAAACGCGTCCCCTTTGTCTTCGAGGTTCGGGATCTCTGGCCCGAATCGCTGGCCGCCGTCGGCGTGGGCGACGGAAATTCATTGCTACACCGCGCCCTCGCCGGGATCGCCGGTTTCCTCTATCGCCGCTCGGATCGAGTCGTCGTGGTCACCCCTGCTTTTGAAGACTACCTGGTGAAACACTGGCACGTGCCCCGGGAAAAGATTTCAGTAGTCGAGAACGGCGTCGAGACGGATCTCTTCTCTCCCCAATCCGTTTCCGCGTTGCGAAGGGAATTGGATGCGGAAGAAAAATTTGTCGTCTCTTACATCGGTACAATGGGGATGGCGCACGGGCTGGACACCATCATCGATGCTGCCGCCGAGTTGCGCAGCACCAATCCCGAAATCGTTTTCCTTGTCTTGGGAGAAGGTGCCGACAAAGACCGTGTCACCACCCTTGCCCGCGAGCGCGGTCTGGACAATCTTCGATTTGTCGATCAGCAACCTCGCGAGAAAATCCCCGCCTACATTTGTGCCTCGGATGTCTGCCTCGTGTTGCTCAAGAAAACCGAACTCTTCAAGACCGTCATTCCCACCAAGATGCTGGAATTCATGTCCTGCGCGCGTCCCGTGATCCTCGGCGTAGACGGCCAGGCGCGCGCGATTCTGGAGGAAGCTGGCGGCGGTCTGGCAGTCGAACCGGAAAGTTCGGATGCACTGGTCGGCGCCATTTGCCACCTTGCGGCGAATCCCGAGAGAGCAGCAGAATATGGTCGCAGCGGCAGGGAATACATCGGGCGCAAATTTTCGCGTCGTCAAACCGCGGAGAAATATATCCGTATCCTCGAGAGCCTGTTGGACCGGCGGAAAGATCCCACAACAAGAGATCGCAAAACAGAAGTTGCAGCCTAGGGTTTCACCAGCTTCAGATGAGCGACTAGACTCAATTACCTTACGGATGTGCAGCGATGACCGCGATTCCGGTCGCCGCGGATATTGCCGCCTGCATCCCCTGCTGCGCCGCCACCCGCACTCCGCTCAACGGCACGAATAGAATGTCATCGGCCTGCAGCGTGATGTCAGGAGACTTCGCCTCCAGCATCTTCTTCAACGGCACCGGCGTCTCCGTCATGCCCGTTGGACCTTTGCGGATGATTCGCACTGAACCCAACTTCGCCGTGTGGTTCGGCCCGCCCGCCAGCGCCAGTGCCTGCAATACCGTCAAGGTGCCATTGTCCACGAGCAATCCAGCCGGCCGACCCACGTCGCCTACCACATAAATAATCGGCGCTCGCGCTACCGTGATCATGTCTCCGGGCAGAATCGGAATATTATCCTGCAAATCATCAGCCAGATTCCTCGGGAGACTTACCGTCATCGGCGAAGCAGGATCGCCTTGGCGGGTGACGCTTACCCTTCGTCCCGCCGATGGCGAGAAGCCGCCCGCAGTCGAAATCAGATCGTACAGCTTACGGTCTCCCAGAACGGGGTAGATGCCTGGTCTTACCACTTCTCCGAGAATCGTGACTCCCTGCGAAGCCGATTCGTCGAGGAATATCGTGACGTGCGCGCCTCGCACGAACCCACCGTCTTCCAGTCGCTTCTCAATCAGAGCCTGAGCCTCTTCCACAGTAAGATCCGCTACGTGCACATAATCTATCAGCGGAAGATAGACATCTCCTGAATTGCCCACTCGTGCTTTGGTTGTCAACTCCGGAACGTTATAGACGCCAACTTCGATCAAGTCGCCTCCACCCAACCTCGGCGACGTAGAACTGTAATTGGTGGGAGCCGCCGAACTGGATGCCGCTCCGCTTCCCGCAGCCTTGGCCGAGTCAGCATTGCCCGCCGCGCTTACGGCAGCTTGAGAGATCGGTTGCGCCGCAGGCAGCGCTGGGTTCGCGCTCTCTGTGGCTGGCGCTGGCGGTGCCTGCTGTGCCGAAGCACCGGGCCCCGTAACGGAAGCTAACAGAAAACCGAATGTGAACAGGCTACCGCTCCGGGCAAATCTGAATCTGCCAAACTCCATCTCAGGCCTCGGGTGGAAGAAGGATCGTGTGAAAGTTTAGCATAGCCATCGCTGCCACCCCCATTGCATTCTTACGCGAGAATTAGAAACTAAAAACTCGGTAAAACGAGTTTTCCACAGATTTTTCACCGCTAGCCAATTGAAGCTGTCGGGCTTCGCTGTTAGATTTCCAACAACCATAAAACGCAGACGGCAATCGAGAGAATCCATTAACTCACTAGCGGCAGTGTCAGGCTGCTGCAATAATTTTGCTGTCGGTTTTCGGATGGCGTGCCGACGTTCGTGATTGCTGGCCGAGGGGGGCAGTTGACGGTAGTATTTTTCGCGATTTTCTTCTTGTCGCTGCTATTCTCGTTCGTCCTCACTCGGTATGTGAGGGACGTCGCGTCCCGCAGGGGATGGGTCGCTGTTCCCTCGCAGGAGCGCCATCTCCACTCCACTCCCTTGCCGCGACTGGGTGGCGTGGCCATTTTCATTTCTTTTTCCCTCAGCATGGTCGCCGCAGCGCTGGTCAGTTCTCGTCTGCCTGGCCTGCACTCGGCGTTTTCGCTCAAGACTCTGCTCACCATCCTAGTGCCGGCTTCGTTCGTTTTCCTGCTCGGAGTTTATGACGATCTCTACTCCGTCGGCCCTTATGTCAAGTTCGCAGTCCAGTCTCTTGCCGCCACCATGCTTTTCATGGGTGGCCTGCGCATTCTCAACATCCCCGTCCTCTTCGGAGAGCATCAGCTTCCCTGGTTCGTGGGATTGCCCTTCACCATTCTCTGGGTCCTGGCCATTACCAATGCCTTCAACCTGATCGACGGCCTGGACGGCTTGGCTGCCGGCTCTGCTCTATTCTCCACTCTCGTAGCCTTCGTTGTAGCACTCTTAAACGGATCCTCGCTCGTCACCGTGATGACCATCGCTCTTGCCGGTGCGATCCTTGGCTTCCTGCGCTACAACTTCAATCCCGCAACTATTTTCCTCGGAGATTCCGGCAGCCTCTTCATCGGATTCCTGCTCAGCGCCCTGGCTCTCGAAGGAGCACAAAAAGCTCCCACCATCGTCGCTGTCGCCATCCCGGTAGTCTCCTTCGGCCTGCCCATCCTGGAAACTTCGCTCTCCATTCTTAGGCGCTTGATCAGCGGCCGTCCCGTCTTTACCGCCGACCGGGAACACATACACCACAAACTCCTGCAGCACGGACTCACTCATCGCCAGGTCGTGATCGTTCTCTATGGCGTATCCGCCGTCTTCGCGCTGCTCAGCTTGTTCCTGCTTTGGCCCACCGGAAGTTCGCTCGGGCTGGTTCTCGCCGTCTTGGGAACGGGCATCTGGATCGGCGTTCAGCGCCTCGGCTATCTGGAATTAGGAGAGCTTGCTCGCGTCGGAAAGCGCACTCTCGAGCAGCGTCAAATTGTGATTAACAATCTCGCCATTCGACGGGCCACCGAAGAGTTGAAAGTGGTCGGCGATTACGAACAACTTTGGCGCGTCCTGCAGGCAGCCTTCAACTCCAACGACTTCGACGGCTTCGACGTTCGCTTTAAACTTTTCCCCGGTGAATCCTGCCCCATGAACGGCGTTGGCGCAGGCGCGCAGCCGCGCCGGAGCGAAGTTTTCTATCACTGGGGCAAGAACTCGGCATCCAGGTCGCTCGATGCCTTCTCTCACACCGGGTTATCTCACACTGCTTTTTCTCAAGACGCTTTTTCTCAGGACGGTTTGTCCCATGATGCTTGGGGGCATGAAGGCCTACCTCTTTGGACGCTCTCGCTTGATCTCGTGAGCTCCGCCAATCGTCACCGCGGAGCACTGGTGGTTCGTCGCCTCTACTCGCAGCGCGACCTGCAGTTGGATATCAATCTTCTGACGTCGAATTTCCCTGTTGCCCTTGCGGATGCCCTCGATCGCACCCTCCAGCACAGCGTCCAAATCATCCCCCACACCGGTCAGGACGACCAGGGATTGGTAGCAGCCCAAGCGAGCTAGAGCAAGATCTAGATGGGGAGCCTCTCATGTAGAGACAACTGCCTTGGGCGGTGGTTGGGCACGACCGATTTTGAAAGGGCGCGGCTTCAGCCGTGCTGCGTAGGTGCGATTAGAGACTCAATGTTTTGGACAGCAGCAGGAATTATTACCCCGAACCGAGTCACAAGGGCGAACAAGCACACGCCCACGCGGGCGTGAAGCGGAGAAGAATTTATAGGGAAGGGCTGACGGTTAAAGTTTGGCGCTGACGTATGAATTAATTTCGCAATTCAAGCAAACTTCCTCAAAAGCCGGTGCTGTCCACTGCATTGAATTCCCCCAGTACCAAGGCATTTGCTGCCTTGAACGTTAAGTAAGTTTAATCGACGCTGGCCCCGAAATCAATACCGAAACCAAAGAAAAAAGACCCTAAAAGCCGGGCGTGAAATCCGGCATCCGGTTGCAAGTTCTTGCACACCGCTCGCAAAAGATCGCTGTCAACGACCGGTTCTCACCGCCGAAACAGCCGGGTTTGAGCTAGCAGCTCGTAACGACAAACCAGAACCTCCGCGTTTTCCACAACCCCGAACCTCTCCCGCCACTTCTTCCTCCCGCCTCGCCTGTTTATCTTGGTACACCAGATTTTTCCTGAGGGATTCTTGAGGACTTCGCAAGCATGTTCAGTAAAACTGTTTACGGTTCCACGTTTAAGGACACCCATTTCGTTCCTCTGCAGTCCGCCACATTTTGCATTCAGTGCGAACTGATCAGCACCAATAGCCGCCCATATTGCCTGGCCTGCGGCAACACATCGCTCCTAAGCCTCTCTCGGGTTTTAGGAGGAACGCTGCGTCATCAGCAGACCGCTCACCTCATCACCGATTCCGAACTCGATAGCCTCGTCCGCGACTTGCTCCGTACCGTGCCCGATCCTCACTTCGCAAACAAGGACGTCGCGAACCTGGCCGACTATCATGCGAGCATCCCCTCAGCGGCCCTCCGCAGCCAGCTTCGCGTCGCCAATGCCGCTCACCCCGTTTCCGGTTTTCGTGCCGTGCACGCTGGAGAAGAAGTCGACATCCACGCTTCGGAACTTGATCTGGAACCCGCCATCAGCGCCATCACCGAACGCGCTCAGCACCTCACCGGAGCCACCGGAGCCGCCATCGCCCTGCGCGCCGGGGACGAAATCGTATGCCGCGCCCGCGCCGGCCGCACCGCTCCCGACCTCGGCGTCCGCCTGCAAACTGATGTCGGCATCTCGGCCGAAGCCGTCCGCACCGGAGAAGTCATGCTCTGCCACGACGCCGAACGCAACCCCCGCGTCGACCTTGCCAGTTGTCGCCGCCTCGGTGTCCGGTCCATCCTCGTCTCTCCCCTGCGTTACTATCGCCGCACTCTCGGCGTCTTCGAAGTGCTCTCGTCCTCCCCGAGTGCCTTCGACGAGCGCGATGTCGCCACCATGCAACTGCTCTCCAGCATGATGGTTGCAGCCATCTCCCGCATCTCCAGCCTGCATCAGTCGCGCCTGACCGTGAAGTAAGTCGCTGGAGAGAAACGCGCAGCCTGGAAAATCAAGACTCGTATCTGGTTGTGCCTTCAGGCATAGCGCACATTCCGCAAAATTTGCGCCTTGAGGCTCAGCGGAACCAATACGGCTACCCACCCTTTATCCTCAGCTTATCCTCTGCAGGTTGCCCGGAGCCTGCCTCATCCATTTTCTTCCTGCTTACTTTTTCTTAATCTAGGGGTAATATGTATCACACCAGACTCCGGACTCTTCGCCATGGCTGCAAGCGTTCAAGTGTCACGACCTGATTCCCCGAACCGTAGAACTCGTGTGCGCCAAAGAGTGCACGTGCCCGCCTATGCCAGTTTCAGCTGCGCATCCCAGGGCCAGATGCTCGATCTTTACGAGGTCCTCGACATCAGCGAAAGCGGAATCGCCCTTCACTGCTCATCGCCGCTGGAAGTCAATCAAAGTGTCGAGCTCTGTTTGGATCTCGCCGAAGCCCTTGGCCAAATTTCCTGCACCGCGCGTGTAGTCTGGTTTGACGCCACCGGGCGCGTTGGCCTCGCTCTTCCGCTTCTGCCGGATTTTTCCATGCGCCGCCTTTCCGAGTGGCTGTTCCTGAATGCTCTCGCGTCGGCTGCCAATGCTGAGCCTCCCGCTGCGCAATCCGAAAATTCCTGCAACTCCTTTCTTCGCCAGGACTATACAGATATCCTCACCGCTGCCTCTGCCGTGCAGAAGGAAGTTGAGTCTCTGGGCTCCGACCTCGAAGCCGTTCTCTCCTTGGTCGCCTCCCGGTCCCGCTCCTTGCTACGCGCTTCCGGCGCCGCCATCGCACTGGAAGAAACGCCGGTAGAAAAAAAAGATCCTAAGAATGACGTCCTCGCCATGGTCTGCCGCGCCAGCTCCGGCAACAGCGCTCCGCCCGTTGGTATAACCCTGCAAGTAGATTCGGGATTCTCCGGCGAATGCGTCCGCACCGGAAAATTGCTGCGTTGCGACGATACCGAAACCGACGAACGTGTGGACCGTCAAACCTGCCGGGCGCTCGGCATTCGCTCCCTGATTGCCGCTCCGGTGCGCGTAGACGACACAGTGGTTGGATTGCTAGAAGTGTTTTCCGTAAAGGCGAATGCTTTTAGTGATAACGACAGCGCCGTGCTGCAGCGTCTCGGGGAAACTATTTCGGGTGCGGTGAATCGCTCCGCCCGAGTCCACAAATATTCCGCACCACCCGCGCCCTCGCCGAAATCTTTTTCCCCAGCACCTGGCAGTGTTCTGTTTGCTCACCTGCCCGAGATCGCGGAAAAAAATCTCTCCGGCGATCAGGATAATGTTGGGGGCATTCGCCTGCCTCGCGCTCACCTGTACTTGTTATTCGCGGCCGCTGCCACCATCTTCCTTGTCCTGGGTTTCCTCGCCGAACCGTGGATTCAGCAAAAGCTCCAGGCTCGCGGCCGCAACAACGAACATACCGTTCTCGCTTCATCCCGGCCGCCGGCCGACGCTCCCAACTCAGCTGCCTCCACTATCACAGCCGATTCCGCCAATCTCACGCAGCTCCGCGAGCTCGCAGGCCACGGCGACCCCGCCGCCGAAAACGCTCTTGGCCTTCTCTCTGCCGGGGGCGACGAAACTCAGGGAGTCAAACGCGACGAGATCGACGCCGCCCGCTGGTTCACCAAGGCCGCCGAGGACGGCAGCGTCGCTGCTCAATCCAAGCTCGGATCGCTCTATTGGGGCGGCCGCGGCGTTGTCAAAGACGACAGCCAAGCCTACTTCTGGACCGTCCTCGCCCGCGCCAACGGCGATGAAGCCAGCAAGGCTCTCGCCCCGTTCATTGCCACACGCCTCACCCTCACCCAAAGGACGGTTATTGAACAACAAGCCGAGCAGTGGCTCCGCCGGCACGAGTCCACCCCAAAATCCGTCGCCGGCCGCTGAAAGTTGAACCCCGGTCGTCCATCGAGCGAAGCTCAGTACTCAATATTCAATACGCTCTGCCGCGGCAACACTTCGATCAAACTCCAGGGGTTAGAATGAAAGCAGAGATTCCCCGTGCCCACACTGCGTAGTGTCCTCGATGAACGAGTCCGTGAAGCGGATTCCCATCTCTACGAAAAACTCGAGAACAATCGCCTTCGCTGCTTCGCCTGCGGACATTGCTGTCCCATCCCGGAAGGCCAGCCTGGAGTCTGCAAAGTCCGCTACAACCGAGGTGGCACACTCTTTGTCCCTTGGGGATACACCGCCGGTGCCCAGTGCGATCCCGTCGAGAAGAAGCCGTTCTTTCACGCCTACCCCGGCGCACTCGCCTACAGCTTCGGAATGCTCGGCTGCGATCTGCACTGCGCCTATTGCCAGAACTGGGTTACCTCGCAAGCTCTGCGCGACTCCAATGCTGTCTCGCCTCCCCACCAAGCCTCGCCTGAAAGTCTGGTGCGCGGTGCCCTCGCCCAAGGCGCAAAAATTCTTGTCAGCACCTACAACGAGCCGCTCATCACCAGCGAATGGGCCGTCGCCGTCTTCAAACAAGCCAGGGCCGCCGGCCTCATTACCGGATTCGTTTCCAACGGCAACGGCACCCCCCAGGTTCTCGAATACTTGCGCCCCTGGATCGATTTGTACAAAGTCGATCTCAAAAGTTTTGACGACCGCCACTATCATGAACTCGGCGGCCGCATCGCTCCCATCCTCGAAAGCATTCGCCGTATTTATGACATGGGCCTCTGGCTCGAGATCGTTACCCTTCTCATCCCCGGCTTTAACGACTCCCCCGACGAACTCCGCCGCCTCACCGAATTCCTCGCTGGAATTTCGCCCGACATCCCCTGGCACGTCACCGCCTTTCATGGCGATTACAAAATGCAAAACGATGTCGCGCGAGACACCACCGCCGAAGACCTCCTAAGGGCCGTCGAAGTCGGCCGCCACTCCGGGCTTCGCTACATCTACGCCGGCAATCTGCCTGGTCAGGTGGGCCACTGGGAAGACACGCGCTGTCCGCAGTGCGACGAAACTTTGATCGAGCGCTACGGCTACCTAATCAAAAACTATCGCCTAACTCCCGAAGGCGATTGCCCAAACTGCGCCACGAAAATCCCCGGCCGCTGGGCAACTCACTTCGAAGGCCAGATCACCTCCCGTCCTTTCTCGCCACGTACAAGCGCGTCTTTATTTGCGATTCAAGGGAATAGAGAGTTCTGAGTGCAGGCCTGATACGGCTGGAGAGCCGAAAAAGGTTACAATCCAAAATCATTGATCTGACCTCGCCCCATTTCATGCGGAAACCGTCAACCCTCGCCCTCTGTGTCGTATGTCTGTTCCTGCTCCCCTCCTGCTCCCCCCGCGACTTCCTCACCCGCCGCCTCGCCGGTGACTTGATCGCCGCCTCCGATACCTTCGGCGCACCGCAACGGTTTCAGCTGCGCATCGGTGTTGTCTCCAACAAAGACTATCTCTCCCCGGAATATCTCGAACTGCAACATCGGGGCTGGATCTCCGGCAGCAAAGCTCAGTGCGATCCCGCCCTTGCCCCTCCCCCCTGCTGGGACATCACGCTCACACCTTCCGGCGTGGATACTTTTCAAAGTCTCATCGCTCCCGGTGACGCCGAAAAACAATCGTTCAACATTCCCGCTGCCCGGCGCGAACTGGTCGCGATCACTGGCATCGCCAAGTTGGGCAACTCCGCCGCCGTCGAATTTACCTGGAAGTGGATTCCCCTGAATGAGGTTGGCGCAGCTCTCTATCCTGCAGATACCCGTTACCGATCCAGCGCAAGTTTTCGCAGCTACGACGATGGTTGGCGCCTCATCGAGCGTGTTCCCCATCCCCCCGAAGCCTTTGACGAATCACTCAAGAATGCCGAGCCTGTGCGCTGAATCTTCCTCGATCGGATTGTTGCTTATTGGCGCCGCGTCGTTGTATAAACAATTTCCCGCCAGGGGCCTATGAAAATTCCTAAATCTCTCGTGTGGTTGATCTTTGTTATCGTTTCCATATCGCCAGCTTTTGCCGACGCCAAACCCAAACTTACGCTCGATGAATTCTTCAACGCTGTAAGTTACTCCACCATTGCACTCTCCCCGGACGGTCTATCAGTCGTAATCGCCACCGAGCGCGCCGACTGGGATCAGCAAATCTTTCGCAGCGACCTCTGGCTCTTTCGCGACGACAGCAAAGGCGGCTCCCTCATCCAACTCACGCACTCCGGACACGACGCCGATCCCAAGTGGTCGCCCGATGGCCGCTGGATCGCCTTCCGCTCCGAACGCAAATCCGCTTCAGAAAAAGATTTCGATTCCGCCGATGACAGCAACAACGGTGACAAAGACGACAAAGGCGAACTCAGCCAGATCTACCTGATCTCTCCCACTGGAGGCGAGGCCATCCCCTTAACTCAAGGCCAGGAAGAGGTGCACACATTTTCCTGGTCGGCAGACTCCCGCACGATTTATTTCGCCACTCGCAACCCCTGGACCAAGGCCCAGAAAGACGACTACAGGAAGAAATGGAAAGATGTCGTGCAGTACCGCACCGCCGAACGTGGCGACACCATCTTCGCTCTCGATGTAGCCGCCGCCCTCGCCAGCCACGCCGCCGCTCCCGCGAAAATCGAGAGTGACGCAGACAAAGAATCCGACCTTACTCCCGGCGCGCAAGAGATCACGTACCTACCCCTGCGAATCGATGAAATGGTAACGTCTCCCAACGGCACCGCACTCGCCCTCCTGACCAACGCCATCAACCAGCGCCAGGAAAAAGTCGAAGACGTGGAACTCTACGTTTGCAGCTTGGGAGCGACAGGCACTCTCGGCGGCAGCCAACCGTTTTGCTCGCCTCCCCGCCGCCTAACCCACAACCAAGCCGTTGAAACTAACCTGCGCTGGGCCAATGACAATCGCCATATATTCTTCAGCGTCGAGGTGGGAGACACAACCGGTCCCTATCGCGATCTCCAACCGCATCTCTACTGGGTTGACAGCGAAAAGCCCGATAGCACGGTTGAGCAGTGGAGCAAAGATTTCATCGGCCCCGTCGAACATTTCTCCATCGCTGCCGACAACGTCCTTGCCTCCGCGCGTCTCGGCACCGAAGTCGCCATGTACTCCGTCACCCAGCCCAGCCAGTCTCTGCACAAACTCAACGGCTGGTCGGGTTCTTACCAGCAGATCTCTACTACGCCGCGCTCTGCCCGCCTCGCCTTCGTCTATTCGTCCTTGCAGAAGCCCGCGGAAGTTTACCTCGCCGACGGCCCGGACAAACTCGATCAAGCCCGGCCTATAACCGCGCTCAACCATCTCTTCGCCGAGCGCGACCTTCCTCAGGGCAAGCCCTACCGCTGGAAGGCTGACGATGGCACTACCGTCGAAGGCATGCTGATCTATCCCCCCGGAAAATTCGAACAGAAAAACCTGCCTGTGTTCACCTTCATCCACGGCGGCCCCGCTGACGCCGACGGCAACCACTTCGAAGCCGACTGGTATCAGTGGGCCGCGCTAGCCGCCACCAACGGATGGCTCGTGTTCGAGCCCAACTACCGCGGTTCCACCGGATATGGCGACAAATTCCTTCAGCAGATCGTTCCCGTCATCGTCTCCCGCCCCGGCAAAGATATCCTCGAAGGCGTCGACGCCCTCGTCAAAGACGGCATCGCCGATCCCGATCACCTCGCCATCGGCGGCTACAGTTATGGCGGCTACATGACCAACTGGCTCATCACTCAAACCACCCGCTTCAAAGCCGCCGTCACCGGCGCCGGCGCCGTCGAGCACGTCGGCAACTGGGGCAACGACGATACCACCTTCGACGACGCCTACTTCCTCGGCGGACGCCCCTGGGAAGCCCCCCAGCGCTATCACGACGAAGCTGCCATCTTCCAGATCGATAAAGTCCGCACTCCCACCCACATGGTCGCCGGAGCCGATGACATCCGCGTCGCCGTTCTGGAAGATTACTTGCTGGAGCATGCCCTGTACTCCTTAGGCATTCCGAACAAGCTTCTGATCTTTCCCGGCGAAGGCCACGGCTTAGGCAAGAATCCCTGGCACGGCAAAATCAAAGTCCGCGAAGAACTAAATTGGCTCCAAAAATACGGCGGCGTGCCGGCGGGGAACTGAATTCGATCGAAGAAGAACGCCAGGGTGCTCTATCCTAGTCGCGTACGTTGCGACCGATGGGGGATTTAGAGTTCGCGTCGTGCGTGGAGCGGGCACTCCTGCTCGACGGATTTTGTTGGACAGTGTCTATCTGGGAGGGCGGCTCGCGGTTAAAGCCAGGTTTATCTTGCCGTTGGATCGGCATGACTGAGAATCACGCCCTTTTCTCTCGGTACCCGGTGCGCGCAACTCCGTGCTACTTCGCCGCGCTCGCCATCTTCACGCCGTGCGATGTCGACGCATAGCGCGCGATACCTTTGTAGAGGGCCTCGGCGATCTGCTCGCGGTATCCATCACTGCGCAGTTTCTGCTCGTCAGCGGGACTGCTGACGAAGGAAACTTCCGCCAGAATCCCCGGCATCGCCGTCTCGGTAAGAACCACGTAGGAGGCTTCTTTCACGCCCCGATCGCGCAAGCCAGGATTTTGCGCCGACAGAGTGCCATAGAGCGAGCGCTGCACGCTGGCAGCCAGTCGCCGTGATTGCTCGATCCGATCGTGCAGGTCGGCGGGCGAGAGCGTCGCCGCGGCAGAGCTCTTGCCATTGCCAACTCCGGATCGCGTCTCCAGTTCTTTCGCGTTTGGCGCGGAAAAGAAATTTGTGTAATAGGTTTCAACGCCGCGTGCCGAAGGCAAATCGCTATAGTTGGCATGCACGGAAACAAACAAGTCAGCTTGCGACTGGTTCGCCACGCCCGCGCGCTCGTCGAGAGGAATGTAATTGTCGTCGTTGCGAGTCAGAATGACCTCGGCACCCAGGCGGCTTTCGAGCAGCTTGCCCAGGCGCTGCGCAATCTCGAGCACCAGGTCTTTTTCCAGCAAGCCGCGCCGGCCCACGGTTCCCAAATCCCAGCCACCATGGCCGGCATCCACCACGATGCGCATCTTCGGTACGTGCGCGCGAAATTGCAAATCGTCGCGCGTGGGCGGAGGAACGACGATTGCCAGCTTCTCCCGCTCACCCTCGCCGGATCCAGGGAAAAGATTCAATTGCGACTTGCCTCCTGCGCCCACCTTCCGCACCTGTACGACCAGGCGGTATGGATTCGGCTCCAGACTTACGGAATAAGTCGAGTTGTTCTTCGTCTCCAACACAACTCGCGTCAAGCCCGAGACCGGCTGCGCGACCCGAACCCGCGCCAGCAGCGCGTCACCAACCTCGATCGTTTTCCCTTCGATGTCCGCCGCGAGAGAGGTTTCGTGCAAATCGAAATAAATGCGATCCGGATTCGCCAGTCGATGCGCCTCGTACTGCACCTGATCTTCGAGATCAAGAACAACCGTGCTGGAATCGGCAGAGGACCAATGCCGAATCCCGGTGATGCGAGGCAGCTTCGACAGTTCTTTTGGCGTGACGGGTCCAGTCGGTTCAGAGGTTGTATCGGCGTCGGATGCGGCAGAATCTGGCGATGAATTCAGTTGCCCATCCAGAATGGGACTTGATGGTGCGGTCAAAGATGGAGCGGCTGCGGATGGAGACTGCTGCGGCATCCCCGCCGGCTTGGTGACCATTTTCTGTTCAGGTTTGATCAGCAGGTTGCTGAGCTGCGCAGTTTTCAGCTTCCACCAAACGCCGCCGGCCACGAGGACGGAAACAACGAGCAGAACCAGGACGAGAAGAATTCCTGGATGACGCTGATCACGCACCTGAGCATCGACCTGAGTCTCAACGGGCTCGGGAGCTATTTCGGTTGCGACTGCTTCCTCAGGAACCGGTGGAGATTTGCGGATCGGCTCCGGCCCGGCGGAAGCGGGCGTTGCTTCGACAACCGCAGACGTAACGTCGGAAACCTTCTCGACCCGCGTCGCGGCTTCGGCCGCGGTTGCAATAACTTTCTGCGCAGGAGGTTGAATCGGAAGAGGTGCTTGAACCGAAAGCGCCGGAGCGGCTAATACGGCCTCGGCTACTCGAGCCGATTCCGCAAAGCGGTCTTCGTCCTCAGGTTTGAGGGCGCCAAGAATGAGCTCCGCAAGCAATTCTAGGCTGCTGACGTCGCTGTCATTGAAGCCGAAGGGCTCGGCGGAAAATGCTTCGAGCACGCCGATTACGCGCCGCCGTCCGCACAGTGGCACGGCAACCATCGACCGTGCTCCCAACTGGCGGCACGCGTAAAGGTTGACGCGTTCGTCGGTCTCGCTGTCATCGCAACGGATAATTTGTGCGGCGCGGAAACAAGCGCCGGAAAAAGCCGAGTCGCGCTGGATGCGGGCGCCGATGTCCGGCTTGATCACACCGGCTGAAGCGCGCAAAACAATCTCGTTGTTCTCGGCCAGGGCGATTCCGAGGCCATCGGCTCCGGTGATGGCAATGGCACGCTCGGCGACGAGTTGGAGGACTTCGTCGAGAACAAATTGCTCGGTTGGCTCGAACTCGGGGGCCTTAGGAATCGTCTCGAATCCATTGCGGGGCGAGGCGAGGGCGCGCCGCTGGCGCACCTGCTGATGCAACGCGGAAAATGCCAGCAGGGCCTGCAGGGCGTCGCCCCCCGAGGGCCGCAACGGGTGCCGCTCAAAGGCGGAAGCCGCGGACACTGGTCGAGAAAAAGACTTATAGATATCGGCTTGGCCCGCGGCGGCTCCACTGCTCGCGAGCGGCCATGAGGGCACACGCGCATCCGCAAGTGGCGCGTCAACTTCGAATGCCGGTTTGGTTGGCGTAGTTGCCATTTCTATTGCCGAGTGGCCAATCTCCCCTCTTGGCGAGTTTGGCTATATCGCGGAGCCGTGTCAATTGACTATTTGGCGTAGGTGTTACGAGTGCGTATGAGTTCAGCGCGAGTTATTTTCGACCCTGTTTTTATGGGTTCAACAGTAAGCTAACGGGATTTCACGTTACTTGCAATGAGCAGGACATGCCCTTTCGGCCATGGACTTTCGTAAGAGCGCCCTGGAGTGTGTTTCCAAATTCCGAAAAAACCGGGTATCGATGCGGCTTGCTTGAAAAACGAGTGTAGAATCCTGACGTTCGAGGAGACCGTTCAGGAGTCGAATCGCCGCTGGAGGCAAAATGTCTGCACCGCGCTCTCACAGACTCCCAAGCCCTGCAGTCTGTGCCGGGATCGTCATTGCGATGTTGGCGATGATCATTATTCCGGCGGCCATTACACTGCATGCCGTGCGCTCTCCGGTTACTCTGGTACCCACGAGCCAGAATCCTACTCCGCATGGATACACGTGGAGCCTCCTGCTATTCATCGTTCCCAGTGCAGCGATTGCGGGATGGTTCCTGCCGGGCGAGGGATTGCATATCCCGCAGCGAGCTTTCTGGTGGACTCTGATCATTCTCGTTCCGCTCGGTTGTCTGCTTGATTTTATTTTTGCGCAATGGTTCTTCTGTTATCCAAATTCCGGCGCGACCATGGGGATCCCCGCCATTGCCCTGGGCAAGCCAGTTCCGATCGAAGAATATATCTTTTATCTGACCGGCTTTCTCGCAGTGCTTCTGCTCTACGTGTGGCTGGGAGAGTTCTGGCTGGCGGCTTACAACGTGCCCGATTATCCTGCGGAATCCAGGAAAGTGCTACGGCTTCTGCAGTTTCATCCCACCTCTCTGCTCGTCGCCGTGGTGTTGATAGGCTCCGCCTGGGTGTACAAGAAAGAATTCGCGATGGCTGCGGACCGGGCAGGCTTCCCAGGATACTTCACATTGCTCGTCGCCGGAGCATTGCTGCCGGCTGTGAGCTTCTTCCCGGTGGCGCGGCGCTTCATCAACTGGCGTGCGCTCAGCCTCACGGTTTTCTTTATCCTTTTGGTTAGCCTGCTTTGGGAAGCCACGCTGGCCGTTCCTTACAACTGGTGGAACTTTCAGCACCGAGAGATGATCGGGCTCTTCATCGGGGCCTGGGCCGGACTGCCGATCGAAGAAGTCGGTGTCTGGATCGCAGTGACCTATGCGACGGCAATTGTTTATGAAGTGGTGAAGGTTGGGATCGCATCAGAGCGTGCTTTGGGGGAAACGTTGTGGGGCGCGAGGAATCGCTGAGTGTTGTGCATCGCAGCCGATGGCGCTTCGTTTTTTATTTGCCAGCCGAGTCGAAGAAACCGAGCTGAACTCGACCGGCAAGGGCTGACCCGGCATGAGCATCCCAAAAAACGAAGTCACTGCGGGGGAACCAACCCAGCTACTGCCAGCCCGCATCAGTTCAAAAATAGAATCTAGCGTAACGGGCCCGTTCGAGTTCAGGCGCAGAGTATGCAGGTAGTACCTTTTCCCGCGCGGCAAGCACGCACTCACTACCGGCACGAATTGCGTACGCTGACCTACGTCACGCTGGATGCGGCCAACGGTGGCATCATCCGCAATCTCAACAGCGAGGGCGTGGCGGTCCAGGCCGTCGCTCCCCTGCGCCACGAACAGCGGGTCCGCTTGCGCTTCGAGTTGAGATTTCCTCGCTTGCGTGTGGAGACCTACGGTCACGTCAGCTGGACTAGCTCTTCGGGGCAGTGTGGCATCCGCTTTGTGGACTTGCCGGGACAAATGGCGCGTCAGATCGACGAGTGGATTTTCTCCAACCTTCTGGATGCGATGGCGCGGGAGGCGGCGCGTGGCCGTTCGATCTTTGGGGGTGCTTTGCCGGCGCTCGGTGGAGCAGAAAATGCTTTCGAGAATGGCGGACTGACGCTATCCGCGGCACCACGCCCGGTGATTCGGATCGAGACGGGATACGCCGGGAGAATCGACACTTCATTGCCAGACAAGCGTTGGGAAGAGGAAGTGGCTGATCCTGGCGAAGCGAAGCTGAACTGGCTGTCTCGTCCGATCTCGGGGCAGACCTTGGCCTGGTTGGTGGATAGTCTGGTAATGATCGCAGGATTGCTTTTGTTTGCTTTGATTTTTCTCTCGATTACTCACGAACTGCCGCCCTGGCCGATCACCGTGGGTGCCGCATCTTCGGCTGCGATCTTCGTGGCCGCTGCTTACTGGGTGTTGTTTTCGCTGTTTGGGGGAGCAAGTTTGGGGGCGCGAATGGCCAACGCGGCGGATGCTTCCAGGCAAGAGCATCACGATACTTAGGTCCGTGGCTACTTCCTAGTTGGCGAAATATTGTTGGGCTAGCCAGAGGCGCAGGTTTTGTTGGGTCTGCGCAGCGATCTTCACGAAGCGGATGCCGACATTTCCGCGATCGTCAGACCATGCTACTTCGACATCGGCCTTCACTCCGCACTTCGTTCCGGGAAGAGCGAACGAGGCGCGCTGGAAATCGCCCGCATTGAATCCGTCATCGACCCGGACTTGCAGTCCTCCCTGACTCAGGTTGATCAGTTCGGCGGCCACGCGTTTCTTGTGGCGTCCGGTCAGAGTCACGGGCACATCCAGGCCAGCGCGGTGGTAGCGCAAGCGTCCATCCAGGATCATGTTGCGGGCTGCGGAAAGCGTGCGGACCGCCTGCTCGACGGATATCGGCTTGTCGAAGGCGAACATGGCACCAGTGGTGTGCATATCGGCGCGGCCATGCGATCCACCCATGATCACAAGAGGAACTGTGCTTGCGAGTGGAACTTCCCGGTGCAACTCGCGAAAAAATTGTCCGGTGCCGTTCAGGTCGCAATCGACAATCAGCGCGTCAATTTTGGTGTGGCTGAGCCTGGTCAAGGCACGCTGGGGTTCGCTCTCGACGGCGACATCCATGTGCAAACCGCCGAGAATGCATTCCAGAACACTGACTTCCTGCCAATCGCGCGAAACAACCATCGATGAGAGTGTCATGGGTTCACTTTACCCACAGTAGTAATGGCGACGTAGATCACTAACGTAATGCGGGCTTCGGGCTTTGGCTACGTCACGGGCAAGAGATCAAATCGTTGGCCCCGTTTTGAGTGTAATGGCCTGGCTTGAACAATTATCCCTTACAATCTCCATGCTACATAAAATCTTTCAGGTCAATACAGGAGGAAGGAACCATGGCCACCAATAAAGTCTGGCTCATCACCGGTGCCGGTCGCGGCTTGGGCGTGGATATCGCCAAGGCGGCTTTGGCTGGCGGCCATAAAGTCGTCGCTACCGGCCGCAATACTGACAAAGTGGGCAAGGCCCTTGGAAAATCCGCCGAACTGCTGGTCGCGAAATTGGACATCACCAAACCTGCCGACGCGGAGTCTGCGGTGAAGGCGGCCGTTGACCGGTTTGGCCGTATAGACGTGCTGGTCAACAATGCCGCAAACTTCTATGCAGGATTCTTTGAAGAATTGTCACCGGAGCAGATGGAGCGGCAGTTGTCGACCAGTCTGGTCGGCCCGATGAACGTAA
>Ga0210389_10000120_pt1 | contig 78572 bp, 78 predicted proteins | sample IncBWH28OmetaG_FD_160127 | JGI IMG/M metagenome (GOLD analysis project Ga0210389, IMG submission 160127) | Forest soil microbial communities from Barre Woods Harvard Forest LTER site, Petersham, Massachusetts, United States - Inc-BW-H-28-O ...
CGAAGTATTGAGAAGAAAAGCAGGTAAATCAGCATCTAAAAAGTAATCGTCATGGGAGCTAAGTTATCAAGAAGAGACAGAATTAAGAAGGGCATCAGGAAACGTGTTTCCGGTTCTTCAGCACGTCCGCGTTTGTCAGTGTACAGAAGCAACAAAGGTATTTATGCCCAGATCATTGACGATGTAAACGGAAAGACATTAGTATCGGCATCATCTTTATCGAAAGATTTCAATGCTGAAAAAGGCACCAAGATCGATCAGTCAGCTGCCGTAGGTAAGCTGGTTGCTGAGAAGGCAGTTGCCGCCGGTATTAAAGATGTAGTTTTCGACAGGAATGGTTACCTGTACCATGGCCGTGTTAAATCACTGGCTGAAGGTGCACGTGAAGGCGGTTTAAATTTCTAATTAGTGAATTAATGAATTAGCGAATTAGTGAAAGCCTTAGTAGATGAAAACAATCACTAACTCACTAATTCACTAAATCACTCAATAAATAAAGAGATGTCAACAATCAATATAAAGAGAGTAAAAACCAGCGAGATCGAATTAAAAGACCGCCTGGTGAGCATACAACGTGTTGCCAAAGTAACCAAGGGCGGCCGTACTTTCAGCTTCTCTGCCATCGTGGTAGTGGGCGACGAAAACGGCGTAGTTGGTTATGGCCTGGGTAAAGCTAAGGAAGTAACCGAAGCCATTGCCAAAGGTATCGACGATGCAAAAAAGAACCTGGTAAAAGTGCCTATCATCAATGGTACCGTACCTCACGAGCAGATCGGCAAGTTTAGCGGTGGTTTTGTATTTATCAAACCTGCAGCAAACGGTACTGGTGTTATTGCCGGCGGTGCGATGCGTGCCGTATTGGAGTCGGCCGGTGTACACAACGTATTGGCAAAATCAAAAGGTTCATCAAACCCGCACAACGTGGTTAAGGCAACTGTATCGGCATTATCACAATTGCGTGATGCTTATACCGTAGCACAGCAACGCGGCGTTAGTTTAGGTAAAGTATTTAACGGTTAATCAGTCATGGCAAAGATCAAAATAACACAGATTAAGAGCGTGATCGACAGGAGTGAGCGCCAAAAGAAAACGATCGAAGCCCTGGGCTTAAGAAAGATCAACCATAGTGTAGAAGTTGAGGCTACTGCAGCTATTATTGGTATGGTTAAGAAAGTTAATCACCTGGTAGCGGTAGAAAATATTTAATATCATGAATTTAAGTAATCTTAAACCTGCAGAAGGTTCTACAAAAAATAGGAAAAGAATTGGCCGTGGTACAGGCTCGGGCCGTGGCGGTACATCAACCCGTGGCCACAAAGGTGCTGGATCACGTTCGGGCAATACCTCAAAGGTGGGTTTTGAAGGCGGACAAATGCCATTACAGCGCCGTGTACCAAAGGTTGGATTTAAAAACCCCAACCGTGTAGAGTACGTTGGCGTTAACCTGGATGTTCTTCAAAAGCTATCCGAACAACATTCAGTTGCATCGATTGATTTTGATACTTTGAAAGAGCACGGTTTGGTTTCTCGTAACGACCTGGTTAAGATCCTTGGCCGTGGCGAATTGAAAGCCAAAGTTGAAGTTAAGGCGCACGCATTTTCTGCTACGGCTCAAAAAGCTATCGAAGCAGCCGGTGGTACTATTGTAAAGCTATAATTTTAGATGAAGAAGTTTTTCACCACATTATCCAATATCTGGAAGATCGATGATCTGAGAGTGCGTATTACCAACACACTCTTATTCCTTTTGATATACCGCGTAGGTTCATTCGTAGTATTGCCGGGCGTTGATCCGAATTCCATTTCGAAAGGTGGCAGCGAAGGGATCACTGGTTTGCTGAATATGTTTGCCGGCGGCTCATTTGCACGGGCATCCATTTTTGCTTTAGGGGTAATGCCCTACATTTCAGCCTCCATCGTGGTGCAATTATTGGGTATAGCGGTGCCCTATTTCGCCAAACTTCAAAAGGAAGGTGAAAGCGGCCGCAACAAACTTAACCAGTGGACCCGTTATTTGACGATTGGAATTACTGCTTTGCAGGCAATTGGCTATTTGAAGTCACAGATTAATGTGGATCAAATGGAGATCGCAAATCCCTTCTTCACCATATTAAATATATTTGTTCTGACAGCCGGCACCATGTTTGTAATGTGGCTGGGTGAAAAGATCACCGATAAAGGCATTGGCAATGGCATTTCGCTTATCATCATGGTGGGTATTATATCTGCTTTGCCAGGGGCGTTTGCAAGTGAATTTGTTATTCGCAATGCCGGAAAAGGTGGACTGGTAACATTTGTAGTTGAAATTGTGGCCCTGATAGTGGTAGTAATGTTTACAGTATTGATCGTACAGGGTACCCGTAAGATCGCCGTTCAATATGCAAAACGTATCGTAGGCAATAAACAATACGGCGGCGTTAGGCAATATATTCCGCTAAAGGTGAACGCAGCGGGCGTTATGCCGATAATATTTGCACAAGCCTTAATGTTTATTCCGGCAACATTAACTCAGTTTTGGCCTAAGTCGGCGTCGAATCCTATTATGATGCAGCTTGGTAATTCCCAGGCTTGGGGGCATAATTTATTGTTTGCTATCCTGATCATTGTATTTACATTCTTCTATACGGCAATTACCATTAACCCCAACCAGATGGCTGAGGATATGAAGAAGAACGGCGGATTTATTCCCGGGATAAAACCAGGACGATCAACAGCCGAATTTATTGATGGCGTTATTTCAAAAATCACACTGCCCGGTTCTATATTCCTGGCTATCATTGCTATTTTCCCCGCGATTGCATCTTTGATAGGGGTTAACAGTGGGTTTGCAAGATTTTTTGGCGGCACGTCGCTCATCATCCTCGTAGGTGTTGTTTTGGATACGCTTCAACAAATTGAAAGCCATTTGTTAATGCGTCATTACGACGGCTTGATGAAAACCGGCAGGATCAAAGGGCGCACATCCATTGCTGCGGGGGGTGCGGGTCAACCGACTATCTGATAAACTAACATGTCAAAGATCAGCTATAAGTCTGTCGAAGAGATAGAACTCATACGTGAAAGTTCTTTACTTGTTTCCAAAACACTTGGAGAAATAGCCAAAGTTATAGGCCCGGGTGTAAAAACCATTGACTTAAATAGACTTGCAGAAACCTTCATTCGTGACAACGGTGGGGTTCCCGCATTTTTAAATTATCACGGGTTTCCTTTTTCGCTTTGCATTTCCATGAACGACCAGGTTGTTCACGGGTTCCCCGGCAAAAGGGAACTGGTTGAAGGGGACCTTGTATCCGTTGATTGCGGCGTTGTGTTAAATAAATATATCGGCGATTCGGCCTATACGTTTGCTATAGGCGAAATGACCGACACGGTTAGACGATTAATGCGGGTAACTATGGAATGCCTCGACCTTGGGGTTGCGAAAGCCGTTTCGGGGAATAGGGTTGGCGACATTGGGCACGCGGTACAGGAGCATGCCGAAAGGCACGGCTTTGGTGTGGTGAAGGAATTGGTTGGCCACGGCGTTGGCTTGCAGCTGCACGAAAAACCCGAGGTGCCAAACTATGGAAAACGTGGGTCGGGCATAAAGCTGGAAGAGGGAATGGTGATTGCGATAGAACCCATGATCAATGCCGGAAAATCGCGCGTAAAGTTTTGGGACGATGGCTGGACGGTGTCAACAGCTGACGGGAGGCCATCATGCCACTACGAGCATACTGTGGCCATAAGAAAGGGAAAACCGGACATTCTATCCACTTTTTTGTACGTCGATGAAGTTTTAAAAGAAAAAGTTAATAATTAAGTTTTTTTTATTAATTTTGCATCCCGCTTTGAGAGGCGGATACTAACGTAATAATCAGTAAAATATGGCCAAACAAGCCTCAATTGAACAAGACGGAACGATTAAAGAAGCATTATCTAACGCGATGTTTAGGGTGGAATTGGAGAATGGACACGAAATTATTGCACATATATCGGGTAAAATGCGGATGCACTACATCAAAATTCTTCCTGGCGACAGGGTGAAGCTGGAAATGAGTCCGTACGATTTAAGTAAAGGCAGAATAACCTACAGATATAAATAACAAAGCGATGAAAGTTAGAGCATCCATAAAAAAACGCAGTGTTGATTGCAAGATCATCCGCCGCAAAGGGAAACTTTACGTAATTAACAAGAAGAACCCTAAGTACAAACAGCGCCAGGGATAATTAAAGAAATTATAATAATCCGTACAACGGTGGCCCGCCGTTCGGTTATTATTTAAAAATACAAATAAAAAATATGGCAAGGATTTCAGGTATTGATTTACCAAAGAATAAAAGAGGCGAGATAGGCCTCACCTACATTTACGGCATCGGCCGTTCAACAGCTCAACGCATTTTAACTGAAGCCGGTATTGATTTTGATACCAAAGTTCAGGACTGGACTGACGAGCAGCTCACCGCTATTCGTACAATCATTAATGACCAGGTTAAGGTTGAAGGTTCCTTGCGTTCGGAAGTTCAGCTTAATATCAAGCGTTTGATGGATATAGGTTGCTACCGTGGCACACGTCACCGTAAAGGTTTGCCACTGCGCGGGCAGCGTACCAAAAACAACTCTCGTACCCGTAAGGGCAAACGTAAGACAGTTGCTAACAAGAAAAAGGCTACTAAATAGTGATTAGTGAACAGAGACTGGAGATTAGTTGATGTTCACAAATCATAAAAGAAAATAAGTCGATTAGCGATTTATAGTTCGCTAGGAATATAGAATTACGAAAACAGTTAATGGGTCCGAATTATTCACTAATTCACTAATTCACTAACTCACTAATTTAAAAAAAATGGCTAAGACCAAAAAAGTTACCAAAAAGCGCGTTGTAGTTGTAGAGTCCGTTGGCGAAGCACATATCAACGCCACCTTTAACAACATCATCATTACCCTTACCAACAAATCAGGCCAGGCTATTTCCTGGTCATCGGCAGGTAAAATGGGTTTCAAAGGATCAAAAAAGAACACCCCTTATGCAGCTTCACAATCGGCTGCTGATTGCGGTAAAGTTGCTTATGATTTAGGCTTACGCAAAGTAGAAGTATTTGTTAAAGGCCCTGGTGCCGGTCGCGAATCAGCTATCCGTACGCTGCAAACCGCAGGTATCGAGGTAACTACCATTAAGGACATTACACCGCTGCCGCACAATGGCTGCCGTCCTTCAAAACGCAGAAGAGTTTAATTAATCAATTTTTTAAAGCTAAGAGTCGTCAGCTGCGGGCTGATTGATACTTTAAAAACCAAACAATGGCTAGATATACAGGACCAAAATCAAAAATTGCGCGCCGTTTCCGCGAGCCCATCTTCGGCCCGGACAAAGCGTTAGAAAGAAAAAACTACCCGCCGGGAATGCACGGCGTATCCAAAAGAAGGGGTAAACAGTCGGAGTACTCAACCCAGTTGATGGAAAAACAAAAAGTGAAATACACTTATGGTGTATTGGAACGCCAGTTCGAAAATTTATTTCACCGCGCTTCTGCAAAAGAAGGTATCACCGGCGAAAATCTACTGAAGTTTTTAGAAGCACGTTTGGACAATGCGGTTTACCGTTTCGGTATCGCTCCTACACGTTCAGGCGCCCGCCAGCTTGTTGGCCACAAACATATTACTGTTAACGGCGAGGTGGTAAATATTCCGTCATATACACTGAAAGCAGGCGATGTGGTTGCCGTTCGTGAAAAATCAAAATCGCTGGAAGCTATTACACACTCAATAGCCGGCAGAAAAGTTAACAAACACAGCTGGCTGGAATGGGACGCTGCCAATTTAACCGGCAAGTTCCTTAACTATCCAAATCGCGATGAGATCCCTGAAAACATCAAGGAAAACCTGATCGTCGAGTTGTACTCTAAATAAAAGTCAAGAGATTAGAGACTAGAGATCAGAGGTTAGGAGTGTTGGGGATTGTCCCGGTCTCCAATCTTTAATCTCTAATCTCTGATCTCAAATCTATAAACAAACAATAAACAAGGATATAAATGGCAATTTTAGCATTTCAAAAACCAGACAAGGTTATCATGCAGAAATCGACTGATTTTGAGGGTACGTTTGAATTTCGTCCCTTAGAACCAGGCTTCGGTATAACCATTGGTAATGCTCTGCGTCGTATCTTACTTTCATCACTTGAAGGTTTCGCTATAACTTCGGTGCGTTTTTCGGGTGTGATGCACGAGTTTTCAACTATCAAAGGCGTTGTTGAGGACGTTACCGAGATCATCCTTAACCTTAAACAAGTTCGTTTTAAGAAGACAGGCGACTCAGGAGATAGTGAAAAAGTCTTCGTTATCATCAATAACCAGGATGCCTTCAGGGCTGGTGACATCACCAAGTTCAGCAACAACTTTACGGTTTTAAACCCCGACCTGGTTGTTTGTAACATGGATAATTCGGTAACCCTCGAGATCGAGCTTACTGTAAGCAAAGGCCGGGGCTATGTTCCGAGCGAAGAAAATAAAAACCCTGACGCCAATGTTGGTGTGATCGCGATCGACTCGATCTACACACCTATCAAAAACGTTAAGTATACCATCGAGAACTATCGTGTAGAACAAAAAACCGACTACGAAAAGCTGGTTTTAGATATCGCTACCGATGGCTCTATCCATCCTGAAGAGGCGCTTAAAGAAGCTGCCAAAATTTTGATCCAGCACTTTATGCTGTTCAGCGATGAGAACATGATGCTGGAAGCACAGGCCAAAGAAGAAACCAAGGAAGTTGACGAAGAGATCCTGCACATGCGCAAGATACTGAAAACTGAACTGGTTGACCTTGATTTGTCTGTTCGTGCACTAAATTGCCTTAAAGCTGCCGACATCCGCAGCCTGGCCGACTTAGTATCATACGACGTTGCCGACATGCTGAAGTTCAGGAACTTTGGTAAAAAATCATTAACTGAGATCCAGGACCTGGTAAAATCAAAGGGTTTATCTTTTGGTATGAACCTGGCGAAGTATAAGCTGGACGAGGAATAATTAACAGATTTGAGACGTGAGATATGAGATATGAGACGAAAATCAAAATCTCACATCTCATATCTCAATACTCAAATCTAAACATTGGCATAATTCCGAGGGCTTGACAAATTGCCGCCCAACGGTATGCACGTGAAAACTTAATAAAACAATGAGACACGGAAAAAAAGTAAACCATTTAGGCCGTACCGACAGCCATCGCAAAGCGATGCTCGGTAACATGGCCTCGTCGCTTATTTTACATAAGCGCATCACTACTACACTGGCTAAAGCAAAGGCATTACGCGTTTATGTTGAGCCGATCATCACCAAATCAAAAAGCGATACCACCCACTCACGCCGTACCGTATTCAGCTATTTGCAGGATAAGGACGCAGTTACAATCCTATTCCGCGAAGTAGCTGAAAAAGTAGCAAACCGTCCCGGTGGCTATACCCGCATCATCAAAATGGAAAACCGTTTAGGCGATAACGCCGAAATGGCAATGATTGAGCTGGTAGATTATAACACTGTTTATGGCCAGGATACCGGCAAAACTGAAAAGAAATCAACCCGCCGCCGTGGTGGCAAAGCCAAGGCTGGCACTCCGGTTGCTGTTGCACCTGCTGCAAAAGCTGCACCGGCTGAAGCTGTTGTTGTTGAAGAACCGGTAGCTGAAACTGTTGTTGAAGAAACACCGGTAGTTGAAGAAACTCCTGCTGCAGAAGCAACAGAAACACCTGAAGCATCAGCTGAAAACGAAGAGAACGCTGAAAAAGGAGAATAAGTAACCCTCTTTTAGATATTGAAAACGCCTTGTTCTTTTGGACAAGGCGTTTTTTGTAGAGACGCAATATTTTGCGTCTCGAACCCAATAACAAGGTTTAAGAAAAATGCCGGCTGCAATTCGCCGACGCAATTTCGTTTCGGAGATGAAATCCGTTCTGGAGACGCAAAATATTGCGTCTACGGTTTGAAAATATTATCCGCATTATCACCATTTAACAGCCATTGTTGCGGATTATCGACAATGTACCCGCCGATATTCAAATATTCTTTTTCGTTTCGAATAACATGATCATAATATCTGGGCTGCCAGCCGAATTCGATATTATTGGTTGTTGCATACGTTTTGACGGATGCCTTATATCCTCTCATAACAGCGCCTAAATTCTGACTTTGTGCCCCGAATTTATTGTAATTCCAATCGACCTTATCTGGTTTGTTAATAAAGATGATCCCGTGAATATGATTAGGCATTATTACAAATTCATCCAATTCAACAAATGAAAAATGTTTTGGAATATCCAGCCAATTATGATAAGCGACCTCGCCAATAACGGTTGGATGTAGAGACGCAATATTTTGCGTCTCTGAATTTTGCGTCTCTGAATGTTGCCCGGAAACGATCTCTCCAAAATAATGAACCCGGTTTTGTGTGCAAATGGTAATATAATATAAACCATTAGACCCATAATCCCACCCCGGCAGCCTTGCTGAAGAAGCCCGATATTTATCTTTATAAAGGTCATCGTCGAAATAAAGATTTTGCACACGTAAATATAATTATTACCTGTAGAGACGCAATATTTTGCGTCTCCGGACCCCGATTTAGAAAATTTAGGAAGAGGCCTTAGATAAGGTTTAATGCAAACGGGTTTTGGGAATATTCTGAACATTTGTCTCCGAGACGCAAAATATTGCGTCTCTACAAAACTGCCAACATGTCACCGTCGAATGTCCCATTCCTGCCTAAATAATACCTTTCCCCTTTCACCTTTCGCCTTTCACCTCAAAAATAACTGACAAGGGCCGATTGGCACAACCCTTGATAAAAGATGATTGTTATTAATCATTCAATAAAGAAAAATCAATCATACTATGTCTAAAATAATCGGAATCGACTTAGGAACAACAAACTCCTGCGTGGCCGTAATGGAAGGTAACGAACCTGTCGTTATTGCCAACAGCGAGGGGAAACGCACTACACCGTCGGTAGTTGCTTTTGTTGACAATGGCGAGCGCAAAGTTGGCGACCCCGCAAAGCGCCAGGCGATCACCAATCCTACAAAAACTATTTATTCAATCAAACGCTTCATGGGTAACCAGTTTAACGAAGTTACCAAGGAAGCTGCCCGTGTGCCCTATAAAGTGGTGAAGGGCGATAACAACACCCCGCGTGTGGAGATCGGCGACCGCAAGTATACACCACAGGAAATTTCGGCCATGATCCTTCAGAAAATGAAGAAAACGGCTGAAGATTTCTTAGGTACTGAAGTAACCGAAGCGGTTATTACCGTACCGGCCTACTTTAACGATGCACAGCGCCAGGCTACCAAAGAAGCGGGTGAAATTGCAGGTTTAAAAGTTCGCCGCATCATCAACGAGCCCACTGCAGCTGCCCTGGCTTATGGCCTGGATAAAGCACACCGGGATATGAAGATCGTTGTATTTGACTGCGGTGGCGGTACACATGACGTATCGGTACTTGAATTAGGCGACGGCGTATTCGAAGTAAAATCAACCGATGGTGACACTCACCTTGGCGGTGATGACTTTGACCAAACCATTATCGACTGGCTGGCTGACGAATTTAAAAACGATGAAGGCGTTGACCTGCGTAAGGACCCAATGGCTTTGCAACGTTTAAAGGAATCGGCTGAAAAGGCTAAGATCGAGTTGTCGAGTTCAGCTCAAACCGAAATTAACCTGCCCTATGTTACTGCATCTGACGGCGTGCCCAAGCACTTAGTTAAAACATTAACCCGTGCTAAATTTGAGCAATTAGTTGACAGCCTGATAAAACGCACTATCGAGCCTTGTAAAACAGCGTTAAAGAACGCCGGTTACACTACTTCGGATATCGATGAGATCATCCTGGTGGGCGGTTCAACCCGTATCCCAGCGATACAGGAGGCTGTTGAAAAATTCTTCGGCAAAGCCCCTTCAAAAGGCGTAAACCCTGACGAAGTAGTTGCCATCGGCGCTGCTATACAGGGCGGTGTATTAACCGGCGAAGTAAAAGACGTGTTATTGCTGGATGTTACCCCGCTTTCATTAGGTATTGAAACCATGGGTGGCGTGATGACCAAGCTGATCGAAGCCAATACAACTATCCCGACCAAGAAATCGGAAGTATTCTCAACTGCGTCTGACAATCAGCCATCTGTTGAGATCCACATCCTGCAGGGTGAACGCCCAATTGCTTCGGCAAACCGTACCATCGGCCGTTTCCACCTTGACGGTATACCACCGGCACCGCGCGGTGTGCCACAGGTTGAAGTAACTTTTGATATTGACGCCAACGGTATATTGCATGTAGCCGCTAAGGACAAAGCCACAGGTAAAGAGCAGAAGATACGTATTGAGGCATCTTCGGGCTTATCCGATGCTGATATCAAGCGGATGAAGGACGAAGCTGAAGCAAATGCTGATGCGGACAAGAAGGCAAAGGAAGAGGTTGAAAAACTGAACGCTGCCGACGCGTTGATCTTCTCGACAGAAAAACAACTGAAGGAATATGGTGACAAAATTTCAGCTGACAAGAAGGCTCCAATTGAAGCCGGCCTGGCTAAACTGAAAGAAGCCTACTCTTCGAAAAATTTCGATGCCATTGATGCAGCCCAGGCTGAATTAAGCAATGCATGGAATGTAGCATCTGAAGAGATGTATAAAGCAACTGGTGACGGAGGCCAGCCACAACCAGGCGCCGAAGGCCATGGTGCTGGTAACGGCGCGCAAGCTGATTCGGACCATGTAACCGACGTCGACTTTGAAGAAGTAAAATAAAATTCTTTCCTCTGAGAGGTTTAAATATAAAAACCCCGACTGTTAGCTCAGCCGGGGTTTTTTGTTGGGGATGAAGTAAACTTGCGAAGTTTTTAAACGGCGAAGCCCTCAATGAGGCCATTAAAAACAAACAACTCCGAATTAAACTCGCAAGTTTGGATTGCCTCCCCGTGTTCTTTTAAACTTTCAATATACAATTCAATTGCTTCCCTGGCATTTGCTTTTGCTTCTTCCAAATCCGAGCCATAAGTAATACAGCCCGGTAATGCAGGTACATTAACCGTAAAGCCGCCTTCCGGTTCGGGTTTAAGTAATATTTTGTATGATAATGACATAGTTAAAGTTACTTATAATTAGTCGAAAATCAATATCGGGGCGAGCTTGGTTTGGCAGACTTACGAAGTTTAACTCGGAGTTGTTTGTTTTTAATGGCCTCATTGAGGGCTTCGCCGTTTAAAAACTTCGTAAGTCTACTTTTACGGCCACAAATTCTCCGGATAAGCGCCGCTTTCTACCAAATCCGATATGCATTTTTGCACAATTGGCTTATCTTCTTTATAAGTCACGCCAAACCATTTGGCGCCGGTCGGGATCACTTTAAATGATGCTTCGCCGCGCTTGATCAGTTCGTCGCCAATCAGCGGTATAAAAAACTCAGCTTTGGGATTGCTTTCATTGGCTTCAACAAAAGCCTTAAATATAGGCTCGGTTTTTGCAAAAACTGCCGGTGTAAACCCCCAGAAATTCATAGAAACCGGCGTATCGGATGCCAGCGGATGCTCAATGCCATCTTCCTCGTAAACCACGCTTCCGTCCTTTGCAAAGTATACTTTTAAGCGTTCGTTAATAGCCACCATGTTGCCGTTCTCGTCAACCTGGCATACGCCGCGCGACACAGTGCCATAATCGGACAAGGTTCTGTCCACCTGGTAACCAATGATGGAAAATTTATCGTCGGCAACCTCGGTGTTTAAAAACTTTGCCATTTTTTGATAGGCATCGGTGCCGTAAAAGTCGTCGGCATTGATCACGCAAAAAGGTTCGTGTATTTGGTCGCGCGCCGATAGCACCGCGTGGGCCGTTCCCCAGGGTTTGGCGCGTTCAATTTCTTTATCTATGCCAAATGGCCTCAGATCATAGCTCTGGTAAACATAATCCGTTTCGATACGGCCCTTTAATTTCGGCTCAAAAATGGCCTTAAATGGTTCCGCAAATTCCTCGCGGATAATAAAGCTCACCTTGCCGAAACCGGCATTTATGGCATCGTAAATGGAATAATCTATAATCGTTTCGCCGTGGGGCCCAAAGCCGTCAACCTGTTTCATGCTTCCGTAACGGCTGGCCATTCCTGCGGCCAAAATAAGTAACGTGGGTTTCATAAATGTTTTAGTAGCGATAATAAATGTAAAATTGACAATTTATTTTTAATTATTTATAAAAGATTTGAGATATTAGATATGAGATTTGAGATTTTCTGTTTTTTCGCAATCATATTCAAATCCCGTACCACATTTGACCACAAAGGCGAATTAAGGTGTTTATTTCTACGTTCAATAACTCACCTCTCACATCTCATATCTCAAATCTATTTGATGTACCTGAAATCCTGGCCGGCTTTGATGTTCAGCAACGTTTCATAGATTAATCGGATCACATTGTCAACATCCTCCTTGTGGATCATCTCTACCGTGGTGTGCATGTAGCGCAACGGTAACGAGATCAGTGCCGAAGGCACGCCGTCATTCGAATAGGCGAAAGCATCAGTATCCGTACCTGTGGACCGTGATGATGCCTGGCGCTGGAACGGGATTTTTGCTTTTTCGGCTGAATCGATCAGCAGTTTGTTCAAATTATTCTGCACGGCAGGCGCATAAGAAATGACAGGGCCCTTACCACAGGCAAGATCGCCCTGCGTGATCTTATTGATCATTGGGGTTTGCGTATCATGCGTTACATCGGTGACAATAGCCACATTGGGTTTGATATGATGAGCGATCATTTCCGCCCCGCGAAGCCCTATCTCTTCCTGCACAGCGTTAACGATGTAGAGCCCGAAGGGGAGTTTAACTTTGTTTTCCTTTAGCATCCGTGCAACTTCGGCAATCATAAAACCGCCTGCACGGTTATCCAGCGCCCGGCCGACATAATAACGATCGTTCAAAACCATGAACTCATCCTCATATGTGATCACGCAGCCTACATGGATGCCGAGTTTTTCAATTTCCTCCTTTGAGGTACAGCCGCAGTCCAGGAAGATATTTTTTAAGGTCGGCGACTCTTCTTTTTCACCGGGAGTACGGGTATGGATGGCCGGCCAACCGAATACTGCTTTTACGACGCCTTTATCCGTATGGATATTCACCCGTTTTGAAGGAGCAATCTGGTGATCGGAGCCGCCGTTGCGGATAACATAGATCAATCCATCGCTGGTGATATAATTTACAAACCACGAGATCTCGTCGGCATGCGCCTCGATCACTACTTTGTATTCGGCCTTTTTGTTGATGATGCCTACGGCAGTGCCGTAGTTATCAACGTAATGGTCATCAATATATGGTTTGATGTAATCGAGCCATAGCTCCTGCCCTTTCCATTCAAAACCGGTAGGCGAGGGGTTGTTGATGTATTTTTCAAAAAACGAAAGTGAATTTTTATTGACAACCGCGACATGCGGGGCAGCATCTGTTTTCTTTTTAGCCATATCTTTTATTAACGGACGCAAATATAAGCATTAAGGTGAAAGGATAAAGTTGAAAGGCAAAAGGTTGATTTGCAGATATTCTGTTATTTTCGGCAAGCTATAAGTAGAATTCGGATTGGTCAGGCGTACGGCGGCAGAATTATCATTATGTTAACAATAGTTTTACTTAACTGCATTTAACTTTGTGGGGAGTAATTTTTTCAATAAAATCAGTTTAGTTAGTTTGATTGAACCGGCCCGGGCAAAGGGGCCGGTTTTTTCATTTAGCTTTCATTTCAGTGGTTTATATTGCCTATACTTTAACCGGACATGAAACCATATAAATTGTTTTTACTGTTTTTTGCGATGCTGAATGCCGGCTGCGGGGAGTCCCTCTATACCGATGCATTACAATCAGCGCCGCTGGTACCGCGGTTTACTTTTTCGCTGAGCTTTCCGCCGAAGGTTTTGCTGCGGCCGGATACCAATACAATATTGCTCATTAACAGGGTTGATTTAAGCAAACTGCAAGTGCCGGCACTCGACCTGGGCGTTATAAAGGCCGGAGCGTACACTGCGTTGAAATATGCCGGCGACCAACTGGCTGTACTTCATCATGTACGCGTCATTAACCTAACTGATTCGGTTGATTTTGAATTAAATAAAGACTCCGTCGCGGTGCTTTCCGCCAAATACCATGCAGACTATACTTTAGCTTTGCTGCAGTATAGTGCCGGCGTATCACGCGACGGGGTCCACCATAACGACATTACCGGCCGTACCCGTACTTATTACAACAATAAAGTGTATTTAAACTTTACGATGTACCTGGGTAAGGGATATCTGTACAAAGAATTGCCTGGTTCAGATACTACACGCTCCATCCAGCATCAATATGGAGACGATCCGTATGATTTTGCTCCTCCTACGATCGGCGTGAGTAAAGACTTTATTGTTAATGCAACACAAAATGCTACTTTTATTGCGCTGCGCGATTACTTGCCGTATACAGAAACCGAAAGCCGGCCGATTTACAGCGACAAAAAATTTGGGCCGCTGGCAGACGAATTAATTTTCGGACAACTGGATAAAATCAGCAGCTCATTGCAGCCTTTTTTGAACGACCGGGACCCGGTATTAGCTGCCAAAGCCGCATACAATATAGCCGTAGTTTATGAGTCCCACGGAGATCTGGACAAAGCCATGAGCATGGCGCAATTATCACTCGACAAATCCAAAAACAACTACGCCAGGAATTTGATTAGTTACCTGAAGTCGAAATAAGCGGTTTTTCCATGATCACATAATCATAACCGTTTTTTGAAAACAATCGATCCGTTTGTATAAACCCATTTTTCAGGTAAAAGCCTATGGCATTTAAGCGGGCGTTGCACCAAAGTTTCAGACCTCCATCTTCAACGGAAAATTCCGTGATATAGTTTAATAAAGCTGTGCCGATACCCTTGTTTTGAAAATCCGCATCAACCGCAAACTTCCTGAACTGGAAATCATCACCTTCCCTAAATAGGGAAATCACTCCGGCCAGTTTATTGCCGGCAAACGCACCAAAATGAGTGCCGCCCCTATCTACATCCATTTCCATATCTGGTATCTCAGCATTAGGATAGAGCACATCCCTTCTAAGGCGCCATGTTAATTCAGGAGTTATTTGCTCTATATGAATCATGCGAACGAACTAAAGGCAAGTTAAAAATCCGAACCCGATAGCAATCGGGTCGAAATTCGTAAATCCGAAATCACAAAGGGATATTCCCATGTTTTTTCCTCGGGTTATTCACCACCTTATTTTCGAGCATTTTAAACGCGTGGATCAATTTTATCCGGGTTTCCGATGGTTCTATTACATCATCGATAAAACCGCGCTCAGCGGCCCGGTAGGGATTGGCAAAGATGTCTGAATACTCGGTCTCCATCTCCTTCCATTTGGCTTCCCGGTCCGGCGCTGCATTGATCTCCCGCTTAAAAATAATTTCCGCAGCACCCTTTGCGCCCATTACCGCAATCTCAGCCGATGGCCAGGCGTAGTTCATGTCGGCGCCGATGTGCTTGGAGTTCATTACATCATAGGCGCCGCCGTAAGCCTTGCGGGTAATAACGGTGATCCGTGGAACGGTAGCTTCACAAAACGCATACAGCAGTTTAGCACCATTGGTAATAATGGCGTTCCATTCCTGGTCGGTGCCGGGCAGAAATCCCGGAACATCCTCAAAAACCAGCAGGGGAATGTTAAAGCTATCGCAAAAACGCACAAACCGTGCGCCTTTGATTGAAGAATGTATATCCAGCACGCCCGCCAAAAAAGCAGGCTGATTGGCTATGATGCCAATGCTGCGGCCGGCAATGCGGCCAAAGCCAACTACTATATTCTCCGCAAAATCTTTATGCACCTCTAAAAAGGTGCTTTCATCAATTACCTGGTTAATAACATCACGCATATCATACGGCTGCGAGGCATTCTCTGGCATGATGGTATCCAGTCCGGGGCGCAATTCATTTTTAGATTCATAAGGCAATGCCGGTGCTGTATCCTCGCAATTCTGCGGCATATAACTCAGCAGCTTTTTCACATGCTGAATGGCATCGATCTCATTCGTACAGGCAAAATGGGTGACGCCCGATTTAGTTGCGTGTGTATCCGCCCCGCCTAATTCTTCTGATGTTACTTGTTCGTGGGTAACGGTTTTCACGACGTTTGGCCCGGTGACGAACATGTACGAGGTGTTTTCAACCATCAGTATAAAATCTGTTATTGCCGGCGAATAGACCGCTCCGCCGGCACACGGGCCCATAATGGCTGATATCTGCGGCACCACGCCCGATGCCATGGTATTGCGGTAAAATATATCTGCATAACCACCAAGAGACACCACGCCTTCCTGGATCCTTGCGCCGCCCGAGTCATTCAGACCGACCACAGGTGCGCCGTTCTTCATGGCGAGGTCCATTATTTTACAGATCTTTTCGGCATGCGTTTCAGAAAGCGAACCGCCAAAAACGGTAAAATCCTGCGAGAAAACATAAACCAGCCGACCGTTGATGGTGCCATAGCCGGTTACTACACCGTCGCCGGGATATTTTTCTTTTTCCATCCCGAAGTCCGTCGAACGGTGGGCCACCAGCATGCCGATTTCCTGAAAGGAACCTTCGTCCATCAAAAAATGCAGCCGCTCCCTGGCGGTAAGTTTCCCTTTTTTATGCTGACTTTCAATACGCGCTTTGCCGCCGCCCAAAAGGGCTTCTTCGCGTTTTTGTTTAAGTAGTTTGATCTTGCCGTCCACAACTTTGGTTTATGTATGCAAGATGGGGAAAAAGTCGGAAAGTCGGAAGTCCGAAAGTCCAGGGCAACGCATTAAAAATGTTTTTTGTAGGACTGTACGCCATGACGGGAGGTGACTTTGACGTGTGGAAGGAATTCCTCAATTATACTTAAACATATTGAAAATCAGCGCGTTATGTGATGTATTTAAAAATAAAAAACCTGTAATAATTGATTATCAGGTACTTATAAAAATGTGTCAATTTATTTTTAATGGAACATTTTGATAATGAGCGTGTTTCACAATGTTCCACTTTGTTCCGATGTGTAAAATGGAACGCTTCGGAACGCTTGCAGCGCTACACGTTCTTGCTCTTTAAATGCCCTTTTTCTCTAAATTGACCTCAATAAGCTTAAAATTATTTTAATGCGTCTGCCCTGTCCGAAAGTCCGAAAGCCCGGGAGATGTCTTGTGAGGGGATCGACCTAGATAGTTGATATTGATTTGTATTGTAACATATTTATTAATATGGCTATGTAACATTTATTTTATAAAACATATAAAATAATATATTGTAAATTTAGGTGTCTGAATACTTAAAGTTATGAAAACCGATATAAAGTTTGGCAAAAGGTTGCTTGCGCTAACACTCGCACTGGTTTACGTTTTTGCCATATCAACCTATATTGTTTTTCTGTCCAGCCGCACACATGTGCATCATCACCATCGGCATGCGGGAGCCGCGCAAGTACAGCGCTTATCAGCAGGCGGCGCTGCCGGTAATTTTTACGATAAGCAGCATGGTACTTTTAAAACAACCTTCCCCAATAAACGAAATGTAGTCAGTGCTATTTACAGCCTTGTTTGCCTGGCAGTTTTAGCACTTTTCTCAACCCTGCGGTTGTTTTACGTCAACCGGTTAACAGATGTCGTTGCCGGTTTAATGTATCCCGGCCGGCCTTGTTACCTAAGCCTTCGCGTGCTTCGTATCTGATCCCTGCATTCATTTCCCGAATCCGGCTATTGCAATGGCCGCTAATCTCAACAATTTATTTAACCGGCGCCGTCCGGATTGTTCGGTGCTGAATTACTTATTTTTTCAATAATTAATATAATGAAAGCAATATTTCAATATCGGCTTTCGCGTGCAATCAGCATGTTGAAACCGGTAATAAGCATTCCTTCTTTTTTTTGGCCAGCAATTAAAACCGGTGTTATTTGCCTGGTTGGATTGCTATTCACCAATCCTGCGGGCGCACAACTTAAAACTTCAGGCAAAACAAAAGACAGCGCGACGTACCTTTCAGTCGGGACGAGTAAACTGTTTGTACAGCGCCAGGGCTTTGACCAGTGGACGCGCGCCAACTTTAACCTGACTGAACCTTACCGGCCCAATATTTATGTGGACTTTGGCAGGCTATATTATCGCGCTGATTTTGGTCTCGCGGTGAACGTAGGAAGCGCGTTTGAAACGGTCGGCGGCTACGTGGGCGGAAGGCTTACCGGCGCCAGGAGCCCGATCGGGTCGTGGCTAAACCTGGAGATGGGGGATTTTTTAGGAGCGTTCACCAACATTAAACCCCCAACTTATAATGTAGTACCAGCCGGCCAGCAATTGCAGCTTAATTATGATAGTTTTTACATGTCGCTCGTTAGCAAAAACTACCTCAATTTTTTGCAATATAATCCGAGGCTGGGGCGTGTGCGTATACCCATCAACATGGGTTTCTTCGTCAGCGCGGGCTGGCAACCGGGTAAGCGTAACTGGAGTTACGGCTATTACGACCAGGACTCGGTATTCCATGCCCAAAGGCTTAAGCCAATACCCAGGTTGGGCAAAATACAAGCAACAGCAGGCGTGTTCGCAGGGTTTTAAGACAACGAATGTTTTTATCAGTGGTCCAGCCTGGCCCGGCTTGAAAATAACACTACCAGCGTACCCATAAAAGCCACAAAAACAAATGATGCCCGCAAGCTGGCCAGCTTGGCAATAAAACCGATAATGGGCGGGCCAACAAAAAAGCCGGCAAAACCAACGGTTGAAACTGCCGTAAGCGCCAGCCCGGCCGACATGATCTTTGATTTGCCGGCGGCACTATAAACCATGGGCACTACTGATGAAACCCCAACACCCACAAGCATAAAACCAAGTGTTGCGGTTATAAGATATGGGAACAGTACAGCGATTGTGAGACCGATAACCGTAATGCTGCCGCTTGCCTGGAGCATACGCTTCAACCCGAAACGGTGAGCGAGTGAATCGGCAAAAAAACGGCCAAGCGCCATGGTTAGCATGAAAGCGGTAAAACCCATAACCTGCAGCTTTTCGACAGTTTTTACCACCTCCTTAAAATACATCACACTCCAGTCGAACATGGAGCCTTCGCAGATCATGGAGCATAAGGCAATGCCGCCAAGGGTTAAGAGTGGTAAAATAAGTTTAAGTCTTTGACCAAGCGATAATTTATCTGTCCGGGCCATTTTTGGCGCACCGCTGTCGTCGTTAAGATATTTTGACACAATGGCCACGGTAGGGATAAGCAAAACCAGCATCAGCAGGAAGTGATAAAACGGCTGTACGTGAAAGGCCGTCATCACCAGCCCGATGGCGCCGCCTACAAAACCTGCAAGGCTCCACAAGCCATGGAATGAGGCCATAATAGGCTTATCGTGCATTTCCTCGGCCGTTACCGCCTGTGTGTTTACAGCTATATTCATCGTATTGCCTGCAAACCCGAAACACATTAAAGCAATAACCAGCTCAACCGTAGTTTGGGCCAGCCCCAGGCAGGTTAAAAAAACACCATCGGCAATCATGGCGCCGATGACCACTTTTTTGCTGCCGATTTTGGTGATTATCCAGCCCGCAAAAGGCAATGAAAGCATTAACCCTACAGGAAGAGAAAACAATACCGCGCCCAACTCCGCCTTGTTAAGGCCAAGCTTTTGCTGGATATCCGGGATGCGAGAAGCCCAGCTGGAAAAGCAAAGCCCGGCCAAAAAAAATAGCACGCCCACCGCAATGCGGAGGACAGTTTTTGGTGTAATGGCCGGTTTTGTTATAGTATCCATGATAAACGCTTTCAACTTAGTGTAAAAAATACACTAAGTATATTAACGCAAATATAGGGAATAAAGTTAGGAGTTTAAAAACGAATTATTACCGTCGAGATATCCAAATTGGTATAATAATTACAAAACGCTAATTTAGCTTTATGGCTGGTGGTCTGATTCAATTTTCCAAATTTGCATCTTTATATAATAGATCTGATGAGACTCGAAGCGTTTCGTTGGCTGAAATTAAAGTTCTTGAGGATGCTCTGAAAATTAAACTACCGGACGATTTTAAATTATTTATGCAGACCTATGGAAGTCTTTGGACACCAGACATTTTGGATATTATTGTTGATAACGACATTGATATGCATGATATTCAGCAATTTTGGCCCCCAGACGAAATAATTGAAGATAAGAAATCAGGTATTACAAATCAAATCGAGCTTGAAGATTTGATTCCTTTCGCATCGGATTGTATGGGAAACATTTATGCATTTAAAACAAACGATATAAGGGTTTCCAAGCCAACGGCAACGGTATACTTCTTCGATCTCGATTTTAATGAAAATCAAATAGTAGCACAGTCATTTACTGAATTGATTGAAGAATTCAATGCCTTAACCTGAGCGAGCTAAAAAGGCCAGCCGCGGCGCCAACGGCGTAACTTGGTGTTAACCTCTGACACTGTTCTAAATGCTAACATCTAAGTTATAAATTATAGGAAGATCGGATCTTGCCGATTATCCCAAAAGAATAGTATTTCGATGTAACTTTCGTCCACCCGATAAAACATTGAACAATTTTTATGAATAAAGGCTTTACGAACATTTTTGGTATTACCGACTGTTTGAGAAATTAAAGGGAATTTGCTTATTGTCTCGGCGACTTTGTAAACACGTTTTCTAAATTCATTGACTTCTCTTTCGCCCCATCTTGCCTGTATCTGCAGACCAATTGATTCGAAAGTTTCATTGGCCTCGTCAGAAAAAATTACATCAAGAAGCATTATTTGACAGGGAATTTTTTCTTAAATTCCTCAAAAGTTATAAACCTGCCAGCTTCAATATCAGCTTGCCCCCTGGCGATACCGTCAAGTACGTGTTGCGGCAAAGGATCTTCATCATCCTTAACAAAAGAAATTTCCAAGGCTTCAAGGAATGCCTTCATAAACTTTTCCTGTTCGTCAGTGGGGTATATTACGTAAGTTGCCATATATCAAATTTAATTAAAATTCTCCAAAAACAAAAAAAGCCACCCGCAATGCGAATGGCCTTTAATATTGTCCGATCTTCTGGTACTATCACACTTTGATCTCAACTTCAACGCCGCTGGGCAATTCAAGTTTCATCAGCGCGTCAACTGTTTTGGAGTTGGAGCTGTAGATATCCAGCAGCCTTTTGTAAGAGCATAACTGGAATTGCTCGCGCGCTTTTTTGTTCACGTGCGGTGAACGCAAAACGGTAAACACTTTCTTTTCAGTTGGCAGCGGCAGTGGTCCGCTAACTACAGCGCCCGTAGGCTTTACTGTTTTTACGATCTTCTCGGCTGACTTGTCAACCAGGTTGTAATCGTACGATTTTAGTTTGATCCTGATTCTTTGGCTCATGTTTATTTATTTTTTGGGATTTCACCGATTTATTGATGATTTCACCGATTTTTAATTGCCGGCCGTCATAAGAGCAATTAACTATGACCGACCGGGTTGATTATTTTTACTTTTTGGGATTTCACCGATTTAATGATGATTTCACCGATTATTATTTTTAATGATTTTACAGATGTTTTGAGTAATTACACTAATTAAATCGGTGTAATCCCCCAAAACAAATCGGTGCAATCCCAGGCTAGTTGTTTCCTGCTGCCCTTTTACCTTTTGCTTTGGCAATTATTTCGTCCTGTACGTTACGCGGCGCTTCGGCATAGTGGTCAAACTCCATAGTTGAAGTTGCACGGCCCGAGGTGATGGTACGCAACTGGGTTACATAACCAAACATTTCAGACAGCGGCACGGTTGCCTTAACTACCTGCGAACCTGCGCGCGAATCCATGCCCAAAAGCTGGCCGCGGCGACGGTTCATATCACCGATAACATCACCCATGTTTTCTTCAGGGGTAAGTATCTCTATCTTCATTATCGGCTCAAGTATTACCGGCTTACATTTTGGCAATGCTTCGCGGTAACAGCTGCGGGCGCAAATTTCGAAAGATAAAGAGTCCGAATCGACCGCGTGGAACGATCCGTCAATTAACCTTACCTTCAAATCCTGCAAAGGATAACCCGCCAATACACCATTGTCCATTGCGGCTTTAAAGCCTTTTTCAACAGATGGTATAAACTCGCGCGGGATAGCGCCGCCGGTAATTTCGTTCAGGAACTCCAGGCCTGGTTTGCCTTCGTCCGCAGGTGAAATAATAACCTGTATATCGGCAAATTTACCACGACCACCGGTTTGTTTCTTATACGTTTCCCGGTGCTGGGTTGTACCTGTAATCGCCTCTTTGTAAGCAACCTGTGGTGCGCCCTGGTTAACCTCAACCTTAAATTCGCGTTTTAAACGGTCCATGATGATATCCAGGTGAAGCTCGCCCATGCCCGAAATAACGGTTTGACCGGTTTCTTCATCTGTTTTAACGCGGAAGGTCGGATCTTCTTCAGACAGCTTACCAAGCGCCATACCCAATTTATCCACATCGGCCTGTGTTTTAGGCTCGATGGCCAGGCCAATAACCGGCTCAGGGAAATTCATCGATTCCAATATGATCGGGTGTTTCTCGTCGCAAAGGGTATCGCCTGTTTTAATATCCTTAAAGCCTACTACCGCTGCAATATCACCTGCCCCAACATTAGGGATAGGGTTTTGCTTGTTGGCATGCATCTGGAAGATACGCGAAATACGCTCCTTGTTCTCAGACCGCATGTTATACACATACGAACCAGCTTCCAAATTACCTGAATATACGCGTATAAAGCACAAACGGCCCACAAACGGGTCAGTTGCGATTTTAAATGCCAATGCGGCAAATGGTTCCTTTTCCGAAGGCTGACGTACTATTTCTTCGCCGGTATCAGGGTTATGACCCACGATACCTTTAACATCCATAGGCGAAGGCAGCAACTCCATCACATAATCCAGCATGGTTTGTACGCCCTTGTTTTTGAACGAGGAACCGCAAACCATCGGAACGATCTTGGCATCCAATACTGCCTGGCGCAAAGCATCAAGCACTTCACGTTCGGTGATAGTTTCCGGAGCGTCAAAAAATTTCTCCATCAGGCCTTCATCATATTCGGCAACCGATTCCAGCAATTTTTCCCGCCACTCGGTAGCTTCCTCAATCATATCGGCCGGGATAGGCACTTCGGTAAAGGTCATCCCTTTGTCGTGCTCATTCCAAACAATACCTTTCCAGTTGATCAGGTCGATAACGCCTTTAAAGTGTTCTTCGGCGCCAAGCGGTAATTGTAACGGAATGGCGTTGCTGCCGAGCATCGTTTTTACCTGTTTTACAACATTTAAAAAGTCGGCGCCTGAGCGGTCCATTTTATTTACGAAACCGATACGGGCAACATTATAGTTGTTGGCAAGCCTCCAATTGGTTTCTGATTGCGGCTCGACACCGTCAACTGCCGAAAAAAGGAAAACTAAGCCATCCAATACGCGCAGCGAGCGGTTTACCTCAACGGTAAAGTCCACGTGTCCCGGTGTATCGATGATGTTGATGTGGTAGCTTTTACCACGGTATTTCCAGTCGATGGTAGTAGCAGCCGAAGTGATGGTAATCCCGCGCTCCTGCTCCTGCGGCATCCAGTCCATAGTAGCGGCCCCTTCGTGCACTTCGCCGATTTTATGGCTAAAGCCCGAATAATAAAGGATACGCTCCGTCGTCGTCGTTTTACCGGCATCAATGTGCGCGGCAATACCTATATTTCTTGTATATCTAAGATCTCTTGACATTATTTTTGTTTTGTGATTTCACCGATTACTTTTTGATTTCACCGATTTGATTTTTTTGATTTCACCGATTAACGGTGCAATCATACTAAATCAGTGTAACCCTATTATAAAATCGGTGTAATCCTTCTAAAATCGGTGCAATCCAATTATTAAAAACGGAAGTGCGAAAACGCCTTATTAGCTTCAGCCATTTTGTGCGTATCTTCTTTCTTCTTCACGGCAGCGCCTTCGCCTTTAGCAGCGGAGATGATCTCGCCGGCTAATTTCTCCTGCATGGTTTTTTCACCACGGCGGCGGGCATAGCTGATGAGCCATTTCATGCCCAAAGCAATTTTACGCTCGGCACGAACTTCAGTAGGCACCTGGAAGTTTGCGCCACCTACACGGCGGCTTTTTACTTCAACAGATGGCATTACATTGTTCAGCGCTTTTTTCCAGGTATCCAGGCCGCTTTCTTTTGTTTTGGTTTCAACAATTTCAACAGCGTTATAGAAGATGGAGTATGCGGTAGATTTTTTACCATCATACATCATGTTATTTACAAACCTTGTAACCAAAGTATCATTGAACTTTGGATCAGGAAGGATAATTCTCTTTTTGGGTTTTGACTTTCTCATTGCTTGCTATCCTCCTATAGTTATTTCTTCTTTTTAGCTGGTGCACCTTTAGTCGCGGCAGCTGCCTGTCCCGGTTTAGGGCGTTTTGTACCATATTTACTTCTGCGCTGGTTACGGCCGGCAACACCCGAGGTATCCAATGCACCGCGAATGATGTGATACCGTACACCTGGTAAATCCTTCACACGTCCGCCGCGGATGAGCACGATAGAGTGTTCCTGCAAGTTGTGGCCTTCTCCGGGGATATAGGCATTCACTTCTTTACCGTTGGTTAAGCGCACACGGGCAACCTTGCGCATGGCTGAGTTTGGTTTTTTAGGGGTAGTGGTGTACACACGGGTGCACACGCCTCTTCGCTGTGGACAGCTGTCCAACGCTGGCGACTTACTCTTGTCAACCAGAGCTACTCTACCTTTTCTAACTAATTGTTGAATAGTAGGCATTACTTCCTTTTTTGTTTTATTTTTTATCCCTGCAACCCACCTTCATTGATGGGCAGTTTTAGGGACTGCAAAAGTACGGACTTATTTTGTGATTTTCAAGGGGATGGGTGAAGTTTTTTGTGTTGGTTGAGGAGTTGGAATGTTGTAAGGTTGAAATGTTAGAAGGTTGGGGTGGTTTGGTAGGGAATTTCGAGGCAAATTGGCTTTTGTAGACGCAATATTTTGCGTCTCCCGCCTACAAGGTTCACGCTATTTTTTGTGGGTCGAGGTTACCTTTTGCGGTAAAAAGTATTAACAATACTAATCTTGCTCTATTAAATTCAGTTCTGCATGTATAAAAACAAGTTGATGGACCGATTAAAACGGCACTCATTTGCTACAACTGTATTTGCTTTGTATATGGCATTTTGGATTACTGTTTACTCAATGTTGTTTTTTTTCGAAATGCCTGTTGGATTCGTAGCTTTGTATGCACTTATTTTCGCAATCCCGTATTCATGGGTCATATTGTTGATATCGCTATTTAATAAAAAGGATCGTAAGTTTTTTCTGGTGATAACCCTCCTAATTTACATACCAATCTTGGCGACAATACGACTGATTGTTCCTATGATTTGAGAAGATCAGCCATTGCATACGCTTTTGCCTTCACTTCGCGAATCTGTTGCACCGCCTTTAATCCCTGTTTCAAACGCTTTACTTTCAGTAATGATTTTTTACTTTTTCGTACCGTCCTATATTCAGATAAGATTGTTAGAAAGTCACTTATACCGAAAAAAAATCTGTGTAATCATCCTAATCATTAACAATCTGTGATCAACGAATCAGCTTCAAAACCTGTGGTTACTATCAAAACCGCTGACTCTCGATAAAGTTGTATACATCGGTGCCGGGTTTAGCCCATGTTTTAGCCTTTGCACCCCATATTCTGTATTGGTCGTCGTTTCCGTATGATTTGTAAACCCCGGCCAGGTTAATGGCCATTTCGGCTTTGTCATCCATCTGGCTCTCCGTTGTGCACAGGTTGATGCCTGTAAGGTAAGCCGTTATAGCTTTCTCATAATTATTAAGTTTCGAATACGCATACCCAAGCTCACGGTAGTAAAGATCATTCAACTGGTCCGTTTGAAGCGCAAGCTGGATTATTTTTATAGCGCCATTATAATCGCCGAGCGCATTATGAGCGAATATCAGCTCGTATATCAATCCTTGATAATGCGGCTGCACCTCGTAAACTTTAGTAAGATAAACCAGGGCAGTATCAGGTTGGCCCCGGTCGTTAAAAATAAACCCGCGGCGAAAGTTGCGGGCGACGGTATCGGTGTATGTGTAATAATCTTTCAACCAATCGGGTTGGGGTTTAATATTCAATTCGGCAAAGCGCGCAGACGGTAGCAAAGCCATGTTGGCCGTGCCGCGCGAAAGCCGCATACGTATAGGGTTGTTGTGCAAAAATGCGGTATCCACAATATAACGACCGTTTTTGTCTATCCATAAATTACCCTGCACAAAAAGTGTAAACCCGGTGCGCTCGTCAAGATATACCAGGCCGTAAATATACCGTTGGGTTTTATCTGATTTAGGCAGCAACACCCATTTTAGCTCACATTGGGTATAACGCCGGTTAAAATTTAAAGGAGAATCTATCCCGGTGTTTTCCTGTGAAAAGGCACACACGGCAACGCTTAGCAGCAACAACGAAATAAATAAGGCCTTCATCCAGTTATTCAGGCAATAAATATAAATATTGCCGCTCAAAACCAAAAGGGGGCGAATAAGCCGGATTGAGGCTTATCAGCAGACCGGACGTCCATCGCACAATCAATTTTACTTCCTGGGCTGTGCCTCTAATACCGGCCGCGGATCAAATACAACGCGGAATGATTTAATCTTATCACCTTTTACCTTGTACCAGCCGGCGCTAAAAAAAGTAATGGCGCCCAGCGTGATATCATAAAAAAGGCATACGTCATTATCGTCGGCAAACGCCTTCTTGATGTCGTACTTCATTTTCATTTTCTGCATATCCTGCATGTAGACGTCGGCCCCTTCGCGTGTGCCCAAAACGCCCGTAAAGGTCATGTCGTCGGTCACCAGTTGCCTGGCCTTGTCAAAATTCTCGTGGTTTAAGCTGTCGATGTAGGAAAGTACGGTGGCCTTAGCGGTACTTTCCACGTTACTTGCTATGGTTGTCATCGGTTTATTTTTTGAGAATTAAAGTTAAGGATAAAATTGCTGAGGGATACAAATGTTTATTGCAATTTTTGGAAAATCGCTCTTAAAATATAATTGCAGCTGCCCTCTTTCCGCCGCAGGCGAAGAGAGGGCGGTCGAGCGTAGCAATGACCTGGTGAGTCGACCCGGCGGACATTACCGCCAATGCATTAGCGCAAATGTCCGCCGGGTTGACTCACCCCGAGTGCTCCGCCTAAAGGCGGATGCTCGACCCTCTCTTCCGCTTCGCGGGAAAGAGGGTAAAGCGCCTATTTACAATTTAGCAACAAAAACCATTTTAAAGGCGATTTCCCTGATTGCAATTTTCAGGATCTAATTAACAAACCGACTCTCAAAAAAATCAACGTAATCAAAAAAATCAGCTAAAATCAGCGGTCAATAAAGAAGCCCCGGACAAGCCGGGGCTCCAATCTTCACACACACTAAACCAAACTAAAACAAATTATTAGTAACCCCTGTAATAATGGTGGTGATGGTAACCATATCCTACATAACAACCAGAACTTACCGATACAAATGCCGCTATAACGAGTGCGAATGCAATAACTTTCTTTTTCATGGCTTTAAATCTTTAGTAACAACCCTTAATGGCGTCGTTTGTATATTGGAGTGATTTAAATGGAAAAGGATTAATCAGTGGCCGAAAAAGGCGTCACATCGCTGTAAATAAAACCATATATTCACGGTATATTTAACAATCACAGTTAAAACCGCATGAAAAAACTCACCCTGCTGTTCACTTCGTTATTCATCCTATCCATTAGCGGTAATTACTGTGATGCCCAGGTTAAAACCAAATATGGCGATAATGTAAGCACGCTGGACGGCATTATGAAAGCCTATTACGATGTGGTAACCGTTAAAAAAGGCGAAAAACCCAGTTATGAGCGGGATAGCCTGTTACATTATGGTAATGTAAATGTGGGCTGGGCCGGTAAGTCGAAGAGCGGCAAAATGACTTTTAAATATGTGAGCCTGAAAGAATATCACCGCCTTTCGGATAGTTATGCGGCGGCAAGCGGGTTTGATGAACGCGAAATATCGCGCAAGGTTGAAAAATTTGGCGCCATTTATCATGTATGGAGCACTTACGAGAGCCGAAAGACTAAAACCGGGCCTGTTATTGAACGCGGCATTAACAGTATCGAACTGTTTTATGACGGCACTCGATTTTGGATACTGGGCTGGTTTTTTGATGCCGAGCGCAAAGACAATCCCGTCCCAGCGCAATATCTAACAAAGTAGTTTAGTGTCAAGTCAGTAGTCTTTAATCGAAAGGCAATTTTCCGATTTTCTGACTTAGGGCTTAAGACTTTCGACTCAAGACTAAATGTGTATCAATACCCTCTCCAGGTAGCGTGGTGGTAAGCGGCATAATAAACATTGCTGCGCGCACAACCAGATGTGATTGACGCAAACGCTGCGATAACCAGCGCAAAAATTAAAACCTTCTTTTTCATGGACTTAATCGTTTAAATTAATTTGTCATTAATACGTAAAAAATAGTAGGATGGTTAGGCTTCGGAGGGGTAATTTTTGCGGAATTGTACTACCGGGGAAGGTTGTTGTTTTTAATAAAAGTTTTCGCGCTAAATTGCAGCTTTGAAATTGGCTGTTTATGGAAAAAGAAATAAAAGATCATGCGGTAAAAGCTTATAAAACGGTAAAAGATCCACATTTAAAATTCTGGCATAAGGTTGGTGAAATAGCTATCGAAGTTGGCATCATCGTTTTTGCGGTGACCTTGTCCATTTGGGTGCATGATGTAAGCGACCACAACCACGAGCAAAAAGATGTAAAATCGTTTTTGCTGGGTGTAAGACAGGACCTGAAAGCCGATTTGATACAGATGCGGGAAGATACAGATGCCTTCAGAGGAGCGGGGTTAACGTTTAGTTATATAACCACCAATACCCCCGGATTTAAATTGAGCAAAGACAGCATAAATAAATATCAGAGTTTTTTATCGAATACTACCAGTTTTGTAGGAAACGATGGCCGCTACCAGGGGTTTAAATCGAGTGGCAAATTGGGTAATATTGAAGACGATGCCCTGCAAAATGATATCGTTGAACTATACCAGGCCATCATCCCTTCAATTTTAGCATCAACCGACGGTTATAATCAGCGAAAAGACGCGCTGTTTACGTTTTTAAATAAAAACCTGAAACGAACCGGTAACGGAACTAACAACCTGCTTGATATACTATCAACCGATGAGGCAATTAATATCTGTGGTACCTTAACTTACACTGGCGAAATAAATGCCCGTTATAAAAGCGCCATAGACAAATCAAAAAAAATAATTAAGGAAATTAACGCAGATTACGATTTGAAATAGGGCGAAAGTCCGAAAGTCCGAAAACACGTGAACACCCATATAGACCCCTTTTTGCCTTTAAGCAATAAAAACCTAACTTCGGGTCACCAATATCCTATATTATGAAGAAACTGGCTTTTTTAATGATTCCGGCTGCGTTGCTTTTTAGCTGCGAGCAAAACAAACCCGCAAAAACCGCCGCCTCCGGCGATGCTGCATTTCAAAAACTGTCAGACGATTATATCGACGGCTACCTGGCCTGGCGGCCGGCTGATGGCGTGGCGCTGGGTTATCACCAGTATGATGGCAAAGTAACTGATTTGAGCAAGGAGTCGATGGGTAAGGAGCTGGGAAGGCTAAAAAGTTTCGACCAGCAGCTTGGGGTGATGGACAGCACTTCGCTGAGTGCCAAAATGTTTTATGATTACCGCATTTTGCGATCAGCCATAAAAAATGAAATTTTTAGCTTTGAGGACCTCGGCGCGTACGATAAAAACCCGATGACCTATGCCGGCGCCGTTGACCTGAGCATTTATATCAAACGGGATTTTGCCCCGCTGGAGGATCGGGTAAAATCAATCATTGCCATTGAAAAAAGCATCCCCAATATTTTCGCGGCAGCAAAACAAAACCTGCTGGATAGCCTGCCCAAACCCTACGTTGAAACCGCAATACAAATAGCACAAGGCTCGGCAGATTTTTGGGGCGGGGATATGAAGGTAGCGCTGAAGGATGTAAAGAACGACAGCCTGATGACGGCTTTTAACGCGGCGAACCAAACGGCTATCGCCGCGGCAAACGACTTCGCCGCCTGGCTGCAAAAAGTGAAGCTGCCTAAAGCCAATAATAAATATGCAATAGGGGAGGCCAGCTACAAAAAGATGCTGCTTTATAGCGAAGGGATTACGCTATCGCCTGAGAAAGTGCTTGAAATAGGCCTTGCCGAGCTAAAAAAACAACAGGCTGTGTTTAATGCCGCAGCCAAAACCATCAACCCCAACAAAAAACCAATTGACGTTTACCACGACCTGCAACAAGACCACCCCACCGCCGAGAACCTGATACCGGACGTGCGGAAAAATGTGGAAGCGATCCGGAGGTTTTTGGTCGATAAAAGCATCGTGTCGGTACCCGCGAAGGTTAACCTGGAAGTAAAAGAAACACCCCAGTATGCAAGGGCCACCAGTACAGCCTCCAACGACGACCCCGGTCCGTTTGAAACAAAGGCCACGGAGGCGTTTTACTATGTAACGCCGGTAGACCCGAAATGGACGCTGCTGCAAAAAGAGGACTGGCTGCGCCAGTTTGATTACTATACTACCGACAATGTGACCATCCACGAGGCTTACCCAGGCCACTATATCCAATTTTTGCATATGAATGCTTCGCCGGCTACCAGGATCGAAAAGATATTCGGCAGCTATGCCTTTATTGAAGGCTGGGCGCACTACTGCGAACAGATGATGGCCGATGTTGGCTATGGCCATAATGGCGACACTGTTTTAGCCGCCAAATACCGCCTGGCCCAAACCGGGGACGCGTTGCTGCGCCTTTGCCGCCTGTGTGTTTCCGTTAAAACCCATTGCCAGGGCATGAAACTGGATGATGCCACCAGGTTTTTCATGAACAACTGGTACCAGGGCGAAAAACCATCGTACCAGGAAGCCCTGCGCGGCACCTTTGATCCGGGTTACCTGTTTTACACTGTTGGCAAGCTGGAATTTATGAAACTGCGCGCCGATTACGAAAAACAGGAGGGCGCCAATTTCACGCTCAAAAAATTCCATGACGAGGTGCTGAACCACGGTATGCCGCAGATCAGGCTGCTGCGGGAAGTGATGCTGAAGGATAGCAGTACGTGGAAGGATGCTTTGTAATTATTTTTTTGGATTTCACCGATTTGTTGATGATTTCACCGATTGTAACTCAACCATCGATTAGCGTAATTCAGTAAATAAATTGTAAACTTGATGGCAAACGTTCGGTTATGAATAATAACATAATAAATATTGATAAGGAAATTTTAGGCGGTACTCCTTTTTTTTTCGGTACACGCGTTCCAATAAAAAATCTGTTTGATTACCTGGAGACCGGCGACTCGATAGCGACATTTTTAGAAGATTTTGAAAGCGTGACGCGGGAACAGGTGATGTGCGTGTTGGAACATGGGGGAATAAATAAGTCACGAAAATAACACCTTAGACTTCTGACTCAACGCCTGCGACTTAACACGACCTCCAACTAGTGTCGTGTCAACACGTTTTTATCGCATAATCATAACCGGAATTTCAATTTGACCTTTGTTTGCCAAATGATAACGATATTTGATTGCCCAAGTGCGAATGTACCCATAACGGGCATCCATAATCACACAAAAGGGTTAACACAACTTAACATATTTCAATGTTAACCCTATCATAAATATTTGATAATAAACTATTTATGATAAAATCAATCAAATACTGCAACATCTATGTTAACCCATTTCACTGACGTGAATTTGTCAGCAAATTAACCAGATGTTATGCCGGCCCGGCAACCCTTGTCAACAGTCAAAAAATCATTTTTTATCCGATTAGCTACAGACAGTTAAAATCCGCTGTAAAGGCTAAGCGTCATTTCAATGGTGACATGACACTAGCCAGTTTTGTCACTATCCTTACCGCCCATCTTATGATGCTTCAACCTGAATTGCAAAGGCTAGATATTATTATACCGCTTTACCTGGGTATCTGATTCAATGAGCAGTTTGCCGGCGATATTAAACCTGAATTCGTTTAAAAAAAGTGAAATTTTTTTTTCATCACCCGGCTGAAGAATCTTGAATTTATTCAGGTACTTTGGGATAACCAATTAAAACAGCCATGCAAGATCTTTCAGAATTTCATTACCTGCTAACAGATATGTTTAAAAAGCAGTTGGGTGAAGAGGATTGGAATGCGTACAAGCTTAGCGACGACCAAATACAATTTTTTAATGAGAATGGTTATTTAAGCAATATCAAGCTTTTGGACGACGAGCAAATAGCCATTTTAAATGGCGAGCTGGAGCAAATCACCAACGCAAGCCATCCCGGCAATGCACTTTTTCATGAATTCCACTCCAACGAGTCATCAAATCCCGATACGGTTTTATTTCACGCGTTAGGCCACTGGCGGATCACCAAAGGTTTTCATGATGTTTTATGGAACCCGGCATTTTTGGTGGCGGCCAGCCAGTTGCTCGGCAACAGGCCTGTACGTTTCTGGCACGACCAACTGTTTAGCAAACCGGCCCATCATGGCGGGGTAGTGGCCTGGCACCAGGATTACTCCTATTGGACACGATCGGTTCCGATGCAGCATTTAACCTGCTGGGTGGGTTTGGATGATGTAAGCACCGAAAACGGCTGCCTGCTTTATATCCCAAAAAGTCACAAATGGGGCTTATTGGATAAACCTGAGCTTGCCGGTGATATGAATGGCATTATGGCCTATTTAACCGAAGAACAAAAAGCGGAATTTAAGCCTGTAGCCATTGAAATGAAAAAGGGTTACGGCACTTTTCACCATCCGCTGATGTTGCATGGTTCATATGAAAACAGGTCAAATAATTCCAGGAGGGCCTTCGTACTAAACGTATTTGCCGACGGGACACGATCGGCATCGGATGAGCCTTTATTAAATGGCGTGCCTGCAATTCCCGCGGGCGAGCAGATGAGCGGCCGCTTTTTCCCGTTATTGTATAATCCTGCCTGAACGCTTCAGAATAATTCTGTATAACCAAATTGGCGAACGACAGTTGCAGCTTCTTTCGGACTTTCGGACTTTACTGACTTCCGACTAATAAATAGAAAATGATCTGTAAAAAAATACTTTTAACCGGCTTATACTTATTTCTGGTCGGACAGCTGCCCCTTTACGCGCAACAACCAGCAGACAGCTTTAATGTAAAAAGCTACGGCGCATTGGGCGACGGCCAAACCCTGGATACAAAAAGTTTCGTAAGCACTATTGCTGCCTGTGTAAAGGCCGGCGGCGGTACGGTTTACGTCCCCAACGGAAAATTCGTGATCGGCACGGTTCAGCTTTTCAGCAATATCCACCTGTTGCTTAGTCCGGGTGCGGTGTTGGTAGCATCGCCGGACAACAATAATTTTTTGCAGCAAAAGGACTTCGGCTTTAGCGGCTCCGGCGCGAGTGACAAACTGGGACTATTGTTTGCCGACCACGCCGAAAATGTAAGCATAACGGGCTTTGGCGCCATAGACGGCAATTCGCAGGCTTTTATGTACCAGGATGGTGTACAGGCAAATGGCGATGACTTGAGCCATACCCGGCAGGGCAAAGCGTATTTAGATGCCCCTAAAGGCAACAGGGAGGCCCCGGTGATGTGGAAGGGCGACAACTCCAGGCGGCCCGGAACGCAGATTATTTTTCATGCGTGCAAAAAAGTAACCGTTAGCGAGATCACCATTCGTAACGCCAACGACTGGTCGATGGATATAAAGGAAAGCGATGATGTTAAAGTGCTTGGAATCACCATCGATAACGACCAGCGTGTTCCGAACAGCGACGGGGTTGATATGTACGATTCGAAAAACGTAATTATTGCCGACTGTGATATCCGTGCAGGGGATGACTGCATTGCGGATATCGGTTCCAGCAATATTACGGTTACCAATTGCAACCTGGCTTCGCGATCATGTGGTATCCGTATCGGCTATAATGTTTTTAATGATAACGACTCCGGTAACCTGCTGTTTAATAATATCAGGATATCCGGCGCTAACCGGGGGATTGGCATTTTTCAGCGGCGCAAGGGCAATATGACAAATATGCTGTTCTCCAATATCATAGTCGATTCCAGGCTATACCCCGGTCAATGGTGGGGGCATGGCGAGCCGGTCCATATTTCTGCGTTGCCGGGTATGGGTTATAAAGAGGTGGGGACGATAAGCAATGTGCGATTTACCAATATTATAGCGAAGGGCGAGGAAGGTATTGTGCTGATCGGATCGAAAGAAAGTACGTTAACGGATATAACTTTTGAAAATGTACAATTAACGATCAGCCGGGGAGCATTCACCGACATCAACGCCGGTAATTTTGATTTGAGGCCGACAAATGACGCCAAAACAAATTTGTTTAAGCATGATATCCCGGCTATTTACGCCAGCAAAGTTGATGATTTAACCATAAAGGATTTTAAGATATCCTGGGATTCCTCATTATCCGGGTACTTTACAAATGCGCTTTTCTGCGAGCATTTTAATCACATGGTTATTGATGGCCTGACTGCCTCAACAGGGCCAAAGGCAGCAACAGGCGAAGCGGTCGTTTCGCTGCATCATGGCAACGATGTCAGCATCGCCAATTTAGAACTCCGGCCGAAGGAGGGTACGCCGGCGGGCGCCTCAAAACGGCTCTTACTTTTTAAGGAAAATGTAACGGGGCTGGTCCAAAAGTAACTTATTCATCCCCGCCAGGCAGGAAAGGGATGGAACCGCCGCTTTTGAAACAGCCTCTTAACATTACCTGCTCGGCGCAGGCGGTGCAGGCGGATGTGGCGGCGGTGCCAGGTGATGCGGCGGCGCGCAACCGGTGTTTATTATGGCAAACATTGCTAAAAGCAATACTACTATAACCAATAATAAACCTGTTACTTTTGTTTTCATGGCAGCTGTAGATTTATCTTACAACAGCCAGCCACGTGCGTTGTTTTGAGTTGCTGATTTTTTTAGGCAGATGGCGACAATAGCCTTGAAACTATTTGGTCTTTACGGTATCCAGTTTTGGAAGAGCCCGCTTTTCAGGCGGCAAGGCCAGGTATTTTTTATAACTATCGTTTATGTATACCGACATTGAAGTTGCGTCGTTACTGGTAACAAAGGCATAGCTTGGCCGGTAAAGCATCATAAAGTTTTCCAGCTCCTGGCCCTTCAGCGGTACCAGGCTGCCTACATAGGCGCGGCTAAATGCCTGGTCTATGCGGCGCTCCTGTTGCTCATGCTGAAAATATTTTTTCAGCCTGCGGGCATCCTTGGCGTCTTTGCTGAACCAGGTAGAAGGAGACAATACATAAACCTTGCTTTTTTCATATATCTCCGGGTATTCCTTGTGCGGATCGAAGGTTGTGCGGGTTGAGCTGATGCTAACTTCCCGCAGGGCGATGGTCTGCTGTTGCAGCATGATCTTTTTCTGGGTCAGATCAACAACGTATAGTGTATCCGAAACGTAACCTGGGCATTCAAAAATAAGAATGTGGCCCGCCTCCGTTTTTATAGAAAAATTCCCCAGCTTATCGCTAATCGTGAGTTGCTTGGTGTTTTTGTCGCGGATAAAAACATCCGGCAACTTGTTATTGGTGCCGTTTTCATAAACCGCACCCTTTAAAAGGCCCTGGGCGCCCGCCGAAAAAGACGCTAAAATTAGCGGCAGGATATAGAGGTATTTGTTTTGCATAGGAAAAGGGAATTACTATACAAATTTAAACCAATTTTTCGGCACAATGGTTTTGGAATTTAGTGATTAGAGGCTAGAAAGGAGAGATTAGATAAAATTGTTACAGTTAGTGATCAGAGATTAGAAACTAGTTTAACGGTTATATAACTAATCTCTAATCTCCAGTCTCTAATCTCTAATTATTGTTTTTTCCAAACATTATTATCCGGGTTAATGTCGGGGAACACATTATCCGGGTCGTAGGTAACAGATTGTATTTCTTCTGTCGAAGGGTATTTAAAGCTCCAGGCGCTATTGCGCTCCCAAATCTCCACAGGCAGTTTTACACGGTCGGTTTTGCCGCTTACAGTTTTGACTTCGAGGATCACCGGCATGGCCATTTTTTGCAGGTTGTCGATTGTGATGATGGCGCCTTTGCTGAAGTCGGCGCTATCCACATATTTTACACTTCTAACGCCCACGTCCAGCTGCCAGTTGTGCTGGAACCACCCACGCCAGAACCATTGCAGGTTTTCGCCGCCGGCGTTTTCCATCGTACGGAAGAAATCTTCAGGCGTTGGATGTTTATAGGCCCACTCGGCAATATATTTTCTAAAAGCAAAGTCAAACCTTTCCGGGCCTAAAATCTGCTCGCGCAGCATCACCAGGCCGGCGCTCGGTTTTGAATACAATAATGTGCCGGTATTCCCTTCCTTAAGATTAGCGGGCTGGCTCATTATTGGCTCGAGCTTAGGATTGGTGAAAAAAGTGCCTGCCCGGTGCATATCGGTTGGGTTCTTTGGCTTGTATTCGCCGTTGTTAAAATTTGCTGTAGAGAGTGTGTTTATAAAAGTATTAAATCCTTCGTCCATCCAGCCGTACAAACGCTCGTTCGAGCCAACAATCATCGGGAACCAGGTATGACCAAATTCGTGATCGTTCACACCCCACAACCCCCGGCCTTTTGCCTTATAGCCGCAAAAAACGATGCCGGGATATTCCATACCGCCGGTGATCCCGGCAACAACCGTGGCATTGGGGTATGGGAACTCGAACCATTTAGCCGAATTGAATTCGAGCGATTTTTTTACATATTCGGTGGAGCGGCCATAAGCATCGTTGCCGTCGCTTTCAACCGGGTACGCTGAAATGGCCATCGCTTTGCGTCCGCTGGGCAGATCGAGTTTGGCGGCATCGAGAATAAAGGCAGCTGATGCGCCCCAGGAAGCGTCGCGGGCATTTTTGATCTGGAAGTGCCAGGTCAGCTCTTTTTTACCAGCCGGGCGCGAAGCCGGATCAGTTACCTCGCTGGCTGAGCGGATAACAACTGTTTTTTCGCTGTTGGCAGCATCGGCCCAGCGCTTTAATTGGGTTGGGGTATAAACTTCCTGCGGGTTAAGCAATTGGCCGGACGCCACTACGATATCCTTTGCAGGCGCGGTAATTTTAAGGTCGAAATCACCATACTCTAAATAAAACTCGCCAGGACCGGTATAAGGGATGGTGTTCCAGCCATAAACGTCGTCATAAACGCACATGCGCGGATACCATTGCGCTACCTGGAAGACCTTGCCGTTCTTGGTAGGCTGGATACCCATACGGTCAGAGCCGTAATCGGGGGAAATAAACGAATATTCGATTTTCAGTTTTACCTTGCCGCCATTAGGCAGGACGTTCTTTGGCAGATAAAGCTGCATGCGGGTATCCGAAACCAGGAATTTTACGTCGGTCATAGCGCCTTTCTCGCCTATCATTTTGATTGATTTGATCTTGTATCCGGCATCAAACACTTGCCCGCGGCCCCAGTTGCGGCTAACAGGGGTTGGCGGATTACCAACCAAAGGCACAATAGCTGTCCCGCGCGAATCCTGCCTGAACAGGTTTTGCTCCAGGTTCATCCACAAATAATCCAGCGTTTGCGGGCTGTTATTGGTGTAGGTGAGCACCTCGCTACCGGTTATTTCGTTGGTCTCATCGTTCAACGAGGCTGCCAATTGGTAGTCGGCGCGGTTTTGCCAGTACTTTGGACCAGGCTCGCCATCGGCGGCGCGGTATTCGTTGCCGTTTTTATTGTAAAAAAGCGGTCCGAAGGTTTCGTGGTAATCGTAATTGGTGGTAGGTTGGTTGATAGAAGCAAAAGGAGCGGCAGGAGCAGGTCGCTGTGCCTGTGCGATACCCACCGCCATCATAAAAGCCAGTGTCCCCCCGGCTAAAGCGTTTATTTTCATTTTAATATGTTTTGAATAATTTACCGCAAGTATAATGGAAAATACACTAAGGGGCGGTTAGGTAAAATAAATGTTACGCTTTTTAATTGTGAATTAGTGATTTAGTGAATTAGTGATTTGAATTGTAGATTTTTCAAAGAAACCTACCCCTTATTAATTCACTAATTCACTAACTCACTAATTCAGTAACTCAATAATTCAATAACTTGCCGTAGGCTTCCTCATCAAACCCAAACAGCAAAACCCCATCTTTTTCAACTACCGGGCGCTTTATCATGCTGGTTTTTTCCTGTATCAGGATAAAAGCGTCGTCTTTGGTTTTAACGTTTTCTTTCACTTCGGCTGGAAGTTCTTTCCAGGTCGAGCTGTTTTTGTTCAGGAACTTTTCATAGCCGGCTTTGCTGTCCCATTCGTTCAGTTTTTCCAGGCTGATACTCTCTTTTTTAAAATCGTGAAATTCGTAATCGATATTGTTTTTTTTGAACCAGTCGCGTGCTTTTTTGACGGTATCGCAGTTGGGTGTTCCGTACATTTTCATGAGGTAAATATAATGTTTAAATCAAATCCGAAACAGCTGCGAAGTGTTCACATTTTGCGCACATGCACTCATGAAAATGCCTGTAAATAACTGATTATCACTGCTAAAATTGTCAGCCCCGCGCGATTTTGATACGTTTTAGTGAACAACCCCATTATAAGTTACTCATTTACAATGCTTTAAGTGTTCACGGCATTGCACAAACAAAACCCCGGTAAACTATTGGCTATCAAATACTTAAAATGATCCTTCCTCAGTCTTGTGCACACGCAAGCGTTTTATTTTTGTAGGATATTAATCTACAGTGCTTTACGATTTTTTGATTGTGCGGGCCTTTATGAATCTATAACTTACTGTTTATCAATACTTAGTCGTCTATGAAGTTATACGAGGGTATACATTACGCGGAAAATTCGTAAGTTGCCTTTAAATTTATGAAAGCCTTAACACTCACTGCATTAATATTGGTATGCCTGATTGGCGCAAAATATCCTAAGGATACGTCGCCCGGCGCTAAACAGACGAGCAAACCAGGTGACACTGCTTTCCTGTTAAAGGAAGTGGGTAAGGATTACCGTCATATTATTTACGTGGAAAAAAACCGGCAGTCAATATTCTACACCAAATTGCTGGATTTTAAGATGGACCAATCTGACACAAACGCCTATATTCAAAATTGCAGGGCATTTGACGAGGATTTACGTAAACCCGTAAAAAAATTCCGGCTTTGGGGTTTAGCACGCCAATGGCTGCCGGTATACAAATACAAAGGCAAATATTATCTCTATTATCCCGGCGACACAGGAGTAGAGAACAGAAAGATGATAACGGACAGCACAATTTGCTACTCGAATATGGACGGATGGTTGCCGGAACAAATGCTGTCGGTAAAGCAATCCGACAACAAAACCTGGGTTTTTGGGATGTCTTCTTTTGGCAAAGCAAAATCAACCCTTACCATCCATATTATCGACAATAAAACCAAACTTGCCGTTTGGGAAGACGACAACAGAAGCGCGGCGTATCGTTACGGATTATATGTTCCCCGTGACTATGCCGCAAAGTTCGACATGGTTGTAAACTACACTAACGGGGATTTACCCGATGAGTTTGAATTTGATAAAATTGATTTTAAGGCGCTTTTAAAAGGACGTTAATCATACGAATTGGTTTGGCCTGCCGCGCTCTTAATTCCCCGAGTTCCCCGTATTCTTGCTGCTCCCCTTCGTATCGTCGTTCTCAATCCCGTGCTCGTTCTTTTTAATCTCCGCCTTCAGTTTACCAAAACGATAACTTACACCGAAGTTAATGCTGCGATAAGGGTTTTGCGATTCGCTGCTTTGGTAAAAATTCACATCGCGGGTATAGCTGTTGTAAGTGCGGTATTTTGTAAATGGATTGCTGGCAGCAACGTACACCGACAACTTTTTGTTCAGCAGGTCTTTGGATGTACTCACCGAGCTGAAGATGCTCGAGCTTGACTTTCCCTGCAGCAATACGTTGGCGCTGTAAAAGCCCCCGTTGATGCCTGCCCGCCAGGTATCGCTGAATTTATAACCGGCATAGGCGAAGGTGTAGCCCTGGAAACCGTTGTTGTTGTACAATTCGCCGTTAAAGTAGCCGCGTAAGGTCACATAGGATACACGTGCGTTCAGGTTAAGGTTAAGCTTTTTGGTGATGGGGTAGTTGACACTGGCGTTAAAGCCCAGATTTTTGTCGCTGCCTACATTCTCGTTCATGGTATAGGTTACCGTATCAACCAGTTTGGTTACGCTTTGAATAGCATTGTTGGCAAACGAATAGCTAAGCCCAAGATTTACGGACCCCTTTGAAAAATGGCTGTAATTTAGTTCAAATGTATGGTTTACAACCGGCGTAAGCGCAGGGTTGCCCGTTGAAATAAACCGGGGGTTTGATTCATCCACAAACGGATTAAGTTCATTAATACTGGGTCGTTGTATGCGATTGGTAAAGCCAAAGTTGATGCTTGTGCCGTCCTTAAATTTGCGCTGAAGGGATACCGAAGGTATAAAATTGCTGTAGTCCTGGTGAACTGGGTTTGCGCCGGACAGGAAATCAGCGTTTACCGTAGTGGTCTCCAAACGGGCGCCGGCCTTCACGGCCCAGCTGGTTAAATTAAGCTGGTAGGTATTGTAGATGCTGTAAATATCCTGCTGATAGTTAAAATTATTAATTGTCGACGGATCAAGCACATAGTTATTGTTGAGCGTGTCCAGGTCGCTGTTGGAAAAATCGCTGGTGGCGCTTCTGAATATCCCTTTCAGGCCGCCTTCAATATTCAGTTTTTTTAGCGGATGCACATAATCTACCTGCGCAGTTTGTTCTATCAAACGGGCATCGTTTTGCTGTGTAAAACTTGGCAGGCCGTAGTTAAAACGGTCGAAAATGAGCTCATTGTTATCATTTGCATTTGGCTGTTTCGAGTATTTGTACGATAGCGTGAGCAGCTGGTCCTTACTGCGTTTAAAACCCAGCTGATAGTTAATGCCCAGGTCGAACCCGTTCCATCCGTTATTGCCGGTGTTTTTTATCCGGTAGTTTTGAATAAGCGTATTTGTCGCGTCAAATTCCTGCGAAAACTGGTTGCTTTCCGAGTTGAATTGACCGTGATTGATGTCGATAGATGCGGTGACGAGGTTCAAACTGTCAATTTCGTAGCTCAGCTCTTCGCTGTTATACAAAAAGTGTCCCCAGTTGGTATTACTATTGGATTGTGCCAGGTTAGTGGCATCGGCGCCGAAGGTTTCCAGCCCGCTTTCCGAATTACTGTACCGCTTCTTTTGGTCGCTTCCGCCCGTGTACATCGACAGGCCGAATTTACCTTCCTTAAGGTTTAACGACATGCCGCCGCCCGGCCCGTAAAGCGTGTTGTAGCGCATGTTGATGCTGCCGTTGTAACCCTGGTCTACCTTTTTGTTGGTGATAATGTTGATGATGCCAGCCAGGCCCTCGGCATCGTATTTTGCCGGCGGTGTTGTAATTACTTCTATCCTTTGTATGCTGCTGGCCGGCATGGATTTAAATACATCCGATGGATTGTGCGCCACCAGCGACGATGGTTTGCCATTGATGAGTATCTTATAATTGCTCTCGCCCTTCAGCTGTATATTGTCGCTGGCGTCAACGGTGATCAACGGTACTTTGCGCAGCATGTCCAGCACATTTTGGGTTTTGGTTTCCGGGTCGGCTTGTACGTCATAGCTGATGCGGTCAATCTCCTGTTTTACCAGGGGCTTAACCGCGGTAACCGAAACATCCTTTAGCGTGTTGCTTGATGGAGATAGCAGCACGTTGCCAATTGCAATAGCACCGATTTTGGTTTTCAGCATGATGGTTTTGGTTTTATAACCGACAAACACGAAGGTAAGCTGGTAGGTTTTGCCTTCGGGCGCTTTTAGCTGAAAGGTGCCATCATCTTTGCTGAGGGCGCCCCTTACGGAGGCTTTGGTTGCCGGGTCAACCAGCGCTACCGTTACATAGCCCAGGGGCTTATTGATGGCGGAATCGATAACGGTGCCTTTTACGGTTAAGGTTTGAACGGTAGTTTGTGCATAGGTTACTGTACACAGGCAGCCAAAAAACACTGCCAGCAATAGTTTATTCATTTAGGGCGAAAAGTTATAAGGCGGCGAATTTACCGTGTAAACAACGGGGGGCAAAACTAATTATTGCAAAATAACTAACAGATTGGTTGCCGTAACGGGATTGTTGCTTTGGGGCGGGAATAGTGGCAGTGGCAGTGGTAGTGGTAGTGGTAGTGGTAGTGGTAGTGGCAGCAGCAGCAGTAGCAGTGGCAGTGGGTGCGGCACTACCGTGGATTGTGCTACCTAACTAACTTATAACTGAAATCTTTCTTATAAACAAAATTCAAACTGCTACCGCTATTGCTACTATCCCCGTTCCGGGTCCTAAAAACTACCCGTTCCCGCCGCCTCCGCCGCTTTTGCCGCCGCCCTTGCTATCGTCGTTATTAATACCATGCTGCTCTTTTTTGATCTCGCTGTTCAGCTTGCCGAATTTGTAACTGAAGCGTACAGCAAACGTGCGGTAGGGGTTTTGATTGTATGAATAGTAGGAATATTGAGGTGTAATTGTTGTCGAAGTAAAGTTTTGATACTTCATTTCGGGGTCGTTGGCAACCAGCGAAATGGTGGCCTTTTTATTCAGGAATTCCTTAGTTATTACAAGCGAGTTGTAAATAAAGTTGCTGGTGCTGCCCTGCAGGTTTACGTTGCCACTGAAGAAACCCGCGTCAATGCCGATACGGTAGCCGTTGTTAAACTTGTAACCAATATTGCCGAACGCATTGCCGATGTAACCTGTGTTGGTATAAAACTGGCCGTTATATGTGCCCTTTAACCATACTTTTGAAACATTGCCGTTTATGCTGAACGACAGCTGCGGCGTAATGGTGATGTTGGCATTTACGTTCAGCTCCAGGTTGCTGTTGCTGCCCAGGTTTTCAAAAGTGGTATATGTAACCGTATCCAGCTGCCCGTTAACATTTTGTTGACGAAGGCTGGTAACGTTTTGTATGGAGTTGTTGGAGAACTGGTAGCTAAGCCCGGCAGTGAATGAGTTTTTTGACAGGTTGCTGTAATTCAGTTCGAACGTGTTATTCAGCTCAGGACGCAGGTTAGGGTTGCCGGTACTGATAAACTTGGGGTTTGAATTATCGACAAAAGGATTTAATTGAAATATGCCCGGCCGTTGTATACGCTGGGTAAAACCGAAGGTAAGGCTGTTGGTTTTAAATGTGCGCTGAATGGAAACCGAGGGTATCAGGTTGTTGTAGCTTTGGTTGATCGGCGTGTTTACCGAAACAAAATCACCGTTGATGCTGGTATGCTCCAGGCGCAGTCCGGCTTTGCCAGTCCAGTTGCCTGCTTTTAACTGGTACGAGTTGTACAGGCTGTACACATCCTGGTTATAGTTAAAAATATCTGTATAAATTGGATTGAGTGCGTATTGATTGCTAACCGAATCCTGATCGGAGCGCTGGAAGTTGCTGTAATCATTGCGCATGATCGCTTTGCCGCCGGCTTCGAGCGTGATGTATTTAAAAGGCTGCGCATAGTCAACCTGTATGGTATGCGAACGCTCGCCGGCCTGGTTGTTTTGTAAAAAATTAGCTTGTTCGGCAAATGGCAGATCGAGACGCTGGGTGAAAATATCGCTGTTATACAGCGTATTGGGCGAGTAGCTGAACTTGTACGATAGCGTCAGCAACTGGTCCTTGTTCTTTTTAAAACCAAGCTGGTAGTTTATCGTAGCATCCAATCCCTGGAAACTGTTGTCAGCTATCGACAGCTGGTCATATTGCTGGGCCAGCGAGCCGTCCGGGTTGAACGTGTTGGAGAACATGCTGTTGTTTTGGGCCTGCGAACCATGGAACAATTCAGCCGAGGCGGTGAGCAGGTTTAGGCTATCGATCTCATAGCTCAACTCAGCATTGCCGAAGTGGTTATGAAAAGTGCTGCCGCCGTAACCTGCCTGGTTGGTGGATTGTCCGCCATAAATATTTTCAGTATTGCCGAAACCGGCATTAAAGGGGCTGTTTTGGTTCAGGCCGGCAAAAAGCGATAAGCCCAGCTTGCCTTCCTTGGCGCTGCCGTGCATGTACAAACCCGGGCCAAAAACGCTGTTTAAGCGCCCGCTGACGTTAGCGTTGTATCCCTGGTCGGCATTGCGTTTGGTGATGATGTTGATGATCCCCGCCAAACCCTCTGCATCATATTTCGCCGGTGGCGTGGTAATCACCTCAATCTTCTCGATATTATCAGCAGGCATCGCTTTCAGCACGTCCGACGGATCCTTGGCCATCAGGGCCGACTCCCGGCCGTTGATCAATATTTTATAGTTCGAGCTGCCTTTCATTTTTATATTATCATTCGCGTCGACTGACAATAGGGGCACTTTGCGTATCATATCAAGGGCCGTAAGGGCTTTGCTCTCCGGGTCGGCCTGCACGTCGTAACTGATGCGGTCCACTTCCTGCGTCATAATTGGCCTTGCGGCAGATACCGAAACTTCTTTTAGCTGCTTGCTGGAAACGCCAAGCAGGATGTTGCCCACATTAAACTCGGGTCCTGGCCCGCTCAATTTTACGGTCTTTGCCTGGTAGCCAACAGAGACGACAAACAGCTGGTAGGTTTTACCTGTAGCTGCTTTCAACTCAAAGGTACCGTCATCTTTAGACAACCCGGCTTTAACCGATTTTTTGGTAGAATCCTGCAGGGTAACGGTAACATAACCCAATGGCTTGTTGGTAGCCGAGTCGATAGTTACTCCTTTTACCGTTAACAATTGAGGGGACGGCTGAGTTTGGGCCATAGCTATGGCTGACAGAAAGCAAAAGCAAGCTAACAGTAAAAGTGGTTTCATTTAGAGTGATTTTGGCTAATTGACCGTGAAACAGGGATGAGCGTTACAGCCCAAAACGGAGATTTAACACTTTTAACATATTTTAACTAAAAGATTAGGAATTGTAACAGGGATGTTGCAAAACTGTCTGGTCCATAGATCATAGTCCATTGGACCATCGCGGAAATGCTTAGCACCTGACATGATTTTTTCCTTGAGATAGATGGCTATTCACTATGGTTTATCGACCATGGACTCTTTTCATTCAAAACAAAGCCTGCCGCACAAAATCTGCAGCCATTGGCCCCTGGTCTTTCATGGCCGTCTGGAGCTCGAGGATGAATCCTTTATTGTCGGTCTTTTTACCTTTTTTGGGCGGAATGATAGCGTTATCAGGTAGGGAGGTATCGGTTACTTTGGTGGCAAACCAGGCGAGGTTTTCATGCGGCAGCGCCACTCCCAGTATCATCCCCGGCAACCCATTGAACGATTCGGGCCCCCCGGGTACCGGGATTTGCGTGGTATAGAAAGCAACTACGTAGATGGAATCGAGCATGATGCCGTTTGCCCGGCGGCAATGATAGCCGGCAATATCACGGGTCTCATCGGTGATCTTCCATTTTATTTTGCGGGTGCTGTCGCTTACCAGGAACGCGTCGCCCAAAACTTTTCTTTGGGCTACTGTCAGCCCGTTGTTCAGATTGCTGTAAATGACATTGTTTTGTGTCAGCAGCGGCATGATCGATATAAAAAAGATATTACTTGAAGGCTCGGCCTCGATGGGCGTAAAAAGCGTTTTATTGCCGGTGAACGAAAGCGTGCTTTTCAATACCCTGAACTGCGGGTTGTTTTTCTTGTAGTTTTCAAGTGCAGGCGCCACAAAGGCCTCATTGTCCTTATTGATCTCTTTTTTTATTACGGCCCATGCATTGGTTTTTCTTTCAAACTCGATGGTGCCCGAGGTGGTAAAGTGTGCATGCTGCGCCCTAAGGTTCGCAGCGAGGCCAAGCAAAATAGCGAGTAATATACCGGGCTTAACGATTAGAGCCCGATTAAAGAAACGAATATAAAAGTGGCGGCCCGTGCGATTCCCCTCTTGAGAGGGGGGGAGGGGTGTGTCGGTGAGCATATCGGCCAACACACCCCCGCCACAACGCGACCCAGCCGCACCCCCTCTCGAGAGGGGAGTTAGCATGCGGTCCTTATTTTCAAACAATCCCGGCTTTTGCCATTCATAACCTTTAACTGCTAAGCCCTTTAATATATTTTTCTTTTTCATGATGTTATTGTTTGGGTGCGCCTCCGCCCATTTTGGTGAAATTGTAATTGATGGTCAGCATAAAATACCGCTTCAGCGTATTATTGATGGTTTGGGTAAGCTGGTTAGCCTGCGCGACCCGTGTAATGCCCGAGTTTTGATTGAACACATCGTTTTCCCAGGCCTCTACCGATAAATTATCGTTTTTGAGGAATGTTTTGATGAGGAAAAGATTGATAATAGGCAAACTGATACTTTGATGGAATGAAGCCGTAGGGGCGCTGTATTGGTAAGTGCTGTACGTGCCTACCTGGAATTTTGCCGGCAGGTAAATGGTGCCATCCATGTTAGCCTGGGCGCCCCAGCCATTGTTGTTTACGTTGGGTTGCAACGATGACTGGCTGATGGTATAGGTCGGTCCGCCCTGGAAGCCAAGCTCGATCTTTTTCATCTTAAACATCCCAAGGTTGATGGACGGGTTAAGCACCAGGTTTTTCGACATGTTGAGCGAATCGTTCGTGTAGTTATAGGCGGTATTGCCGTTCATGTTAAAGCCAATACCCGCGTTGATGCCGCCCAGGCTTTGTATTTTCCGTCCGAAGTTAAATCCGCCATAAAAATTAGTGGTGGCGTGGCCGGGAAGGTTAAAATACTTGCTAACGCTTTGGCCGACCGAGTTGTAATTGATATGATTGACGATTGGGTTGTCGACAAATGAATAATTGCCGTAGAAACCGAAAAACTGGTCTGTAAGTACTTTATACGATCGGTAATTGATATTAAACGTATTGGTAAAAGAGGGTGTCAGGCCCGGGTTGCCCACGATAATGTTGAGCGGGTCGCTGTTGGAGGCCACGGGCTGCAATTGCTCCAGGGTAGGTTGCGTTGTTGTACCGTTATATTCGAAAGTGAAACTTTTTTGAGGTGAAAAACGGTATTGCAACCGGGCTTGCGGCGCCCAGTCAACAAAGGTGCGATCATTTAAATTCCCGTTAAAATCATCTATCTGGTGAAACTGGTCGTCGGTTACGCGCGTGCCGAAGTTGAAAGTAAGTTTTCCTTTTTTATAATTAAGGATGGCGCCCGCGTGGTTTAAAAACTGGTTGAAGGTGTAATCGCTGCTCAAACTATCAATCTGCATACCGTAGGTGCTGCCGGGCGTAAGGTCAGACGTAATACGGTCCGCGCTGGCATGGTTTACGCCGATACCATAGTTAAGCACCAGCGTCAGTTCTTTGGTAAACGGCTCCGAATAAGTAAGATTGGTATTAAACAAGTTGCTTTGCAGGTTATTGGTTTTCGATTCATTAATATTTTGCGTGCTGTCAACCTGTTGCTGCGCATTATAAAAACTAATATTTGATTTGAGGGACCCGTTTGCCTGGCTCTGGCTGTATGATTCGCTTAACAGGAACGACAATGTGCGCCCCGGTTTATGAAATTTATGGGTATAAAAGGCGCTGCCGTTAAATGCCCGCTGGTCAACGGTATTATTCAGCTGGCGCGTGCCCCCGTTTACCAGGGCATTGTTCAGCGAGTCTGTCGAGGCATAGTTGTTATCGGTAATAATATGTTTCAGCGTCCCGTCTATTGAGATCTTGAGGTTTGAGCTGGTATCCAGCTTGGTTTCGTAAACTGTGCTCAGTTTTTGCCTGAACATGGTGTTGTGGTAATTTTGGTTCGACCGGCTATTAAAAATACTGTCGGGGATGTTGTTTTGATTAAGCACATTGGTTGTACCATCAATACTGATAAAGCCGAGTTTATAATTGGCATTTATCGATTGCTTGTCATCATCCCATTTGGCATCATAATGCACCCCGGCCGTTTGCGCCAGTGGAAAACCCTGCCCGCTGTAAATTCCGCCGAAAACATCCAGGTCGTCACTGCTTTGGGTGTTAATGTTGATACCGTTGTCGGTGAAATCCAGCTGATCGCCGGTGCCGTATTTCTGTTCATCCTCAAAGCCCAGGCCCACTTTGCCATTATTGCCGAGGGTGCCGAAAACGGAAAATTTTTCTTTGCTCTTAAAAAAGTTAAATAAAGCTTCCCCCTGGTAAATGCCCTCGGGGCCGCTGCCTGCCTGAAACTTGCCAAAAGTGCCCTTGTTCTTGTCAGCTCTCAATTTTACGTTGATGGTTTTTTCCGTTTTGCCATCATCTACGCCGGTAAAAGCCGCCTGGTCGCTCTTTTTGTCGTACAACTGTATTTTATCCACCATATCGGCCCTGATGTTACGCGTAACCAGTGTGGGGTCGTCGCCAAAAAACTCTTCGCCGTCAAGCAAAACCTTGGTCACGGTTTGGCCTTCGGCGGTAATTTTGCCGTCCTTGTCAACCGTAATTCCGGGCAGCTGTTTCAGCAAGTCCTCTACCGTCGCATTGGGCTGGATAACAAAGGCTTTGGCATTAAATTCCGTGGTGTCGCCTTTAATTTTCATTTGCGAGGCCGTACCCTTAATCATTACTTCCTTTAGCAGGCGCGATTTAAGCGCCATACTGATATTGCCAAAATCGTGGGAGATATGGGCTGAATCAAGGTCAAATGGCTCCGCATAGTCCGCGTAATCCGGGTAAGCAATCAGTAGGATGTATTTTCCTTTGCGCAACCCATCCAGCATAAAAGTACCGTCGGCTTTGGCATAGCTGAATTTTACCAGTATCGAATCCTTTGCCTGTAGAACAGCCACAGCTGATGTGCCCAGTTTAACTTTTTCGACGCTGTCGGCTATTGTTCCTTTTACGGAATACCCGGTTTGGGCAGAGGCGCCAAGCGCGAAAAAGATAAAAACAATACTTAGTAAAATTGTGTATCTCATGGTTGGGGATTTGGTGGTTGGTAAACGCAACTTTGTTGATTTTATTGTGACGAAAAACAATCGTTACCCGTTTCGTTAACCAGTTGTACAGTAGACAGGTTTACGAAGGTTTTCGTTGCAGCGCTTTTTATTTTATTTTAAAAGCGGCGAAAATTATTTCTCAGGCTGATTAACGCTCAGGGGCTGTCCGGCCCGTCTGTAATCCCCAGGCCCATGTTGCCGTTTTGCGCATTAAAGTGCAATCCAAAATTCGGGGCGTCAGTCATGCCGGATTTCAATGCGTAATTAGGTTGTTCCAGGTATTTTATTTTTAACCGGTCATGGAGGTCTTCTGGCTGTTTTTTGCCGTTTACCATGAGTGCGGAATTGGTCAGATTAAATTTAATTAAGTCGCTTTTATCGCTAATGACGTTGGCATTCACCAGGTCGGCAATAATACCTGCTATAGGAGTTTGCAGGTCGATGCCTGGTTTAAAAGGATGTTGCTGTCTAAACCTTGCGTTTTGTTCAGTCAATAAAGCCTGCTGCTGCTGAAAAATTTGCTGGCGCCTTTCGTCCTGCTCGGCCGCAAAACTTTGCTGTTGCCGTATAAGTTTCTCCCGTTTTTCGGCTTGATCGGCCGCAAAACGCTGTTGTTGACGTACGAGTTGCTGTTGTTTCCATGGTATACTGTCCCGGGAGTTGGGCATTACATCGCCTAAGTATTTGCGCTGTGGCCTTTCCGGGTGTGGCGGACGGGGAGAAGTGGTGTTGGAGGCATCGATAAATACCCCTTTTCCATACATTTGCACCGGGCCGTAGTAAAGGCCGTAACCATCGTAAACACCGTATTTTGCCTTGTACCGTTGCTGGGTTTCATCCGGCTGTTTTTGTCCATTTACAATGAACTCGGTATTACTCAACCCAAACCATTTAACCGAAGCTGCATCAGGCACAATTTTGTCTTTAATCATGTCCCCAATTACATTTTGCACCCTTTGCAGTTGCCCGGCGTAGCCAATGCTATCGTCAGTGCGTCTTTTTAGCATAGCTTCGGTTTTCATATATCTTGCGTGGACATCCGGCGCCAACCCATCGGCAGACTGCTGTTTGTTATACAATTTTGGCGGTACCATGTCTGCAGACTGACCTTTCGCAACATATTTCTTTTTATCATATCCAACGGAGTCTTTGCTTTTAAACCTAGCCGCAGGATTGCTTGCTTTGTAACCGGCAATGTCTGCAGACTGACCTTTGGCAACATATTTCTTTTTAATATATCGAACGGAGTCTTTGCTTTTAAACTTAGCCGCAGGATTGTTTGCCTTATAACGGGCAATATCCGCTGATCTTACCCGCCTTTTCTCTGCAACTTCCTGATCGATATAGGTGATCATGTATTGAAAATCCGCCAACTTATCGTCGGCTACTTTTACGCCATTAACATCCACTTCCGTTAACTTATCATTCACGACAATAAAATGGTATTTATTCCCTTTATCGTCCATCGCGCTGATATCGTTATTGGCAAGGTCGGCGTCGCTATTTTTAAACAATACACTGGTAAAATGGATGGAGGTATCACTTACCATGACGGTATCTTTTATGCGTGCGCCCAGCCTGCTATCATTCACACGTTGGCCTGCCGGTAGTCGGTGCGTTGAAACCGTCGTGGTTTTGGTGAAAACTTTACCTGACTTATTGGTGTATTTAACAGTTAAATGCTTAATTATCGGGTTATCTTTTGATACGGTAGTAAATGCTGTTAACAATACCAATCCCACCGCCAGCACCGATTTTTCAGCCATACTCAATTTCTTGTTCTCCTGGCTGATCATCCTTTTCAGCCGGTCGCGCAATTGATTGCCCGAGCCGATGCTCATGGCGTAACGGGCCTCGCTAAATTCTCCATAGCCGAAAGAAAGCAAGGCTTCCAGGTAATTGGCTTTGCGGTTCATGCGGCTTAATACCATGTCATCACAGCAAGCTTCACGTTCCGTGCGGATAAGTGATGATAACCATAGCAGGCCGGGATTGAAGAAGAACACCGTTTCCAATAGCCCTTGCAAAATATTTACCAAATAATCCCGGCGGCGGATGTGCGCCAACTCGTGCCATAAAATACCGTCTAATTGCTCCGGCGTAAGCTGAAAGGCGATGCCTACAGGTAATAATATCATCGGTTTAAGCCAGCCCACCGCAACCGGCACTTTCACGAGTTCAGACTGCACCAGGCGGACTGCCCGCCCGATGCCGATCTGATTACTAAACAGCTCAATCCTATGTTTAAGTTCTTCGGTTACATCACTTGTTTTATAATGCCTGATGCGCTGAATGTACAGTAGTCCGCTAACCATTTTCAAACTTTTCAGCACGAAAAACAAGAGCCAAACCAAGAAGATAATGTTCAGATTATGGTTAAGAAATCCCTGTACATTGTCGATGAAAGTTTGATTTTGAGGGATGATCACTGGGTTAACAACAATATTAGCAGGGGCATTTACCAATATGTTTTGCGAATGCGCAACTGCATTATACGCCGGCGCCCGGCTCGCCTCAAGATAATAGGTAACACCAATTGCGCATACAAACAATATCAGCAGGCCACACAACAAGCGGTAACGCAGCGCCGCAGCTGATTTTCGGGTAGTGCCGATAACGATACCGCACAGCAGCGCGATGATCAGTCCGATCCACAATGAGTGTATCAGCGTCCAGCAGATAGCGTTGACCTGGTGGCCGGAAAACCATTGGTTTAATAGCGAGGTTTCCATATTGTTGGGTATTTTGGTTCTTTATATTTAGTTTATGAATTACCTTTAGAAGATTTAACCGCTAAGCTCACAGAGGGCACAAAGCCTGAATAGTTTGTCATTTTTCTTTGTGTTCTTAGTGTTCTTTGTGGTTAAATTAATTTGCTTTTTAACTTTATTCAACCTTTTAAAGCGCGTCCAAATCGATATTAAATGTGCCCAGCGCCACCCCGTGAGTTTTGGCATTATACCACAATCCATAATTCGGATCTTTGGAAAGCCTGGCATTTCCCGGGTAGTATTTAGCGGCGAACTTTTTTTGGATCTCATCCGGCTGTTTCACCCCGTTTACAATCAATTCCGAATAAGTCAGCTTAATTGTTAACAGGCTGCTTTTATCCTTTATAATACGTTCATTGATGAGATCGTTGGTTACGTCCGCGATCATTTTATCAAGTGATGGTGGCGGCGCCGGTGGTGTTGGTTCTTGTGGTTTATCCGGCTGCCGGATAAGCTCTGGACGCTTGTCGCCATCGGCCCGACTGGAATTCATACCAACGTGTACCGGGCCTAAGGTGTCCGCCTTGTCACCTGAAGCGCCTGGCGGCGGTGCTGGTGATGTCGGTTTTATTGGCGGCGGAGGAGGCGGTGGTGGAATATGCTTAAGCAAGTGGGCATACTTATACAGGTTACGCTTTTGAACATCATTGCCGTTGACGGTTAAGGCAACCATTTTAAACTTAGTTACGGTAAAACGATATTTGGTGCCGGCGGCGTCTTCCGCGGACAAATAGTAGGTGATACCGGGCTCAGACTGGCTCCACTCATATTGCCTGTCGAAAAGATGTACCGATGTGTCCGCTTTGTTATTTATCGCATCAACCCCTGCAGCGTTTATTTTTTTTGGGTGGGATACAGCGCCAACAGCCGGAGTCATTTTATCCATGCCAGACGTTGTTTTTTCAACCACAGCATTTATTACTTGCCGTATATATTTTTTGTTATTTTTTCTTAACCCGGCAAAGGCCGACAATACCACTATCCCGGCTATCAGCACGACTTTTTCAACCAGCCCCAGTCGCTTGTTTTCCCTGCTGATCATTCTTTTCAGACGCTCCCGCAACTGTTTGCCCGAGCCTACACTCATGGCAAAGTTGGCTTGCTTAAATTCGCCGTAGCCAAAGGAAAGCAGTGCTTCCAGGTAGTTGGCCTTTTGGTTCATACGGCTTAAAACAATATCATCGCAGCAAGCTTCGCGTTCGGTGCGGATAAGCGATGATAGCCAAAGCAGGCCCGGGTTGAAGAAGAACACCGTTTCCACCAAACCCTGTAAAATATTTACCAAATAATCGCGGCGGCGGATGTGCGCCAGTTCATGCCACAAGATGCCGTCCAATTGCTCGGGCGTTAACTGGAAGACGATGCCCAGCGGCAGCAAAATCACCGGGCTTAACCAGCCTACCGCAACCGGCACCCTTACCAGCTTAGACTGCACCAGGCGGACTGCCCGCCTGATGCCGATCTGGCTGCTAAAAAGCTCAATTCTATGTTTAAGTTCGTCGGCGACCGCGTGGGTTTTATGATGCCTGATACGTTGTATATACAGCAGGCCGCTAACCATCTTCAGGCTTTTCAATAGGAAGAACAGCAGCCAGGCCATGAAGATGATATTCCTATTTTGATTGAGAAACCCAATTGTCTGGTCAACAAGGCTTCTGTTTAACACCGTCTCAACTTGTTGCGATACGGTAGGGGCGTCGACCGTCATGACGATTATGGGAGGGGTTGGCGGCAGTAGCGGCACCCTGGCCGCGCGGACCTCGATGTTGAAAGTAATCACCATCGATATAACAAACACCATCAACAGGCCGCATAACAGCCGGTAGCGCAGAACCGCCGCTGATTTACGCGTAATAGCGATAATAACACCGCACAACAATGCGATAATGAGGCCGATCCATAACGAATGGATCAGTGTCCAGCAGATGGCTTTTACTGTGCCGTCTGAGATATAAGGCGCCCAAAACGAGGTTTCCATGATCGTATTATTGATCTAATTTTTTAATCAGTTCCTTAAACTCTTCCATTTCCTTTGCCGAGAGCTTTTTGTTGCCCATCAGCTGCATCATTAAATTACTGGCCGAGCCGTTGAACAGGTTGTCTACCACGCGGTCAAGCATCTGGCCTTTTGTTTTGTCCTCATCTGCTGTTGCCCGGTAAACATGTGTCATCTGGCTGGCGTCTTTCGTTACAAAACCTTTATCCAGCATAATCAGCATCAGCTTCTGGGTCGACATGTAATTTACCTCGCGCTTTTGCTCATTCAGCTTATCGTTGACAAACCTTACTGTTGATGGGCCGAACTCCCACAATACCTGCAATATCTCCAGCTCCGATTTGGTAGGCTCGGATGGAATATTGTTCTGGCTTTTAAACTTCTTCATAGATCAAACATAAGAACAATTTCTTATGTTACAAATTTATTTTGAATGAGTTATTTTAATTTGTTGATAATTAGGAAAATAAAAATAAGAAAAGTTTCTTATGATGCTGCGGGAATTAGTTTTACGCTTTAAAAAGCGAAAAATATTGGTTTTTACCCTGTAACATGTTTGTTAAAAATTTGTCAACACAATAAATGACTAAAAATTTAGTTTTAAATTCATCTTTATAACCTTTGCATGAAATTCACACTTTTACTTTTAACCTTTTTGCTGTTTTTTTCATTCGTCGCAACGGCTCAAAACACTTACTCGGTAAGCGGTGTAATTGTTGATACAGCTGCAAAAGTCAAACTGCCCAATACATCGGTGATGATCTTAAACTCCAAAGATTCCACGCTGGTGTCTTTTGCCCGCACTGATAAAAACGGTTTGTTTACTGTCGGCGACCTGCATAAAGGGAAATTTATTTTGCTGACGGTTTATCCCGCTTATGCAGATTTTGTGGAGCAGTTTAGCCTTGACTCCGCAAAAACCACGCACGATTTCGGAAAAGTGGGCATGATCCTGAAAGCCAAATTACTGTCCGAAGTAATTATTAAGGGTTCGCACATACCCATCAAAATAAAAGGTGATACCACGGAGTTTAACGCCAGGTCATACGTAATTCAGCCAAATGATAAAGTTGAAGACCTGTTGCGCCAGTTACCCGGGATAGAGGTGGATAAAGATGGAAAAATTACAGCCCAGGGTGAAACGGTGACAAAGGTGCTGGTTGACGGCGAAGAATTTTTTGGCGACGATCCCACGCTCGTCACCAAAAACATACGCGCGGACATGGTTGATAAGGTACAGCTTTATGATAAAAAAAGCGACCAGGCTACATTTACGGGTATTGATGACGGGGTACGTACAAAAACGATAAACATTAAACTAAAAGAGGATAAGAAAAATGGCCTGTTTGGTAAAGTTAACGGCAACGTTGGTACCGACGGCTACTACGAGGGTCAGCTGATTGCCAACCGGTTTAAAGCCAACGAAAAATTTTCGGTATACGGCACGGCTGCTAATGATGGCCGCATCGGGTTAGGCTTTCAGGATAACAGTACTTTGGGGACGAGCGGCGGCAACGTGCAGTTTGTTGATGGAGGAATATCGATAAACTTTAGCGGTAATAACGATGCGCTCGATTCGTTCAACGGTTATTACGATGGCAAAGGAATTCCCGTAACGTCATCGGGCGGGGCGCATTATGACAGCAAGTGGAACGGGGATAAGGAGTCGATCAACACGAATTTTAAGATCGGGCAAATTCAGCTCAATGGCGTTACTACGTCAACTATCCAGCAAACTTTGCCTACCGGCATTTTTACTACCGCGAGCAACGAAAGCTTTAATAACTATGCTTTCCGGGAAAAATTAGACGCTACCTACACGCTAAAGCTTGATACCACGTCCGACCTGAAATTAAGCGCCGACGGCACCTACCGCAATTTCCATGTAGATAATGAATACGATACCCAAACCGACTCGAGCGGTACAACGCTGAACACTAATAAGCGAAGTGTAATTAACCATGGTAATACCCGGATATTTGACATGACTGCCCTTTACACCAAAAAGTTTAAAAAACCGGGCCGCACACTGTCATGGACCGTAGGCGAATCGTATACCGAAAATCAAACCGAAGGGTTTTTGAACTCCGAAACGGATTTTTACAACACTGTAGGCACAAAGGATAGCAGCGAGGTGATCAATCAGTACAAAACCACGGATAATGTGAGCGCCGTATTTAATAGTAACATCACCTATTCGGAACCACTGACCAAAAAATGGGCGCTGCTTTTTAACTATGGCCTGGGCGTTAACAACAGCACGTCAAACCAGCAATCCTTTAATCAATCCGCATCGGGCGCGTACAATATACTGGATTCCGCCTACAGCAATAACTATAAATTTAACCAGCTGACCAACCAGGTTGGCGCAATTTTTAATTACAAAACGCTCAAGGCTACATTGAATTTCGGCACAAAGGTATCGGGTGTTAATTTTAAGCAAGAGGATGAATACACCAACGACGTGCTTAGCCGTAACTTTTTAAACTGGGCGCCGCAAGCTATGTTTCAGTACAAGTTTTCGCAATACAGGTCGTTTCGCGCCAACTACCAGGGCAATACAACCCAACCTACCATAATGCAAATACAACCGGTGCTAACCAATACCGACCCGCTGAATATAACCCTGGGTAACCCCAACCTGAAACCATCCTTTGGTAACCGGCTTAGTGTGTTCTATAATAATTACCAGGTGCTAAGCGGGCAATCATTTTTTGTGTCTGCAAATTATTCCAATACATTTAACGCTATCGTGAACAATACTTCCGAAAGCGTTGTCGGCCAAAACACTATCCAATACGTCAACCTGGCCAACAGAACCCCTTACAACTATGGAATTTACACCAGCATGAGCCGAAAAATTAAAGCTTTAGGCGATATACAGGCAGGGCTAAACCTAAATACTTCGGCCAACATATCTTACAGCTATATCAACTCGGTATTAGACGAAGCAGATAATCATACGTACTCCGCGGGGCTTTCAATAAATAAATATGTACAGAATAAATATGACTTTTCCCTGCGCGGCGGCCCATCGTACACTTTTAGCAGCATGTCATTACAACCACAGGGCAACAACAACGCCGCCGGCTTTAACTCCGGGGGCCGGTTCGACGTTTACCTGCCGCTTGGTTTTGGCGCGGGCTCGGATGTTAATTACACCTACAGCGCCGCAACGCAAACCTTCAGCGCCCAATACACTACGATATTGAACGCTTACATTTTTAAGTCGTTCCGCAAGGACGAAAGCTTCAAGATATCGTTGTCGGGGAATGACTTGCTTAATCAAAACACCAATTTTACCAGGGGCCTGTCGGGCAATACCTCAACCCAAACCAACACAAACGGTATAAAGCGTTTCTTTATGCTTTCGTTGATATGGGATTTTACAAAATTTGGCACGCTGCCCGCAAAAAAATAATACAGGGATGAAAACTAAACTCGTTTTTTTTATTGCTTTGCTTTTTACCGGCAATAACATATTTGCCCAAAACGCACACTTTACTACCAGTGGCGCCATTTCGTACGAAAAATCGGTAAATACCTTTGCCGTCATCAAAAGGCTTTATGGCGACCGCCTGACGGAGGGTTTTATATCACAGGCTTATGAGCAGTATAAAAAAACCCAGCCCCAGTTCAGAGTGCTGAAAAGCACTTTAACTTTTGATAACAGCAAAACGTTGTTTACACCGGTGCCGCCTGAGGTCGCTTCCAGCAATTTCTTTAATCTCCCGACCGTCGATCAAAACAACACTATTTACACTGACCTGGGTGCGCATGCCATTACCGACCAAAAAACAGTGTTTGAAGAAACGTTTCTGTTAAAGGACAGCGTCAGGAAAATTAAGTGGAAGATCACCGACGAAACCCGCGAGATTGCCGGCTATACCTGCCGCCGTGCGAATGGCCTGATGATGGACTCGATTTATGTGGTCGCTTTTTTTGCGAACCAGATACCCATACCTGGCGGCCCAGAATCTTTTGGCGGTCTGCCTGGGATGATACTGGAAGTTGCCCTGCCGCACGAAAACATCATATGGCGGGCCACAAAAGTAACAGAGGCCGCTGGTCCCGAAGTATCGATAGTCCCGCCAAAAAAAGGGAAAGTCGTTAATAACAAACAACTTTTTGAAACATTGAAAGATGTTTTTAAAAATCGCGGCGACGCGACGCAGATCAATATGTATATGAAATCGTATTTGATGTAGGGTGCCCATAAATACTTGAAGATTTTACCACGGAGAACACAAAGGGAGGAACACAGAGAACCGCAGAGTTTTTATGGTTTGTTATTTTTCTCTGTGGCTCTCTGTGCCATCTCGGCGCCCTCCGTGGTTAAAGCATTTGCTTTGAGTAATTGAAGATTTTACCACGGAGAACACGGCGGGGAACACACAGAGAGCCACAGAGCTTTAATAGTTTTTTATTTTTTTCTCTGTGGCTCTCTGTGCCATCTCGGCGCCCTCCGTGGTTAAAGCATTTGCTTTGAGTAATTTAAGATTTTACCACGGAGAACACAAAGGGAGGAACACAGAGAGCCACAGCACTTTAATAGTTTTTTATTTTTTTCTCTGTGGCTCTCTGTGCCTTCTCTGCGACCTCTGTGGTTAAAATTGCATTACTTATTAAACCGCGTCATCGTCAGCTCTGTACCTATCGTCACAAAGCTTTTGATCATTTCAATGCAGCGGTCGATCAGCGCGGGCAGTTCCGGAAGTTCCTCTTTGGCAAAGCCATCCAGTACGTAATTTACTTGCTGGCCTTTTGGAAAATCGTTGCCAACCCCAAACCGCAGGCGCGCATAGTCACTGTGGCCGAGTGTGGCTTCGACGCTCTTCAGTCCATTATGTCCCCCTGCGCTGCCTTTTGGCTTTAAACGCAGGGTGCCAAAGGGCAGCGCAATCTCGTCAACCAATACCAGCACATTTTCAGCGGGAATCTTCAAAGTCTTCATCCAATGGCTTAAAGCCTTGCCGCTAAGGTTCACATACGTTGTAGGCTTTATTAAGTACAGCGTGCGTGCCTTGTATTTAAAATCGGAATAGTAAGCCAAGCGTTCGCTGTAAAACTTTAAACCTTCCTGTTTGGCCAGTTCATCCAATATCATAAACCCGATGTTATGCCGGGTATCAGCATATTCAGGCCCGATGTTTCCTAAACCGACGATTAAATAGTTCATACCCCCTAACCCCCTAAAGGGGGAACTTTAATGGTTATTTCAAGTGGCGATGGAATTAAAACCTCGACGTCAGAAACATTCCTCGTCCCTCTTTTCCGCTTGCTTGAGAGGGATGTCAAGCGCAGCGATGACAGGGTGAGTAGTCGCCGGCGGACATTAGCGCCCATGCATTAGCGCCAATGTCCGCCGGGTTGACTCACCCCGAGTGCGCTGCGCTGCTCGACCCTCTCTTCGCCTTCGGCGGAAAGAGGGTAGCTGCAACTATTCCTGCTTTTGAATCTTTTGTTTTAAAACCGTCCACTATTCTGACGCGAAGATATTACTTTAAATAAAAAACAGCGATAAGCTCAAGCCCATCGCTGTTAAAATCGGTGAAATCACCAACTAATCGGTGAAATCCCGGAAATTATTTTTTACCGGCGTCCTGCTCAGCCTGGCGTAGTGCGCGCGAAGTGGTTACCGATACGATAGTATCTTCTTTAGCATTGGTAATAATAAGCTTGTCGAATTTTAAGTCGCCAACTTTTACCGATTTACCAACTTCCAAACTGTCAATAGGCACGTTAATGGCGTCTAAATGATCTTTTGGCAATGCTTTTACGCGCAGTTTGCGTAATTTTTGTACCAGTTTACCACCGGTTTTAACGCCGGGAGATGTTCCGGTTAACTTTACAGGAATCTCGATGGTGATCGGCTTTTTCTCGTCTAACAACAAAAAGTCGATGTGCAGGATCTGCTCGGTTAATGGATGGAACTGGATGTCCTGGATAATAGCCTGTGATTTTGCACCGGCCACGGTGATGTCGATGAAATGAACCACCGGTGTGTATACAACGGGCTTCAAATCAGCTGCGGACACTGAAAAGTGGGTTTGTGTTGCCCCACCATAAAGTACTGCAGGTACCAGTCCCTGGTAACGCAGTTCCTTAGCGTCGCGTTTCCCTACGTTCTCTCTTGGAGAACCGCTAATAGCAATTGATTTCATTTGTTTGTTTTTAATTGTTCATAGTTGATGGTTCATAGTTCATAGTAGAACTGCTAAATCATCTTTATTTTTGTTCATAGTTCATGGTTCATAGTTCATGGAAGAACGGCTAAACCAATTTCTATTTTCTTTTCGTTTCATTTCATGATTTTCTGTTCAGCGTCCGTGACAAATCTGCCATGAACTATCCCGCACGTGCGGGATCAACCATGAACTCTCACTCCACCTTAAACAACTGGCTTATCGAGCCGTGTTCATTTACATTCATTATTGCCCTTGCAAACAGCTCGGCGGTGGTTAATACCTTTATTTTGCTGCTCTCACGTTTTAGCGGGATGGTATCGGTAACAATCAATTCTGTCAGCACCGAGTTTTCCAATGTTTCGTACGCTTTGCCCGATAAAACCGCGTGGGTACAAACCGCTCTCACGCTTCGCGCGCCGCGCTCCATGATCAGGCCGGCGGCTTTTGACAGCGTACCTGCCGTGTCGCAGATGTCGTCTATCAGCACAATATCCTGGTCGGTAACGTCACCGATCAGCGTCATCGCTTCAATTTCATTGGCACGTTTACGGCGTTTATCGCAAATCACTACGTCGGCTTTAAAATAACTGGCGAATGAACGGGCCCTGTAGGAACCGCCCATATCCGGCGATGCAATGGTGATATTGCCCAGCCCAAGGCTTTTGATGTACGGAACAAATATGATCGACGCATCGAGGTGATCAACCGGGATGTCAAAAAAACCCTGTATCTGCGCCGCATGCAGGTCCATCGTCATAATGCGGTTAATGCCTGCTGCAACCAAAATATTGGCTACCAGTTTTGCACCGATGGCAACGCGTGGCTTATCTTTCCTGTCCTGCCGGGCAAGGCCATAGTAGGGGATAACTGCGGTTACATAATGGGCAGATGCACGGCGTGCGGCATCCGTCATCATCAGCAGCTCCATCAGGTTATCGGTTGGCGGGTTGGTGCTTTGTATTAAAAACACATCGCATCCGCGTACCGATTCATTAAAATGCGGCTGGAACTCGCCATCACTGAAACGCGACACATCAACCTCGCCCAGGTCTCTCCCATAGGAAGCCGCGATTTTTGCAGCCAGGTCTTGTGTGCCTGAACCTGCAAAAAGCTTTACCGGGTTAAATTGAGAGGGCATGTTTTTTATTTCGGAATTCGGATGTTCGATTTCGGATTTTTTAGTTCCGGGTTTCGATCCCGAATTTTGTTAAATTCTTATTTACTCAGTCTATCTAAAAGCAATTTCGGATTTCTAATGTCCCCTCGGTTTAAATCCGAAATCGAACATCCGAAATCCGAAATTCTCCTTTGTTGCCCGACCAGGATTCGAACCTAGACAAACGGTACCAAAAACCGTCGTACTACCATTATACTATCAGGCAATCTCCTGCAGGAAAGCATGCTTCCCAAAAAGGAATGCAAATATAGGACGATTTTTTTGTTATGAAAAGAAAAAGTGACTTTTTATTGGGGCGAAAGCTAAAAGGTGAAAGGCAAAAGGTTGACGGGGCATTCATTCTACTCTTGCGAAAAAGGGAAAACTTACGAAGTTTCAAAAACTTCGTAAGTTTCGCTTTTCGCTTTTCGCTTTTCGCTTTTCGCTTTTCGCTTTTCGCTTTTCGCTTTTCGCTTTTCAATGAACTTTTTTTTTATAGGCAGGCTTCCCAATAAACTATTTACCCCTAAATTTATCCAACGCGTACAATTATACCAGCCATGACCGTCCATTTCAATTTATTCAATATCATCCTGTTGTTCGGAACGCTGCAAGGCATTATTTTAAGCCTGGTGCTTCTATTTTCGCGAAGCGACAAACGACAAAACCGGTATTTTTTGGCAGCTTTTATGCTGGTGTTGGCCTATAACAGTTTCGGCACTTTTTGCTGGAGTTCGGGACTTGATATTCCCTGGCTTGGTTTTTTTGACGACTTGTTACCCTATACCTTCATTTTTACCGTCGGATCAAGCTTTTACCTCTATATAAAAACCACTATTGAACCGGGTATCATCCCGGTTAAAACAATTTTTAAAACCTATTTGCCGGCTATAATTGATCTCATTTTCCGCCTCTGCCTGCTTATTTATGCCATCTTAATTAAAAACCGGTTGCTACATGGTGTAAGTGCCGGAGAAATTGACGGGGTATACCGGCCGATAGCCATGGCATTGATGGTGATTGTTTTTTGGTTTTTTTTGATAAAGGCGATACGCTTATTCAGAAAACAGCAAATATCAGTTTATGGAGCACAACCGTCCGCCGAACAAATCCTTGCAACCAAATGGACCCGGGCTTTGCTTATCGCGATGACGCTGATAGCCGGGGTTTGGGCGGTTACCATTTTCAGTTCTCTATTGTTTAACATAGGCGGTCTTGCTTTTTTTGCGCCGATAGAGATCATACTGGTGATATTTGTTTACTGGATAGGCCTCCGGGGTTACCAGCAAACCAGGGTAGTTTATGTAAACGAGCAAAAGGCGTCCAAAACCTATATTGATAACATTGACCCGGAAGAGGCCGAAAGGTGTGTCCGCCTTTTACAAGACACGATGGAGCACGATAAGCTGTACCTTAATCCGGAACTTACTGTTAACAAAGTCGCTGAGCGTTTAGCCATAAGCCCCAAATTGATATCGGCAGTTTTAAACGGGCAATTAAAAAAAGGTTTTAGCGCTTTTGTAAACGAATACCGCGTTGCCGAGGTGAAAGAAAAAATGCTGCATCCCGGCAACAGTCATATTACACTGGCGGGCCTTGCCCGCGACTCCGGATTTAACTCAGTCGCTACTTTTCAACGGGTCTTTAAGGCAGCCGAAAATATGAGCCCGAAAGAATTCCTGTCGTTGCATAAAGAAACCGCGCTCAAATAATACTCAAATCCTGATTTGAGTATTCATGGTTTATGTTTCCCGTTAAAATATCAGGAAGTTTGTGATGTGATAACAAAGGGAAACAAATCAATCATGCGAAAAATACTATTTATAGCCATTTTTATATCATTTTGTTTTGGCGCGGCGGCCCAGCAATCAACTGCCGGTCTGGATAGTTTAATAAACAGCCGCCTTGCAGGTGTCGCGCCAGGCTGCGCGGTATTGATAGCTAAGAGTGGTGAAATAATTTACGAAAAAGGTTTCGGTAAAGCCGATCTGGAACTAAATGTGGCGATGCAGCCCGATATGGTTTTCAGGCTTGGATCGATAACAAAACAATACACCGCCATCGCTATTTTACAGTTGGTTGAGCAGGGTAAAATCTCGTTGCAGGATAGCATTCAAAAATTTATCAAAGACTTTCCAAATAAAGGCCACACTATCACCATTGAAAATTTGCTTACCCACACTTCGGGAATTATTGATTACGAATCGTTAAACATAAATATACCAAACGCGTACCGCGTAGATTTGCCGCAAAAACAAATCGTCGACAGTCTCGAACATCATCCACTGGTTTTTACACCGGGCAGTAAATTCAGCTACTGCAACTCTAACTACTTTCTTTTGGGGTATATTATTGAACAGATAACCGGCAAAAGCTACGCGGAGTACATGCAGCAGCATATTTTTACGCCTATAGGATTAACCAACACCTATTATGATGATGAAAAACAGGTCATTCCAAACAGGGTTAGCGGATACGGAAAATGGGCTAATGGTAAATACGAGAATGCAGATTACATAGGCATGTCGCAGGTTTATGCGGCCGGCGCAATATTGAGTAATGTGGACGATATGCTTAAATGGCACCAGGCACTTTATAGCTATAAATTGGTAAAAAAAGAGACTTTAGAAAAAGCATTTACATCCTGCAAATTAGCTGATGGTACATTAACGGGATATGGATATGGCTGGTTTATAAAAGATCAAAACGGCGAAAAATCAATTGAACATGCCGGCGGGATCGACGGCTTTCAGAGTGATGAAGTTTATTTGCCCCGACAGGATATCTTCATTGCCACTTTGTATAATTCGCTAAATAACGGCGGCGATGATGTGAGTTTCATGCTGCTGTCCAACGATATTGTAACCTTAGCGATGGGGAAGACGCTTGCAAAAGAGGTGAAAGTAGCTGATGCCATTTTAAAACAGTACGTTGGTGTATACCAGTTTGACGCGAAGCATTCCGCAACGATCACGCTGGAAAACGGTCAGCTTCAAATGGAAGCGCTCGCGGGCGGTTTGCCTAAATCCCCGTTATTTGCAGAGAGCGATAATAAGTTTCTTTTGAAAGTTGTAAAGGCAGAAATTGAATTTGTTAAAGATACCCAGGGCAATGTTATCAAGCTCATCGCCCATGTGAACGGGCAGGACCAGGTTTGTAAAAAAGTAAAATAGATATCGGGTATGTATAAAATCATTGCTGCTATATGCTTGTCGCTCGTCGTACTGATGACCCCGATATACGGACAGACCATCAACAGGATCGACGGTACCAAAATTACTGCCGACAGCCTGCAGTACCGCATTCAATATTTGATGAAAACGGCAAATGTCACCGGGCTTGCTATCACTGTATTTAATGATAATCAACCCATATTCAGCAAAACTTTCGGTTTGGCTGACGTCAAAAAAAAGGCGCCGCTGGAGCCGGAATCGGTTATGTACGCGGCATCTTTATCCAAATTGGTTTTTAGTTACCTGGTGATGCAGCTGGTTGCGGAAAAGAAACTTGATCTTGACAAACCGCTGGTAAGCTATCTCGACAGCTCACTGGTAGATTATAAAATGGGCACGGGGGCAGGATACCAGGATTTAAAAAATGATGACCGTTATCAAAAGATTACGGCCAGGATGTGCCTTTCCCATACCACCGGGTTTCCCAACTTCAGGGAGCTGATGCCGGACAAAAAGCTACGGATCATAACCGACCCTGGCAGCAGATATCGCTACTCCGGAGAAGGGATTGAATTGCTGCAATTTGTTATTGAAAAAATAACCGGCCAGGATTATGAAAGCCTGGCACAGGAACGCGTTTTTAAGCCTTTAAACATGGGCAGCACAAGCCAGGTTTGGCAGAAGCGTTTTGAAGAACATATTTGTTATGGTTATAACGCCAAAGGAAAAACTTACCCGCTTTTCGAAAGAGATAACGCGAATGCCGCGGGCTCGATGAGCACGACCTTAGCAGATTTCACCAAATTTTATACGGCTTTGATCGGGAACGTTGGTATTACGCCACAATACTTCGAGGAAATGACCACGAAGCAAGTGAGCATCAGATCGAAACGGCAGTTTGGCCCGCTTGCTAACCAGGACGGACCCGATAACGATGTGATCGGCCTGGGATATGGTTTAGGGGTCGGGGTGTTCACGACGCCCTATGGCAAAGCATTTTTCAAAGAGGGCCATGGCAATGGCTGGCAGCACTATACCATTTGTTATCCGGAGAAAAAAATAGCCATTATCATTATGACCAATAGTGACAACGGCGAATCCATTTTTAAAGAACTTTTAGCAGTTGCCATCGGCGATGTTTTTACGCCCTGGCAATGGGAAAATTACGTCCCTTACGACCAAAAAATGAACAAGTGACAGCGATGATGAAAAATAAAATCAACACACACTTAGAAAAATAAAAGCAATACACACTTATATGTGTGCTTGCAGGCCATGTACAAATCAATACCTGTCGCCCTAATCGGCAACGCTTTTTATACTGCCCGATGTCAAACGTATTTATACCACTATTGAATTTATAATAACGGACGGACAGGTAACCGGGCTATACTGGACACAGGAACAAAAAATTAAGATTAAGAAAGTGCAGTAAACCATCCAAATGAAAAAAACACTGGCTACAGCATTCCTTTTAATTTTTCTGTTTCATTTTAGTGCTTTAGCTGCACAGCAAAAAAATGACACAAGTGCATTATCCAAAAAAATAGACGAATACATCACTTCAGCCTTCAAGCTCGGGAAATTTAACGGCACTGTCCTGGTGGCGCAAAAAGGAGAAATTATGCTGGAAAAGGGATACGGATGGAGAAATTTCGCTACCCGTACGCTAAATGATTCAAATTCTGTTTTCCAGATAGGCTCGCTCACCAAGCCCTTTACGGCAATGGTAATTTTAAAATTGCAGGAAGAGGGCAAGCTGTCTGTTAGCGATCGCTTAAACAAATTTTTTCCAAAGCAAGCAGGGGCGGACGAGATCACCATTCAAAACCTGCCGGATCATACTTCAGGTTTAAATAATTACACGGATGTGATTGGGCCCGAAGATTCTGCCATCATCAGCCACCCGGTAAGCCAGCACCAGGTAATCGACTTATTTGATAAAAGGCCGCCATCTTTTAAGCCGGGGAGCAAATTTGAGTACTGTAATTCGGGCTATTTTTTGTTAGGGGTTATTATTGAAAAGCTAACAGGGATGTTGTATGAACAAGCAGTAGGCAAGCTGCTCCTTACCCCACTTCACATGGACCAAACCGGGTTCGATTTCATTAAGCTGCGCAGCGCTTCAAAAGCAACCGGGTATTTAGCTCCCGATACATTGAAACCGGAGCCGGCTGTGCTTATGGACTCGACAGTAACCTATGCAGCCGGGGCGATTTACAGTACAACCGGCGATCTTTATAAATGGGCCAAAGCAATAGCTAAAGGTGAAATTCTTTCCAAAAGCTCGTGGGATGAAGCCTTTACTCCCCACCTGGAACATTATGGGGACGGCTGGTGGATCGACACTTTATTTGGTCAAAAATATATTACACATAGTGGAGGCCTGCAGGGCTTTATGTCGAACTTTATGTATTACCCGGATAAGGATATTACCATTATCCTGTTAAATAACTTCGGAAATTATGGCGGCAGCCTTTCGGATATCAATACTGGGATTTCGGCCATTTTATTAGGCAGGCCTTACTCGCTCTACGAAAAACATGCTGAGATTAACGCGGATAAAACATTGTTAAGGCAGTATGCCGGCACCTATCGGTTTAATGCCGATCATCAGCTAATTGTTAGTTTTAAGGATGATAAGTTATTTGTGGAGGCTTCTAATCCCAACGATAAACTGCCGCAAGTGGAACTGCACGCCACGAGTGAAAGCAGGTTCTACACGAACGAAGCACAGCTGCAATTTGAATTTATCAGGGATGTTAATGGCGCCGTATTAAAGATGGTAACGTACAATACCCGGGGTAAGGACGCAGAATGGATGAAAGTAAAATAGTCCGGAAGCAAAGTCCTTAAAGTGTGTAAAAATGATCCCTCTGAATCACAGCACTTTTCTTTAAAGCTGTAATTTTTTAACATAAAATTAAACTAACCGGCAAAACATATCAAATATGGCAGGCGTTGTCCATACAAATAACCTGTATTAATAAACATCTAAAATTAAAAGCTATGAGTACTCAAGTTGAAACTATGAGCGCACAGGACGTTGCAAACAGGCTTGTGCTGCTGTGCCGCGAAGGCAAAAATGTTGATGCTATTAATGAGTTGTACGATGATGACATCGTGAGTTATGAACCGGAAGGCTCGCCAATGAAAGAAAAAGTTGGTAAACAAGCTGTTTTAGACGCCACAAACCGGTGGTTCGAGTCGGTAAGCGAACTGCATAACTCCTACATTTCGAATCCGATAGTGGCCGGCGATTTTTTTGCCTGCACGATGAAAGTAGATGCTACCTACAAAGAACACGGCCGCAACGTAATGGACGAACTGTGCGTGTTTGAAGTTAGGGACGGCAAAATTGTAAGCGACCGGTTTTTTTATAATACGGGGCATTGATATCCGGCAAACATATAATATCATGAAGAGGGGCATTGCCCCTTTTTTGGTTTTAGCCAAGTATGGTGTCGGTTTTTAGCTTACGGGTGATTAGCTTGAAAATAAATATTATTTTTACAAAACTATCCAAATTTTCATGAAAACCGTTAGTAATCAACATTGTTGCTTAGTATAAGCTAACCGGCATTAAATTAACCCTTAAATTTTAAAGCTATGAGTACCAAAGCAGAAACAGGCAACGAGAGCGACAGCGAACAGGGGAAAGGACATCCCGGAATGAACACACCCCCGATCGTATCGCAGCAGGAGTGGGAGGCCGCGCGCCAGGACCTCCTCGTAAAGGAGAAAGCCTTTACCCGCACCCGCGACGCGCTGGCCGCTGAACGCCGGCGGATGCCGTGGCTGCCCGTCGGGAAGGCGTACGAATTCGAAGGGCCCCGGGGCAAGGTAAGCCTGCTCGACCTGTTCGAGGGCCGCCGTCAATTAATCGTCTATCGCGCGTTCTTTGAGCCCGGAGTGTTCGGCTGGCCAGAGCATGCCTGCCGCGGCTGCTCCCTGGGCGCCGACCAGGTTAGCCACCTATCCCACCTGAATGCCCGCGACACCACGCTGGCTTACGCCTCGCGCGCGCCGCATGAAGACATCGGGCGCCTGAAGGCACGAATGGGCTGGAAGATGCCGTGGTACACGATCACAGATAGCTTCGACGCCGACTTCGGCGTGGACGAGTGGCATGGCCACAATGTATTTATTCGCGATGGTGAGCAGGTGTACCGCACATACTTTATCAACAATCGTGGCGACGAGGGGCTGGGCACCACCTGGAGTTACCTCGATATTACGCCGCTCGGCCGCCAGGAAGACTGGGAGGACTCGCCGGAGGGTTACCCCCAAACCAAGCCGTACAAGTGGTGGAACTGGCACGACAACTACGAGGCCTCGGCTTCGCCTGACCCGAAGTGGGTCGATATATTGTCCGACCCTGACGGAGCCGCCGCCCGAAGGCGCGATGCAGAGGCAAAAGCATAACCTGGGTTAGCAGGGGCGCGATCTTTTGAACTGCTTCCACAAGGGCGACGCTTCGAGAATTAAATCAAGTAACGAAAATGGCGTTTGGCGGCTCCGCCATAATGAGTATTAAAACGCTCAGTTAAAATAATAACGCGGGCATGAGATGGCAAGATGTGCAGGAGAAGATAAAAGATAATGGGGGACCTGGAAATGAAAACACCGAAAAACATCAATATACTATTTGTGGTCGGTTTTGGGCCGATTGTTAACGATCCGGCGGAAAGCCGCAAGTTCTACTCCGAAACATTGGGCATATCGTTTGAAGAAGATGCCACCGGCTATATGTATACTGCGGAGTTGGATGGCGTGAAACATTTTGCCCTTTGGCCCCTGGCGCAGGCGGCCGGGTCTTGTTTCGACACGGATAAATGGCCTGCTGACATTCCCGTTCCGCAAGCATGGATGGAATTTGATGTAGAGGATATTGAAAAAGCGACCGATGAACTAAAATCGCAGGGCTACAAGCTACTGGTCGCGACGCGAAAGGAACCCTGGGGCCAAATCGTTACGCGGCTATTGGGGCCGGAGGGCTTGCTGGTGGGGATAACACATACACCGTCGATGCGGACCTGAAATCTTAGTACCAAGTGGTTAAACAAACCGCCATAAAGATGTGTGATTCCTAACTAATCCTCAATCACCACCCCCATCGAGCAGAATTTGTTGATGCGCTCGGTAACCAGCTCATCCACATTGCGCTCTTTAAGTATTTTCAGGTCTTTGAGCAACTGTTTTTTAAGGGTGGCGGCCATAGCGACAGGGTCCTGGTGGGCGCCGCCGAGGGGTTCTTTAATAATCCCGTCGATCAGCTTGTTTTTATACATCTCTGTCGAGGTGAGCTTTAATACTTCAGCTGCCCGTTCCTTGTTTTCCCAGGTTTTCCAAAGGATGGTTGAGCAGTTTTCGGGCGAGATCACTGAATACCAGGAATTTTCCAGCATCATCACCTTATCGCCTATGGCTATGCCCAACGCACCGCCCGACGCGCCTTCACCGATGATGACGCAGATTACCGGTACCCTTAAAATAGACATCTCCATCAGGTTGCGGGCAATGGCTTCGCCCTGGCCGCGTTCTTCTGCCTCGAGACCCGGAAATGCTCCCGGTGTATCAATCAGCGTAACTACAGGTTTGCCAAATTTCTCGGCCAGTTTCATCAGCCTCAGTGCTTTGCGGTAACCTTCGGGGTTGGCCATGCCAAAATTGCGGTATTGACGCTCCTTGGTGTTGCGGCCTTTTTGGTGACCGATAAACATCACGGTTTGTCCGTTCAGGTTACCAAAACCGCCCACGATGGCTTTATCATCGCCCACGGTACGGTCGCCATGCAGCTCGATGAAATCATCGCATATCAGTTCCAAATATTGCAGGGTATAAGGCCTTTCGGGGTGGCGGGATATTTGTACTTTTTGCCAGCCATTAAGGTTGGCGTATATTTCGTGGCGGGTAGTTTCGAGCTTATTTTCCAGTTCAGCAAGGGTTGCCGACATGTCCAGCTTATTCTTGTCTTCAACCTGTTTTACCTTTTCAATCTGCGTTTGCAGATCGGCAAGGGGTTTTTCAAAGTCAAAAGTTATCTTCATACTTTCTCCGTTTGCGGGGCGCTAAATTAACTAAATATAATGTTATATTGTAATTAGGTTTTTGTTAAGGTTGATTATTGGGTTGATTGGTTGACTAAGTTGGATTAAGTTGATTGAGTTGCAGTTGTCGTAATTGTTGTAATGAGTTGTACAGATCTGGTTATGTACGCTTGTCTTGACATTGTTCCATATCCAACAATCAGTAAATCTATAATTCAACTCCTCCTGTATGCCACAGACCGATGGTTCCTAAAAATTTCCATTTTGAATTCTTTCTGTAAAATAATACGAGTTGCCCTTCATGTTCAATCGATTCGCAATTGCAGCGGGTTGAAAAATAGAAAATCGCCCGGCTTCCATCGCTTACAATTTGAGAAAATCTTATCAGCAGCAATGGCAGCTTTGAATGAAAACTTTTCTTGAAGTAAGCGTATTTTGGTTTTGAATTTTCGTTTTTAATAAAATATTTTTCGGCATCATAGTGGATCACATGGATCTGAAGATCATGTTGAAATTTATTTTTCAGAATAAATCCCACATCCAATGTCTGACATAATTTATCTATTAATGGAATCCAAGCTGTATCTATTCGATGCGCTGCATTAAGTTCCTTTGACACGTCATCCAAGTATCTTTTTGAAGCAGGAGTAGAGTCGTCGTCTTGTAAATAGTATTCCAGGTTCTCTCGAAATTCATTTATGAAATCACTAAAGTGGGTACCTTCCCAACCCAGCGAATCCTCTGCTACGAAACAAAATTTAGTTGTTTTTTTTTCCTGGTAAATCTTTAAAAACCGCGAATAAATTGTGTAGTCTTCCTTTCTTTCCTGGGCTTTTAAAAAGCAAGGAAGCAGTATCAATAGCCAAACCAGTGATTGTTTCATACCTTAAAAAATATCTTTTTCTTATACAAAAAATAGCACATCCCCCATTCCAGCCCAAAAACGCAAATAGCGACAACGATGGGTTTTATTAAACCACCTGTGGTGGAGAGAGGATAACCGCATTTATTCTGATGATCGAACACATACATTTTGTACCGCCAAATAAATGTAAACCAACTGATCTTCACGATTGCCAAAGTGGTAACGTATAAATGAATTTCCACTCATTGTTTTCTTTATAGCAGAAAACGATATACCCTGCCGCGCATAAACTGCCGCAGCTTTTTATAAAGTAAAATACTCCCCGTTGGTTATTCGCCGACAGTGCAATTTCCGAAAACTCGATCATGACCGCTGATTTTGAATAGCGATCGTGGAATTTTGCCCAGGCCTTTTCCAGTTGTTTGTGATCACTAAACCACGCCGCGTAATCGCTGTTACTTAGCAAACTTGTATGGAGGCTTTTTGAAAAGTCGTTTTTCAGGATGAATTTTTTCTTCATTTTTTGATCTAAGGCGGTAACCAACGACAACCATTTGGTGTCTTTTTTGAGTGAGTCAGCGAAAGAGCGGTAAGTAAAAGTAACATCCGGGGTAGCTGCAGCATCGCCACTTAAGTAATTTCGCAAATTAGTAATGATGTCCTTTATTCCTGTGGTGTCGTATTTCCGTGCATAGTCTGTTGATTCCCGGACCACGAACGTCATCTTACGGCCTTTTTCAATGTTATAGTTTTTTAGATATTTTGAATAAATAGCATAATCTTCCTTCGTTTCCTGCGCACAGACGAGGTATGGGAGAAGAAACAATGCTATAATAAATGTTCTCGTCATGATATCCACATTCCTATTTCCCGCAGGTATTTCCAGGTGCCGTTATCATTATAAAATAATATCAGGCCACCCGCGCCGCAAAGTCCGCCGCATCGTTCACCAAAATAAAAAACAGCCCTTTGGCCATCACTAACAACTTCGGAGAGATCGACCAACACCGCATTTGAAGTATAATCCTGGTAGAATTTATCCCAATCAGTATAGCGCTCCTTCTTTTTGCCAAAGTATTTCAAGTAGTCATGTTTGCCAATTATGCGGACCTTTAGCTCCGGGGAGAATTTATTTTTTATTGGAAAAGATCGTTTCATTTTTTTGCTGAGCCGCTCAATCAGGCCTAACCACAAAGTATCTTTTGTAATTATGGGTCTCATGCCCTTATAAGCAAAGTCCAAATAATGGCAATCTTTGTCAGGGTCGCTTTTCAGACAAGCCCTGTATGATGCTACCATATCCGGAAGATCGCTCTGGTAATAGATTCGGCCAAAGTCTATGGTTTTACGTACCACAAATACTGTTTTTTCACCTTTATGAAAACGAAGAGAATCCAAAAAAGTAGAATACATGCCGTATGAGTTATCCGGCGCCTGCGCGAAAGAAACTGAAGGCAGCAGTATCAATAAATATAAGGTCAGACGAATTCTCATACCTTAAAAAATATCTTCTTCTTATACAGAAAATAACACATCCCCCATTCCAGCCCGAAAACGCAAATCGCCGCTACGATAGCTTTTATCAAGCCACCGGCGCTAAACCAATCTAAAACATGGTCGGAGATAAAGGTGATATAGCCGGTGAACCAGCGGTCGCCCACGATCTCGAAAAACAGGTAGATAAAAAGAGAATTCATGCCCACCACCAGGAAAAAAGTAAGCCGTTTGCGGTGATCCCTGATGTCGATCCACCAATAAGACAATGCCAGGAACCACAAACACCAGCCCAGTGAAGCTAAGGTAAATGCGCTGGTAGCGATGCGCTTGATAATCGGCGTAATGTTCAGCCAATCCAGTCCGAAGCCCAGGCCCAGGCAGATGAGTCCCCACAATAAAAGATATTTCAATTTTTCTTTACTATTGCTCAGCAGCAACTTGCCCACCAGCGCCCCGGCTATGGTATGCACCGCCGTGGGGATACAATTAATAGCAACCCAGCCGCCGGAGTTTATTTTGTTCATCAGGATGGTATCGACATAATTGCCAAAGTTATGCTGATCGGTAAAGGGCATATTAAAACCGGGCACGTTGGTAAAGCGGTAAAGTATTTCAGTAAGCAGCAGCAGGCCGACGCAAACGCCGATCTGCGCCAAATTGCTCCATCGAAAAATAAGGAAGGCCACCAAAGTGGTGAAGGAAAGCTGGGTTAATACATCCCAAAGCTCAAACGATAATCCTTTTGGCCTTACTGCATAATCCAGCACGCCAAAAAAGAAAAGTAAACCGCATCGTTTCAATATTTTTTTGAACGACTGTCCCCAGGTTACGCCGCTTTTCCATTGTTTGTTTAATGAATAAGCCATGGCAACGCCGGCCATAAACATAAACGCCGGCTGCACCAGATCCCAAAAATGCAGGCCATGCCAGGGGTGATGCACAAATTGAATAAAAATATGATTAGCCGGTTGGCCGGTGGTATGGTCATACAAATACCCGTATAGCCCCGTTGATTCAATCGCCAGCAGTACCATAATAAAGCCGCGAAGGAAATCAAGGGAGAGCAGGCGGTTGGATAAAGGATTTGAGGTGGGTGAGGCGTCCATTCGATTTTTTTAATAAAATTAATAAAATCGGGATGGGAATTCCTATAGGTATTGAGCAATACTTATAAAGCAGGCGTTTAACCGAAATTTTGCATAGAAATACAAATCCAAAAAATACTTATCTTGGCGCCCCTTTCTTCCGGCAGGATAACTGGAAGAAGTTAAAATGGCGCTGAGAGATGACCGATCACGAAATAAAAATACAATTTAAAGAATACACCTCGCTAACTGAGCTCAGCGAGGTTTATCAATCGCTTTGTGCCGAAGCAGTAAATGCGTTAAAGGGCTCCCATTCACCTTACTCAAAATTCAGGGTTGGGGCGGCCTTGTTACTGAAGAGCGGCAAAATTATTCACGGCAGCAACCAGGAAAATGTAGCATACCCGTCAGGTCTGTGCGCCGAAAGGGTTGCCCTGTTTAACTGGGGGGCCAACCATGCTGACGACCCCATCATCGCCATGGCAGTAACTGCGCATACCAATGAGTTTGAGTTAACACAACCAACCCCGTCCTGCGGCGCATGCCTGCAGGTAATGGCGGAGTGCGAAAAAATGCAGGATAAACCGATAGAGGTCATTTTGTTTTGCAGCAACGGCACTGCATGGGTGATCAAAGGCGTGAACAGTTTTTTACCTTTTTTATTTTTTGAAGACCGCTTAAACAACTAAATAAATGAAGATCAAATTTGCGTTATTATTTATCGCCCTGGTTTTTTGTACACGGGCATTTGGGCAAACGGGTTTCCCGTTTGATAATGAAATACGCGCTTTTAAGCACCAGGATAGCATAAGCTTCCCGCCAAAGGATGGTATCTTATTTATTGGCAGCTCGTCAATACGGCTATGGAGCGATTTGGAACAACGCTTTCCGGGCAAACCGATCATCAAACGCGGTGTAGGCGGCTGCGAGCTTTGGCAATTGGTGGATTATTATACGCCGTATATTTTATTCCCGTATCATCCCCGGAAGATATTTATTTACGCCGGCGAAAACGATATTGCGGCAGGCAAAAGCGGCCAATTTGTTTTTGATGAATTTAAAAAGCTTTTTGGGATGATCAGGAAGCAACTGCCGGATGCAAAAATCTATTTCTTGTCGGCAAAAATGAGCCCCAGCAGGGTGAAAGGTTTTAAAGAAATAGCAGTGGCCAATAACCTGGTTGAAAACTTCCTGGCTGATAAACCCAACACTAAATTTATTGACGTGAATGCGCCGTTGTTAAAAATGGATACGTCGATGCCCGATTCGTCATTATTCCGCGCTGATTACCTGCATTTGAACAGCAAAGGGTATGACAGGTGGCAAAAGGTTTTGGAACCATACGTTAATTAGGTGAAAGGTAAAAGGAGAAAGGTAAAAGGTTGAAAGAATAAGGAGAGAATGAATGCCCCTCAACCTTTCGCCTTTTACCTTTCGCCTTTCACCTCCTTCACGAAAATGTACTGTAAACATTAGTGATTTTCCACCCATTGCCGGTATTGGCGATGGTGACATAATTACTGCGGGTAAATTCGGCAAACTTCATATCAACCTTTACTATAGCGATGTTTGCATTGCTTTCAACAATTGAAGTGCTTGTGGTGCAAACCTGCTCGGTATTGCGGTTGGTTTTAAAATAATCAAGCATTTGTTTTTTGTCGAAGCTGAGCACCTGTTTGCCACGTACCATGCTGAATGACGCGGTGTTGTCGATCACATCGCTCAGGCCACTCAGGCGACCCCGGGTCATCGCGTCTACATAGGTGTTTATCGCGTAGGTTTGTGTTAGTTTGCTGTTGCCTGTTGTGTTGGCTTTTGCGGCGCCGAAAAGTGCCAGCATGGCCAGCCCCAGCATAATTGATCTTAAAGTTTTCATAATATTAAAATTTAAATTGTTGCTTTAGTTTTGTATCAATAAGACAGGAGTACTAATAAAGTAGTTACAGCAAAAAGCCCCTTAATCGCTATATTTAACAGTTTTTAACAAAGAAGACAAGGCTTTGACAAAAGTCGTTGGGTTCGATACAAACATACTGTAGTTCACGGTAACATGATGATCTCCCGAAATAGGTGCAAGCTTAAAAGTTATTTGTTGTTGGCAGGGACAGATGTCAATTACTGCCGCTAAGGGGACTGGTGCAAAGGCGTTCAAAACCGCCCCGAATAGCCTGGGCGGCTTTAATAACCCAACCCGCGCGGTAACCATAATCTTTCGATTTGGCCTGGGCGCGGCAAACGCTAAGTTGTTGTAGCAGCGGGGGATTCAAAGGCACAAAAAAACCATAGTCGATGGAAAATCAAAGCGCTTTGCCATCGACTATGGTTAATCAACTTTAACGTTTACCTGCCTTAGGAAAACGTACTGTAAACATTGGTGATCTTCCAGCCATTGCCGGTATTTGCGATGGTAATGTAATTATGGCGCACAAATCCTTTGAATTTCATATCGAATTTTACCAGCTCAACATTTGCGTCACTCGCTATTATTGAAGTGCTGGTGGTGCATATTTCCTCAACGTTTTTGTTGCTTTTTAAATAATCCAGCATTTGTTTTCTGCTGAAAGTAATTATTGTTTTTCCCCGCAGCATACTGAATTCTGCCGTTTTATCTAAAACATCGTTCAGGTTGTTGAGTTTACCCTGGGTAATTGCATCTGCATAAGTGTAAAGGGCGTGATTTCTCGTTAATTTATCACCCCTGATGTTACTTGCTTTGGTTGCGCCGCAAACCAGCAATAATGCTAATCCCAGCATAATTGATCTTAATGTTTTCATAATCTTTGTTATTTAAATTATAGATTAGTCCGTAAGACAATCTTGGAAACAAATGATTCACCCAAAAGTTTCTTTTAAGGTAATATTTAGCGAGTATTTAATCTAAAGTGTAATTAATTATCAAGCATTTATTAAGATTAAAAATTAATACAAAAATGGTCGAGTTCGACACCATCATGCTGCAGTTTGCCGAACAGGGCGAAAAAACCGGCTGGACTTATATTGAAATACCGGCCGATATCGCCAAGCAACTTAAACCAAATACACGTACGTCATTCAGGGTAAAAGGCATGCTGGATAGCTTGCCCGTTTCGGGTATGGCACTAATGCCAATGGGCGAGGGTAACTTTATTATGGCGCTGAAGGCTGAGGTTAGGAAAGGTATTCACAAAAACGCGGGCGCGGTGCTGCATGTTTGTATAGAGGAAGATACTGAATACAAAGTTGAAGTACCTGATGACCTGCAGGATTGTTTTGATTTTGAGCCGGAGGCGCTGGACTTTTTTAACAGTCTGCCTAAATCGCACCGGGAATATTTTATCAAATGGATAAACGAGGCCAAAACCGGCGAAACCCGGGCAAAACGAATTGTAAATACAGTTAATGCGATGCTGCGTAAATGGAAGTTTAACGAGATGTTGAGGGCGATGAAGAATGGGTAGATGTGCGGATGTGCGGATTTCAGATGTGCAGATGGGACTATAGTTTTCGCTTTCGGGGGTTTTGACGATTATCGAAAACGGATGAAATTTCAATCCAATCTTTTTTAATTTTGAAAAAAATAGAGGTTTGAGGGGATGCCACGCAACGACGTACTTGCCTTCTTTTTATAAAAACAGGGAAATGTTCAGGAAAATCCCTTATCCTGGAAATCGTCTGACCAATCTCTCCTATAACTCTTAACGCTACGTCTTCGCCCCATTCACTATATAAATAATCTACCAGTTTGTCGTACTCGTCAATAGCTCGATCAGTCCATTTTAAAACATTAGGCATTTTTTGATCGTAAGCGCTTTAATTTCTCCTCCATGTAAGCCATCACATATTCATGGGAATGAACGCGTCCGGCTTCGCCATCCGCCAAGCCTGCTTTTATCCCTTCAATTGCGGCCTCGGGTAGATCACCCCAATCATCGTTATCTTCCTCAACTTCAAATTTTATGCCCCTATGGTTTAAAAATTCTTCTAAAGCCGGAAGGTCTTTTTCGTTATTTATTTCTATTGTCACTAAAGTCATGATCAAATTTACTTATATAAAAAATATATTACAACAAACAAACCAATTTAAGGCCGTTTGACCGATTGCTTTACAGGGCCCTGGCAACGTGTCGATTGGTTAATAAGTATCTCAATGTTAAAAAATCCGCACATCTGAAATCTGCACATCCGCACATTATCCCTTACTTTTACCCATCCATAATTTCTATAGTTGATGAGCGACGATTTGAATAGCGAAAATATACAAGGTAATAACGAAGATAAATTACATAACATCATCTCACTCGACGGCCTGTACGAAAACTGGTTCCTGGATTATGCTTCCTACGTTATCCTTGACCGTGCCGTTCCGCATATAAACGATGGCTTAAAACCCGTACAGCGCCGTATCCTTCATTCATTGAAGGAGATGGACGACGGCCGCTTTAACAAGGCGGCCAACGTCATCGGCAACACCATGAAGTACCATCCGCACGGGGATGCTTCTATCGGCGATGCCATGGTGCAGATCGGCCAGAAAAACCTGCTGATCGATTGCCAGGGTAACTGGGGCGACCCCGTAACCGGCGACTCGGCCGCTGCCCCGCGTTATATCGAAGCCCGCCTTTCCAAGTTTGCGCTGGATGTTGTTTTTAACCCGGATACCACCGACTGGCAGGCTAGCTACGATGGCCGTAACCGCGAGCCGATCACCTTGCCGGTTAAATTCCCCCTCCTGCTTGCCCAGGGCGCTGATGGTATTGCCGTTGGCCTGGCTACCAAGATATTGC
>Ga0210389_10000121_pt1 | contig 78090 bp, 74 predicted proteins | sample IncBWH28OmetaG_FD_160127 | JGI IMG/M metagenome (GOLD analysis project Ga0210389, IMG submission 160127) | Forest soil microbial communities from Barre Woods Harvard Forest LTER site, Petersham, Massachusetts, United States - Inc-BW-H-28-O ...
GCCTTCGAAGAACGAGTGCCGCAACAAGCGCAACGGGATGCATCTACGGCGTAGTGTGCCGTCACAATAAGTCAAGGTGCAACTTCTCGCGTGGTGCCGGGTTCGATTCGTCGCTGCTGTTTGATCGCCGCGATCGCGAGCGCGTTGTCGTAAACTGGTACTAGTCGCCTGGGAGTTCACTTTTGGTTTCGAAAATCGCTGCCCTCGCTGATCCCGGCCCGGAAGTTGAGCAGGCCTCCGCCGTGCCGGTCATCTCCGTACAGAATCTGGTCCATCGTTACGAGAGCCGCACAGCGCTGAATGGCGTTTCATTCGACGTGCGGCCGGCGGAATTGTTTGGACTGCTCGGACCGAATGGCAGCGGTAAGACGACTCTCTTTCGCATCCTCTCAACGCTGATGATTCCTACTGGAGGCCGGGCCGTGGTCATGGGATGCGACGCAGCTAGAGACGCCTCCAGTCTTCGTCGCCAGATCGGCGTGGTCTTTCAATCGCCCAGCATCGACCCGAAACTGACCGCCTACGAGAATCTGTGGCATCAGGGACATCTCTACGGCCTTCGCGGATCGGCGCTCAAGAAACGCGTTGAAGAAATCCTGAGCCGCGTGGGCCTTTCTGACCGCGCCAAGGAGCGAGTCGAGACATTTTCGGGCGGCATGCAGCGCCGCATTGAGCTGGCCAAGGGATTGTTGCACCATCCCGGCGTCCTGCTACTGGACGAACCGACAACCGGCCTCGACCCGGGCGCACGCCGCGATTTGTGGCAGTACCTGCAGATGCTACGTGATGAAGAGCATGTTTCCGTGCTCGTGACCACGCACTTGATGGAAGAGGCGGAGCGCTGCGACCGCCTCGCCATCATGAACGAAGGCAACCTGGTGGCTCTGGGAACGCCGGCGGAATTGAAAAGCGAAATCGGCGGCGACGTAATCCTGCTCGATGCCGCGCGCGACGCCGAGTTACTAGCCGCGCACATTCGCGCGCGGTTCGACGTGGAGGCCGCTGTGCTCGGAACTCAGGTACGCATTGAGCGCGAAGGTGGGCACCGCTTCGTCCCCGATGTGGTTGAGGCGTTTCCTGGCGAGATTCAGGCGATTTCGGTGAGCAAGCCCGCGCTGGAGGATGTGTTCATTAACCGCACAGGACACAAGTTTTGGAGTGAAGAGCGCGAAACAAATTCCGCAGACGAAACAAGAAAGAAGAGGAGGTAGCTTGCGTCCCATGATTCTGGTGCTGTCTCTGGTGCTCGGTCTGGTTCCATTGGTTGGCGTCATTTGGATTTTCGCGACCGGAATGATCGTTCTCTGGCCGTTTTCGGCAACGGTCGATGGTCTCTTCATGACGCTGATCCTGCTCACTCTTTCCGCTTGTTTCCTGCTCAACGCGTTTTGGGAAATGCGCGACCGCGGAATGTTTGCCAAAAAGGCAGCCGAACCGGTTAAGACTCCCGCAACCAAGGCGAGTTGAACGATGGCGACCCACACAGCGACTTTGCCGCGCGCGATGCCAGCATCCACGGGCGTCGTGCTGCCGGCGTTTACACTCTGGTGGCGCGAAATCGTACGCTTCTATCGACAACCCATGCGCGTGGTCGGCGTGCTGGCCTCGCCGCTGGTGTTCTGGCTGGTGCTGGGCTCGGGATTCGGGAACTCGTTTCGTTCCGGCGGCGAACCCGGCCAGCAGCACTACCTGGATTATTTTTACCCCGGCACCCTGATTCTCATTGTGTTGTTCACGTCGATCTTCACGATGATGTCAGTAATCGAAGACCGCAAGGAAGGATTTCTCTTGTCTGTGCTGGTTGCGCCGGTGTCGCGCACCGCGATTGTGTTGGGCAAAGTGCTCGGTGGCACTACGCTGGCGGCGGCGCAGGGCATGGTCTTCCTGATTTTCGCGCCTTTCGCCGGTGTGCACCTCGACGCATGGCAAGTGCTGCTGGTTGCGGTGGTGGTATTCTTGGTTTCATTTTCTCTGACCGCGCTGGGTTTCGCGATCGCCTGGCCCATGGATTCGTCGCAGGCCTTTCACGGCATCGTAAACCTGTTTCTGATTCCGATGTGGCTGGTGTCGGGCGCCCTGTTCTCTATCACCGGGGCGTCGAAGTGGATTCAGTGGATCATGCGCCTGAATCCTCTCACCTACGGAGTGGAGGCGCTGCGCAGTCTGATGTATCCCGGCACCAACTCCGACTTTCCGCTCTCTTACAATGTGTCGACCCTGCTGCTGTTTTCGCTGGTCATGTTCGGACTGGCATTCCTGATGGTAAACCGCCGAAGCACGAGGCCTGCCGCTTGATGCTCCTAACTTCAATGGCCACGACTTCGATCGCCGAACAATATGCTTACTTCCCTGCCCTGAACGCTACCCTGAACGGAACCAGCGCCGTACTACTGCTCGGCGGACGCATCCTGATTGCGAAGGGCCGTATCGCCGCCCATCGCCTTTGCATGATCGCGGCCGTGATCGCTTCCGCACTGTTCTTATGCTGCTATTTATTCTTTCACTACGAGGTGGGTAATATCCGATTTCTAGGAGAGGGATGGGCGCGTCCCGTCTATTTTTCGATTCTGATTTCGCATGTCACGCTCGCCATCGTCATCGTACCGCTGGCTATCATCACGTTGAGCCGCGGACTGAAGGGGCGTTACCCCCAGCATCGCGCCATCGCGCGCTGGACCTGGCCGCTGTGGATGTACGTTTCCGTCACGGGCGTAATCGTGTATTTCATGCTGTACCAATGGTTTCCGCACAGCTAGCTGTAAGCGATTGCTGATTTTTGATTGCGATTGAAAACCTAGAGCGCAATCCGTGAATTCGGAGCCGTAATCAACAATCGGCAATCAAAGATCAACAATCTAAAGATCACCAATCTAAAGATCACCAATCTAAAGATCACCAATCTAAAGATCACCAATCTAAAGATCACCAATCTAAAGATCACCAATCTAAAGATCACCAATCTAAAGATCACCAATCTAAAGATCACCAATGTCTCTTTGAATTTCAATGTCTATCCTGAAACTCAAGATCGACGTTGCCGGAACCGTCGGCGACGCCGCATGGCGCGAGATTAACCAGTTTGATCAGATACAGAGCGCGGACTTCGGCCCACAATTCGGGAGCGGCGGACGCTGCAACCATCCGCCCCATGCTCCGCACTGCAAAGGCGAATGGATCGGCGCTGAGATCCGGCTGCAGACGCCGCTTTTGGCGCAGTACGCCATGTCGCACTACCTGGAACAGGAACGCGTGCTCGACGCGGACGTTGAGTAGGCCCTTCGGCGCCTCCCCCAGTCTCGGGAACCTTTACGAATTCTTGACCGTCCTGTTAACCAACTACTCCGCCAAACGTTCTAGGAGGTGAGGGCGGACGATTCCCGTCGATGGATCGGCCACACCTCATAGGAGCTTTCAATGCAACCAGAACTTTTTGTCGCCGGCTTTTTCTCGTGGTTCGTGTGGATGGTGTTCAGCACTATCCGGCGTCTCAGAATCGCCAAACTGCAGGCCGACGTACAGAGCAAGCTGCTCGAAAAAGTCGGGTCAGGCCAGGAGTTGCTGGCGTACGCTCAAACCGACGCTGGGAAAGAGTTGCTCGCGTCGCGGCGCTGAGTTCGTGGTACTTGCTGCGCCAAGAATAGATCGTCGTGCGTCGCACGCTATTCATTTTCTGCTATATTGCCGTCCCATGGAGGACTCCACACACAGTGGGACATTTGTTGGCTATGGAGACTTGCTCCCTGCCGAACCGGAGGCGCTGGGGACCAAACGTAATCTGCCGGCGGCGTTCTTGTCGACCGTTTTGCCAGGCTCAGGGCAGATTTACCTCGGAGATCGTCGCAAGGGGATCGCGCTGCTCGTGTTGCTGGCGGCGGCCGTCATGGGCTTTTGGCCGCTAAGGCTCCTGCGTACCTACCCCGGCTTCTGCGTTCTCTATTGCTGCTGGATCGCGATCTTCTTATACGCGCCCTTGAGCGCGCTCGTCACCCGTGGGGAGCCAGCTGCGAGGCCGACCTCAAAATTGTGGCTGATTCTGTTCGTTCCTCTTAGCCTTGTCGTTGCCCAACTTTTCGGAATCGCCATTACACGTGCCTCTGGGTTCCGAACCTTCGAGGTTCCATCTACGTCGATGGGGAGAACCATCCAAAAGGGCGATCGCATCGTCGCGGATTCATGGTATTACAGGGCCCGTGCTCCGGAACGTGACGATGTCATTATCTTTAAGCGTAACGGCACTTTCTTCGTAAAGCGGGTAATCGCCGCAGGTGGCGACACGATTGAAGGCAGCGACGGATTTGTCCGTCTGAACGGGCAAAGGTTGGACGAATCATTCGTCGAGCACCAATCGTCACCAATCGACGCTCGGTCGAATACGTTCGGCCCCGTTACGGTGCCGAGAGACAAGTTCTTCGTTATGGGTGACAATCGTGACATGAGCCTGGACAGCCGCTACCCTGAGTTTGGCCTCGTGGACAGGGGATCGATCGTGGGCAAGACACTGTACGTCTTTGCTTCAGGTCGCCTGGGGAAGCAAATCCAATGACTAACAGCGACCACTCCGTACCGGACGCGCCGGCAGTTTCTCCTAAACCCAAGCGGTCGATGTCGCGCACCCAGAAGATTCTCTTCTTTGCCACCGGCTGGCTGATCGTGCTGATGCCGTTTCTGTTCTGGTGGAACACCTGGTTCGGTCGGCATCGTTCGCACCAACAGCTCACGGAATATCTCCACGACGACAAGAAGCCCCGGCACATCCAGCAAGCGCTGGTACAGATCAGCGAGCGCATGGGCGGCGGCGACAAGGCGGGACAGCAGGAAACAGGAGACACTCAGACGGGACGAGATCAGGCGCAGAGATGGTATCCCGACTTGATCCGGCTGGCGAACTATCCGGTGGAAGAGGTGCGCAACACCGATGCCTGGGTTATGGGGCAGGACACCTCGGTCGCCGGCTTTCACGAGATGCTGCTGAAAATGCTGGCCGATTCATCACCGATGGTGCGAGGGAACGCGGCGTTATCGCTGGTGCGGTTCGGCGATGCCAGCGGGCGTCCGCAGATTGTGGCGCTGCTGCAGCCGGCGCAGATTAGCTCGCCAGCCGATGGTCTCATCGTCGACGCGGACCGTCCTGGCACGGCCATCCGTCAAGGCGGATTGCTGGCCAAGCTGGAGTCTTCGGGATCTTCGACGCCAGTCGAGATCCGTTCGCCCATCCCGGGTCGGATCCGCTCGGTTTCACAGCCTGGAGCGAAAGTCGCGGCGGGCGCTGAAGTCGCCGTGGTTGATCCTGGAACCGAGCAGGTGTGGGAAGCGCTGCGGGCGTTATATCTCGTGGGGCAAATGGACGATCTGGCAGCGGTTCTGCCTTACGAGCGCGATCTGCCTGACATTTCAAACGATGTGCGCCAGCAAGCCGCGGAAACCGAGAAGGCAATTCGGCAACGGGCCAAGTCGTAAAGCGCGGAAGGTCAAACTAAGAGCTAATGGCTAAGAGCCAAGAGCTGCCTTCTAAATCGCCATCGGCCCGACTTCTTTTTCCACCTCGACCGTGTCGACCATGGCGATGGCGTCCCAGGGGCAGCCGTCGAGGAAGCAGCCGTCGGGGCCTTTGCTCAGGCATTTCTTGCAGCCGATGCAGAGGATGGGGTCGATCTGGATGCGACCGAACGGCGGATTGTCTTCGTCGGGCACCCAGAACATGCAGTCCTCCACCGGGCAGTATTCCACGCAGGCGGGCGAGCCGGCGCATCCGGTGCAGCACTCCGTGATCACTGCCAATTCTTTCGGCTTCTTCTTACGTGGCGTGGCCAGACCTTTGGACTTCGGTTCAAACTTGAGCTCGTCGGGAACCATTCCGACGGCTTTGGTGGCGCCGGGTGCAGGAGGCATGCGCCGGATTATACCCCAAGAACGAATTCGCTTCTAATAAGCAAGTGTGCCCCTTCGAGCTGTCTGCGTTGGCTCTTCCCTGTGTCGCTGCAACAGGCCAGGACGATTCTCACTGGCCGCCGTCATACCTCGTAAATTTTTTTTATCGTTCCCGCTAAGATCCTCATTTCTAATGACTTGCTGGGGCAGCCGCCGTGAATGGCCCGCAAAATACTGAGCTGCGAGGACTTACAGCTAAAATATTCAGCAGTAAGGACATAGCTTGGCGCGGGTGCACTGGACACTGGGCGACTAGCGATAGTGAGGAACCGGCGCACCAGAAGAGTCTGCGCCTTCCTGAAGGCTCAGTAAAGGTCGTACGTCACAGAGTTCTAGATATTTTGTGTGGATGGCTGTGGAAAACCATCAACAGGGGTTGAGGTCCCTGATGCCCATTCGTCGAGAACCGCGACGAGCGGGCGGCCTGCTACTGGCGCTTGAGTACCGAGTCCGGATCGAGCTTAAACGCTTCTTTGTTGTCGGCGTATCTACGACAGAAAGCCTTCAGGTCCTTCGGTGGCGACGTGATTGTGCTGGGGTCGCCGGGTAACGTTGTCAGCTTTACGCGTTTCTTCCGCAGCGCTTTCTTGAGCCAGTCGTCGTTGATAGGGGCCAGTGCGAACGAGTCCTTGTCAAACTGCACTAAAGAAATCAAATGGATGCCCATGCACAGGTCGCATACCTCGCCCGACGGAGCCGTCATGTCGAGGAAGTAATGCTGATCCAGCTTGAACAGGCGCGCCTCATATGAAGTCATCTTGTTGCTGTCACAGTCCACAACTTGCCAGCTGTAGACTTTTTCGTGAGCCGTAATAGTTATGGTGGAGGTACATTTCTGCCCCACCTCGGGCCACGTGCCCACCATCCTCGCGTCAAGAACCATATCAGGGTCGTTGCTTAGCCCTTCGTCCAGCCCATTAACAGACTTTACCGGGCACCCGGACATCAGCAGAACACACGCGATCACAAAGGCGATCGCGACAATCCGCCGAAGGATGGCAGAGCGAGCAAGGCCGCAGATTGACATCGATCCTCCACAAAGAAATTTTGGACTTGTCGAGGCCGACAGCACGTGCCCCAAAATGATACTCCCCTTGGGGTTTATCAGCCCCGCCGCGCCTTCCACCGGCCTCATTCTGCTATAGTGAACCCCGGCAGAAGGAGCACCGACATGGCTGGCAAGAGTCTGAACCGGGTTCAACTGATCGGAAATCTGGGCAAGGATCCTGAAGTCAAATACACTCCGCAAGGCACACCCGTGGCCAAGCTCACCATCGCCACCAACGAGCGTTTTAAGGACAAAGCCGGCGAGTGGCAGGACCGCACCGAGTGGCACAATGTGGTGCTCTGGCAGCGCCTGGCTGAAATTGCCGGTGAGTATTTGAAGAAGGGTGGGAAAGTTTACATCGAAGGCCGCCTGCAGACCCGCTCCTGGGACGACAAGACCAGCGGCCAGAAGAAGTACATGACCGAAGTCGTGGCCAGCGACCTGATTCTGCTGGGCGGACGCGGTGAGGGCGGCGGTGGCGATTTCGCGGGAAGCTCGCGCGGATCATCCTCGGCGGGCTCATCCGCGGGCGGCGGCAACAATTTCGACCAGCGTACTCCTGAGCCCGAGCCGGCCGGAGCAGGGCCGATCACGGACGAAGATATTCCGTTCTGATAGCGGCATTTTTGCCAGGTGGTGCTCTGTGCGGGACACAGCGCGAAACGTGAGTGTTTGCGCGGGTTGCAAGACGCATACGGAAGTTAGGCCGTGGTCTCTACAGTCTTTTCCGTTATTCCCCTTGACCGCCTGTTATCGGGTATCACTGGAATCGCTCCGCGCTCGTCCTTTCAGTCATGAAGGGATACCAAGCAATGATCGATGAATCTAATGGGGATGTTACGCCAGTTGCGCAGCCTCAAAAGAGGTCAGGGCGCAGATGGCGTGGCGAGCACTTGGGCACATTTGTCGCCTGACAACGTGTCGAAACGTGACGTGTATTCTCGGAGCTGACGAAATACATCAGCTTCCGAAACCGATGGCTTTGTGAGCATAATAGACAAAACAACGACTCCATTTTTGACCACCGTCGAACATAAATATTGTGTTGCCACCTCCTTCCCAGGAGGGTTTTCCTTTTTCCAAAGATAGAATGCACGGCCTTCACTACCATCGGCGTTATTCCCGGAAGAGATTCCGAAATCCGTGATCACGATCGAAGGGACGAGGCTTTTGAAGTAGTCTTGGTGTTGCTTTGCCTCCGCAAGAAGAAGGTCTTCGGCCTTTGAGCCTTTGATGTATTTCTTGAAGTCATCCCTATCCTTATCCTTCACGATCGATTCGTAAGCAATATCGTCGATGAATATGAGGGTCTTGCCCAGATCGTCTTTGTCGTTGAACGAAAAGGTTTTGCCGTCTAGGAAATAGCGAAAACTACTGTCGCCCAGAAATTTGTAAAAGTAATACCCGGTGCCTTTATTAGGTTTTATGACTTTCGTTTCCCCGTTATCAGGGCATTGAGAATGCAGATATACCGGGCCATGCATCAACATGAAAGAGACCAGAAAAACTATTCGCCAAGCTGAAGCCGACGAGGCGTTTGGGATCAGCCGATTTGCATTCTGGACCGCACTTCCCATCTGGATGCCTCCGAACCCTATGCGCGGATACTACTACGAAGCCGGGACAAACGGCGGTGATGTTCGATAGGTGTTGTTAACAGGCCCTAACACTCATTGAGGATTGGCGGAGATCAATGAGTCTGATGGGGATATTTCGCCAATCAACACATAGTGAATGGGGATGTGATCTGCACCGCGCGGTGGAGAATCACTTGCCGTTGGTTTCAGAATCGTAGTAGAGGCTCCACAGTGTACGACCGAATCCATACCCGGCAAAGGGCCATATGGCGAGGCTTAAAGCCACAAAAAAGTAATCAAGGTGATGATGAACGACGAAGTCAAATGCTGTCATGATGACGAACATCCAGCCGCCGAAGGCGATCACACCGAACCACAGAATAAATCGCCGCTTGCCCCACAATCGAAAGTCCCGTTGCCACTTTCGCTGGACGGTTGCATTCTCGTTGACCGGTGGGTGCTTCATGATGTTCGCCGATGCCGGAATCTTAGTCTCGGAAGAGCACAATCGCAAGTAAAGGCCATTACGCTCAAAGCCTATCGCAGGGGCATGATAAGCGGAATGGGGATATTACGCCAATCGTCGGTCTAGGCAGGCCCACATCGCTCGTCTCTGGTGTCCATAACAACATGCGTCGAATCGGCTTTCGTCGAGTGTTCCCGGTTTTTCTTACGCTGATTCATATTGTGCTGATCTGGTTTGCGCAGACACATCCCCGTGCGTCACTCCACATGGTGTCTCAATACCGACCTGTTGCGTATCAAGACGGCGGTAGCGTTCCGTGGAAGCGTTTGAACCGCCATCGCTCAAGCCTGTCCAAAAGATAGCCCTCATTCTTGAACTCCCCGCGATGTTTGCCGCCACGCTGATTGGCGCGGTCTTCTTTCCGCGAAACGAGGCAGCATGGCTGTATACCTCCGTCCCATTGGTGCCGCTTGTCTGGTACTGCATTGGAAGATGGCTCGACGGTCTCTTGGGTTACAGCGCCCGTTTATGTCTGCCTCGAATTCTGCGAAAATTGTTTACGGTTCTCGCCATTGGGGTGCTCTTTTTAAGTGCGGTTGGGCTCACTCCGCTATATCACCATCGCACGCCTGATACATACTGGATATTCGGCGGATTTATCCTCTGGTCAGGGGTTTGCCTTGCTGTAGTGGCTACCTCTGCGCGGCGGGACTTCAGTGGCTGATGAAAAACAGGCGATTACACTCATTGACGCATAATGAACTCGCAAAGAATGTTTCCATCTCATCGAGGTCAGAGGTAGTCGCTCGAGCACGTCCTTCGCCTCGCTCAGGATGACAAGGTTGTTTATGGGATGACAGGCTGTTTAGCTGAGGCGGTCTGCTATGGCCGCGTCTTCCGCTACGTAATCGAATTGCGCCGAGGACTCGACTGTCGGCGCATTTTTCCGCTGCCAGTCGATGGTTCGCCGGATGGCCTCATCGATCGCGACCGGCTCTTCGTAGCCCAGTTCTTGACGGATACGCGCTGAACTCGCCGTCCAATCCTGCGCAGCGTTGCCGGGCTTGAGTAGATGGCGCGGCGTGCGATCCACGGGCAGGACTACGAACTCGCCGTCCCAACGCATCTCGCTGGTGATTTTCTTTGCCCATTCCAGTTCGCTGAATGACGGTTCTTCGCAGACGTTAAAGATGCGCCGAGCGGCGCGATCATCCGTGGCGGCGCGGGCGATGGCGGCGGCGACATTCTCGACGTAGCCTCGCGGCGAGCGCCACGCGGCCAGCGTTTCGGGAAAGATAATATGGCGACGCTGGTCGAGAACGCGTTTGACCACGGGATAGAAACGATGCAGCGGGTCGCCCGGTCCGTACACCATGGGAAGGCGGAGCACGGTGCCGGCAAGGTCCGGATCGTTCATCCCGTCGTTCATCACGATGCGCTCCGCCGGAATCTTGTCGTAGTCGTCCGTCAGCCAGGGAAAAACTTTCCGCATGCCCTGCAAGACTTCTGGCGGATAGAGATGCAGAGTGCGCCGCAGTTCCGACTCTTCTGTTAGAGGCACCTGCTGGAGCGGACCGCTTTCCGTGCCTTGCGAAATCCCGACTGCGCGGTAGACGTCCATGCTGCTCAGCATTACCACTCGTCGAGTGGCGCCCCGGAAGACTTTCATCAGTTCTTCCGCCTGCCGACTTGAACTGAGGACGAGGTCAATCACTACATCGGGAGCAAAGCGTTGCAGTTCCTGAGCGCTGGCGTGCAGTTGGTTATGGTCGCCCCGGATTTCGTCGACGCCGTCGGGTACGGCCGTCGTGCCGCGATGGAAGACAGCAACGGTATGCCCTTGCTGTTTGAGGGCAGCGACGACGAACTGCCCAATGAAGCCATTTCCGCCGATGAGAAGCAGACGCATAACTCAGTCACACGCAGAGTGGAAACGGGAAGAATCTTCGGCTGGAGGGAAAGATGGCGGAGACCAAGACCGGGAGAGTGCTCCAGCCAGTGGAATCAGCACTCCGTTAGTCGCCGTCGCCGGTGTCGACCGCGACCAATTCCAGGTTCTGCAGCAGCGGACTGGAATCCGCAACAAATTCCACATGGCCGCAGCGCGGGCAGGAGAGAATGGCGTGGCCGGAGACTCCCGGCGCCAGGCTGGCGCGCATCAGTTGATAGCGTTGCAGCTTTTGTTCGCAGCGCAGGCAACAGACCGTTTTCTGATAGGGATCAAGGGAGACGCCGTTCGGCGTCTCGATGGCTGGTTTCATAAATTCCTCAAGAGCAGAAACTGGACCAGCCCAAGATCGGCCTGAAATCCAGTTTTAGTGGAACGAGTGTACCACGCCTAGCCGGGGGTAGGCCGCGGTAGCGGCGTTCACACGAGTGCAAAGAGAGGCTCCCTCAAAACAAAAATCCCACTGCGACTTGAGTCCAGTTTTGAACTCGAGATCGCAGCGGGATGTGAAAAAGCGAATCCTGCCTTACAATCGGCTTGCGCCTTATGCGGCTCCAGACCCCCGCAGCACGGCGGGAAGTGTCTTGGCCAATATCTCCAGGTCGAGCCACACCGACCAGGTTCGAATATATTGCAGATCCAGTTCCATCCAGCGCTCGAACGTGGTGGAGCTCCGTCCCATAATCTGCCACAGGCAGGTGATGCCGGGGCGGACGCTGAAACGCTTGCGCTGCCAGTCCTGGCAGTGAACCTCGAACAGTTCGTAATCGCGCACCTGCAACGGCCGCGGACCCACCAGGCTCATCTCGCCCTTCAGCACGTTGAACAGCTGCGGAAGTTCATCGATGCTCGTCTTGCGCAGGAACCCGCCGATGGGCGTGATGCGCGGGTCGTTCTTGATTTTGAACACGGCCCCGTCGGCTTCATTCTTGTGCTCGAGATCTTTCAGGCGCGCTTCAGCGTCGACGACCATGGTGCGGAACTTGTAGATGTTGAACATTCGCTTGTTCAGTCCCAGACGCTTTTGCACGAACAGAACCGGCCCCGGCGAAGTCAGCTTCACCAGCAAGGCAGTCAACAGCAGTACAGGGGAAACGATAATGATCGCGGTCAGCGAGACCACGATGTCGATCGCACGCTTAACCATCAATCCCCAGAAATCGCTAATCGTGCTTTCATGGCTGATCAGCGGATCTCCGTCGAGTTCCTCGGTTCGCTGCCGCGCCTCTTTCAGATCGAAAATATTCGACTGGAATCGCACCACAATGCCCTGCTGTTCGCAGGCCGACGCCACTTCCGATGCAAACGTATGGTAAGAACGAATAGGCAGCGCGATCACCACTTCATCCACCACATTGCGGCGGACGTATGTGGGCAAGGCATCGAGGTCGGAAACCAGGGAATGACCGTGCTTCCGGAATTCCTCCATCCCGCGCCACTCTTCGTCGGCGAATCCCAAAACGCGGTAACCCAGTTCCGGCTTGCGTTGAATCCGTTGGACCATCTGCACTGCGCGCGCATTGGTTCCAATCACCAGCATGTTGCGGGTATTGCGTCCATGGCGCCGTGCATAGGCCAGCCCGGCTCGAATGCCCGCGCGGCTCAGTACGAGCGATAAGGTGGCTGCTACCCAGAACATAACCACGAAGCCTCGACTGGCCAACAAGGGATGAAACATCAGGCCCGACACGGCAACCACCAGGGCGCCTACCGTCGTTGCTTTGGTGATGTCCCAAATCTCCTCCCAACGGCTGGCAGCAAACCGTCTCGAGACATAGAACCCGAACCAGCTGAAAAGGAGATGCCAAATCCCGAGAAGAGCCATAAATAGCAAGAAATCACCGACCGTCGCCGAGATCTTGAAAACCTCGGCGAAGCTGAAGCTCCCCACCCGGTGATATTGAGTCAGGGTAGATACTGCGAAAGAAATCGCCATCAAGAGCAGGTCAAACAGCTTGACCCCGTTTGTATACAGTCTGCGATTTACATGCATAAGGGATCCTGACGAAATCCGTACGGATTTCTTCTATGAACCTAGGGGGGAGGAGGTTCTGGCGCTGCGGGGGGAGGTAGCGGGCTTACGTCCGCTTCACGACAAAGGTTTTAATTCTTCGCATGGGCGAAGTCTCTACTTTCGCGGCTTCGCCCTCTCAATCAAAAAATTTTGGCAACTTACTTAGGACCCGTCGACGCTAAACTATGCGTCGGCTTAAAACTGGGGAACCCGGTCGCGGGGCTTCATTCGTGGGGTATTCAGTAGAACTAGCCAGATCGTCCAACAAACTCAGCGCGCAACTCGTACATCAATTAGCGACAGTCTAATGCAATTCGGCGAGGTCTGCAATGGGAAGAAAGTGGTAGTAACCAAAAATTTATGTTACCTAGCTAAATGGCTTGTTTTCAATGGAAAACAGCGAATGGCCACTCTTACCCACGACCCTGGGGGCCATTAGTTCGGAGGAAGTGTGAACCGAATCGTCACTCGGGTCTGCATTTCCACAGGCCGCCCATCCACCGAATACGGCTGATATCTCCACTGCCTTACCGCTTGAACGGCGGCTTCAGCGAGCATTGCGTTGCCGTCGACCACGACGATATTGTGGACGGCCCCCTCTCCGCCGATTTGAACATCCAAGGCCACAATGCCCTGAATGTGCTGCGTGCGCGCTTCCTCCGGATACTCTGGTTCAACACGATGGATCAGCCGCGAGGCCGCTACATCTGCCGCCGGCCGCGGCGCCCCGTTTCCAGTAGCCTTGTGCCCGGCCGCAGCCGCGGACTCCTCTGGCGGTAACCGGTAAATCACTTTGCCATTCTGAGTCACGACCAGGCCGCCACTCGGTGGTTCAACTGAAGTTGCCGCCTTCGGCGCTCCCTGCTGTGAATGTGAACCAACCCTGACTGGCGTCGCCGAATCGCTGGAGCGCGCTTCCTGCTCCGCTCCGGAGTCAGCCGCATCATCCGTTTTTTCCGCTGACGAAGCGCTCGCGGGCACCGGCGATCCTACTCCGGACGTTCCTCCGCTTAAACCGTGGACAGTCGCTCCACGCCATCCCAGCGCAAGCCCTAACACGATTGCCGTCACAACCACGAGCACGACCAGAATCGCGGTCCAGAGATCCGTCCCTTTTCTGGATCCCTCATCTGCTGCAGGCTCGGCGGCGAGTTCCACGACTGGTTCGGGCTCAGATGATGTCGTCGATTCGATCCCTTGCGAAATCTCGGGCGCAAACGGCCGATCGTCCGCAAGGGCCCGAACCGGAGCGAACTGGTCCATTCCGGTTGCACTGGCCACACCATTAGTCACGTTAGGATTCGCCACATTGGGGACGATTACGCGACGGGCCAGATTTCTAAGCGAGCTTACATCTTGATCGCCGAAGGCATCGAGCAGCGAAGAAAAAACCTCCAGGATCCCAAACGGCGGGGGCCCGTCGCCTAGCGGCAGCACCAGAATTGATCTCACTCCAAGGCGGCGGCACGCTTCGGCATCGACGCGGGGATCGGTCTCGGTATCGCCACAGAGTTGAATTGTTCCCGTCTGCAGGCAGGCTCCCGAAAGACCCGACGTGGTTTCGAGCCGAACGCCAAGGTCCGGAGCATCTGGGCCGCTGGTGGCGCGGCACACCATCTCACCTGCTCTCGCCAGCGCAATCGCCGCTCCGGTCGCTCCCGTCGCCAACCGCGCCTGCTCGACCACATCGTGCAGAACCAAATCCAGAGCCAGTTCGAAGGAAGACTCTCCGCCGCCGTGGGCCGCAAGTGCCCGGGCGACCTCAGCAACGTCGCGGGGATCTCCCGCAGAGACCACATCGCCCAAACGGGCAGGCGATTTCCCTGCCCCGGATGCTTCACCCAACCTCTCAGGCGATTTCTCATCCCAGGAGGATGATGAGTCGTACGAATCGGGCCGCAGCATGGGGTTTTGAGACATACAGGATCTTGGTCAGTAGTTGCCCGTCATTATGCGGAGTTTGATGCGATTTCGCGAGGATGTCAATATCAAAGGCGAGGCTCAGTCGACATGACTGTTGCCTGGCGAAGCTAAGAACGCGCAATCGCAACCCGCAAGCAGACGCGCTGGATTCCCGTTTCGGCGATCAAATAGGGGCCTTGGCACGTTTTTCTTTGCCAGAAAGCAAACCATGGCAGAGAATTTGTAAAATCAATGCGCGCCAGTAAAATTCAGTTCAGGCGTGCGTCGCATTATTGTCGCATTATTATTGTTGAGTCTCCCTGAGGATCAAGCCGATGCGGATTGCGGTAGTAGGTTCTGGATACGTAGGGTTGGTAGCGGGCGCGTGTTTTGCCGATCTCGGGCACGACGTCATCCTGGTTGATAACGATCAGGAAAAGCTGGCGGCTTTGCGCAAGGGCGAAATCCCCATTCACGAGAAATTTCTGCCTGAGTTGCTCAGCCGGCATCGCGGGCAGCGCCTCACTTTTTCCGACAACCTGACGGAGGCGGCGCGACTCAGTTCAGTCATCTTCATCGCCGTCGGCACGCCGCCTACCGAGAGCGGAGAAGCCGACATGTCGTACCTGGAATCGGTGGCCCGCGAAATTTCCGGCGGCATCGACAGCTACAAAGTTGTCGTCGAGAAAAGCACGGTTCCGGTTTACACCAGCAATTGGGTGCGACGCATCATTCTGCGCAACGGCACTGACCCGGAGTTGTTCGATGTAGCCTCCAATCCTGAGTTTCTGCGCGAGGGGTCCGCCGTCACCGACTTCATGTTTCCCGATCGCATCGTGATCGGCTCCGACAGTGCGCGCTCCGCCGACGTTTTGCGCGAAGTCTATGCGCCCCTGACCGGCGGCAGCTACTACCAACGCAATGATGGCATCCCCCAACCCGACCGCGCTCTGACTCCTCCTCCCATCATCGTGACCAGCACCAAGAGTGCGGAGCTGATCAAGCACGCCTCCAACGCTTTCCTGGCGATGAAGATTTCGTTCATCAACGCTGTGGCGTCGGTCTGCGAGGCTGTGGGGGCAGACGTGAATGAAGTGGCGCATGGCATCGGAACCGATTCGCGCATCGGGGCCCGATTTCTGAACCCCGGCATTGGTTACGGTGGCTCCTGCTTCCCCAAGGATGTGATGGCCTTCCGCGCGGTGGCCCGCGAGCTCTTCTATGACTTCCGCTTACTCGATGAAGTCATGCGCATCAATGAAGACCAACGCCAGCGCTTTCTGCGCAAAGTCCACAGCGCTCTCTGGACGCTGCGCGGGAAGCGGCTGGGCGTGCTCGGCCTGGCGTTCAAGGGAGGCACCGATGACATCCGTGAGTCCCCCGCGATCTTTTTGGTGCAGTCGCTTCTGCAGGAAGGCAGTAAAATCACGGCATACGACCCTGCGGCTATGGAACGCGCCCGCCAAGTACTGCCTTCGGGCGTAGTGTTCACCAGTTCCGCGTACGAAGCGGCCCACGGCGCCGATGCCCTGCTGATCCTGACCGAATGGGAGGAATTCGCCAACCTCGATCTCAGCCGTCTGCGCCACGAACTCAAGTATCCTATCGTGATTGACGGACGCAATTTGTATGATCCAGAGGTGATGGGCGCGCAGGGTTTTACGTACTAGAGTGTCGGCCGCGCTGCCGCTCACCCTGACGGCGTTCCCGCCGCAGCCTTAAAGAACGGCACCAAAGCATGACAGCAAAACGCGCGGTAGTAACCGGTGGCGCTGGATTCCTGGGATCCCATCTCTGCGACGCTCTGCTCGGTGAAGGCTGGAATGTGGTCGTGGTCGACAACCTGCTCACGGGCCGCCGCACCAACCTCGCGCACCTGAAGAGCGATTCACGCTTCGAACTTGTAGAGAGAGACATTTGCGAACCCTTTGACGTGGGTCGCTTCGACTACATCTTTCACTTCGCCAGCCCGGCCAGTCCCGTCGATTACATGATTCACGGCCTTCCCACGCTGAAGGTTGGCTCTCTCGGCACCTTTCATGCTCTCGACCTGGCGCGCAAATACGGGGCGAAATATCTAGTCTCCTCCACCTCCGAATGCTATGGCGATCCGCTGGAGCATCCGCAGACCGAAACCTATTGGGGCAACGTCAACCCAATCGGCCCGCGTTCCGTCTACGACGAGTCAAAGCGCTTCACCGAGGCCGTCACCATGGCCTACCACCGCTATCACCAGGTGGATACGCGGATAGTCCGCATCTTCAACACCTACGGCCCGCGCATGCAGATCAACGATGGCCGCGTGGTGCCGAATTTCATGAAGCAGGCTCTGTGCGGCGAAGAACTAACCGTCTACGGCAATGGTCTGCAGACCCGCAGCTTCTGCTACGTCAGCGACGAGGTCGACGGCTTTTTGCGGCTGGCAAAATCCGATGAGCATCTCCCCGTCAACATCGGGAACCCAAATGAGTTCACCATGCTTGAGTGCGCGCGGATGGTGTTGAAGGTGACGGGCTCGAAGAGCCAGATTCGCTACGAACCGCTGCCCCAGGACGATCCCAAGCAGCGTCGCCCCGACATTACCAAGGCGCGGCAGTTGCTGGGCTGGGAACCGAAGGTCGATCTGGAGACCGGCCTGCGCAAGTCACTCGCTTACTTCCAGCAGGCTGTGGCCGAAGTGGCTGCGGTGAAATAAATGCGGATGGCGCGGAAAGTCCAGGCTAGCTAGCTGGAGGGCTCGGTGGTGGACGCGACGAAATCGGTGAGCTTCTTCACATTGTCCCGTTCTTCGCGGGTGGTCAGGTGAAACGCAACACCCATCCCGTAGCCGGGATGCGAAGCCTGGACCTTGCCCCGCAAGCGCAATTTCATATCGTAGGTTCGAACCACAATCTCTACCGAAGCGCCCTCGGGAAAGCGCGCCGGAACTTCCAAATAGCATCCGCCGAAACTCAAGTCGGTCAGGCAGCAGTGGTGCGGCACCGAAACGCCCGTGCGGTAAACCTCCGCCCCCAGTCGACACGCGTAACGGATCTCCTTCCGATGGTCCGGATCAGGGGCCGCAGGCGCGGATTGCTGAGCATCGGCAACCGCGGTGCTTTGCTTCCGTCTGCTACCGTGAGTTTGCTCGGCAACGGACATTGTGGCCAGTTGCCGCGGCTCTTCCATTTCCACGGTGACGTCGGGAAATTGTTCGCCTTGGCCTTCGCTGGGCAAATTGGCCCCGAGAAAATCCGTCAACAGGCGGCGGGAGGACGTGGGCACATCCACGAACTGGACTCCAGCGCGGCCATTCCAGTCCTGCCATACCATTTGACCCGACAGGCGAATGCTGGCCGACTGGCCGGGCAGCTTGAACTGAAAATAAACTTTGCTGGTGGGCGGAAGTTTTTTTCCGAACTGCACCTGCATGCCTTCTTGCGCCAGGTCGATCAACGTGGCCCGATCCTGCTGGACGTTGGCGTAGTCGATCGTGGCCTGGGTATGCACAGCAGCGCGGGCGCTCTTGCGCTTTTCCTTGCGCATCAGCGCGCGGGCGGCGCGCAGGCTGCTCACGGCCCGGTCGTAGGCCACTGGCTTGTAAAGAACAAAATTGACTCCCATCGAGAACAAGTCGCGGATGTTCTCTTGCCCCGCCACAACTGCGACTGCCAGCGTTGAGTCGTTGAGGCGCGACAAGCGGGTTTCGCGCAACAGTGCAATCACTTCCCGGTTGGAATCTCCGTCGACAATCACCACATCGAAGCGCTCTTGAGCCAGCCGAATAGAGGCGCGCACAAAGTCTGGACACGGCTCCACTCGAATGCTGAGTTCTTCCAGCACCCGGCGCAATACCTCGGCCGGGGCCTCTTCAACGCACACTAGCAGGGCAGATAGAGTCATACCTGCCCCCATCCTAGGTTTCCACCCGTTCCTGCGACAAGTTACCAGGGTCACGCTGCGAAGGGTTGTCCGCCGATTAGTTGCCCCTAACCGATGCGTTCTCAATCGGTGACATCAGTAATCATCCTCCTTACAAAAGACCAACACACGGGCATTGACCTGTCGTGCTTTGACGCCGCCACGACTTGTTCCTACGATGACCAATGACGCGATGAAGGAGAGCGCGCCCGCTCTGTCTTTCCTGTGCGGGAACTGCGACCCTGCTCCGTGTTGGCCAGGCTAACGGGAGTACGAGCGCGTTTTTAGACCGCTCTTCCTCCCCTCGAAAGAGACTTATGAGATCGAGAAAAAATCGCGGGTTCTCGCTGCTGGAAATGATGATCGTGATCGGCATCGGGATGACAGTGGCGGGTATCAGCGTCATGGCGTTGATGCCGATGCTGCAAGAGACTCACGTGGATCAAGCCTACGACACCACGTTGTCGGTGTTGCGGAATGCCAGAAACCTGGCCGTCTCCACCAGCAATCGCTACATCGTCACCTTCACGGCTCCCGGCACCATCACGGTGCAGAGTTGGCAATACGCCGTCCCGGTATCGCCGGCGCCGGTGTTCGTGGCCTCCTATAAGCTGCCGCCCGACATACAGTTCGCGGTTCAACCTGGATTTCCGGCAGCGGCTCCTGACGGATTCGGCACCGGCGTAGCCCCCATTGACTTCGACCAAGGTATGGGCCTGGGCAGCCAAAACTATGTGATGTTCATGCCCGACGGTTCCTCGCAGGACACGCTCGGGAATTACAACAGCGGCATCGTCTACATTTCACGAATCAACGACTATTACCGCTCGCGCGCTCTTACGGTGTGGGGCACGACGGGAAGAATCCGGGGCTGGCGAGTTTATCTGCAGAGCGCAGTCAACAAGTGGGTGCAACAATGATCGAACGCAAATATAGCTCTTCGGGGCAGCGCGGCTTCACGCTGATTGAAGTCATGATCGCGATTGCGATCATGGGCATCGGCATCCTGACCCTGGTCGCGACCTTTGCGACCGCGGTCGGGTCCACCCAGAACGCGCAGCTCAATCTCATCGCCCGGGAAAAAACGCTGCAGGCGTTGGAGAGCGTCTACACCGCGCGCAACACGCAACAGATCAGTTTTGCGCAAATCGCTAACGTCGCCAGCGGTGGAATTTTCACCAACGGGGCAACCAAACTTCTGGCCGCCGGTCCCGACGGACTGGTGAACACCGCCGATGACCTTAACTACGCCGCCTCCGGACCTTGCCCGACCGGACCGGAATGTCTGGTACTGCCTGGTCCCGACGGCATCCTGGGTACGGCCGATGACGTACCGATGAGCCTGGCTAACTTCACTCGCCAAATTGCGATCAACCCCGTGCTGAATTCGGACGGCTCCATTAATCCCAATGTGAAGCAGATCACTGTGACCATCACATACGTGTCCGGTTCGTCCACGGTTCCGCGGGTCTACACCGTGAACTCGTTGATTTCAAAATTCCGCTAGAGGCCAGCATGGAAAACATGAGAACGCAAAAACAAAACCCGGAGCAGGGCTTCTCGCTGATGGAACTCATGGTTGCCATGTCGCTGGGACTGCTCGTCATGACAGCGATGGCAAGCCTGTTCAAGAGCGGCATGAACTCCGTCATGCTGGTCACCCAGCGAGCCGAGAACCAGCAGGACATGCGGGCAGCCGTCGATCTTATGACGAAAGACCTCAGCATGGCAGGCGCTGGACTGCCTTCGGGCGGAATCCAGTTGCCGCTGGGCGGCACTTTGTCAAAGTTTGGCTGTGACCAGGGTGGCACGTGCCATGTAACGTCATTCAACTATCCCGGTAACTACATGTATGGAATCATCCCCGGCTTCTCGGATGGCGTGGAAGGGGGCGCCAGCATTCCAGCCGCTCCGGCGCCGGCGGTCAACGACGCTGTCACCGTGGTGTATTGCGACTACAACTTTCCGCTTTTTGAATACCTGGTCACTTTCCCCAGCACCACCAGCGGAACCAGCATTACCCTTGCGCCCAATCCCACTTACACTCCCGCGCCAGCCGCCATCAATTCGGCAGGAGCAATTCAGGTCGGCGATTTGATAATGCTCAGCAACAACCTGGGCACGGCCGTGGGCGAAGTTACGGGCTTAACGTCAACGAGCATTGCCTTTGCCAATCTCGATCCCCTCGCCATCAATCAGAACAGCGCCACCTCCAACAACATCAAGGCGATTGCTGCGGGCTCCAACACGGTGGCATACCGTCTGTTTGCGGTGACGTATTACCTGACCGTCCCCGCCGCCGGCCAAACTCCGCGCCTGATGCGCCAGGTCAACGGTCTCACGCCCGTGCCTGTAGCCGATAACATCATCAACCTGCAAGTCGCCTACGACACCTATAACACTACGACCGGGGCCCTGGATGCGAATCAGGCCAACCCCCTCGGCGTCGCCGAGTCCCCCAACAACATTCAGAAGATCAACCTGGTGGTGATGGGCCAGAGCATTATTAACAACGGCAATAAGTCGCAGAACATGTTTCTGGCCACCGACATCAGTGCGCGCAACATGGCATTTCGCAACATTTACTAATGCTTTCTTTTGGGGCAGGAGACTAACTCAATGGGACAGGGAAAAAATAGTTCGAAAGGTTTCACGCTGATTGCGGCGCTGCTCATCATGGTGCTGCTTTCAGGAGTGGCCGCCGGGCTTTTGTTCATGGTCAGCAACGAAGCCCACATGGGCGGCAACGACATGGAATCTAACCTGGCTTTCTATGGCGCTGAGTCCGGGATGGAGAAACTGACCTCGGACCTTTCGGCGCTGTACAGCCTGTACCAGGCTCCCACGAACGCCCAGATTCAGGCTCTGGTCACGCCCGCGATCAACCCGCCCTTGGCCCCGACCTCGGCGATGGTCCCCAATATGAGCTACCAGGAGTACATCACCTATCCAGTGAACGGCAGCGGCCAGCCGGTCACCAGCTGGAATACGGTCAGTTCGGGTTCCAATCAGGGGTTGTACGCCGAATTGATTCCCATGACGCTGCAGGTAATCGCTAATCGCCCAGCCGGGGCGGAAGTCAACATCACGCGCAACATCGAAGTCGCGTTGATTCCAGTGTTTCAGTTTGGCGTGTTCTGCGGTTATGACTGTTCCTATTTCGCCGGCCCGAACTTCGCCTTCGGCGGCCGCGTACACACCAACCAGAACCTCTTCCTGGCCTCCGGCGCGAACCTGGTATTCGACGATAAGGTTTCGGCCTACCAGCAGATCGTGATGGATCAACTGGAGAACGGGCACTTGACCACAACGGGATACGCCGGGACCGTGTATCTTCCCAAAGCTAGCGGGGGCTGCGCGCTGAGCCCGATTCCGCCTACCGGAGAGGCGAACTGCGTAGCTCTTCCGGGAGCGGGAACGGTTCCCGGCGATGCCAGCTGGAGCGGCGGCTATCCCACGGTGGGAGGCGCGGCCAACGCCCTTTTCCCGAGCATTTCCTCGGGTACTCTGAACGGCTTTCTAACCAACTCGCTCACCGGCGCCACGAACATGCAGTTGCCCTTTGTGTCGAATAGCTGCACCAGCAACCCGCCGCCCTGCACCGATCCGATTTCGATTATCCGCAAGCCGCAACCCGGCGAGTCGGCCAGCAGCGCACTCGGCACTTCGCGACTGTACAACAAGGCGCAAATCCGGATTCTGATCGCCGATAGCCTCGCCGATCTGCATCCCGATCGCGGAACCAGTGCGCTCGACGCGCAAGACTACGAGTTCCCGACGGCTGCGGCGACCAGCTATGCTCTGACTTCGGGCGCCACCGAATTTTTCGGCTGGGCGACTCCCGGCGCCAACGGCTGGGTGAACCCCTACACCGATAGCGGACTGAAAAACTGGACGGCCACGGGATTCCCGCTGATCGGCGAGCTGACCAGCAATCCCACCAGCGTGGCGCAAATGAGTGCCGCCGGGGGCGGCCCCTGGATTCGCGTGGAGTACTGCTCAACTGCTCCTTGCAACGCAGCTGGAAGCTGGGTGGGCATCACTAGCGAGTGGCTGGGGCTGGGCTTCGGCCGCATCTTTAATGCTCCGCCCACGACTCCGGGTGCGAACGCCGTAGACCCGAACGCCATCCTGATTCTTCAGCAGCTTCGCCCGACGCTGGGGTCCGCGACAGGTCACGGTGCAGGAACTTCCGGCAACTGGTGGCCGATTAACTTTTACGATGCGCGCGAAGGCGAAATGCGCGACAACGTAGTCGCCAACACCACCAGCGGCAACAATACGTATTCTTCCTGTTCGGTCCAGGGCATTATGAACGCGGTTGAGCTGGACGTAGGCAACCTGGCCAAGTGGCTGAACGGCTCGATTGCCGGCCATGGAAGCAGCGTGAACTACACCTCCAACAACGGCTACGTTCTCTACTTCTCCGATCACCGCGGCATGATCACGGATCCGAATCCCTCCAACGGCGGCCAGACTCCGGCCGGCGTGAAGAGCGGAGAGTCAGGTCTGGAGGACACGATCAACTCGGCTGCCATCCTCACTTCCACCACACCCGATGGAGCTCTGGAGGGCAAGACTTACTATTCCTACTCGCCGGAAGACGTAGATCAGAATGGATTCCTCGACAACTGGGGAGAGAAGAACCTCGGCTACGGCTTCGGCATCAACACCAACACGACCCCGATGAACGGGTACGTGCGCATTAACGTCACTGGCGCGGGCACAGCGGCTTCCAAAGACTGCGCCTCGTATAACACTTCCACGGGAGCGCTTCTTACCGGCGCTACCGATCAGGAAGGTGCGGCCAATCCAGTAAGCGGAGCCCGCCACGTATTGAAGCTGGTGGACGCTGGCATGAGCGCGGGCGGGGTGAGCTATCTGCCCGTAATGCCGGCCGCCAGCGGATGCTCGCAAAGTGCGGCCAACCCCACCGGTTGCGGCGGGTTCACGGTGGTTTCCGAGAACCCGGTGTACATACAAGGCAATTACAACAGTAGTGCGGTGGATCCATTCTGGGGCACGGCAACGGCCGTAACCCCCACTCAGACGGTCCACTCCGCGGCATCCATCATCGCCGATTCGGTGATGGTTCTGTCGAACTCATGGGGCGACTTCAACAGCCTGGTTTTCCCAGACGTTTCGGCTGATCGCGCTCCGGCTGCCCAGGCGTATTACCGCACTGCCATCTCGGGCGGTAAGAGCATCCCGTTCCCGCAACCGGGCTGGACCAGCGTTGCCGAGGACTTCGGAACTGACGGAGGAATGCACAACTTCCTGCGTTACCTCGAAAGCTGGGGCCAGACGCTGAACTACAACGGCTCGCTGGTCAGCATGTACTATTCCGAGTACAACACGGGCACTTACAAAGACGGTCCTGGCGGCGACGTATACGCTCCCCCGCCACGTAACTACTACTTCGATGTGCTGTTCCTGACGCCGAGCAACTTACCGCCGGCTACGCCACAGTTCCAGGACATCGACAACTTGAGCTATCACCAGAACTTTACACCGCAGTAAAACGAAAGAAAAACTCGCGCCACTGCCCCGGCTCGCTTCTACGCAGCCGGGGCATTTTCTTTTCGCATTCGATACAATTCATCTCGCGCCTTCGCAGCCCAGAGCGGCGCCACATCTAAACCAGAATGCTAACGAATTCCGATCGCCGCGGTTCTTATGGTTATTGGTGGCTCCTCTTCTCTGCCTCTGCCATTATCTGCATGGGATGGTTTTTCATTCCCGCTTTCATCATCCAGCCGTTCCGCCACCAGACTCCCGCCGGGCTGGCTCTGGCGATGGCTTTGCGGCAGCGGGCTCCGTGGGTAACTCTGGCGACTGCTTGCGTATGTCTCGTTTTCGCAGTTGCAGTGTGGCCCGGCATCAGGAGATGGCAGAAGATCGTGCTCGCCTTCGTGATGGTGCTGGTAACGTTCTCGGCCGTCATGGCTCGCCTGAACTATTTCGAATGGATGTTTCATCCCGTGGATAGCGCGCAGTTCGAATCTGCCTCGGCCAGCAAACTTGATCGCGGGGAGATGATTCTCGCTGTCCGCATCGGCGCTGAGGCTCGCGCCTATCCCATCCGCGAAATGGCCTACCATCACGTGTTAAATGACGTGGTCGGCGGCGTCCCCATTGCTGTGACGTATTGAACGCTCTGTCACACCGGTCGGGTGTGGGCACGAACCGTGAACGGAAGAGTGCTGCATTTTTATCTGGCCGGGATTAACAACCAGAATTTTCTGATGCGCGATAAGGAAACCGGCACGTGGTGGCAGCAGATCACCGGCAAAGCCATCTACGGGCCGTTGCGGGGCGCCTCGCTGGAACTGGTTCTGAGTGACGAACTGACTTTCGGCGAATGGAAGTCGGAGATCTCCGACAGTCCCGTGCTCGCGGAAGTGCTGAAAGATGTGCCGAAGTACGCGAAGGAATACGAGAGCAACTGGGAACCCGGAGTTGCCAAGCTTCCGGTCGTAATCAGCTTTCCCGGGACTGAGCTGAAATCACGTGACGTGGTCGTAGGTCTGCAGATTGAGGGTCCAGGCCGCGCCTATCCCTGGAACACACTGGTGAAACAGTCGCCGGTGGTCGACCGGGTGAACGGCACGCCCCTTCTGATTGCGATCGGTCCCGATGGAAAATCGTTCCGCGCGTTCATCAGCCGCATTGACGGGAAGGATGCCGAGTTCTTTCTGAAAGACGAGGCTGAGACAGGGAGTAGCGTCAAGAGCGACGGCGACACAGCCAGTCAACCGAAGCCCACGCCGACTTCCGTAGCGCCGTCCGTGAAGCCAGCTGCGTCCAACACTGCGCCTGTGGCTACAACTAAGGCCGCCCCTCCGGCCGCCGCAACCCCCGCCGCCGCGGCCCCAGTCGCTCCAAAGCCGTGGCTCTTACTCGATACCACGACTGCCAGCGAGTGGAACTTTCAGGGCTGCGCGGTGTCCGGGCCCTCCCTTGGAAAATGCCTCGATCGCGTCCCTGCCCTGAAAGATTACTGGTTCGACTGGCGGAATTACCATCCCGACACAACCATCTACAACCACTGATTACAAAAACTATTCTGCGCATTGTCCTTCTGAGAAACTTTTTCTTCCGCCCGAAGACGGACGAAAACCCAGTCGAAGGATTCCTGCCAACAGCGTAGTCCGCGCGTATCGCTGCCCGACCTCACGCATGATCTTTGTCGGCACAGCAAGAGGCATTGGCTTTCGCGGGCTGTACGTACAACTGCTTTGGGTCGACTACCTGCCCGTCATACTTGTCGTGATGGCGAACCCACGACATGGTGAAGGCCAGTCCGTCTTCGTCGCGGCCCTTGGGCGCGAGGTCGAGCCAGTTGTAGGTGCCCACCATAGCGTCCAGCCCGCGCGCATATGTCGAATAAGTGTGGAAGATCTCGCCCGCCGGATTCTTGTAGAACACGCTCGCGCCTGGACCTTCCTCCGACGGAAATTCCGTCATCTCGTAGTTGTAGTAAACCTTGCCGACAACGATCTCCTGTGGTGAAAACGACGCCTGGTAGTCACGATTAAAATCGCTTCCGAACGATGACACCCACTTGAACTGCCATCCCATGCGCTTCTTGAAGGCCTCGATCTCAGGCAGAGTCGCACGGGAAATCGCCATGAAGGTTACGTCGCGATGCGCCAGGTGCACCGCCGCTCCATCAAAAGTATCGGCCAGGAACGAGCAACTCGGGCAGCCCTCTTTCCATCCCGGCCCAAACATGAAGTGGTAGATCATCAACTGACTGCGTCCGCCGAACAGGTCGGAGAGCGTCTCTTTGCCTCGGGGTCCATCGAAAACATATTGTTTCTCGACTCTTTCCCACGGGAGGGCGCGCCGTTGCCGGCTGATTTCATCGCGCAGACGCGTGAGTTCTTTCTCTTTTCGCAAGAGTTCTTTTCGCGCGGCCAGCCATTCGGCGGACGATACGACCGCGGGTTGCTCCCGCTTACTATTCATGGTTGCCGGGTTCACAGAGGATACGTTCATCGTTGCCATCGTCATTTCTCCTTTTCGCCGCTCTTCTTCGTGTTTTGCGAATTTTCTTTTTCGCCAAGTTTCTTGCCGCGAACAACTCTGACGGCGAGCGCTACAATACCGCCGGTCGACATCACACTACCCGCCATCAACGCTGCGCTGGCCATACATGCTGGACACATAGATTCCCCCTTCGCGCAAAACCTTCGGGCCTTAACGTCGGCCCTTCGCCTCGGCCCGCTCGCGCACGCGCGCGTGCATCTGGTTCCAGCCCTTCTGCATGCCCTGCTTGTGCTCATCCGGGATCGCGCCCAGGGCGAGGTGGTGAAACTTGATCAGCGTTCCGGCGTCCTTCTCGCTTAGCCGGTACTGCAGGTTCGACACGGCGGCATAGGACATGAACAGCGGCCCCGTAATTTCCAGCAGCGTGGGCCGCTTGATGGCCTGCACATGCCCCCAGAAATGACCGTTGTTATCGCCCAGGTCGCGGTACCATCGTCCACCCGGCCATGCCTCGAGCTTCATCGGCATGGGCCGTTCTGGTGTTGAATTGTCCGGGCCGAGTTGTTCCAGCAGCGCCTCGAATGTCACATCGAGCGAGGCCTTCACGTAGATTTCCTGTTCAATCGTTACGGTTAAGTTTTCCGTACCTGCGGTTGCTGTGGAAGTCATCGTTCCTCCTTGCGCTTTCTTGTTCAGATTGGTTTGTCAGATTCGTGAATCGGATTCCGTTCTGTGATCGGTCCGCTTGATCAGGTATTGTCCAGCAATTTCTGTTTCGCCTCGGCGCGTTCTTTCACGCGGTTCAACTGGTGCTGCCAGAGGCGTTCGAAAGTTTTTGTCCACTCATGCATCGGACGGATCGCCTCCCCGTTTGTTCGGTAAAACATATGCCTCCCGTGGCGCCGCACGCGCACCAGGCCAACGCGGCGCAATACTCCCAGGTGCTTCGAGACCGAGGGCTGCTCCATCCCGAGGCTGGCCACGATTTCCCCCACCGCCCGCTCTTCGGACGCCAGATAGTTCAGAATGTCGCGCCGGCGTGGCTCGGCGACCGCATTGAACGGATCCGAGGTTGTTGCCGCTCTTGCCATGCAGAGGAATATATATGCCTATATAGGAATACGTCAAGAACATTTTTCGAGCCCGTGCTTGCGCATTCCGGAGAGCCTTCCTCTACACTTTCTGTAATTAGTTCTGAACGGAAAGGATCTATCCGTGCCTGCCATTCGCGCTATTTTCTGGGACGTCGGCGGCGTGCTGCTCACCAATGCTTGGGATCGCACCGAACGCGCGAAAGCGCTCGAACACTTTCACCTCGACGCGGAAGAATTTCACGACCGTCACGAGATGGTCGTCTCTTCATTTGAGCGGGGCAAGATCACGCTCGACGAGTACCTGGACCGCACGGTGTTCTACCGCCCGCGGCCGTTCGAGCGCGACGCCTTCCGGGATTACATGTTTTCTTTGTCGCAGCCCTTTCCCGACGTGCTGCAGTTCGCGCAGGCGCTGACCGACTCCGGCAAATGTTTCATGGGCACGATCAACAACGAGTCTCGCGAACTGAATAACCAGCGTATTGAAAAGTTTGGACTCCGAAAGATCTTTCGTCTGTTTATCAGTTCCTGCTATGTGGGATTTCGTAAGCCGGAGCGCGACATTTATCGACTGGCACTGGAAACTACGCAGATTCCTGCGGAGGACTGCTGCTTTATCGACGATCGCGCCCTCAATCTGGAATGCGCCGCCAAGCTGGGCATGCATACCATCGAAATGAAGGGCCTAGAGCAGCTGCGCGGAGAACTGGCGCAACTAGGGGCGACAGTCTAGATCTGTGGCGGCGCTCGCCTCGCTGCGGTTGACGGGACGGACGCATAAGCCCGCACCTACACGAGCCCGTCCCTGTCTGGCTTCACGGATTCTTGCGTTGCTGGGCGGTCTTGACTGCGGCGTTCTGGGGAACATCGGATTCCAGCGTGCTGAGCGTTAGATCGCTGGACCAGCAGTCGGCTGCCAGCTTCCATTCGCCGTTACTCTGCCGTGCGCACACCCACAGGTATTTGCCGCGTTCTTCGCGGCGCTTGCCTACTGCGCCCGGAATCAGGGCCTTGCAGCGTCCGGCCTCGTAAGCCAGATCGCCGACAACTTCCACGCGCAGCGGTTCGACTTCCGCCTCGCCCAACCCGGCGTCGAGCGCGCCAAAGAAAAACTCGCGCACCGCCGCGGCGCCCCGCACTGGAGGACAATTGGATCGCAAAACAAGCGCGTCGGGCACATAAAGGTCTAGAAGGTCGTCGAGGTGTTTGGTGTTGCAGGCCAGCACCCACTCGTGGGCGATGCGCCGGACGGCGGCCTCGGCGCGGCTCATGTCGCCGCGCAGCGCGGCGATCGGCCGCAGCTTGTCTTCTCTGATTTGATCCCGCGCCGGGTCCCGCGTTGAATCCCGCATCGGATCGGCTGCGGATCGCGCGGCCATTGCTTCCCCGCCGGGAAAATAGTGGTGGTGATAGTGATGATGGTAGTGGTGTGTTTCCTGCCCCGTCGGTCGCGTAGTTGCCGGTCTGGAATCGGGCTCGTGATCCAGAAATAAATCCTGCGGGAGCGCGATCTCGCGCGACGCAGGACGCTGTTGCCGGACAGGAGAGGCCCCGCTGGCCGATTCGGTTGCCGAAATGCCGCACATGCCGCAGAACTTATTGCCTTCGCGATTGTGGTAACCGCAAACACCGCAGGCCTTGGTGCCGGGGCCGCCGATGAGTTCCTGCAGGGCGTCGTCCGCAGACTGCTCTGCATCGGCTTCGGCAGCCAGACGTTGCGCGGCTTCAAGCGCGGCAGCAATCGCGTCGGCATTGGGCTTGGGACGCCGCATCTCAGGCTGCAGCTTGCGGAGGAATTCTTCCATCTCAGGATTCGACTCGGGTGTATCCGCGGGCACGCCGGAAGCTGTAGGATTTTTGTTGTCTTTATCCACGAAGTCCGTCCACAACAATCAGTCCACGAAATCAGACTCCGAGTCGGTCCGCGAATCGAAATGCGCTGCGAAGTCTGACGCCGGATCAAATCCTGCGCCTGCGGTCATTCTAGCCCAGCGTCTCGCCTGGCGCCATCGGCACGCTATCGGCTGGAGAACTCGATCTTACCTTCCGTTTCAGTCGGAACACCATTGCACGTCGCGGGACGATATCTCCAAGTACGCACGGTTTCGATCACGTGGCGGTCGCCAGCGAGCCCCGCGCTTTCGAGAATGAGCGGGCTGTGCACCCGACCGTCGGTTCCGATGATGAAGCTGACTTTCACTTTCTTGCCATGAGCCGACGGGGTAAAAAGGGGGGCGGGCGTAGTCAACGCCTCGGGCGGTCGCACTTCTTCGCAGTCCGGTCGGGAGCTGATGTGGTGCACGTCGACGAACTGCGAAGCCCGGGTGAGCGTTCGCGATACCTGGTTCTCGCGTTGCGCCAGGGTCGCAGACGGCGGACGCGACGCGGGAGTGCTCACTGCCAGGGCAATTGCCGGCACCACTACTAGAATCGCAGGCCAGGTGCGACGTTGCATGAGTGTTTTGTGCCCTTCTTCTTCTTCGGGAGTTCGCGTTCCGGAGTTCGCAGAGCGCAGGGGTTTGCTCCGGAGCTACAAGGCGCAAATGTAAGACCACACCAGTTGCCCGGCATGTCCTTGCTCAGAAGGGAGTTATGGGCCAGATCGGACACCACTAAAATGTCCAGATGAAAGATATTGCACAGAAGAATACTCTCTTGCGCTGGGCAGGTCGCCTTTATACCGGACGATTCGATGGAAACGCCACTGAAGCAAGGATTGAAATCAAGAGCACTCCGGCCACAACGCCGAGGGTGGCCGCGGTCGGAACCCGGAAATAGTCGGCGACGAGCATCTTCAGCCCTACGAGGATCAGCACCAGCGCGAGGCCGTAATGCAGGAAGCGAAAGACCTTCATCAATCCCGACACGGCGAAGTACATGGAGCGCAGTCCGAGGATCGCAAAGACATTCGACGTGTAGACAATAAACGCATTGAGGGTGATGGCCAGAATGGCAGGAATGGAATCGACGGAAAAAACGATATCGGTGGTTTCGATCACTACAAGTACCAGCAGCAGAGGAGTGGCGTAAAGGCGCGAGTTCTGCTGCGGTTTGCGGACGAAGAATTTGCCTCCCTGGTAGTCGCTGGTAACAGGGATCAGGCGGCGCAGCGCCCGTACTACTGGATTTTTTCTGGGATCGACCTTGTGCTCCCCGAGTACGAGGAAGCGGATGCCGCTGATGATCAGCAGCCCTCCGAAAATGTAGAGCACCCAGTGAACCCGGGAGAGCAGGCCGACCCCGGTGCCGATAAAGATGCCGCGCATGATCAGCGCGCCCACAACTCCCCAGAACAGAACGCGGTGCTGCTGATCTTCTGGGACAGCAAAATAATTGAAGATGACGAGGAAGACGAAAAGATTATCGACGCTGAGCGAAACCTCCAATACATAGCCGGTGACGAACTCGAGCGCAGCCTGGTGACCGAGCCAGAAATACAAGCCAACCGCGAATGCCGCGGCCAGTCCAACATACATGGCGCTCCAACGAAGCGCTTCTCGAAACCGGATGACGTGGCCGCGACGGTTGAAGACGCGAAGATCCAGCGCCAGCATGCCGAGCACGAAGATGTTGAAGAGAATCCAGAAGTAGAGCAATGGAATTCCTGGCGCGTGGAAACTTGTTGATTTCCGATTCTTTGCTGATTGAAAGCCTATACCCTTGCGGCGCGAGTTTTTTCAATCAACAACTAAAGATCAGCAATCAACAATTCTATTTCGCCCTGCCCCGCCGGCCGCTGACCCAATCATCCCAAATACCGTTGGCCTTCAGCATGTCGACGCTGTTCGATTCGCGCATGGTCTGCTCAATCTGATCATGAGTAAGACGTGGCCAGACCTTCGCCGGCAGATCGGCAATTCCAACGCTCAGCGCCGCGGCCTCAGCTACGTGTTTCTTCAGTTGCGCGAAGTCAACTTTGTCGTAAGTGTCGGAGATGGCGTGATAATTTTCGAGATAGTTCGCCTCCTCCTGCTCGGCGACGAATGTGGGCACGCCTTCCAGCATGAAGTCGAAGTGGTCGGTGCCCCACTCCATAGTGGTGAGCAAGTCTTTCACGCCAAACTGCGCCAGCGGGGCGATGAGATCTTTCGCCGTGTAGACCATGTCTTTGCGGCCGCCCAGCGAAAAGCCCGTGGTCTTTCCCGTGCCCGAGTCGTAGACGATGACTCCCGCGGCTTTGTCGAGTTCGGCGCGATGACTGAAGGCATAGGCGCGCGACCCGATCAATCCCTGCTCTTCGCCAGAGAAAAGAACGAAGCGGATGGTGCGCCGCGGCTTCACCCCCGAAGCCTTGATAGCCCTCAGCGCATCGACCACCAAAGCGGCATTGCAGCCGTTATCGAGTGCGCCCGTGCCCAGTTCCCACGAATCAAGGTGTGCGCCCAGAATCACGAACTCGTCCGGCTTCTCGCTGCCTCGGATTTCCGCGACTACGTTCGACGTCTTGATCGGCCCGCCCAGCTGGTTCGGAATCGAGAGATCGGCCCACACTAAATTTCCGGCCGCGAGCAGCCGCGCCATGCGCTCGCCATCCTCACGCGCGACGATGACCATGGGCAGGCGATCGATTTCTCCCGCGCCCGCATTGGTGTGCCGGTAGAGAATGTCATGCTCGCGTGTCGCCATGAAGGCAATGGCCTTGGCTTTCCCTTTTACCGCGAGGTCGATCACCGGCGGCGCCTTCGCGTATTCGGCGAACAAATCGTCCCAAGTTTTCAAGACGACCGTGTGAACCAGAATGACCTTGCCGGAAATGTCTCCGGCTTTTTTGAAATCGGCTTCGGTACCATCGCCCACATCGATGACCGGAACGTGCTTCACTGGGGCGAGCGCGGGCGCCCACGCCACCGAAACGGCGCGCACAGCGAAGGGGGAGAGCACCGTTCCGCCGCCCACTTTCGTGGGATCGACCTGGTAGGCCGTGGTCGCCATCATCTCGGTCGCGCCCTCAGCCCAGGAGTTTGGAATGGTGAATCCCTCGGTATGAACGCTGTCGGCTCCGGCGGCCGTAAAGGCTTGCACTCCCCAGGTCACCGCATGCTGCATCGCGACCGTGCCCGGGACGCGTCCGCCGATTTCATCGGTCAAGCGATGGAGATTCACTTCGAGCGACGAAGGCTGTAGCGCCGCCTGAATGACTTGATTCGCTTCGCTGGTATCGGCAGTGGGATCAGCAGTGGTTTTAACAGGACGATTGGCGGCAAGGCAGGTGAAACAGAAAACGCCAGCAAACAACAGGGTCTTCACAGTTCGCATATGGGCTGCATTAGAAATGAAAAGCTAGAAAAGCGCAAAGAAGCTGGAGGCGGATGGACTGGACGCGCTCGCCTGTGGCCAATCGGCGCAACGGCCTGACAGGGTCAGTTGACAATTTTTGTGTAAGCAGGCCGGGCACGGTTGTGGGGTCCCATCCTGACCTTTGAAATCAACGCCCGGATTTAGTGTGAACGCAGCAAGAAAAAAGGCGTCCGGAAATGTGGGCCGCCAAAAAATTGAAGCCGTTACTCGGAGCCCAGGAAAGGCGACGCAGCGTTATTTGGTGAAAACCCGACGATCTCCGTCTTGATTCCTTCTGGACTGGGCGCGGTACTGAATCAGCAGCCGCCGGTGGTTGTAGTGGTTGCCACATTGTCGAACGTATTTACTCCAGTGAACGACGCCGGAAGAGCGTCCACTCCGATGGTTGCGCCATTGATGGTATTACCGCTAACTGTATTGGCGTTGCAGTGGAGCTCGATTCCGACTAGGCTTCCAGTAATCGTGTTGCTTTTCACAGTCGCGCCAGTCAAACCGTTCTCAAGGTAGACACCGTAGCTACTGGAGCCACCGCTATTCGATATGTGATTGGAAGTGATAGTCCCCGCGGCGTAAAGATATACTCCCCACAGAGCGCCTTGAATCGTGTTGTTCGAGATATCGGTCACCGCATTTACCGAAATCCCCATTCCGCCTGTTGGGCCAATTATTGTGTTCCCGGACACCGTCGCCGGAGAGAAGGTGTAAATACCAACACTGTCTGCAACTACATTCATGAGATTGCCCGAAATGCTGCCCGTCACGCCGCGACATGGGAGAAACATGCCGAACTCGCTGCCTGCGATGTTGTTGCTCTTGATTGAGGCACTCAGCGTGGACGGCGATTCTTCGCTACAGGCGTAAATGCCGGCATAGCTGACGGCAGTGACGCTGTTTTCGATGGTGACAGATTCGGTGGCACCAGCCCCATTTTCAGCACCGATTCCGATACCCAACGGGCTACAGTTTTCATTGCGGGCCTCGACCTCATTCACCGTCCCCGAGGAGCCGCTGCTGTAAAAGATCCCGAAGTAGAAGTTCGCGGGACAGTTGGAACTCTGCGCGGTCCCGTCCACCGTGATGTTGCTTATATTTACCGGGCCGGCAGTTACTTGGACCTGCGCCGCAACGCCGTTATCAAAGTAAATGCTGGAAGTCGGCGTCAACCCGTTGCTGGGCATGGCGATCACCACCTGAGACGAGCCGCCATAGTTGACGCCTCGCAGGGTCACCGGCTGGGAAATAACAACCTGTTCGGGGTAGGTTCCGGGGCAGACGTTAATGATGGAGCCTGCGGGAACCTGGGTCACCGCATCCTGGATGGTGATGTAAATGGAATATCCGCTCTTGTTGTTCGTGCAGAGCGACTCCGGGGTGTGTGTCACGTAATAGGTAACCGCAACCAGGGGCTGGGCACCTAAGACCAGCACCAGGACCAGGAACGACAGAGCAAAATGCAGTCGCCGCATTGGGATATTTCCTCCTCTTTCAAACCACTGTGACTTTCCTGCCGTTACTGAGGAAATTGAAAATGCCACGCAAAAGACGAAATTTCAAGCATTTTCTTCCTGACTGCCGGGGGGAGCTGGCAAATCAGCTTGAGGCAGCCATTCTTCGGCATCGGTGTTTTCCCGGCAAGAAGAAAGCGTAAGTCAATCAGAGGAAGGGGCTTGCACGGATGTCCTGGAAGCCCAGTGGTGAAAAATCGCCAACTACACTCGTTCCCACGTTCGGAACGCTGGCGCGATCACCTCGGTGGCAAGGGTTCCATGCTGTCGAGGATGCGCATGGATTCGAGCATCACGCTGCCCACGATTTCCAGGCTCTGCGGGCTGAGTTTGTCGACGGTGTCCTGTGGGGTGTGCCAGAAGACGTTGTTGTAGCCGTAGCTGAAATCGATCAGGTCGGCGCAGGGCACGCCGCGTTTCATGAAGGGCAGGTGATCGTCGCTGACCTGGTTGTTGCGCGCGAAAAAATGCGATTGATAGCCCAGGCGCTTCGCCGCTTCGCCGACCACATCTTCCAGCCACGGCGTAGAGTTCTGATCGCGATCAATGTTGAGGTCGGCGTCGCCAATCATGTCGGCCAGCAGGAAAGCTTTGACTTTCTTCAGCGTTCCATCGGCCTGCCATTTCTGCGCGACGTGTTCGATGCCGTACAGACTGTCGTCCATGAACGGCATTTCGGTGTCGGGCTTCATGGCTTCTTCGGCGTCGTCCCACACGAGCCAGACGCTGTATCCGTCGCGCGGCTTGCCCCGCAGTTGGTTGGCTAATTCGAGCAGCAGCGCGCTGGAGGAAGCGCCGTCATTTGCGCCAATGTATGACGTCTTGCGCAGCGGGTAGTTCGTATCGTAGTGGCTGGCGATGACGATGATGCCGTCTTTCGTGCCGGGATATTTGGCGATGATGTTGTGCACCGGAAACTTGCCTTCGGGCGTGTCGGTGGTGAAGATGTCGTCTTCGACCTGATCGCCTTTCAGCCGAGAGTCGATGTAGTCCTCAACTTTTTTGTGATTCGCGCTGGCTAACGGGCGCGGGCCGAACTTCACAATCTCTTTTACGTAGGTCATTGCTCGATTGGCGTCGAACGCCGGCGCTGGGCCGGAGTCGGGCGGGAAGTTCAGAACTGGAGTGGCTGCTGCCGCGGGAGCCGGCGCAGGAGCGGTCTGATCTTTCTCATGCCCCTGCTGATGCTCTGGCGCGGCGGCTTTGTCGCGGTCGCAGGCCACGATCACCAGCAACCCCGCCAGCAAGATCCACCGCACCGACTTCGAACCCGTCATTCTGAATCCCATCATTCTCAATCCCATCATGACGCCTGCTTCGCTTTCCGCGCGGCGCGCTGGTCGGGATGCACCAGCCACGCCACGCCGATGCTCAACGCATACAGGCCAAGCATGGGGGCCGCGAAGATGCACATGTTGACTACGTCCGGAGTTGGAGTAACGATGGCGGCAATGATGAAGATCACCAAAATCGCATAACGGAAATTTTTCAACATAAAGCGTGGCGTCACGATCCCCATGAGTGACAGAAAGAAAACCAGAATCGGCAGCTCGAAGATCAGGCCCATGCCCAATACAATGCTCAGGAACAGCGACGTATATTCGCCGATCGTAATCATCGGGGTGAACTGCTTACTGAAATCGATCAGGAATTTCAGAGCCCGCGGGTAAGCGATCCTGTATCCGAAGTATCCACCGGCCGAGAAGAGAGTAATGGTCGAAACCATAAAAGGAACGACATAACGCTTCTCATTGCGATAGAGCCCAGGGGAGATGAACATCCATACCTGGTAAAGCACAAACGGCGAAGTCAGAAATAATCCGGCCAGCGCCGCGATCTTCAGGTAAAGATTGAAAGGCTCGGTGGGATTCAGGTAAACCAGTTTGTCAGGCAAGCCATTGGCCCGGAGCGCGTCCACGATGGGGCGCTCCATAATGGAGTAAATGCGCTCGCGGTATCCCCAACAAGCGCCAAACCCAACCGCCACCGCCATGATGGAATAGACCAGGCGCTTGCGGAGTTCTTCGAGGTGATCGAGGAAGCCCATGGTTGGCATGGGTTCTTTTTCGTCGTTGCCGCTGCTCGCCGCGGCGTCGAAGTCAGACATGCGATTCCTGCGAAGTAGTAGCGGTTACGGCGTCTGAGGAAGCGACTGTCGGCGAAGAGACGGCCGACGGGGACGGCGCAGAGCCGGCATTGGCGGCAAACAGCGGCTCGTCGTCAGCCGCGGCTTGTGAGGGTATTCCGGGTGCAGCTGCAGCTTCGGTCGCGGCAGTGTCTGTCGGATGAGTGTCGGTTGCATCGGCTTCAGCGGGCGCCGCGTTGAGCTTGCGGCTGGTTGCGCCTTCCGGAGTCGGGCTGGGCGGCAGAATCGTCTGCCGGTTTTCGACCTCCAAGTGCGAAATCTCCTGCTCGATTTGCGCCTTGAATTCGTTGGAGGCCCGCTTGAACTCGTTCATGTACTTGCCGATCTGGCGCGCGATCTCGGGCAACTTCTTGGGCCCGAAGATGATGAGGGCCAAAAAGAATAGGAAGATCGTCTCGGAAAAGCTCATGCGCTTCATCATACTGCCGGAAAAGGAAAAGCGGCAATTCGTAAGCAGTCTGGGCATGATTTGCTGGGCCGGCGTAGGCATGTCTTGCCGAGTTGCATCTCTCAGGGCAGCCGCGTGAGGCCCCTTGCGGCGAACTTACTGTGAAATGAACATATTTCGTCCGCCTCTGCCCAGACTTCGTTTGGCACGGATCGTGCCTGAGGTAAAACCGAACTTGCCGGCGATGAACGAAGGACGCCCGAGCCGCATCCGGCGCCGCGCCGACAAACATCCGGGACGAACTGTTCCGAAAGAAGGAGATTGCAATGTCCGTATCAGCTATTTCCAGCAGCACTCTCGCCACCTCCGTCAACCAGAGCATTCAAAACAAACTGCAACAGTTTCGTCAGGAATTTCAGCAACTCGGTTCTGATCTGCAGACTGGGAACTTGTCAGCGGCCCAGCAGGATTTCTCGAACCTGCCGGGGCTTGCTTCCCAGGACGGCTCGACTGCATCCACTGCGAGCAGTAATCCGATTGCGCAAGCCTTCAACCAGCTGGCGCAGGATCTTCAGTCCGGGAATATCTCCGGGGCGCAGCGGGACTTCGGCAACCTGAAACAGGACCAGAAAGTCGGCCAGGGGCACAACAATTTGCGCCAGCACGTGCACGGCTTTGAAGAAGGCAACGGCCAGACATTGACCCAGTGGGGCCAGGCGCCTCCGTCGGCCAACGCCTCAGCCGCGCAGACGGCCTACAACTCGCTGTTTCAGGAAGTCCAGCAGATCGGTTCGGGTGGTTCGCTGACTCCGGCGCTGCAGGCGGCAACTTCAAGTTCGGACAGCGTTTCATTTAACGCCTAATCATCGTCGGCTAGAAATCAGCAACGCTTAGCCGGCACCGTCTGACCGTTAGCGCAGAGACTCGACCGGCGGCGGCGAGCGAGCTTATGATATTGCCGCCATGCAATTCTGGTTTGCACGCGGCAGTGAAGTCTCGATCCGCGAACAACTGGTGACGCAGATCGTGCTCGGCATCTTGAGTGACGACCTGGGGCCGGGGCAGCGGCTGCCTTCGACGCGCGAACTGGCGCGACGCTTTCACCTGCATCCCAACACCATCAGCGCGGGATATCGCCAGCTGCAGCGAGATCGGTGGGTCGAGTTCCGGCGTGGCAGCGGGGTTTACGTCGGAGCCAGCAAGCCCGAGGTCGTGCCCACGGCGGCTCTGGCGCTGGAGCAAATGATTGCGCGCCTGTTTCGCTCGGCGCGCAAGCTGGGCGTGACGTTGCCGGTGCTGCGAACGCGGCTGCGTCAGTGGCTCGAACTGCAACCTCCCGACCATTTTCTGCTGATTGAGCCGGACGAAGAGTTACGCCGCATCCTGGCGGCGGAGATCGCACGTGCTGTCACCTTCCCCGTCGAGTCCTGCGACCCGCAAGATTGCCCAACAGCTCCTGAGGGCGGAGTGCCAGTGACATTACCCAACCGCGTGGCGACAGCTCGGCAGTTGCTGCCGCCTGGCGCGGAGCTGATCACGTTGCAAATACGCTCCGTGCCTACTTCCCTCGCCGGATACCTGCCTGCGCCTTCGGGCGCTCTGGTGGGCGTGGCCTCACGCTGGCCGGAATTTCTGAAAGTTGCTCGCGCTGTGCTGACGGCGGCCGGATTCCATCCCGATTGCCTGGTCTTGCGCGACGCGCGCGAGCCCCACTGGAACGCGGCTTGAAACAAACGGCTGCGGTCGTATGCGACCTGCTCACCGCTGCGGAACTTCCCGAAGGCTGCCGACCGATTCCCTTCTCTGTGCTGTCGGAAACATCCATTGCCGAACTGCGGCGCTACGAAGAGTTCATCAACCAGCCGATCGAGACGATATAGCCGTCGAGTCACCAAAAACTCACAAGGAGGCGCTTGTGAAGGAATTGCTCGCCGAAACCGCGATCCGGGCAGCCCGCTACATGGCGGCGGTAAATAATCGCACAGTGGCGCCTTCATCGAAAGATGTCGCGCAACTGGAGCGACTGGGAGGTGCGCTACCTGAGGGCCCCTGCGATCCGGCTGAAGTTCTGGCGCTGCTCGACGATGTGGGCTCTCCCGCGACGGTGGCGACCACGGGCGGGCGCTATTTTGGATTCGTAATCGGCGGGACTCTGCCAGCGGCGTTGGCGGCGAACTGGCTCTCCGGCGCCTGGGACCAGAATGCGGCGATGCAAATCATGTCGCCGGTGGCGGCGAAGGTGGAAGACATTGTGCGCGAGTGGACGTTGGATGTGCTGCGCTTGCCCTCGACCAGCGGAGTCGGGTTCGTTACCTGCACGACAATGGCGAACTTCTCCGGGCTGGCCGCAGCTCGCTCGGCCTTGCTGCAGGGCGTGGGATGGAATGTTGAAGAAGATGGAATGTTCGGCGCGCCGCCGATTCGCGTTGTAGTCGGCCAGGAAGTTCACGTTTCGGTGTTGCGAGCGTTGACCATGCTCGGCCTCGGACGCTCCCGCGTGCTTACGGTTCCGACCGACGGCCAGGGCTGCATGCGCGTCGACGCCTTGCCGGCGCTCGACGAGCACACCATCGTCTGCATCCAGGCGGGCAACGTCAACACCGGGGCCTTCGATCCTGCCAAAGAAATTTGCGCGCGAGCGCGGGATGCTGGCGCCTGGGTGCACGTCGACGGAGCCTTCGGATTGTGGGGCGCCGTCTCACCGGTCTACGCGCCGCTGCTGGCAGGGGTGAACGCCGCCGATTCCTGGGCCATCGATTGTCACAAGTGGCTGAACGTTCCTTATGATTCAGGAATCGTCGTCGTGCGCGAACCAGAACACTTGCGCCGAGCGCTTTCGGCGGGGAGTGCAGCCTATCTGACGCAGAGCGCTGGACGCGAGCCCTGGCAGTTTACTCCCGACGCCTCGCGGCGCGCCCGCGGAATCGAATTGTGGGCGGCGATGAAGTCGCTCGGCCGCCGCGGCCTGCGCGAAATGATCGAGCGCAATTGCCGCCAGGCCAAGCTTTTCGCGGATCGCTTGCGCGCCGCCGGCTTCGCCGTACTGAATGATGTTGTGCTGAACCAGGTGCTGGTATCGTTCGGCAGTCCAGAAGAAACCCGCCGCGTGATCGCAGAAATTCAGGCCGATGGGACCTGCTGGTGCGGAGGCACGGTATGGCAAGGGCACACGGCCATGCGAATTTCCGTCTCCTGCTGGGCCACGACCGATGAAGATGTCGAGCGCAGCGTGGCAGCAATGATCCGAATCGCGCGTCCTCCCAGTCCGCGCGATCCTCTCCTCCTGTGAGACTCAAGAGATGTGACACGCGAGATGTGACAGTCGAGAAAGTGCTTCAAACCCCGCCGCAGGATCGCGCCTTACCTCTACGCTGCTCTTAGCAACACTTCTCGGAGGTGCTACGTGAAGGGATCATTGGCGCTTTCTTTTTTCGTGCTTCTGTCGATGTCGGCGTCCGCCCTTGAAAATGGCCACGCAAAATATGTCGGGGGAACGGTTCCAGGCGTGACTGCCGGAACTGTCGGGAGGCTGGATACTACGTCGCAAGGATCACTAATCTTCTTGCAAGCGGGCAACAGGCTGGAGATCGCTTACGCGTCGATTGAGTCGTACGAGTATTCCAAAGAGGTGAAGCTGCATTTGGGCGTGCTGCCCGCCATCGCGGTTCGACTCTTCAAAGTGCGCCAACGCCGGCATTTCTTCAGCTTCTCCTATCGCGATTCGAACAATGTGGTGCAAGCCGCGGTTTTCGAAGTACCCAAGCAGATGCCGCGGACTCTGGAGGCCGTACTGCAAACGCGGGCACCGCGATCTCGCAAACCATCCTGACCATACGCCAAGAGCAAGGCATTTTCGCCGCTGTTTATGACACTTCAGAAACTGCCCCAAGCGCGCCACTCTCGTCGCAGCAGCCATCCTACGATGCGATCATGAAAAACCTAAGAGCAGCTTCCTGTGTTTTACTCGCTTCGGTTCTGCTGGTTGCGACCGCACTGGCTCAGACCGACAGTCTCCGAACCGCAGATGAGCCTTCCACTACGATCGCTGCGGCGCGCTGCGCGTACGCAGCTGACAAATCCTGCTCCGACAAGAGTGGCTCCAGTCAGGCTGCCCGCGGTGCGATCGACGATGCCACCATGGCCCAACCTCCCCGCCGCGGCCCCGGCCCGGCCTTCGGGCCACGCGGGCCGATGGGCCGGCCTGCTTATTCCCAGATGTGGCAATCTCAGCCCAGCGGCCGCCACGCCCTGATAGGAGCCGTGATCGGAGGCCTCCTCGGATGGGCGGTTGCCGCCAAGGGAAACGCAGGCGCGCGAGCCACGTTCGGCATCGCAACTGTCGGGGCCGGGCTCGGAGCAGCCATGGGCTTGGCTGTTCCGTCGTTCCCCTCCCGGAGCCCGTACTTCCGACGCTGGCCGGATGATGTTGACGACGAAGCGTCTGGTCGCAGATCGGCAAAACCGGGCAGGACTCCGGTGGGATCGCCCCAGCGGACGGCTTCCGCGGACGCAACCTCGCCCGGACCCGCTTCCAAGGCGGAAGAGCATTCCTCTGCCATGGTCACCGCGCCATGAACCTGTAATCCGAGTGTTTTTCACTGGGCCGAGAACCCAATCGGTCGGCTCCCGCATCCTAGTAAGTGGCCCGTTCTAGGGGGGTTACCAATGGTGACTATCCCGGTCCGAGCCAGTCTAAGTTGGTGATATACTGCGTGAACAGCGCGGTAGCTGGGGTGGAAGCTAACCCTCAACGAAGGAAATTCACGATGGCACGTAGTTCTCGCCGTTCACTCTTCCTGGTAGTTCTTTTTCTGCTCGCCTGCGGCTTTCTGGGGATCATGTTCGCCCAGCGCTCCGGCCAGCAATCGTCAATGACCGGCGACTCCGAGGTCAAAGACAGCCTGAAGCAATTCACCGACGTGTACGCCCTCGTTGAGGACAACTACGCCGAACCGGTGAACGCCGACAAGGCCATCTATAACGGAGCGATCCCGGGCATGCTGCACGCGCTCGATCCGCACTCGAATTTCTTTGATCCCAAATCTTACGCGCTTATGCGCGAAGACCAGCGCGGCAAGTACTACGGCGTGGGCATGACCGTCGGGCCGCGCAACAATAAAGTAATCGTAATTTATCCGTTCACCGGCACGCCCGCCTACAAGGCCGGCATTCATCCCGGCGACGTGATCATCGCCGTCGACGGCAAGTCGACCGAGAACATGTCCACCGGCGACGTGGCCGATCTGCTGAAAGGCCCTAAGGGAACGACGGTGCACATCAGCATCGCGCGTGACGGCGTCGAGAAGCCCATGGAGTTTACGCTCGTCCGCGACGAGATTCCCCGCTATAGCGTCGACGTACATTTTCTGATCAAGCCGGGCGTTGGATATATGCACGTCAACGGCTTCAACGAAACCACCGAGCATGAAGTTTCCGACGCGCTCGATTCCTTCGGCGATCTTAAGGGGCTGATCCTAGATCTGCGTGGCAATCCCGGCGGCTTGCTCAGTGAAGGCGTCGGCGTGGCTGACAAGTTCCTGAAGAAGGGGCAACTCATCGTCTCACACCATGGCCGCGCGTCGGCTGAAAAACGTTACATCGCGCAGCATGGCAACGGTGGCAAGGATTATCCGGTTGTTGTTCTGGTGAACCGGCTGACGGCCTCGGCGGCGGAGATTGTTTCTGGCGCCATTCAAGACCATGATCGCGGCTTGATCGCGGGCGAAGTTACGTTCGGCAAGGGTTTGGTGCAGACAGTGTATCCACTGTCGGAGAACACCGGGCTGGCCCTGACCACGGCGCATTACTACACGCCGAGCGGACGCCTCATCCAGCGCGACTACAGCAACATTTCGCTCTACGACTATTATTACAATCGCGATCAGGCAGAGAACCCCAGCACGGCCAACCGCGAAGTGAAGCTCACCGATAGCGGGCGCACGGTTTACGGTGGTGGCGGCATTACTCCTGACGTGAACATTCCTCCGGTGAAGAGCAATCACTTCCAGGACACGCTGCTCCAGCACTATGCGTTTTTCAATTTCGCCAAGCGCTATGTGGTCGATCACCATCCCTCGAAAAACTTTGAGGTTGAAGACGCAACCCTGAACGAGTTCCGCAAGTCGCTCGACGAGGACAACATTTCTTACACACAGGCCGACCTTCTCGACAACAGCGACTGGATCAAGTCGAGCATCAAGTCGGAGATCTTCGTCGACGCGTTCGGGCAGGATGAAGGCATGAAGGTTCGCGCCGAGTCTGATCCGGAAGTGATCAAGGGGCTGGAACTTCTGCCGCAGGCGAAGGCTCTGGCCGACACTGCTCGCAAGATCATCGCCGAGCACAACTCTGCTCCGGTGTTTAACCGGTAATGGCACGATGTTTCTGAGAGGCCCGGACGCGTTCCGGGCCTTTTATTTTGGTCGCGCTGCAGCGCGAATCGGCTGGCGGGGGGCATTCACCCGGTTCATTGACTTCGCTCGCCCGTCATGTCAGAATCCGCGCAAGAGGCGGTGTTTACAAGGGCTACGGCTAAGGCGCCTCGAATCCACCGGAACCTGAAGCTGGCAATTTCTGATAGTAGGCAAATGGATCTTTTTCATGGGAAGACCGCGAGACCGCGTTTCGCTCGCCAGCCTGCTGTGGTGCGCGATTGAAGCCAGTAATTCTGGCCGGTGCAGTACTTGTTTCGCTGGTGGCGGCCGCGACTGACCTGCGCAGCCGGCGGGTTCCGAACTGGCTGACCGTTCCGGGGTTGCTGATCGGAATCGCGGCGAATACCTGGTTCAGCGGCTGGAGCGGGCTGAAAGCTTCCCTGCTGGGCGCGGTGGTAGGCCTGGCGCTGCTGCTGCCATTTGTGCTGTTGCGCAGTTTGGGCGCGGGCGACTGGAAACTGGCAGGGGCATTGGGCGCGTTTACGGGACCCAGTATCCTGGTGGATCTGCTGCTGGGATCAGTCTTGGTAGCTGGAGTCATGGCGATGGCACTGGTGATCTACAAACGACGCACGTGGGAAACGATGCACAACATCGGTCACATCCTGGTCTCGCTGGTCACATTCCGACTGCCCGGAGAGCGGGTTTCGCTCGACAATCCGGAGTCGTTGAAAGTCCCGTATGGAGTCGCGCTAGCGTTTACGGTGGTGCTTTACGGAGCCGCTCACTTTCGGGGAGTTGTTTAGGGAGTCGCCGATGGCGCTGTACAAAATGACGACCCTGTTTCGCGTAGATCAAGTCCGCAGAACGCTTCGCCGGTTGGCCGGCGAAACCCAGGCAGCCGAGATTGCCGAAGCCGCTGCCGTGCTGCCCCTGATGTTCATGATGCTGCTCGGGATCTTCTGGTTCGGACAGGCGTTCAGCATCTATGGCGCGATCACGCGCGCAGCGCAGGACGGCGCCCGCGCCGGCGCCGCTCCAACTTGCTCAACCTGTGGCGCACCCTACACCCCCGCGCAGTATGCAGCCAACGCAGTCGCGGCGGTAAACTCCGATCTGCTGGCATCCAAACTCGATCCCACCAAAATACAAGCGCCGTCTTCAACTCCAACTTTCAATGCTTGTACCGTAGTCACGGGATCGAACACCTGCGCGAGTGGTTCTAATATCTGTGTGCAAGGCCCGGTTCAGTTGCCGATTGCCGGCAGTGGCACAGGCGTCTGCGGCATTTCCGTATCTTTTCGATACCCATTTCAGTTCTGGCTGCCGTTTACTTCGCTGAACAAGCAGAGAATCCTGCTGACCACTTCGGCGAGCGTGCGGATGGAGAGCCAGTGACGGAGAGCCGATGATTCGTTTGCCCAACATGTCGAATCGACTTCTCCACTTGGCCGGACGCGCATGGCGCGACGATCGAGCCGCGCAATTGGTGGAGTTTGCCGTCGCGCTGCCCCTGCTGGTCGTCTTCGTCGTGGGCATCTTCGACTTCAGCAACGCCTTCACCCTGAAACAAAAACTCACAAACGCGGCGCGTGACGGAGCTCGCGTGGCCGCAGCCGATCCGGCGAGCGATCTATCATCCCCTATCCCCGTTCCAGCGTCGGTGATTGACGCGTTTCAAGTGGTTCACAACAATCTGGTGGCGAACAACATCAATGATTGCGGCATCGATCCGAGCGGCGGCCTCGCTCCCACCACTACATCGGGGCTGACTTGGACCTACACCGGAGCCACCAACTGTCCTCCTGGAGGTCTGACCATCCTGATCAACCGTGGATATTATTTCCCTCCAACGGGAGCGACTCTGCCGTCGGTGACGTGCACCTCGCAGAGCCCGGGCGGGCAAACCGCGGTAATCGGAACCTGTGTGAGCATTCAGTACGCGTACCCATGGCGGTTTGGCAAAGTCGCGAGCCTGCTCGGGTCGGCCGCTTCCTTGCCCACGCAGGTTACCGCCGCGGCCGTGGCGATGAATGAAAATTGAGAACATATTGAGAACCATCATGAAACCAGCCATCATTCGAAGACCGCACGCGCCGCGCCAGCCGGGCCGTGGCGAGCGGGGCGTTACGATGATTCTGGTCGCGCTGGCCATGGTAGCCATCATCGCCATGGCTGCGCTCTCGATTGATGTCATCACCCTTTATCTCGCGCGCGAGGAAGCTCAGCGATCCGCCGATCAGGCGGCGCTGGCAGCAGCTCGAGTGATCTCTCTTTCGGGGATCACGGGCGACCCTGGGAACGTTTCTTCTTCGTGGCAGGCAGTTTGCGGCGCTCCAAACTACCTCGCGTCTCAGGTGGCAGCCTCCGTAGGGCAGCAGGATGCAGTTGAGGGCCTCGCGGGTACCGTTACCGTCACTTACTCGGCCGGAAGCAGTTCCTCGTGGGTCAGCGACTGCTCCACCCTCCCGGCGGCGTTCGGAGTCAATCCCACCGTCAAGGTCGTGCTCCAGCGCCCCGCGCTCCCAACTTTTTTCTCTCGCATCTGGGGAAGCCCAGGGAGCACCGTAAACGTAACCGCGACGGCCGAAGCTTTTAACCCGTCAAACTCGGGTACCGTTGGTCCTGCGATCACTCCCGTACAGCCGCGATGCGTGAAACCATGGATTGTGCCGAATCTGGATCCACAAAAGCCGAATTCCAGCTGCACAAACGCTAACTGCAGCAAGATTGTCGATCTAGGTAGTGGACAGATCATGAACCCAGGTGTTTCACTTGGTGGCGGAAACCCAACCACGGGCGTAATCGGCGAGACGTTCTGGATATCCCCGGACTGCGTTCACAACAACTCCACTTGCAAGCTCCGCCAACCCCAACCTCAGGCCAATTATTATCCTAACAACAGCGGCTTGTACGAGGCGGCCCCGAGTCTGCAGTATCTTCCGGGGGAGACTCTCTACTCTTCGACCGCCGTTCCGTCCTGCTCGTCCGGCGGATCCCTTTACGAAAAGGCAATCGCTGGCTGCGACCAGTCCACCATCTACCAGTGTGGTGTGCAGAGTATGAACACCGTGGATCTGGCTGAAAATCCTGGAGAGTTCACGAACGACACAATGAACGGGGTGCAGTGCCTCACCCACCAGAGTGATCCCGCCACCACTAATGCAGCGACCGGCCAGGACACGTTCGCATCCTTCGGTGCACCGTCGCCCTACCCGTTCCAGATTCTGGCCGGAACGAACAATCCGCTGGTGAGCAGTGGACTGGCTGCGAACACCCCCGTTACGAGTAGTACTTCGGTCGTTTCCCTTCCAATTTACGACCAGACTGTCGCCCTCCGTCCGAACGGAACGACCTCGGTCACTATCGTGGGGTTTCTCCAGGTCTTCATCAACGCTGCCGACCAAGCTGGCAACGTCAGCGTGACGGTGTTGAATGTGGCAGGCTGCGGCAATGGTAGCTCTTCCACAGGCACTCCTGTAACCGGCTCTTCTCCTGTGCCGGTTCGTCTAATCACGCCTCCATAAACGCGGGTAGGATTTCCTCTCTGCTGTAATCCAACCTGGCATTTTGGGGAAAGAAGTTACTGGTCGGGCGTCGAATTGGCGTCGGGAGGAAGCCTGACTTCAGGTTGCTCGGGAACCTGCACGGCTGGAGGAACGCGATTGGGCTGCTGGTTGGCTACTGGTTCAGGTTCTTGCGGGTCGTCGTTCTGCGCTCGAACTGCGGCGGGCTGCGGAATAAACACGCCTTCCGGGCGGGGAGTGAGGATCACGTGATCCAGTCGCTGCGGATCGGTCGCTCCACTCAAAATCAGAAAATTGAATTTTGAACCATTGAGCAGCCGGGCCAGAACTTCGGGAGCGGGCGCCGGTGCGATCTCCGCCACCACTTGTTCCTGCTCCGCTCCGGCGGCAATGTCAACCTGCGCCCCGGTGCGCTGCTGCACCGCGAACAATACTTCTGACAGCGTGACTTTATTGGCCCTGATCCCAAGCATCCCATCGTGAAAAGTAACATCGAGCAACGGCTGCGCCGATTCCTCCACGTGAACCGGTTCCACTCGCGTGGTGAAATTGGCGGCCACCAGGCTGGGCCGTCTTGCCGGCTGGACCGCAGAATTGTCGACCTGCGCCGCAGCCTCGCTCGCGCTGCCTGCGCCTCCCGTGACCTTGATGATGACCGTGCGGCCGGAGGGAAAAATCTGGTACGACTGCGCGGTTTTCAAATCGAGCACAACCCGCGTCACCGGCGGATTCGATTGAAACAGGCCGATGCGCAGATCCTTTACTTCTCCCTGATCGACCGACTGACTGCGCAACTGATTGCTGGGAACAGCGTTCGGAAAGTCGACCACCAGGCGATCGGGGCCAGTCAGCACTCGGGTTTGTGGGACGATCCGGGCGCTAGCTTCCACTTCAATCTCGACCGCGTCTTTGCTGCCCAGAACCTTGACCGACCGCACCGAGACTTGAGGTGCGGAGGCCTGCGCGAGGAGTGTTGACCCGGCCAGCGGCGCACAGAGCGCGGCCACGATCAGCCGACTCACGATGATTCGCGAAAACCTGTGCATGAAATGCCTGCGCCTGGACGGCCGTTGGGGCCAATCCCTGTGTTTGCTCTTTCCAGTAAGAAGGGTTCTAGCGGATTGTAGCAGCCACGGGCAAGGCAGGGACTTACCTTGGTACTAGAACTACTGATTCATGTCAGTGCGTCAGCGGCTTCAGCATGTCCCCCAAAACGTCGGGCCGCTCCGAAACCCGCTCCAGGTGCGGATTCTTCAGGCCGTCGTGATACGCGACCGAATAAGTCTTGAAAAACTGTTCGTTCTCGACCAGCAACTCGATGGGCTGATCGCTTCCCTGCGCGGCTTTCACGGCCGCACGCAGTACGGCCGGCGTCCACTTCCTTCCGTTGACCGCGACCAGTGTCATGCCGGGGCCCATGCCCGACTGGTAGGCAGGAGATCCTACAATCACGTCGCCAAGTTTGCCGTCTTCTCCGGCGGAGAAACCGAGCGAGTAAGAGAAGTTGGCGAAGTGTGCCAGTTGCTCTTCCGCATGCGTGAACGCGTTAGGTTTGTCGTTGTAGACCAGCTTCCATCCACCGCGCTCAATGCCGCCCAGCGGCGCATGCGTGCTGGTCGCATCGACGCGCTCGCGCAGAAGTGTTGTCCAATCGTAGGGGGCGACCTCGTTGAGCGTGCGCACCACGTCATCGAATGTGTACGTCACGACTTTTGGCGGACCGTTCTCGCCGCCGTGAAAGCGCCGGCAAAAATCGTTTAGCGAACGCTGGCCGTGAGTTTGCTGCCGAATGATCGCATCGACTTCCAGCCAGATCAGCTGGCTTTCGGGATAATAGTCGAGGCTGCGCCGCCAGCTCCGCCATTGCGCACCCCCGAAGCGCAACATCTGCACTGAGCGCGCCGTATCTTCGAGCGAGCGCCAGTTCCGGCCGGTCTCATGATCGAGTTCCGCGGCAGTTAGCGCCAACTGCTCTCGATACTGCTCGTCCGTCCACAGTCCGCTGCGCTCGGCCAGGAGCGTGCCCAGATATTCCGTGAGTCCCTCGTACACCCAGAGTAGATCGCCGATCATCGGCTCCTGATAATTGGGAGTGGCGAGTCCCGCGGGTCGGCGATATTTTCCGTTCCACGAATGGATAAATTCGTGGGGCACGAGGTCGGCGTTCAACATGTGCACGTCAGGGTCGAGCAGCATCCGCTCGGAAGTTGCACTGTCGTTGGATTCGTGATGCTCGACTCCGTGATGCCCGACCGGGTCGCTCAAAGTGAGGAGAAAATCATAATGACGATAGTGGCGGGCTCCGAAGAGATCTCCCGTCTCGGCCACAAGTTTCTGGAAGGCTGCTAAATCCTCCGGCGTCATCGCCAGGTCGGCGTCGGCATCGGCAACCAGATCCATCACGTGGACTGGAGTCTCTCCCGGCTTGGTTAGTTCGATCTTGCGGAAGTGAACTCCAGCGATCAGAGGGGAATCGACGAGCGTCGTGAGTGAGACCGGAGCGAACTCCACGTCGTCGCCGTGGCTGCTTGCGACTTCCAGTGCCGTGCCGAATTTCCATCCCGCTGGCAGCGTGACCGAGGGCACGAAGTTGACCTCGTCAGAGCGCGCGCCCTTCGGATAGAGCACGACCGCGTTCCAGTTCAGGTCGAGCAGATTGCCGGAGGCCGCCGGCCCGCCGCTGCCGGCACTATCCTGCGCAGTGATTGCATCGAGAGCAACATCGAGAGTGTCCACCCCCTTGGGAACGCCCACGTGGAACTCGTAGCTCTCCACCGGATCGCGTTGCCACGAGAGCGAGTGGCTCGCGGCTTCCATACGAATTCCCGTGAGCGCGCCAATCGGCCCGCTGGGACGGTGATTCCCGGGAATAAATTTGGGGAAAACCAGCGAAGTTTCTCCAGCATGGACAGGAATCTGCAAGTGCGCGTGGTAGATGTTGCGCGGAGCGTCGGTCAAATCAACATGCAGACGGATGGCTTGAGCAGCAAGGTTCGGCACAAACAAGAAGAACGAAAAAAGCGGCAAGCTCCAGCCACACATCCAGCGCACGCGAGCAGAAAGCATCAGATCCCCTCCGTTGGAAGCGAAGGCAGAAGGCTACCGAAAGAGCGTCAGCGAGTGCAAGCGGGAACGAAATGGATGGGTGATGAGCCGAGTCTGACGAAGCTAGACGCGGGCGAAACGCTGGCGGGATTTCCAATACACAAATGCCAATCCAGAGCCGACCAGCAGCCACGTGCCGGGCTCAGGGACTTCTCCACCGGAGCCATTGCCGCATGGATTGCCCTTCTTCTTTTTTACGGCGTATGCTTCGGCGCTCGTGGGCTTCTTACCGATGCCGCACACACCTGGAAGTGGTGGAGGAGCGATCGGCGTCCAGGGCTCACCGCCGAAAGGATCATACACAGTCAACGGCGGCGCTGGCCCCAGTCCCGGCACACCCGGACGGCTGTTCAACGCGGACTCGAACGGAACCGGAGGATTCGCGACCGCTGTGCCCGTAGACGGATGAACCGGCTCTTCAAATTTGGCCACCGGTGGCTCCGATGATGACGTCGCCTGCTGCGGAAGCTCCTCGACGCGATTGGCACAGCGCGAACGCGCCGTAATCTTGCCGTCGGTAATAACCGTCTCGCCTTTGCGGAGAGTCACGCGGTGACGGGTCCAATAAACTTTGTTGCCGATGCGGTAGGAGACATAAACCGTGCGGGCCAGCACCAGACGTACCACCCGGGCGTGGTCGTAATCAAATCCCCGGTAATGGGCCGCGACCACGGGATCATGCTCGACCGCCCACTTCAGTTCGCGCCCATCTTGCACTCCGCCGGGCACCACCGAATACGGATAAACCGGGCGCTTTTCCATTTGGCGCAGGGACTCCTCCTGAACGCGCAGAAGCAAGTCACGGCTGGCCTCGATGGATTGGCGGTCGATCCTAAGAGAACTGGAAGCGTGGGACCGGGATAGAAACTGGGGGGCGACGAAGGCGAATCCGATGGCCAGCCCGAGGCAGAAAACAATCAACAGGATGCGTCGAACCTGGCGATTCCGGCGATGGCGGCGGGTCCGGCGACGCCGGATTACCAGCTGAACTTCTCCCGGCTGGACGCCCCCCTGCACTTCTCCCGCTTCCGGTTGATTCTCCAACTTCTACCTACCTTTGGCGTCCGGCTACCTGGGCTCTGGGTACTTGGGCTATCGACCGAAACACACTTCGCTGCGCCCTTACGTGCAGTTTAATGGCCGTCGGCGACCGCTCGATGCCCTCAAAATGCTGAGGGATGTACGGCTCTGATGAGCAGCATGCTAACAGAGACTGCAACCCTTTGCACAAAAAATGTCCAAGAGTAGCCGAATGTCCAACCCCGGCACTGACCTGCCGAACCTGCGCTCCCAAGCCTTCGATCCCGAAACCGCGCTTCCACAACTGCAATCCGCAGCCTTGGTCCCTTACTCAGCTTGGTCCAACATGTCGGTTCGAGGATTGACATTGCTCAGTCGCACCATTAGCTTGAAGAAACCTTACCCAAACCTCTGAGGCCGTTCATTCCATGAGAATTTTGCAAAGTCGAGCTATTTGTTGCGCGTGGTTGAGCTTGCTTTTCTGCGCTGTTGCCATCGCGCAGGATCCTCTGAAAGTTGAGCCGACGCACTATAAGCTGGCTTTTGAAAACGAGTATGTGCAGGTCGTGAACGTGCATTATGGGCCACATGAGAAATCGGCTCTGCACGCGCATATGGGCGGGGTAGTGGTCGTTCTCACGGCCGGGCATCTGCGCTTCACCGATGAAAATGGAAAGGTCCAGGAGGTTCACGCCAAGCCGGGCGATCCGCGCTGGTTTCCACCTTTCAAGCACACGGTAGAAAACCTGGGAGATTCGGCCTACAACGCGGTCTATATCGGAATCAAAGACAAGCGGCTGTCCACTGAACTCAACGTCAGGGGGGCAGCTTCGCAGCCGGGTGGTGCGAAATTGGATGGTTCGAAACTCGACGAGCAGACCAAAAAAATCGTAGCCGAAGCGCTGCTCGCCGGAACCAAGTGAGTCCGCACCGGCCCGGTCTTCAACGCCCTCGATCTAGTTCGGAGCCTGCAGTGTTTTCACCAGCCAGGGAATAATCACTTCCTTAAATATCCTGGGATCGGGCCAGACGCCGACTTGCCGGCCGAGATGGCCGCCGCGCGGGTTGATCCAGGCTTCTTTAGGAACGTCGCCTTTACTTAGGAGCAAGTATTCGTCTTCGATCGGAACCTGCGTATCAAGCACGCCTGCGAGGATGAGCATGGGCGCCATCGGTTTGCCCAGCAGTCCCTGATGAACCAGCGACATCTTCGGCAGGAACTCGCCCAGCTCGTCGAGCGAGTGCACTCCTTCAAGAATGTTCATGAGCGCGGGCACCTGATCGAAAAGATATTCGCGGTTGCCCAGCAGCGAGTTCATCAGGAAATCTTTCTGGAAAAATCTGTCGACAGGTGGTGATTGCGCACTGCAACCGCGCAGGCGGGCGCGCTCGACGATCGCCATTTTCGTAGCCCAATATGCTCCCCAACTCACACCGTGCAGCGCGAGGCGGTTCCTGTCGATCTCGGGGCGGGACTGCGCGTAGTCGAGCACCTTCGAAAGCATGCGCTCGGAAGTTTCGCTCACCTTAATCGGAGCCTGGCCGGTGCCGGGGCCATCGACCGCAAGATATCCGATGCCGAAGGGCAGGATCGCGCCGAAGCTTTCGGTCAGATCTTCCTTGCGGCTGTCGAGACCATTGACGGCGATGACTAGCGGCACCGGGCCCTTCGCATCTTTCGGCAGACGCAGGTAGCCGATGATCTCTTTGCCCTCAAAGGGAATATGCACGACTTCGAGCGGAGGATCGAAAAACTTTGCGTGCGCCAGGAATGCCTCAATCGCCTTTTCGTAGGAGCGCTGCTTGCCGGGGGACGCAGGAATCGGCCAGCGTCCAAAAGAATACAAGCGCCAGGCGCGGATGTAGTCGGCGTTGGCCTTCGTCGGATCGGTTTTCTCCAATGATTTCGCCTCGTTGAAGTAACGATCGGCGACGCGCATGAAACCAGCGGCCCATTCGTCTTTGTCGGGGGTGTGGATGCTCTCGAAAGCTTCTTTGACATCGCCGGGATCGAGTCCGATCAGCGGATACTGTCCAACTTCGGCGCGATGGATGGCTTCGATCTTAATCTCATCGATGGTGCGTTCGCGGCGGGAGCCGGGTTGCTCCTGGGCGACCGATGAATACGTAAGGGCAGCGATGATGAGTAGCATAAGAAAAGTGGAATGAAGTTTCTTCGCGATCATAGATAGTCCTTCACATTCAGAACACTGCGGCGAGAAAGTAGAAGCGACCCATCAGGGGCCGAAGCCCAGATGGCGCTTGACGGCGATTGCGGCGCAATTAAAGCCTCGCACTTTCACGGCTTCTTGCTCGGCAAAGCCCGCTTGCTCGGCATCAGAAAAGGAACTTTGCCCCCAGTTGAATCGAGCGTGGACCGCCGGAGCCGATTGCAGGATTCGCGGCCGCAATGTCCGGAGTGGCACAACCACAACCAAATGGCCGCACCGACGGGTCGTTCAGACCGAATCCGTTCTGCCCGCCGTATGGATTGGCAAAGTTCGGATGATTGAAAATGTTAAAGAACTCGGCGCGGAACTGCAGGCGCATGGCTTCTCCGAAGTGGAAATTCTTGCCCACCGAGAAATCGAAATTCTTGAAGCCGGTGTCCTGGAACATGTTCCTTCCCATGTTGCCGAACTGGCCGAGGGGCGGCGGAAGCATAACGGAAGTGCCGTTCGCGTAGCAGCCAAAGAACGCAAGGGACTCGGTGGATGCGCCTGGAGTGCCTCCGTCGACGGCAAGGGCTCGTGTGTTGCAGGCGGTGCTGCCGCTCGGATTGCTCGGAGTGTTGGTGCCGCCGAAATACGGCAGCCCGACTCCTTTTTGAGACTTGAAGTCCGAGGTCTTGCCGTAAAAACTCCAGCGAATCGGCGTGTTGGCGGGCGGACTGACTGGTAATGGGCCCACGCCTGCCGCATCGGTTCCCTCATCCATAGGTCCCCAGGATTGGGGAGTCTCGAGCGTTGTGATGGTGTTGATCTCCCAGCCTTCGGCCATCTGTCCGTAGCCCTTGCGTCCCGGAATGGCGTAGGTCAGCGACACGGTTAGCCGGTGACGCATATCGAAATCGCTATTGGCATATTCGGCGCCGGGGTTATAGGCATTCTGCGGCAATCCCGAGCCGTAACCGAAGTCCCAGTTCGCGCCCACGTCGTCGAGGGCATGCGAGTAGGTATATCCGGCAACCATGCTCAGGCCGTGGTAATTGCGCGTGTTCAGCGTGACTTGGAGAGCGTCGTAGTTCGAGCGGTAAACATTGCCCATCTGGAAGATGTTTGCCAGATATGGGAACTGTGTGAAGGGGCCTACCTCGGGCGCAAGCTGGCAAGCAGGATTGTTTGCCGTGTCGTATTGGCCGGAGGGAGTGAGATTCGCGTTGCAGGTGGCGACATTCGCCGCCGGCCAACCCGAGCCCACAGGCGGTTGGTTGATGTCTCGAATGCCCGTCAGATTGCTGCCGCGGTTGCCCACATACGCGACTTCCAGGGACACATTCTGGGTGAAAGAATGCTGCACATTCAAAGTCCAGTTCCAGACATAGGGCGTGGTGAGGTTGCGATCTACGGTCATGATCGGGCATGGGCTCAGGAAGCAATTGATGGTGTCGCCCCCGTAGAGCGGAGTGCCCGCGGTGTCCCACGGAGCGGGGGCCAGGAAATTCTTGACGGTGGCGTTCCCCGTGGTGATCGTCCCACCCGATGTATCGCCCGCAGCGTCGATCGGGGCTCCCGTGGGGACGCTGCCCGGACCGAAGGCATTGTTGAAGGCGACGAACGACTGCCAGTTTACGGTTTCATACATCAGTCCGCCGCCGCCACGCAGCACCGTGCGGCCGTTGCCGAGGATGTCCCACGCAAAGCCCCCGCGCGGTCCAAAGCTCTTGTGATACGGATTGTAGAGGCTGCTGATGCCGTGGCCCACTTGCACCATGCCGACCTTGGGATCAAAATTTCCCAGCAGATTATTGGCTTCCTGCGGAACGCTGCTGAACTCGTAGCGAACTCCAAAGTTGATGGTCAGATTCTTGGTGGCCCGCCAGTCGTCCTGGAAAAAGCCTGCATACGCCCAGTTGTGCAGGTGCAGCGTCGGATTGCCGACTTCAACCGAAGACTTGAATGGCAAGCCTGCAAGAAAATCCTCAAGCGGTGTGGAGACAGCGGTCGCCACTCCGCCCAGAAAAGTTATGCTGCCTCGTGCGTTGCCGTAGGCCGCGTTCGTCACATTGTTGTAGTGCAGATCGCCGCCGAACTTCACGGAGTGTTTGCCTGTGCTGTAAGTAACTTGATCGACAACCTGTGTGATCGAATCGGGTCCCTGGAACTTTGGCCATTTAAAACCACCCAGTCCGGGAAAGAAATAACCGCCAAACCCGATGCGCGGCAAGCCTCCCGTATTTGGTCCGCTGACGCCCGTGTTCAAACCGTACGACGAAGCCGGAGTATTGAGATCACCGGGCAGCGTCGGCTGGTACAGTCGGTTGTAACCTGCGCGCACTTCGTTGACCCAGTGCCCGCTGGGAGTCCAAATCCAGTTGCCGCCCACCACTTGCGCGCGGGTATGAATATCGGAGAGCCACTTCTGCTGCAGCTCAGGAAAGTCTTCGACCGTTCCGGAATTGTTGCCAAAAAAATAGGTCCCGCTGATCGAGTGCCGATCGTTCAGCCGGTAGTCCACTTTCGCGATCACGTTATCGACGTGCACGACGTTGTTAAAACCGTTGGTGATGTTGATGCTCTGCGCGTTGTTCAGAGGAAATCCTGAGCCGTTGCACGTGACGGTGGCCCCGGAAAGCGTGCACCCCGCGATGTTCAGACTCGCCGCATCGACTGCGACGCCGGATGCTTGCAGGTCAGCAATCACGTTGGGAATGCTATCGGCACAATCTACAAAGAGCGCATTTAGCGCGGCATTTGTGCAATCCGGCGCCGCGGTAGAAGGTAGGGTCATGGGAACCATCGAGGGACTGGTGACTCCTCCGAAGGAATTGCCCACGTTGTAACGCTGGCCCTCGTAGGCTCCGAAGAAAAACGCCTTGTCCTTGACGAGCGCTCCGCCCAAACTGCCGCCGAACTGCTCCAGAGTCCGAGTCAATTTCGGACTAGGGTCGGCGTTAAAGAAGTTGCGCGCGTCCAGCGAACCGTCCCGGCCAAACCCGAAAGCCGACCCGTGCAGCTTGTTCGTGCCTGACTTCAATCCCACGTTTACCACGGCCCCAGGTTTGTATCCATATTCCGCAGGTGGATTCTGCTGTAAGTTGAATTCCTGAATCGCGTCGATAGGAAGAATCGTTGCCGAGTCTCCGGCGATTCCCGCTCCGTTCACGATGGATTGCCCGGAGTAAGGTTCACTGTCGAACAGACCCTCGATGTAATAACCGTTGTCTTCGGCGCGCAGGCCGTTCGCGCTGGTCGTGGAGAATCCGCCGCCCGGATACCGGATCACACCCGGACGCAGTTGCAGCAAGTTTTCGTAGTTGCGCCCGCTGAGCGGCAGGTCGTTGATTTCCTGGTTGCTCAGTGTGCCGCCCAGTGTGGAGGACGTCGTATTGACCAGGGGAACCGCGTCTTCGACGACCACGACCTGCGAAACCTGCCCGGGCTGCAGCGTAAAGTCCGCGCGTACGTCGGTGGCGACCTCAACACCGATGTTCGGGCGTTCACTCGCCTTGAAGCCATTCGCTTCGACGCGGACCTTGTAGGTGCCCGGCAGCAGTTCTGGAGCAACGTATTCGCCGGAATCATCCGTGGTCAGCGCGCGCGATATCCCGCGCTGGATGTCGGTGACCACGACTGTGGCGCCTCCGACCGCAGCGCCGCTCTGGTCGCTCACCGTGCCGAGAATGCGCCCTGCGGTACTCTGGGCCAAGGCGGAAGCAGCGAGCAGGAACAGCGTGAAAGCGCCGATGATCCACCTGGAAGCTGCAGTCCGGATGCTGGGCGACGAAGGGGCGCTGATCGAACGGGATAGCATAGGCAGAACTCCTCTTCATTTCTGGTCCGACAGCCATACCACTATCGGAGAAACAGTGTCAAGCACATTCAAATCTTGGATGGAAGCTGAGAAAGGTTATACCGCCCCGGTCCGAAAGGGGAGTTCTTAGAACGGCAACCCGAATCCTTCGCCCGGCGGACCTTGCTTGGACCGCGAAAGTTCAGCATCGGGATTGCATTGCCGCTCTCGGGTATAGTACTCTGCGGTTGGTCCTACCACCGTACCTTCAATCCAATCGATGACCCTTGCTCAACAAACGCGGCACCACGCCATGGATATGCGGTATAGTAGCCAGACCATAGTCGGTCTGCCGTCCAGCGGCGCGTCACCAAGTGCGGGGGGCGAAGTTGTGTACAAACTGGTTCGTACGTCGCGACTTTACGAGCAAATCGTTCAGCAAATTGAAGAGTCCATTGTTAAAGGCACTCTGAAGGCGGGAGACCAATTGCCCGCGGAGCGCGAACTAGCCCAGCGCTTCGGCGTGAGCCGCACCGCCGTGCGCGAGGCCGTGAAAGCTCTACGCGAAAAAGGGTTGGTCGAGGCCTACTCCGGTCGTGGCACCTTCATTACCGATGGCACTACGCAGGCGGTTCGCCAGTCATTCGATCTCATGGTGAAGATCGGTCAGCCGGAAGGGTCAACTCACCTGGCGGAGGTGCGGGCAATTCTCGAGCCGGAGATTGCGGCGCTAGCGGCCGATCACATCCAGGAACCGGAACTGGCAACCATGCGTGAGGCTGTAGCCACGATGGACCGGGCCGGGCAGGATCCGGAAGCCTACATCGAAGCCGATCTTGATTTTCATCTGGCTCTCGCCGAGGGCGCGAACAATCCGATCATCCTTTCCCTGCTGGATTCTATCGTCGCTCTTCTGCGGGAGCAGCGGCTGCGAATTTTCAAAATCCCCGGCGGTCCCGAGCGCGGACAAATTCATCACAAGCAAATTCTCGAGGCGGTCGAGCTTCACGACGCGGAGAAGGCACGCGATGCGATGCGCGCGCATCTCGATCAAGTGCGAGAGGACAGCGGCTCGCCATCGGCGAAACGCGCGTCTGGCAAGCGCAGAACCAACTAGCTAAGCTCGCGGTTGCTGAGGGGTGCACAGGTTCGCGCGCTTTGATTGGAAACGATTTCGGAACGATTGAGACGGTGCGCTTTCAGCCGCACGGCAAAGCACACAGATAACAGAAGCGGTTTTAGCCGCGAGGGAAAGCAGATGGCAAAGGTCGGATTTGTCGGTTTGGGCGTGATGGGCAGCCAGATGGTAAACCGTCTGCTGAGTAAAGGTCACGCAGTGACTGGCTACAACCGCACGCGGACGAAGGCGCAGTGGCTGGTGGAAAAGGGCATGCACTGGGCCGACTCACCCCGCGCGGTCGCGAGCTCGTCAGACTACACCTTCGCCATGGTCACCAACGCGGCGGCAATTGCTTCAATCACGGAAGGTCCGGACGGGCTGCTGGCGGGGCTGAGTGCGGGCAGGATTTTCATCGACATGAGCACCGTGAGTCCGACGGTCAGCCGTGCGCTGGCTGCGAAGGTGCGCGCGGCGGGCGCCGACATGGTCGACTCGCCGGTTTCCGGCAGCGTGATCACACTGCAGGAAGGAAAACTTTCAGTGATGGTCGGCGGTCGGAAAGAAACATTCGAAAAGATCAAAGCGTTGTTGCTCGACATCGGCCCCAAGGTCAGTTATGTCGGCGACAACGGGCTCGCGCTCTCCATGAAAATCGCCATCAACCTGAGTCTAGCAGTGCAGATGCTGGCGTTTTCCGAGGGCGTTTTGCTGGCGGAAAAGAGCGGCATCGCCCGCGACGTTGCCGTCGATGTGCTGGTCAACAGCGCCGTCGCCTCGCCCATGATCAAATACCGCGGTCCGTTCGTGTTGCAGCAGCCGGAAGAAGCCTGGTTCGACGTGAACATGATGCAGAAAGATATGGTGCTGGCCATGGAATTGGGCCGGCAGCTCGATGTTCCGCTGCCGACAACGGCCGTGAGTAACGAGTTTCTGACAGCGGCTCGCGGCATGGGCTGGACCAAGTACGATTTTGCCTGCATGTTCGATGTGCTGGCCGCCATGTCTGGCGTGACCACGCCCGTCACCGCCGGAGGACCGAAGAAGTGACCACCGCGACTTCCAAACCGGAAGCGGGTCATGGAGCGGCCGCTGAAAATCGATGGCTGCGCGCCTACCGCCAGATGGTTCGGATCCGCCTGTTTGAAGAGCAGGTCAACGAACTCTACACGCGCGCGCTGATGCCCGGTCTGGCGCATCTTTACAGCGGCCAGGAGGCCGTCGCCGTGGGCATTTGCGAAGCCCTGCACATCGACGACTACATCACCAGCACTCACCGCGGCCACGGACACTGCCTGGCCAAGGGCGCGTCCCCCGATCGCATGTTTGCCGAGCTGCTGGGCAAAGAAGCTGGCTACTGCCGCGGCAAAGGTGGATCGATGCACATTGCCGATCCCGCGACCGGGAACCTGGGCGCCAACGCAATTGTTGGCGGCAGCGTAGGAATCGCTACCGGCGCGGCGTTTGCCGCGAAGCGTTTAGTTAACGGACGCGTGGCCGTCTGCTTCTTCGGCGAAGGCGCTCTCGGTCAAGGATCGCTCTATGAAGTCATGAACCTGGCGCAACTCTGGAAGCTCCCGGTGATCTACGTCTGCGAAAACAATCTCTACAACGAGTACACCCATTTCTCAGAAACGACGGCCGGAACCATTCTCGGCCGCGCCGCAGCCTTCGGCCTTGAGTCCGCACTCGTCGACGGGCAGGACGTGCGCGCAGTGAACGAAGTTGCAACCCGACTGGTGAAGCGAGCGCGTGCGGGTGATGGGCCTGCGTTCCTGCAGGCTGACACCTATCGCTATAGCGGTCATCACGTCGGCGACATTAATCGCGAATACTACCGCTCGAAGCAGGAAGAGCAGCTCTGGAAGACCGAACGCGATCCGATCAAACAGCACGCCAACTGGCTGCTCACGCAAGGACACGCCGATGCGGCCGCGCTCGATCGGATCACATCGGAGGCGCGCGCCGAGATGGAAGCCGCCGTGAAGTTTGCCATTGCCGCGCCGTATCCCAGCGTCGACCAGGTCGAGCAGGATGTTTACGCGTGAAAAAGTTTATGCCTGATTTTTTTTATGCCTGAGCGTGAACTCACATTTGCGCAGGCCGTACGCGAAGCGCTCGCTGAAGAAATGCGCCGCGACTCGCGCGTCTGCATTTTTGGCGAAGACGTGGCCGAGGCCGGGACGCCATTTAAAGTGCTCTCGGGCCTGGTGGAAGAATTCGGCGCCGAGCGAGTTGTCGACACGCCAATTTCCGAAGCCGGTTTTACCGGAGTCGGCGTCGGAGCAGCCATGACCGGCCTGCGCCCGGTGGTCGACATCATGTTCGGCGATTTTCTCACGTTGACCATGGATCAAATGGTGAACCAGGCAGCCAAAGCGCACTATATGTCGGGCGGGCATTGGCGAGTTCCCATGGTGATGCGCACTACGCTGGGCGCTACCAGACGCTCGGCGGCACAGCATTCGCAGTCGCTGCACGCCTGGTTCAGCCACGTGCCGGGATTGAAGGTTGTTCTGCCGTCAACACCTCACGACGCCAAAGGTTTGCTGAAGACCGCCATCCGCGATGAAAATCCCGTCATTTTCTTCGAAGACAAAATGATGTACAAGCTGAAAGGCCCGGTTCCCGCCGAAGATTACACGATCCCGCTAGGCGTGGCCGACGTCAAGCGCAAAGGCGACGACATTACTCTGGTGGCGACCAGCAGCATGGTACAGGTCGCGCTGGGCGCAGCGAATATGCTGGAAAAAGAAGGCATCAGCGCGGAGGTAGTCGATCCGCGCACCACGTGGCCGCTGGATGAAAAGACTATTATCGAGTCGGCAAAGAAAACGTCGCGCGTGATCGTGCTCGACGAAGGCTACGGACGGTATGGAGTAACCGCCGAACTCGCGGCCGTGATCGCCGAAGGCGCGTTCTACGATCTCGACGCGCCCGTGAAACGCATGGGCGCGATGCACGTCCCAATTCCGTTCTCTCCGCCGCTGGAAGATGTGACGGTGCCGACAGAACAAACAGTGACAGAAGCGGTGCGCCAGATGTGTAACAAGTAGCGCCGGCATCCTGCCGGCTGTCGCGAGGGCGTCTCGGCCTTGTTTCAAGCTAGCAGCTAAAAGCTAGCAGCTAGGAGCTGATTTATGGGCCTCAAAACTCACGGAACCATGGCCGTCGACTGGGAGAACCGGATCGATTTCGATCGCCTCCGCCGCGAGCGTCTGCAAAAAGCGAAAGACCTGCTCAAGCAATCGTCGATGGGATCGTTGCTCTGCTTCGATATGAACAACGTGCGCTACCTGACCTCAACGCACATCGGCACATGGGCGCAGGACAAAGCCAATCGCTTCACGCTCCTTCCCCAGAATGACGAGCCCATTCTGTGGGACTTCGGTTCGGCCGCCAAGCATCATCAACTGAATTGCCCATGGCTCGACGGCCGCTCACGCGCCGGCATTTCGATGCTGCGGGGCGCCATGACACCGCAAATGGGACGCGCCGAAGATGTCGCCAAGAAAATCCGTATCGAACTGGAAATGCGCGGCCTACACAAGGAACCAGTAGGCATCGACATCATCGAACTGCCTGTTCTGTTCGCGCTGCAAAAAGAAGGCATCGAAGTGGTCGACGGGCAGGCCCTCATGTCGGAGTGTCGAGTCATCAAAACGCAGGATGAAATTTCCCTGCTCAACACTTCAGCCATGATGGTCGACGCGGCCTACGACGAACTCTACCGCGCCATGAAGCCCGGCCTGCGCGAGAATGAGGCGGTGGGTTTAGTAAGTAAAGTCCTCTACGATCTCGGTTCGGAATACGTCGAGGCGGTGAATGCGATTTCCGGCGAGCGCTGCAACCCTCACCCGCACGTTTTTTCCGATCGCGTGCTCCGCCCGGGTGATCCTGTCTACTACGACATTCTGCATTCCTACATGGGATACCGCACCTGCTACTACCGCTGCTTTACGGTGGGCTACGCCTCGCACGCCATGGTCGACGCCTACAAGCGCTGCCGCGACTATCTCGACGCGGCCATTGAACTGGTACGGCCGGGCCGTACGACAGCCGAGATTGCCGCGGTCTGGCCGAAGGCCACCGACTTCGGCTTCCCCAATGAAGAAGCTGCATTCGCCTTGCAGTACGGCCACGGCATTGGCCTCGCAATCTGGGAAAAGCCGGTGATCAGCCGCCTGGTTTCGTTCGAGCATCCGGTCGAGATCAAGCCGGGTATGGTCTTCGCTCTCGAAACATTCTGGCCCTCGACCGACGGCTGGAGCGCAGCGCGCATTGAAGAGGAAATTGTGGTCACGCCCACGGGGCACGAAGTCATCACGCGCTTCCCTGCCGAGCAACTGCTGGTCGCGGGTGCGCACTATTACACGGTGAACGGCCCGCTTCCAACCACACGAGACAGTGAATCTGCGCCCAGCGAACGAGTGCTTGAGATGATCGAGACCAGCGCGAAAACCGAGCGCGTGGGAGTTCCGGGCTGAAGCGCGGTCCGCATAGATAGGCGATCCTCCTAAAAACGACTATGGCTTTCAGCGTGGTAATGCCCGCCCTCGAGATGGCGCAGGAAACCGGCAAGGTCCTCGCCTGGCGGAAGAAGGAAGGCGATCGCGTCACCAAGGGCGAACCCCTCCTCGAAATCGAAACCGACAAAGCTGTCGTCGAAGTCGAAGCGCCGACCGACGGCATTCTCGCGGGGATCAAGGCGGCGGAAGGCTCCGACATTCCCGTCGGGCAAATCATTGCGTGGATCGTCGCGGCCGGAGAAGCGATTCCCGCCGAAGGCGAATCGGCTGCGCCGGCTGCGCGGGCGGGATCTCACACGAAATCCGAGGCTTCCAACGTTGCTGCAGCCGAGCCCGTCCCACCATCGGCATCGGGCGCAAGAATCTCTCCCAAGGCTCGCCGCCTTGCCAAAGAACTGGGTATCGACATAGCAACCGTGCTCGGCTCCGGGCCAGGCGGAGAAATTCTCGCATCGGATGTGCAGGCCGCTTCAACTGCCGCATCGGGTCAATCCGAGAAGCAATCTGGCAAGATCGAAGTGCCCAGCACACTCGGCCGCATCATGGCCGAACGCACCACCCAGAGTTGGACGACGATCCCTCACTTCTTCGTGACTCGCGAAATCGAAGCGACCGCACTCAACCAATATCGCGACCGCATGCTGGCTCAAATCGAGCGCTCGCATCGAATTCGCATCACTCATACCGATCTGCTGGTGGCGCTCACGGCCCGCGTATTGTTGAAGCACCCGCGATTGAATGCAAGCTGGAGCGCCGAAGGAATTCGCCTTCACGATCATGTCAACATGGGGATCGCGATTGCCGTGAACGATGGTGTGGTCGCCGCGGTGGTTCCCAACGCGCACTCCGCAAGTCTCGCCGAAATCTCGATCCAGCGCCGTGACATTGCCGAGCGGGCGCGCGTCGGCAAGTTGCGCCCGGCAGATATCGCCGACGCCACGTTTACTGTCAGCAATCTGGGTATGTATCATGTGGATCAATTCACCGCGATCATCACGCCGCCGCAGGCCGCGATTCTCGCGGTGGGCGGCATTGCAGACCGGGTCGTGACGGTGAAAGGCCAGATCGAAGTCCGCTCTATGATGACCCTCACCATCTCCTGTGATCACCGTGTTGCCGATGGCGCTCGCGCGGCACTGTTTCTGAGCGACCTGGCAGATGCGATTCTCGAGCCTGCGAAATTTGTGAGCTAGCGGCTCGTTCTCAAATATTTTTAATCGCCGGAGAGACAGGCAGGACGATTGTCGAGTTCGATCGTGCCAAGGCCGCAAGCCACAGAAAAGAAAGTCTTGAATGGCTGCGTCGTGAACAGGGGACAAACCACAACATCCGCTTCACGGCCGAATAACGGAACCCGGGTCGCGCACCGAGTGAAGCATAGCTCGTCGTAGAGCTTTTTCTCAGTGAATACCGTTGTCGGAATTTGGTGGAGCTAGTCGGGATCGAACCGACGACCTCATCGTTGCGAACGATGCGCTCTCCCAGCTGAGCTATAGCCCCTTCTGTGGGTGGGTGTGCTGCCTGATCATTTTATCAGCGATCCGGAATCGGTACCAACCGCAGGGTTCGCTTCTGAAATCGTCCCTTACGGTCCCCATGAAGAAATGCGTTCCAGAAAATTGCTTGACGAAACACCTTGATTTACGTCTAACTAACACTAGCTGCGGCGGAAGCCGTCCCACGCAGAGAGCTTTCGATGTTTGCGCAATTGAATCCCGCGACCGGCCGCCGGCAGCGCTGGCTCCGCATGAGTTCGCTCGCATTCCATGCGGTGTTGCTGGCTTGGCTTCTACACGCTCCTGAGCCGCAACTGATCTCGGTTTCATCAGTGGCGTCGGGACAAAACGGCAAGTCGGTAACGCGGATCTACTGGCCCACCAAATCGCCCGACGACAGCAGTCAAAGTTCCTCCGACAGCGCGACCCAGCGTTATCGTCACCAACGGCTCAGCCACAATAAATTGACGTTTAAACCATTCCCGCAAACTGCCCAGGTGGTGGCTCCCAAGAATCCGTTGGCCCGCAGCAGCGCTGAGGACGATTCCAAGACGCAGACGCTTTCAGCCCAGGGCCACGGAGCGCAGGCCGGTCCTACTTATGGATCGCTCTATGGCCCCAGGTTCGGTGACGAGGTCCGTCCAGCTTTGCCGATCGAGACCTCTGACCCCGTAGTTTACCCGTGGCAGCTGCCCGATTATGCAGGCAACGAGATCATCGAAGTCACCATCGACGAACGCGGAGAAATTGTCCGCAAGACCGTGCTCCACAGCCTCGGCCCCGACATCGACAACAAATGCCTGGCCGCGCTGGAGAACTGGCACTTTCATCCCGCGACCCGCAACGGCGCGCCGATTCCCTCCAAACAAGACGCCATCTTCCCCTTTAAAGCACGCGGTTGAAGTCGAGGTAATCTGGCTTGAGACTTCAATGCAAATTTCTAACTCCCGCCTGCTCCTCATTTTCAAAATAATCTTCCCTTGTTTGATCCTGTATGTGAAGCGCAGGGCGTAACAAATTTTTACAACGCGAAAGAACTTCGCTAACACGGCTGGGTTCAAACGAAGCGAGAGCAGACACACTCTCGAAAATTCGCGGACAAGCACTCCGTGAGCGGCGCTCATCACCGTTAACGCTGGCTATTGGGCCAATAGCCACCCCACTTAATCTTTCGTCTTTGGAGAAAACTTTATGACGACTCCCCTTCGCTACACTTTTGCATTGGCCCTGCTGTGCGCTGCCTTGGTCACAGGGGCGCATGCATCTTCCATGTACATCGTCCAGGGAATTGCGGGACGGAACTATGCCGCTGCCACCGATCCCGCATTTCCCGTGGACATTCTGTTGAACGACGAAGTTTGCTATGTGCATGGCTTAGCCTTCGGATCGATCACTGGCCCACTCACGTTTCTTCCTGGAACCTATAACGTGAAAGTCAGCATCGCCGACTCACTGGCGCCCTGCAGCAACCGTCCGTTGATTGACAAGTCGGTCGACATTGATGCGGAGACTGACTACTCCGCGGTTCTGACGCTGAACGATGAAGGCACTCCCACACTTCTGACCTTCACCAACAACCTTAAGCCTGTTGCGGCAAATACGGGCCGGTTGCTGTTTGCGCTCGGGGCGAATTCCCCGGCGGTGCAGGTCATCCTGGAAAACAGTGCCACGAAGAAGTTGTATGTCTACGCAGTTAAACCGGGAGCATTGCTGGATGTAACTCTCCCTTCTGGCGACTACACGGTTGAAATCAACCAGGGCACCACTACTCTGGTTGCTTCCACCCTGGGCCTGGATTCCCAATCGGTGAGTCTGCTCTATGCTGTTGGTCAGGCAAGCAACAATACGGTTGCACTGGAGACTAGAACTCTGCGAGATGTGATCTAGTTTTCAGAACTCAATCGGAGGGCCGTCGGGGATGACGGCCCTTCTTTCTTTGCGTTTTATTTCCTGATCTTTCAACCTCAGAACGCGGTCTGCGTCGCTGCGCCCGCTATAATGAGGGTGTGAGCGAAAAGAAAATCCAGCAGATCGCCTCGGCCGATTTTCCGACCCGCTGGGGCAAATTCCGCATTTACGGCTTCCGCGGGGAATTCGGTTCTGACGGCAATCGCCGTGTGGAGGAAGCGGTTTCCCTGGTGATGGGCGATGTCCTGTCCGCTCCCCCGCTGGTGCGCATTCATTCTCAGTGCCTGACGGGAGATGTTTTTCATTCCTTGCGCTGCGATTGCCGCCAACAGCTTGAGCTTTCACTTTCGATGATTGCCGGCGAAGGCACCGGAATCCTGATCTACGAGCAGCAGGAAGGCCGAGGCATCGGCCTGATGCCCAAGCTGCAAGCCTACGAACTGCAGGATGCAGGTCTCGACACGGTGGAAGCTAACGAACGCCTGGGATTCAAGAACGACTACCGCGACTTCACCCTCCCGGCGGAAATTCTTAAGGCGCTCGGCGTAACCCGCGTGCGTTTACTCTCGAATAATCCGGAGAAAGTTGAAGCCCTCGAACGCTCTGGAGTGCAAGTGGTGGAGCGCGTCCCTTGCGAAGTCACTCCCAGCCCCCACGCCGAAGAATATCTGAAGACCAAGAAGGAAAAGCTCGGGCACCTATTCACATCGAGCTAGTCGCGGCGATCATCTCTCCTTAACCGCATATGATTCTTGCGCGGATTCTCGCCCCGTGCTCTAATTTCGCTCGACGACCTGTTGATACCTGCATCTCAATCCGGATCTCGTCAGTTCTCTTCCAGCCTTGCACTCTGCCTCTCCCTGATCGGCGCAGTGTCGATGATCTATTACCACCAGGGACTCTTCATGCCTCGTGTTGTGGCCGTACGAGCGGCAGCGGGTCTCGGAAATGGCTATTCATTCGGCAACGACTTCTACCAGGTGTGGCTCACTTCGCAGGAATGGCAGCGCCACGGGCGCGATCCCTACAGCCCGGAAATGACGCGCGAAATCCAGATCGGCCTGTATGGCCGGCCTCTCGATCCGAACCGGCCAACCGATCCCGTCGACCGCCGCGTATTTCCGTATCCTGTCTTCACGGACCTGCTCTTCTGGCCGACTGCTCAATTTCCCTTTGCGCCGCTGCGTGTCGTGGTGGTCTGCATATTGGCAGCGTTGACATTCGCGAGCGTTCCGTTATGGCTCCGCGCGCTTGACTGGCAGCTTAGGGTGGAGTGGATCTGCGTAATTATTCTGCTCACGCTTTCGAGCTATTCAGCGCTCGAGGCCTTGTTCGCTGTGCAGCTGGGCCTGCTCGTGGCGTTTCTGCTGGCCGCTTCCCTCGTCGCGCTGCAGCGCGGGCGATTTCTGTTCGCCGGAATCCTTATGGCGATCACGACCATTAAGCCGCAAGTCACGGCGCTTGCAATCCTCTACCTCCTGATCTGGAGCGCGGACGAATGGCGAGCGCGGAAAGGCTTCTGGCTCGGATTCTTCGCAACGCTAACACTCTTGATCGGCGCATCGCTGATGGCGATGCCTCACTGGATTCAATCCTGGACCCAAACGGTCCTCGCCTACCGCCATTACACGCGCCCGCCACTGGTGACGGAAGTCCTCACTTCGCACCTTGGATCAAGCCAAGTTGCTCCCGGAACCTTTGTACTGACGGCAGTGTCAATCGTCATCGCGATCGTGCTCGCCTGGCGCAATCGCGGCGCCGACTACGGCTCGCGCGCCTTCTGGACGACTCTTACTCTCTCGCTCTCGATAACTACGATAACCATTCTCCCCGGACAGGCGATTTACGATCACCTCATTCTCCTGCCTGGAATTCTGCTGCTCGCGCGTTATCGCAAGGAATTCCTTGCAGGTGGACTGGTTCCCCGCGTGCTCTTGTCTCTGGGAGCCGTCGTTCTTTTCTGGCCATGGCTAGCCGCGTTCGCGCTGATCGTGCTGCGTCCGCTACTTGCCCCTGCGGAATTCGATTCCACGGTAGTTTTCGCGCTGCCCATTCGCACCGCTGCCTCGCTTCCCTTCGCAGTGCTCGCACTACTAGCCTGGGCCGCGCGACTCAATTCCGTGCGAATCAAATCCGCGAAGAATCTAGAATCCGTTTAAGCGACTTCTTATTCTTGACCGGCAGGTACTGCAGGGCCGCGCGTGCCAGGGCTGAGTAAACCTCGGCAGCGGGTGTGCCCCGCAGCACGCGCAAATGCCGTTTCACCGTATCCACGTCGCCGCGAACGATCGGCCCGCTGAACCCGCCCGCGGCGCCGAAGGCCGCGTAATTCGCAAGCGTCTGCCGCAGGATCGGAATCATTCGTTGCTTCGCCGCCTTCCGATTGACTCCTGCAAGTGCTGCAACCTGTTCGGATGTGGCGAGCAGCGCCGTAAACAGCGGCGAGGCGAACGTTCCCCAGGCATGGTACGCGGCCTTGTCCTTCTTTCGAATCGAATACGCGCGACCTCCAACGGCCTTCACGATGCGCCGCGCTGCGCGTGCGGCTGCTTGGTCTCCTTCAACCGCAAATGACACTCCCGCGAGCGAAGGCCGCGAGCCTTGCACAAACGTCATCAGCGGATGCACCGACGCAACCGCCGCGCCGGGCCTGCGCAAAACCCCCAGTTCGTCGCTGGTGAGCGCGCCACTGGAATGCAGCGCAACTCTTCCCTTCCATTCGATCTTCTTTGCGAGCGACTTTGCCGCCCGCGCGATTTCAGCGTCCGGCAGGCAGAACCAAATCAATTCGGCGCGCACCCACGACAGATCGTGCGGCACACGAGCGCCCACCAGCTTGGCCAGCTTCTGCGCTCTCTTCAGCGATCCATCCCGAAGCGCTTCGCCACGAACCCGCGCGATCACGGTCTCGATGACATACCCCGCCTGCGACAACGCCAAGGCAAGGGCTGACCCGAAATTTCCCGCACCAACAATCGCGACTCGCGGCTTCGCGGTCATGCCCGGCAGCATAGCAGACGTGGAACGACATCGACCTGAGACCTCAGCCCCGCGCCTCAATCCCTTTCTCCGAAGGTGGCACAAAGCTCTTAGGGGCCAGGGTCCGACGCAGTGCTTTATATTGTTCTCATGGCCAAATCCAACAAGCCCGCCGCCAGCAGGAAAGAACGCATCGTCTCCTCCCTCACGGTATATGAAGGCCCGGTTTTTTCGGTAACCACCGACCAGGTCGAGGAGCCCAATGGCGTGCGGGCGCGGCGCGACGTGATTCATCACTCCGGTTCGGTCGTCGTGCTGGCGGTGGACGATTCCACCGCGACACCTCGCGTCCTTCTGGAGCGGCAGTATCGCCACGCGGCCACTGACTATTTGTGGGAACTGCCGGCCGGCCGCATCGATCCTGGCGAGCAGGAACTCAAGGCGGCCCAGCGCGAACTGCTGGAGGAAACCGGATACACCGCCGCCAAGTGGCGTCGCATTCTGAAGTTCTATGCCAGTCCCGGCTTCGTCGCCGAGACCATGTCGGTGTTTCTGGCCACCGGACTGCGCGCCGGCGAAGCCCAGCCCGAAGAAGACGAAATCATCTACAAGCGCATGGTGCCTCTCCCGGCAGCGGTCCGGATGGTGCTGCACGGCACCATCCGGGATGCCAAGACAATTTCCTCGGTGTTGTGGCTCGTTCACGTCTCGCGTACGGGAGCCGGGAAGCGGACCCTCAGAAAGTAGACGTCTGCTTCGGCCATAGGCGAGAAACCCCACTCAGTTTCTCGTATTTTTTTTGACAATACATTCCCTTGACAGCCTACTCCTATCGCTCCAAAATGCATCTTATGTGCGGTACGTGACGTGGCACGTCCTTGGGCCCCCCATTAGGACGTGCGGAAAGAGGGGGGTTACGTGGAACGTCTGATAGGCACTCCTCGAAAAGGACGAACGGTCCCTAAGCTACAGACTTTACAACGATCCAGAATCTCACAACTCACACCAAGTGTGTGCAGCCTGTGTACAGCCCTCGTCTCGTGGAACGATCAGGATTACCCAACGGTCAGCATACCAATTATCAATAAGTTACTGGACCGCTCCAGAACAACCGCAGTTTTGTGTACGGTCTATGGACAAAATGGGCAACCATTTGGATCGATGGTCAATGATTTCAAGGAGATAGAGTCAGATGGAACGCTTGAAAGGAACCGTCAAGTGGTTCAATAACGCGAAAGGGTACGGGTTCATCGGGCGCGCGGATGGGCCGGACGTATTTGTTCACTACAGCGCCATTAGCTCCGAGGGATATAAGAGCCTGCAGGAAGGCGATCAGGTGGAGTTCGAGATCACCGAGGGTCAGAAGGGTCCGCAGGCAGCGAACGTAAACAAAGCTTCGTAGTCACGATATCCAGTCGCTCCCGGCAAAATCTCCGCTCAGCTGAGCGCACTCCCAGTCTGTTCGGCCTTTCGTGTCCGCTGAGGCGAGGCACGGCTGGCCCTGCCACTCAATCTTGTTTATCTTTAGACGGTGGACAGCCCTGCCATGGACAACAAGGCCCTCGCCAACATTCTCTACGAAACCGCGGACCTGCTGGAAATCGATGGGCAGGATTCGTTCCGCATCCGCTCTTACCGTAACGCCGCGCAGGCCATCGAGAATCACTCGCAGCAGCTCTCCGCACTCATTGCCGATCCCAAACAAGTTCTCGCCATCGCCGGCATCGGCAAAAGCATGCTGCGTAACCTGCAGGAACTTTTCAAAGACGGCAAACTCGCCGTGCAGACCGAACTGCTGGAGAAATACCATCCCTCGATGTTGCAATTGCTGAAGATACAAGGCCTCGGACCGAAAACGATTGCATTGATCTGGAGCGCCTTCAAAGTCAGCGATGTCGACGGCGTCGAGAAATTGGCTCGCGAGGGCAAAATCCGCGAACTGCCGCGCATGGGCGAAAAGCACGAAGCCAAGCTGCTCAAAGCCATTGAAGACTACCGCCGCATTAGCGGCCGCTTTCTCGTCGATGCCGCGGAAGAAGAGGCCGAAAAGCTCACGGCCTATCTCGAAAAGTTTCCCGGCATCGACAAAATCACTCCTGCCGGATCGCTGCGCCGCGGCCGTGAAACCGTCGGCGATCTCGACATCCTCGTCACCGGCCAAGCCTGCACCACAGAAGAAGGCCGCCAGAAGGCCATCGCCTACGTCGCGCAATATCCGCCGTTGATGGACGTTATCGCCAGCGGCGACAACAAAATCAGCTTTCACCTGCGCAGCGGCTTGCAGGTCGACGTTCGCCTGCTGCCGCCTGAATCCTTCGGCGCCGCCATGCAGTACTTCACCGGCTCGAAAGCCCACAATGTGGCCCTGCGCCAGCGCGCCCTCAAAATGGGATACACCTTGAACGAGTACAGCCTGTCGTCGCTGGAAACCCAAAAGCCCGCAGCCGGAAAAACTGAAGAAGAAATTTACGACAAGCTCAAGCTCGACTATATTCCGCCCGAGATGCGAGAGAATCTCGGCGAAATCGACCTCGCCGACAAGCACGCTCTGCCTCAGCTGATCACGGAGGCCGATCTCAAGGGCGACGTCCACATGCATACCGTCGAAACCGACGGCAAGAATACGATCGAGGAAATGGCCGAAGCCGCCAAGGCGCGCGGCTACCAGTACATGGCCATTACCGATCACTCCAAAAACCTGGCCTTCGCCAACGGATTGGACGACAAACGCGCGGTCGAACACATCGCCCGCATTCGCGCCGCCGCCAAACAGATCGAGGGCATCACAATTTTTGCCGGCATCGAAGTCGACATCCTGGCCGACGGTGACCTCGATCTCTCTGACGACGTCCTCGCGCAGATGGACCTCGTCATCGCCAGCGTGCACTCGGTCTTCAATCAGGAATCAGCAAAGATGACCGAGCGCCTGCTCAAGGCCATCGAAAACCCGAACACATCGATCCTCGGCCATCCCACCGGCCGCATCCAACTTCGCCGCGACGCCTACGCCTTCGACATGCAGGCCATCCTCACCGCCGCCGCGAAGCGCAAAGTCGCCATGGAACTGAATGCCTATCCCGACCGCCTCGACCTCAATGACGTGCATCTCCGTCAGGCCAAGCAGCAGGGCGTGAAGATCGTCATCAACACCGACTCTCACCACACGTCGCACATGGAAAAGATCCGCTACGGCATTCTGCAAGCCCGTCGCGCCTGGCTGACCAAAGATGATGTGCTCAACACGCTGCCCGCACAGAAGTTCGCCAAAGCCATGAAGCACGCCTGGTAAAACGCCGAGGGGTAAACGTAGAAGGGTTTAGCGCGGAAGCCCGCTGGATGAAGCTTTGGAGCCCCGGACGCCTCGCCCGGGTAACCCGACAGGCGTAGAATCAGCGGGGATGACAAACGATATGCCTGATCAGATCCCCGCCCCTCCACCGAATCCGCCAGAGTCCCCGGCAGTTCCCCCCGGCCCAACCATCCACATTGGCGAAGAGTTCGGCACAGCCAGGAAAAATCTTCCGCCCGCCAAGATTGTGCTGATCGCCATTGGCGTGGTGTTGGTCGTGGTGTTCGTTGCTTCCTTTCTGAAGCGCGCTAAGCCGCAAGCCTCAGGCTCACTCGACAATGTGGTCGCCGTTGAAATTCCCGGGCAGACCTCGACCATGGTCGCCTTGACCTTTACCATTCACAATACTAGCGACAAGATGCTTTACGTTCGCACCGTCCAAGGCCTAATCAAAGCGGCAAGCGGAGACTCCATCGAAGACGCCGTCTCTGCCGTCGACTTTGATCGATACTTTCAGGCCTTCCCCACGCTAAAGAACGGCGCGCAGCCAGCACTCTCGCCAGAAGCCAAGATCCAGCCCGGCGAAACCGTCGTCCGAACCATCATCGTAGCTTTTCCTGTCACGTTAGACGCGTTCCACCGGCGCGACTCCACCAGCGTGATTATCTGGCCTTATAACGAAACGGTGCCCGTCGTATTGACCCCGTAGGCAGTTCCCGCTTGCGCAAATCCTCCGGAATGCGTTCCTATAACAGCATGAACAATCCCAGGCATTCTTTCCGCGCAGTCGCGCTCGTCCTCCCGCTCATTTTCATAACGCTATTCGCCGCTGCCGCCGCACCGGCGGCAAAGCCAGGAAAATATCTTTTCTACATCGGCACCTACACCCAGGACGGCAGCAAGGGTAAAGGCATCTACGCCTACCGCTATGACGCAGCGACGTCCGAGATCACGCCGCTCGGCCTCGCCGCCGAAACCACGAATCCGTCCTTCGTCGCGCCGCACCCCAACGGACGCTTCCTTTATGCGGTGAATGAAGTTGGAAATTACAAAGGCCCAAACAGCGGCGGCGTCAGCGCGTTCTCAATTGATCGAGCCACCGGCAAGCTGACGTTTCTGAACGAAGTCGCCTCGCACGGCGCCGACCCTTGCTACATTACCGTCGACAAAACCGGAAAATACGTATTAGTAGCGAACTATACGGGCGGCAGCGTTGCAGTCTTCCCCGTGCTCCCCGATGGCAAGCTCGGCGAGGCCTCGGCCTTTGTCCAGCACACTGGCAAGGGCACGAATCCTGAACGGCAGGAGGGACCGCACGCTCACTCCATCGACCTGTCACCCGACAACCGTTTTGCCATGGTCGACGATCTCGGTCTCGACGAGTTGCTGGTCTACAAATTCGACAGCGCTAAAGGATCACTCGCTCCCAACGATCCGCCGTTCACCAAGATCGATGCCGGATCCGGCCCGCGCCACTTCGTCCTTCGCCCCGACGGCAAGTTCGCCTACGTGATCAGCGAAATGGGACACACCGTGACGGTCTTCTCGAACGATGCGGCCAATGGAAAACTGCAAGTTCTACAAACGATTACGACTCTGCCCAAAGATTTCACCGGCCGCAACGACGATGCGGAGATCGCGGTGCATCCCTCCGGCAAATTTCTCTACGCCTCCAACCGAGGCGACGACAGCATCGCCATCTACACGATCGACCAAAGTAAGGGGACACTCACGCAGATCGGAATCGTTCCTACCGGAGGCAAGGAGCCGCGCAGCTTCGAGATCGATCCCACGGGCACGCTCTTGTTTGCGGAAAATCAGAACTCGAACACCATCGTCCTGTTGAAGATCGATACGACAACCGGACTCCTGACGCCGACTGGGAAAGTGCTCGAAGTGGCGTCCCCGGTCTGTCTGAAATTCTTGATGGTGGAATGAACCATATGGAGAATGGCTGGAGACACATCTGATGCGCGCCATCGGACTATGTGCGATATTCCTGCTCGCCGCGCCAATCGTCGCCGCACAGGGCAACCCCCCGGTCTGGAGAAACGGCGCCCAGGAGAAAATGTGCGGCTTGGGCACATATTATGACAGCCTGGATCTGGCATTCAAGAAAGCAGCCCAGGACGAAGGCGAGACTCTTGTCACCGTGCAGGTTTTGCCCAGCTTTCACCGCGAATATGCGCTGGTATTGAAGCGAGTCGGCCAAAAAGTCACGCTGCTGCATGTTACTCTCGAAAAGGAACTCTGGACCCAACTCGGCCCTCCGTTGTCCGCCCCGAGGACCCGACAACAATGTCTCGATCTGGCGTTGGCTGCGAAGGTCGATACTGTGAAACTTCCTGCACCTGCGGATGCCACGTCGCATTCATGGGCATCCTTCCGAGAAATCGATCTGGAAACCGATGTGTGCCCACGACGTGGAAAGCGGTGCGCCTTTCTTCAAGACGGAACCGAGTACGTCATAGAAACCAATGATGGACATTCGCTCCGCATTAGCGAGATTGGAAACCTGAAAGGAATTGAGAGTGAAAACGCTGCGCTCTTGGATTGGGTTCGCACTCTACTCCAAATGGTCGAGAGCGCTCAGTCGCGGTAACTCCGCTCGCGACATATCAACCCGCCCTACGACTTCTTCTGAATGCCCTTGCGCCGCACCAAGTGCGTGTTCGCATCCGGCTTGATCTCGTCATACTTCAGACACGAAATCGAACCATCCACTTCCAGCACGGCCAGCGCGACTTGATCGCAACCATTAATGCCGTGCTCGCGCAGGGCGCGGTGCAACTCGTCCATGCTGACGTGTTCCCGCGCCATATGCTCTTCAATGGGTTTGCCGTCATGCACCAATAAAGAAGGCTCGCCTTCGATGAGCCGGCGGAAGTGCCGGTTGCCGCCCGAGACGTTGGCGACCAGATAATTCAAAATCAACAGCGTGGCGGCCGCAACCGCGCCGCCCAACAACGAGGTGTCGGGCCCGGTCATCGCATTCTGTACGGAGTTCGACAACAGGAGCAGCAATGTCAGGTCGAACGGAGTCATCTGCCCGACTTCGCGCTTGCCGCTTAAACGCACCCCTATCAGCACCAACAGATAAATCACGCCCGTGCGCAGCACAATCTGCAGCAGCACGTTGGCTCCGGGGAAGAACGCTCCGGTCATCGTTGATTTCTCTGTATGCTTCTTGGTTCTATTTTCGAATCGACTTTTCGATCGGTTTCCGCTCTAGTTCGCCGTTACCGGCACTGGAGCGCTCTTCGGCGTGCTCAAATATCCCGTGGCCTTGTTCTTGTCGACTGTCCACACCACCAACTCAAACAGCAAGTGATCGCGGCCGGAGTAAAACTGAATGGGCTCTGAGACGTTGCGATCTTTTTTCTCGATCGTCTTATCGTCGGAGGTCACGTTCATCGTGAACTTGCCCTTTTTGCCGTCGGTCTTCTTCAGTTGCAGGCTCACAGTCGAAACCGGCTGTGGCTTGGCGCCCTTCAGCAAGGTGAACTCGTAGTAGTTGCGGTCACCCTTGTGCTTCAGAATTTCCAGATCGCCGGCCGTGTGCGCGATCAGTCCGCTCTGCACCCCGAGATCGCCAATCGTGCTTGCCAGCTTGGCTTTGGTGGCTTCGAGGTCGGCCTTGGTCGACCCAAGATCGGTTTTCACTCCGCCCACGTCGGTCTTCACACCCGAAATTTCTCCGGTCACCGCGCTGATCTGCGCTTTCTGTTCCTTCTCCAGCCGGCTTTCCGTGGCCTTCTGCTCGGCGCGCAACTCGGCGGTCTTCTGCGCAAGTTCCTGCTTGGTCAAACCGGCCTGCCGTCCTAAAGTCTGTTCCGTCGCCTCGGCGTCCGCAATCCGGTTCTGCAGTTCTTTCACTTGCGCCTGGCTGGCACTCAGGTCGCTTGCCAGTTTCTCCGTCGCCAGATGCGCTGCGTAGTGCGCGTATGCAGAGCCCGCCACCACCAGAATTGCCAGCACAGTCAGAATCCACTTGCCGACATTTGACTGAGATTCCATATGTATCTGATCGCCTTCATCGCCCATACACTCGTTCTCCTCGGGATACAAAGTATTGAATTGCAGGGATACAGGTATTGTTGAGCAGGACCACCACAGTGTCAATTGGCGCGCGGGATGCCGTATGCCGGCTCCTTTAACGGCGAAGCGCCAGCGCCTCCTGCAGAGCAGGGTCAGGATCGCGTCTAACTACAGCCGCCGTCGTACCGAGGCGGTTCTCGATTTTCTGTCGCTCTGCGACCAGAGACGCTGGCACCGCGGGGCTGGGAAGTGACCGCATCAACGATTCGGATTTCACCATACACGCAAAGGCCAGCCGCGCGGGGAATCCCGCATCATCCAGAAATCGTCCGTAGGCGTACCAGTCTTGCGCACTGGCACTGGTATCGGCGGTCGAATCGTCGAGCCGCAGCGCCTGCTGATAGAGCCGCAAGGCTTCGTCCAGCTTTCCGGCCTTGGACTCCAGCGCCGCCTCATTGACATCGGCTACGCTCTCCAGCTTAATTTGGCTGGTCTGTGAAGCGAGTTTCTCCGCCAGGTGATACGACTTCATCGCCAGCTCGGTCTGCGACGAATGTACCTGGCAATCCGCCATGCGCAACACAATGGCGATCACTTTGTCAGGTGCGGGACGATCCTGCGCCGGTTGCCGCGCAATCTGCTCGAGGAACGAGTTGTAATGTGAAGCCGCGGCCTGTGCTTTGCCTTCGCGGTCGAACTCGTCCGCCATGTACAGGTGGGCGAGTTTCTGTCGCGGGTCCACGGCCAGAGCCTGGTCCCAATTCGCCAGAGCTTGGTCGGGATGGCCTTGACGCAGCGCCAGCAAACCGCGATCCACCAGCAGATTCGCATCTTTCGGCGTGTACTTGAGCGACGCCTCGGTCAGGCTGAAAGCTTCATCGAACCGGTCCTGATCGATGAGTAATTGCAGCAGTCCCTGCCGCGGAGCCGGATCGGCAGGATTGGCCTGCATCGCCCGTCTCCAGGCGGCTTCAGCTTGTTGCACTTGACCTTCTTCCATGGCCCGGTGCGCTAGCCGCATTTGCAGAGTGCTATCGAATGAGTTGAGAGCCTCAGCCCGTTGTAGATCGTGCAAATCGTCCGCGTTCAGCGCCAGATAGTAACGCGTCTGATCGAGCGTCCCCCAAACCAGAAGGAGCAACGCCGCGCCTATGCGCAGAGACCGGGCCCCAGAGCTGGTGCCTACCAGCCAGCGCCACGCGGCGGCAAACTGTCCGCCGGCTTCTCCCGCCGCGTGTGCGATCCGCTCCCGCGAGTTAAGCAGCAGCGACGCGATCCGCCCGTCGCGCAGCTTCCAGATCGCGCCATCCAGAATGAAGTGATGAATATTCACCAAGGCCGTGAAGATCAGGAAGCTCGCTGTGAAGTCGTGATGAAACGCGCGGCTGGCCAGCCACGGTCCCGGCACAAACAGCGCGATACCACCCACGACCAGCACTCCGAAATAGGCCAACGGACGCCAGTTGCGCCCCGGCTGGTTCGAAGTTTCGCTCGAAGTTTCGCCGGAGGCCTCGCGGCGTGCGTAGTAGCTTGTAATCCACAAATACTGC
>Ga0210389_10000122_pt1 | contig 78036 bp, 66 predicted proteins | sample IncBWH28OmetaG_FD_160127 | JGI IMG/M metagenome (GOLD analysis project Ga0210389, IMG submission 160127) | Forest soil microbial communities from Barre Woods Harvard Forest LTER site, Petersham, Massachusetts, United States - Inc-BW-H-28-O ...
AATAATTACACCTATAAGTACGATAAGCTGAACCGCCTGACCAGCGGTATTACCAGCGCGGACAACTACCAGGAAAACGGCATTGCCTATGATACCCAGGGCAACCTTACCTTCCTGAACCGTTACCAGGCAGGGAACGAGATTGACCACCTGCAGTATTATTATAGCGGTAAAAACAGCCTTGACAGTGTTAAGGATGCCAACGCCAGCAACAGCGGCTTGGTAAGCGGCACTACCAAATATACTTACGATGGTAACGGCAACATGCTTACCGCTGCCAATACGGTTAATACCGGGCAAAATAAGGGTTTTACATATAACCTGCTGAATTTGCCAAACGTGGTAACAGTGCCAAATGGGACGGACACTTATACCTATGATGCCGCAGGCGACAAGTTAAGAAGGGTAAGCATTATTAGCGGTACAACCACCAATACCGATTATATTGGAGGGATACAATATAGTGATACTACCAGCGAAACGATTGCCTTTATCCAAACAGAAGAAGGCAAGGCGGTACCAAACGGGACTACGAATTATGATTATAACTATTATTTAGGCGATAACCTGGGTAACACGAGAGTTACATTTGGCACAAAAACGGGTACAGCTATACTTTACCAACAGGATGATTACTACCCTTTTGGACTTGAAATAAACCGTACGCCTTTTACACCCAAAAATGAATACCTTTACAATAAAAAAGAGTTACAGGAGGACTTTACGGAATACGATTACGGCGCGCGGTTCTATGATCCGGCGGTGGTGCATTGGAATACGATTGACCCGCTGGCGGAAAAGTTTAGAAGATTTAGTCCATATGTATACGTAGCAGATGATCCAATAAGGTTTACTGACCCTGATGGGATGGGGCAGACGGACTTTGTTAGATTACCTAACGGACACGTCACCTTTGATCCTAACGTTCACAGTACTGCTGATGCGGTAAAAGCAGGATACGGACAGTATTCTCAAGATGTCTCTGGCCAGACATGGCATAGCGATGCAACTGGCTTCAATTGGCATTTTGGTTATACCAAAGATGACATGAAGGTCGTCGATAACCCCAACGACACCTACCACGCAACTGAAGGAGAAGGGATAAAGCAGTTTGCTGCCTTTATGGAAATAGCAGAAACCTATATCGCTGGTTTCGGCCTTGAGGGAACTGTTGGGGAGGTGGGCTCGGCTATTGAAGGTGGCGCAAAAAAGGTAGTGACGGCAACTGATAACGCAGTGACCTCAGAAGGAGCGGCGGATGCGGCTTCAGGGCTAAAATTGAACAAGCAGCTTGCAAGTGAGGAACAAATGGGTGAACCAGGCGCTGATATAGCGGGCGGAAATGGTAGTACGCCTTTAAGGAAAGCATCCGATCTTGCAAATGATTATGGCGGAAGCCCTTCAGATTGGGTTAAAAAAACTAGTTCAAATAAGACTTTTTCAGACGGAACAAATTTTGAAACACATTGGGAAGAAAACACGACAACTGGCGAGAGAGTTAATGTTAAAGTCAAGCAAGGGGATATAAAAACCCCATCCAAAACATCGTTAAATCCAAGCGATCCTAATCATCCATAATTATGAGAGTCAAATGCATTTCGCAAAAACTAGATGAAGATCAGAATTATAAACTTTACAGGAATTCTAAGGCAAAAGAATATTCTCATATAACTTTGGGTAAAGAATATCCGGTATTCGGTTTAAGTTTTTTATTTGATTCAGAAGGTAACGGTTGTTTTGTTCAAATACTGTCAGATTATGACCATCTGTTAAGCATACCGATTGCACTATTCGAGATCATTGATAAAAGGATGTCTGTGTTTTGGGAGTTTAAAAGGTTTAATGACGATTGCTTAACCCTGTGGCCATCATCGTTTTATCGAGATTATTATCATGATGACTTATTTGAAGGTGTTCCTGACATTGTTGCTGATTTTTACAACGTGAAACTTAAAATATTGAACGAATTTCCCCCTATTCAGGCGTGAGTATGCAGCGCGGGCTTGTGCGGCCGAGTACTCATGCTCCGCTGACAGGTAGTCCGTTTTGCCGGTCGGCTGCTTTCCCGATACTGCAATAAATCATTAACTTTAGATGATGTACAAAAGGCACAGTTTGCCGGGGTGCAGTTCAAAATGTCGCTTTGTTAACCAGGCGTTCCGACGGAACGCTAAAACCAATATTTAATTTTTCTACCCACCAACCGTCCCTATGGGACGAGGATTGCAGAAGTTTCGCCCCATCGGGGCGTCTGGTGGGTAGAAAGTGAAAAAATATTCTTTACGTTCTGCAGAAACGTTTGGTGGCTATGCGACAATTTGAATTGCACCCGTTTGCCGCCTGTCAGCGGGGCATCGTGCGCCATCGCTTCGGCCCCACAACACCTCGCGCCTGAATTGAAGCTTTAGCGAAAACGGGCTTTGTATTTTCCGCATTTTTCATTTGCCCGCCGCTCATCGGGAATCGCCGGCCGAAGCTTTAGCGAAGGCATGGCGGCCAAAATCGTGTTTTATATTATAATCAAGCGTTTTTGCGCTCCAGTAGCCGCAGCCTAAAATACGCCTGATGGTCATAATAGGATCGCTTTGGTCACGTGGTTCAGATAATTGAAACGCCGCTTTAAAACCCCTTTTACGCAGTTCGGGCAGGCCCTGTGCATTCCATTCGCCAAAGGGGAAAGCAAAATATTTTATAGGCATCCCGGTAATTTTCTCCAGTTTTTTGGTGGGTTTATCTATTTGCGTTTCCCAATCCTTGCCTTTGTATTTTTTAAAATTGGTATGGTCCTGCGTGTGGCAGGCAATAACATTCCCCTCATCAAACAGTTGTTTTATTTGTGTTTTGTCCATGTAATGCTTGTTTTTAGCAATATCTATGGTAGTGATGAAGAACACGCCTTTAAAGCCGTATTTTATTAATTCAGGACGGGCCACCTCAAACTGATCGCCATCGGTATCATCAAATGTCAGCATAATTGGTTTGGCGGGCAGCGGGGCGCCATTGGTAAGATAATCTACCAGGGCATCAGGCAAAATGGGATGGTAGCCGCTGTCGGCCAGCATTTTCATATGTGCTTTAAAGGTTGCCGGCGGGATAATATAGTCTTTATCGGCCTGCTTATCGCTTGGCCGCCAGTTACGTATCTGGTGATAGCATAATACCGGCACCTGCTTGCGCGCTAAAACAGCTGCGCTATTGACGGGCTGCGCCGATGAAACCAAACCAAAAAAACAAAATGATGCGGATGCGATGAGGGTTTTTAACACAAAACAAGTATGATTTAACAAAGGTAAAAATTAGCCGGTCTTCCCGTTAAAATAAGCCGATTTTATTTAAAAACGACGCTTAATCCTGCGCAAGACTGGCTTTGAACTAACGACTAAAGCCTTTGGACTTAACACTAAGCCCTGCGATTACAAAAGCAGTTCCGCTGTATGCAAGCGCTAAAAACGCACTGATCACCTCGTCTCCCCTATCAGCAGGCGGAGCGGATATGGCTTTGGGGATATGGAGAATAACAAACCAAATAAAGATCATCAACCCCAAAAGGATAGCCATTAACCTGCGCCTGATATTTAAAGCGATCCCAATCCCCGAACCAATTAATGCTGTGCCGGCAAAATACGCCCAAAACATGCGGTCGGGTACCCATGCAGGGGTATAGTCCGCCACTTCTTTGGTATATAAAAAATGATTGATGCCAAAACAGGCGATGATGATTGAAAAAAGAATGGTCCCGGCCGGTATTAGTTTACCCAACACCCGGAAAATAGCGTTTTTATTTTTTTGCGAAAAACAGCCGGCAATTATAAATGCACCGCAGGATAATGCAAGTTCTTTCTCGGCATTCTCCCATTCGCCCCAATGCATATAGTTCGGGGTTGCTAAAAGCTCATAAGGGATATAATAAAAGCAAACGATCAAAAGCAGCACAGCGCCCAGCAAAAGGGAAATTGGCCCGGCCTTTTTTTCAAAGGCAATACCCGCCCCGGCCAAAATAAGCAAGGCGCCAAAAATACAGGCAGGCACCGCAACGGCATGCAGCCAGGAATGGTTTGGAGGTAACAGATAAGGGTGAAAGTCTTTAAAATAAATTGTCTGAAACCCCATCGCCGCTATCGCGACAGCATAAAAAATACGCCCGGTTTTACATAGCTTTTCCATAATTGTAAAAGGTAAATTTATCTTAATTTTTTAAAAGAGCGGCTAATCCCGCTTGCCTTCATCATCGCCACGCCGATGGCCTGGTACTTTATGAACCTGTGGCTGCAGGGCTATGCCGCCAGGATCAGCATCAGCTGGTGGATATTTGCAATCACCGGCGCCGGCGCCATTTTAATTGCGCTGGCCACCGCCGGTTCGCAATCGATAAAAGTGGCCAGGGCAAACCCGGTGAAGAGCTTAAGAGCAGAATAAAGCAGGGTGTATACTGCCGGCAAAAATAATCGCTAAAAAAACACGCTCACTTTTGGCCGCCTTTTCTTTTTGGGCGCTTTTCCGTTATTGTTTGATGTGTCTTTCCGGATATCCTTTGTTTTCAGCTCCATTGGCCCTATCGAATCGCGAAGCGGCTTAAGCGGGGCAGCATCCACAGGGGTAAGCGCACTGTCCCGGCGCACCGGGGTGCTTAACATTGCAGGTTTATTAACGGAATCGGCTATCCTTCCTCTGCCGTTTTGACTTGTGTCCTGAATAAGTTTAGTTTGACGGGTGGCGGACGGGAGTGTTGACGGAATTGCCGGTGCGGTATTTGCCGGCGGTGTGACCACTTTTGCCGGCGAGGGCAAAGAATCACGACGCATTTGCAGCTCGTTAGGTTTTGCCGCTTCGTGTTGTGTTTTTGAAAGGTATAAGCGGCCGCCCATGTATACCGCCGCTGCCGTAGTAACTCCTAAAAGCACTTTTAGTCCCCACTTCGGTAGCTTGAAACGGTAGGGCTTGTCGGCTACATTCGTTACCGGCATGCGATTATCCAGCATGGCGCGGATTTGCAGCCATTCGGTATCGGGGTTGCCCTTTACCGGAAGCTCGCGCTGTTTTTTCCGCCAAAGCTCAGGGTAGCCTAATGTCTTTTTCATTTTCTGTCCCCCCTTTCCGTTAGCCGGGTAGTGGCTGGGTCGCTCTCCAGCAGCCGGCGCAATTGCTTTTTGGCCTCAGACAAATGCCAGCGCGAGGTGCCTTCGCTGATATTTAGCTGTTCGCTGATTTCCTTGTGCGAAAAACCATCCAGCACCGATAAAATGAATACCGTTTGCGTAGCGTAAGGCAGCGTGCGTATATGCCGCAGGATATCTTCATAGTAAAGTTTTCCCAAAACTGCCGGCGGTATAAATTCCGTTTCCTGTTCGGGGATGTCGTCGCTTACTTTATCAAACTTTAATTCCGCCCGGTACAGATCGATCGACGAATAAACCATTATTTTCCTCATCCAGGCGCCCAGCCCGCCGCGCCCGGCATCAAAATTTTGGATAGACTCAAATACCGTTAAAAATCCCGTGTTAAATGCTTCCCGGGCAAGTTCTTCATCGGCCAGGTAGCTCAGGCAAACCTGCATCATTTCGGCATAGTAAAGCTTATACAGCGCCTCCTGGGCGCCGCGGTCATTCTGTGTGCACGCTTTAACTAATTTCTGCGTTTGCTTTTTTGTAAAATTCATTCCCGGCGCAAGCCCTCGTCAGCCGTCGTTGCCCATAAAAACATTTGCTCAATATAGCAGAATAATCAGAACGAAAAGCTGTGCGAAATTCGCAGCGCAATTATATTTAGCGACGGATAGCCGCCGGTAACAAAGGTATGCTCGTAACGCATGCTTATATTGAACCTGATTGCCCCCGATTCCGGGAACAGGTATCCGAAACCAAGTCCGCCGACAGGTCCTGCAACTTTTTGATCCAGCTCGTCCCCGTTGGCATTAGTAAGCGGCGTGCCGTTGGCATCGTAAGCTTGTATGTCGGTGGCCCCGAAGGTATAACCAGCCACAGGTTCAACATAAAAGCCATAATCAGCTCCGTCCGACAATAAATGCCTGTATCCTATCATCGCCGGCGCCACCGCGGCATGGCTGCCCTCGCTGCTGAAAACATAAACGGCGCCCTCCACAATGCCCGCATTACTGTCGTCAATAGGGATGGCAATATTCAAAAAGCCGCCGAAACCCGTTGCGTTAAAGCCTTTTGACGTGAGGTGCGCTACCTCAACCTGTGCCTGCGATGCGGAAAAAAGGCATACCAATATTGCCGGCAATAATAATTTTTTAAAAAGTTGAATTGTGACAGTCATTTAAATTGATCGTGTTAAGATTAAACGTTTTGTTAGTCCTCTATTTATTCTTCGGATCAAAGCAGCAAAACGTTGGGTAAAAAATAAACTTTTTTTGATTTTTAGGCATTTTCGCCGTTGGCAGCGCAGGGCAGACGCATTAAAATAGTTTTAAACTTATCAGCGGTGAACGCCAGGAACGGTATGGTTTAAAGAATAGTTTTTTAACCGCTAAGTCACTAAGGCCACTATAAACATCGGCTACTTTGCGAAATCTTTGTGCACTTGGCGGACCTTGTGGTAAAAACTATTGATTATAAAAGTTAAGCGCACCGGTTGAACTGAAATATCAGATAATGTTGTTAAAAATAATTTCAATGCGTCTGCCCCGGTTGGCAGCGCCGATAGCTATCGGGCCTCAAAAAAAGGCTGCGGGCGTTTATTGTATGTCGAATATAATTATAAAGCGACCGTTGCCCCTTGCGAAAGCAAGCCGATCCAAACAGTTCTACGGAGTATCCAGGCCTGCCTGGTGCAAAGAAGCGCTGAAAATCTTACTTCACCCCCACTGTGATCAAGGCCGACAACGGGAACGCTATTGCCCCATCGCCCCATTGTTCAACAATGCCATCCCTGAATTGCTGAGCCACGGTCTCAAAAGCTGATGGATCTTTATCGAACACTGCCTTGCCGAGCGGGTGTTTGCGGAACACACCGGTTTCCAGGTGTTCCACCGAGGCAATACCTGATGTCAAGTTAATTGTATCAACCACTATATCTTTAAACCCGGCATTTTTCATCCAATCCCTAAGCTGCTGCGGGTTATGCAGCGAAAATGGCGTAAAAAAGCGGGCGTGGTCCTCATCTTCAAAATGCGGCAGCATCAGTTCATTGATCAGCAGGCGGAAAAGCGGGTTATTCAGCGTGCTATCCCAGGTGAAACACATCAGCTTGCCGCCCGGCTTCAACACGCGGAATATTTCGTTAAAGCCTTGCTGCTTGTCGGGCAAAAACATCATCCCGAACTGGCATACCGCCAGGTCGAAGGTATTATCGGCGAACGATAGGTGCTGAATATCTTCAGCCTTAAAATTTATGCCGTCTTCGCCCAGTTCGCGCCTGGCAATGTCCAGCATATCGCTGCTCAGGTCGGTGGCCCAAAGCTCCACGCCAGCCGGGAGCGCCTTACGCAGGTGGCGGGTAACGCGACCGGTGCCACTGGCTAATTCAAGTACCCGCGACAACCCTGCGGTGTTAATATGAGCGGCCATGTATTCGCCATAAGGTTCAAAAATTACGGGGCCGAGATAAAAATCATAGTTTTCGGCATCGGCGCTGGTAAATGTGTAGGCTTCTTTCTTTTCCATTTGCAGTACAAGGTATAAACTGTGCTTGTAAAATTTGTCCTAAAAATAGTCGTTCTATAGGTCTCGTCAAAATAGCCTGGTTTAAGATCCGGGTAAATCGCTTTTAAAACTTAAAGAGGTATTTGCCATAGCCGATGCGTTTGAAACATGAAAAATAATTGCAGCTACCCTCTTTTTTGCTTGCAAAAGAGAGGGTGAACGAGCGAAGCCCCGTACGTACGGGGTTCGGCATCCCTCTCTTCCGCAAGCGGTAAAGAGGGAACGGGAATGTTTCGAACACTCAAGGTTTCAAACCCGTCGACTATGGGATATGTCGCATTTAGTTTTAAAAGCGATTGCTATGTTTAAGATCCGCTCTCCGTAGTTTCCAACCTACGGACGACTATGCCGGGAGACCGTGTCTCCACGCTATTTAAAAAAAAGCCGCCGCGTTAACCGGTAACACGGATAAACCACAATGGGCGCTGCCAGCACATCAATGGTGTAATGGATATGCTGCACAAGCAATAAACAGGCAACTGCAAAAGCGGCAATAAGCGCTATTATTTTATCCGTTCGTTTTTGAAGGCATAGATAGATCATCACCATGGTAGCCGTGTGCCCCGAAAAAAACAGGTCTTTTGTAATAGCGGCATTCCTGTACAAAGCACTGTTGAGCGGATCGACCAAAGGGACCATAGCCTGGGGTGGGTCGAGCGCAACCAGGCTGAGGGTGACAAAACGCACGCTGCAAACAAATATTAAGGTCCAGCAATAGGTGATATAAATGGATGGATTTTTGATTGCCCTGATCAGTATTAATAAAGCCATCCCCCAGATAATAGCAAAAATTAACACGGACACGTTGTGCGGCGGTATGCGTGCCAGCAGCCAGTCATTTAACACTGCTCCCTGCCTTTTTTGAATGTGCCCGAAAAAGATTGGTAAGACGTAAATTATGGCAGCGATGATGACAGTGCCGGTGAGCATTTGCCAGCGTTTGTAACGCGAATACCAAATTGCCTTCCAGTTATCTTTTAGTGAAGTTGATGGCATAGTTGGGGCGCAGCGTTAATTTGGTATTGGCAAAAGTAATAATTGAAAGTGTATCCGGAAACCTTTGTTTAAATAGGACTAAGGGTGCTTTGCACCGGTAAGTTAAAATATCCGGCAAAAAAATATTCAGTATTTAAAAACCAATTATATATTTGGAGCATGAACCCTACGCTGGCGCCACGCTTATTACTGCTATTATTATTGCTTTTATCAGCCTGCTTTACCATACAGGCACAGGTACATTTTAGACATTATGAGCCGGGGCGTTACTATGATCGCGCAGGGGTAAGGCATACCGGCTTTATCGATTTCGGCGCCAATGTTTGGGGCACGGTTAAAATCAATTTTAAAGAAGGCACGGACACCGCCGCTAACCAGAAGATCGGCATTTCGGATATAAAAGCGCTTGTGGTGTCACACCAGGCCGATACAGCTGGCTTGGGGCCAGGCGCCCCAAATATAGCCCGTCAGCAGATGGTTATTGATAGCTTTGTTGTTTTACAGGAAAATTTATATGCATCAGATTCCACTGCCACTGAAGCACGGTTGTGTAAATTTGTAACTGACGCGGTAAACTCGAAAATTTTTTCCAGGAACGTACAAAAGAGTGCCGGGGGATTTGGCATGGGCATTGGCAGCATTGGGGCGATAAGCATGGCGGTCGGCGCAAGTATGTCGTATACCGATACCTTGTATTTGTGCGAAGCAGAAGGCAAAACCCTGCAGATTAAGCGAAACAATTACAAACAACTTTTAGCCAAAGCCTTTGCCGATTATCCCGACCTGGTGCAGAAAATTCAAACCAAGGAACTGCGGTTTGGCGAGCTGGGCGAAATTATAAGGAAGTACATAGCGCACAAAACATCTTAATATCACATCGTTTTGAGTTCTTTCGCCGCTTCCCTGTCCGATAACACCGTTATTTTCATCCAAACTTCCTTGTCCGGGTTCCCGTCTTTATTCACTTTTACGGCGCATACTTTGTCAATAAAATCCATTCCCTTAACAATTTCGCCAAACACGGTATAGTTCTGGTCTAAAAATGGCGTGCCGCCAATGGTGCGGTAGGTTTCGCGCTGGGCTTCGGTAAAGTGCAAATTAAATTTCTTTTCAATGGCGTCGAGTTGTTCATTGGTATAGGTTTGACCGTCGACCAGGTAGATCTGGGTAGTGAACGAGGCCTTGTCTTTATTGTCATCGCGCCCCATGGCCAGCGCTCCCCTTTTATGAAACAAAGCAGGATTAAATTCGGGTTGTATCCATTTTTGTTTCGGCTTTAATGTTTTTGATTTGTCGTAAAGGGAATCCGGGTCGCCTCCCTGGATAACAAATCCTTTCAGGATCCGGTTAAAGGTAGTGGCGTCAAAATAATGTGCTTTTACCAGCTTAATAAAGTTATCACGGTGTACCGGGGTTTCGTTGTACAGCTTAACGATGCAATAGCCCTGTGCCGTAACAATTTTTACATATTGATTTTTTTGCTGCGCGATGGCCGGCAGCAGCAAACAGCATAACAGGCCGGCAATAAGAGGTTTTAAAAATTTGATCATAGTTTAAAGATAGGGATATGCTTTGATATCCCTGTTCTACCACAGCGGTTTTGAATTGTGCATTTAAGTAGTGTATTTTTAGGTCATGATCGGCATAAAACAATGGGTTAACCGCTGATATTTTAAAAAAATGACGACAAACCCTTTTAAAATAACCGTACACATGGTTTCAAGTCTCGACGGCTATATTGCCAAAAAAGACAATAGCGTTTCGTGGTTTGACACGGCCGATCACTACGAAAAAGGAATTACGGTTACTGAACAGGATGCGCAGGAATTTCTAAAAAAGATAGACTGCTATGTAATGGGTTCCCGCACCTACGAACACGCTCTCGAACTTTCAAAAACTTATGGCTGGCCTTATGGCGATGTGCCGACGATTGTAGTATCGCACAGAAACCTGCCTGTTGCCCGGCCAAACATCGAATTTTATACCGGCGACCTGCAAAACCTGGTGAATGAACGGCTAAAACCAAACTACAAAAATGTTTGGCTGGCCGGCGGGGCAATGCTTGCTAAAGATTTCATTCGCTTAAAGCTGGCGGACGAAATAAGGCTGTCCATTTTGCCGATCATATTGGGCGACGGAATGCTATTTTTTGATCACTTAGGAGATGAACAAGCACTGCACCTGGCGAACGTGACCGCCTACAAAAACGGAATGGTGGAACTACGTTATGAGATAAAAAAATAGAAGCTTGCACTAACGAAGCTTTCTTTAAACCAAAGGTGTATCCTGTTTTTATCACCCAGAGAAATCGCTTTTAAAGAGGAGGCTCCGCTGGAGCCCTAAGAAAAACCGACTTTCCTATAAACAGGTTGCTCCTCCGGAGCTATAAACTAATATCGTTGGTCGACTCCACAGGGCAGACGCATTAAAAATTATTTTGAATAGAATTATCCTGAATAAATTACCTTTTACTTTTATGATGTATAATCTTAACCGCAAAGGACTCAAAGAGAAAACCGCGAAGGTCGCAAAGTGCTTAGCTTTGTACTCTTTGCGAAATCTTTGCGCCCTTCGTGGTTAAAAATCTAAGCTTTACATGGCAAATAAGCCTAAAGCTATTTCAATGCGTCTGCCCCGGTCGACTCCAGAGGAGTCGCTTGTTTATAGGATAAAAATAATAATTTAGGCTCCGGCGGAACCTCCTCTTGTTGAGAAGATTTTAAAAGCGATTTCCTGTTTTATCACCAGGCCAAAAATCATGGACACAAAGTTTTGGTATATTTGTTATATCCCGAAATATTTACCGGACAGCGAACGATCACCAGGGAAAAATTAAAAAATGGATCGAAGGAAATTTATTAAATCGGCGGGGTTAGCATTACCTCTTGCCGGGGCTGCGCCCGCAAGCGCTCTTAGTTTTGGCAGCCATCATGCGGACACAGAAAACAGACCCGCCAATCAAAAGCAAAAAGCGGATTATACCATCCATATCGGCACAGGTTTGATTGAAGTCGGCCCGCAGCATATCATTTCGACGGTTTGTTATAACGGCCAGTTCCCGGGTCCGCTGTTGCGGTTTAAGGAAGGGCAGCAAACCATCGTAGATATTTATAATGATACCGACAGCCCGGAACAGTTTCACTGGCATGGGCAGTTTGTTCCCGTCAGCGTGGATGGCTCCGCCGAAGAGGGAACCCCTTATATACCGGCACATGGCATGCGCCGTGAAATTTTTGTACCAAACCCTGCGGGTTTGCGGTTTTATCATACCCACACCGTCGCCGGGGATGACCTGGGTGCGGGGCAATATTCAGGGCAGGTGGGAATCGTTTACATCGAGCCAAAAGTAAAGCCCGCAGGTTATGACCGGGAAGAGTTCCTGATGCTGAAGGAATTTGAGCCTTATTTTATGCGCGGCGGGGATATGGCCAGTGACTTTTTAAGCGGGCCCGTAATTCCTGACCTTAAGGCCATGCAGGATAAAAGAGAAAAGGAATCGGCCATTAAAACAAAGGGATATGAAGTAGGCTATAACCTATTCACCATTAATGGGCGGCGATTGGGACACGGCCACCCGATCCAGGTTAAATATGGCGAGCGCATTTTGTTTCACATCGTCAACGGAAGCGGTTCAGAGATTCGCAGCCTGGCACTGCCGGGCCACACGTTCAAGGTGATCGCCCTGGACGGGTTTCCGGTGCCAAATCCGGCGGAGGTTCCGGTTTTGTGGCTCGGCACCGCCGAACGCATTTCGGCCATAGTTGAGATGAAACACCCGGGGGTATGGATCATGGGTGACCTGGCGGACGATGACCGGGGCAACGGAATGGGCACGATCATCCAATATGCCGGCCAAAAGGGGAAACCGCAATGGGTAACCCCTAAACCTTTTCTGTGGGATTACACGATTTTCGGCAAAAAAAACAGGCATGTACCTGAACCGGACGAAGTCATCAAAATGACTTTTGAAAAGCAGAATGGGGCGGATAAAGGATTTAACCGATGGACAATCAACGGCGTTGCCTTCAACATGGCGAATATGAAACCGATGTTTCACTTAAAAAAAGGTAAGCGTTACCGTTTGCAGATGCGTAACGCCTCTGACGACATCCATCCGATGCACCTGCATCGCCACAGTTTTGAGCTTACCAAAATTGGCGGCAAGCATACTTCGGGTATTATGAAAGATGTGGCGATGCTGGGCGGTTTCCAGGAAATGGAAGTCGATTTTGTTGCCGACAATCCTGGAATGACCTTATTTCACTGTCACATGCAACTGCACATGGATTTCGGCTTCATGGCTTTGTTTGACTATATAGCCTGAGCAAAACCCGGAGGAACGCGATTTGCCTTTTATATTTTACAAAGCCTGTCCGTCAATCCAGCCAAAAAATTGCAAACAAAGAAAAACCGTCTTTTTATTCATTGGTTTATTAGTTATATCAATAAAAACAAGTTTTATGGAGCTCACTAAAAAATTAGGAATAAAGGATGCAGGGAAAGTGGCCGGCATATTGAGCTACTTTACAATTATTGGGTGGCTCGTTGCATATTTTGGCTTTCACCAAAACAAAAAAACAACTATCGGCAGCTATCAGCTAAGGCAAACCCTATTGCTGCATATCGTTTATATGATCGTTTTATTCGGGTTGCCCTTTCTTTTAGGTTCAATTTGGACCGCAGCTGGTATTTTTTCATTATCGTACTTCACCCGGCTTCTGGTATTTGCGTTTTTTGTGCTTTGGATAATTGGCCTGATCGGTGCTATCAACAGTAAAAAAAAGCCGATACCGCTTTTGGGCGAAAAGGCGCAAAGGCTTTTTTCAACTATTTGATATTCGGGCCGGCTGTGCGCGACTTCCCGCGGTCTGCATTTTCGGATTGTGCAAGGCTATCCACTAAGGCTTTTAGCTGTTGTGATGCTATTCATATTGAGGGCAGAAGATACTTGTGCAATGTGTCTGCCCTGTTACTTTAATTTGGCACTACAGGAAAATCCAAAAATATCTTACCTTTATTCAACCACCAAATTGTAAACCGCATGGAAAATTCAAGCCCTGAAGCCGCCCCACTGGCCAGCCTTGACCAATGGGAAGACGATATATTGCGGCGCTATCCCGAACCTGGCGAACCGGCCAAAATGAAAGCGGAATTCAGGAATTACGATGACCCGGCCCACGACAGCGTGCGCGAGTTTTATCGTCTCAACCATAAATATCAAACCTATGATAATGTGCTGGCCAAAAAGGCCAATTTCCTGAAATTCGACAAAAAGGAAATGCCCTGGTGGGATGCGCTGGACTACCTTAACCAGTTGGTTGACGACTCGGACCCCGACACCTCCATGGACCAATTGCAGCACCTGCTGCAAACCGGCGAGGCCATCCGTGCCGATGGCCATCCCGATTGGTTTGTGCTCACAGGCTTCCTGCACGACCTGGGCAAAGTGCTGTGCCTGTTTGGCGAACCCCAATGGAATGTGGTGGGCGATACCTTCCCCGTTGGCTGCAAATTTTCGGATAAGATTGTTTACCCCGGGTATTTTGCCGGCAACCCCGACACTTACGACGAGCGCTTCAATACCAAATATGGCGTTTATTCAGCGCATTGCGGGCTGGATGAGGTGCATATGTCATGGGGGCATGATGAGTATTTATATCACATTACCAAAAATCACCTGCCCGAAGAGGCGCTGTACATGATACGATACCACTCTTTTTATGCGCAGCACCGCGAGCATGAGTACGATCACCTGCTCAACAACCACGACCAGGCCATGTTTAAATGGGTAGATAAATTCAACCCGTACGATCTGTACTCAAAAGCTGCGAAGCCGCCTGTGGTTGCCGAACTAAAACCCTATTACGAGGACCTTATAGCCAAATACCTGCCCTCCACGGTTAAATTATAGTGGTCTCCCGGACTTTATTTTGCCGTTGCGTTGGCAGGGCCGGAAGCATAGGTTTTATTCAACCACGCCACAATTTCTTCCCAGCTTTCAAGCGGTATTTTAGCATGGGTGGCATTTTTCATTATAAAAAATTCCTTTTTATTGCCGGGTATTAAATTGTAAAAGCCCCGCACCTTATCTATTGCAAACAATTCGTCTTTATCGCCAACACCCACCAAAACGGGGATATTCATGTTTTTAGGAAGTCTGAGCTTTTTCACATCCATCATGGTGAGGAACCGGAGTGTATACCGGTAATTCCAAAGCGTATCTTTCGATACGGACATACCTTCCCGGTAATATTCAACCGCCGGGTACGAAGGGCGGAAAATGGAGCTTGCCAATATTTTGGCTTGCTGAAAAAAAGGGACCGGTTTTGTCAGCCCCTTGCGGCCTTCGTAAGCGCCGGAGAGCAATATTAATCCTGCTATGTCATTCGGAACGGTATCGGCCGCACAAATCGCCGAGGCCACGCCCAGGCTATGCCCCAGCACAACCACTCGTTTAAAACCAAGCCCTTTAACATATTTTACCGCCTCGCCCAGGTCGGCTATCCATCTGTCTTTGCCAGGGCTGTCGCCCCGGTTGCCCCCCGATAATCCATGACCCCGGTAATCAAGGCCAAAAACCGTATATCCGCCTTTGGATATGGGCACGCCGGCCATGCTGTAAGGTCCGCTATAAGCGGTAAAACCATGAAAAATTAAAACGGCCATATCCTTTTTAGCCGGGTCGATCGTGTCGGGATTCCACCGCCGTAAAAACAGCGTCTCCCCGTCGGTGGTGGTGAATACATTGTGCGGGCCAGTATAGCTTTGCCGCAAAACAGCAGCCTCCTTCGGTGTGATCCCCATATTTTTTACCTTCCATTGCGTCGGGAGATAAGCCAAGACCAATCCAAAAAGGACCACGGCCACTACCAGGAAAAACAACGTGTAAAGTATTCCCTTAATTATTTTTTTCATGACGGTGATTTTTATTGGTTATAATTGAGTGGTCCCGTCCACAAGCCGACTTTTGACTTCCGACTAAAGACTTTTGACTTAAACAACGGCGCCCCCGTCAACACTGATCACCGCGCCATTCACAAAACCGGCCTCATCTGATGCTAAAAACAAGTACACATTAGCCACATCTTCGGCCGTACCCAGCTTATTGGCGGGCACTTTTTCTTTCATGGCCTTTAAAATATGCTCCGGAATGCTTTCAATCATTTCCGTGGCGATAAAACCCGGGGCGACTGCATTAACCGTAATCCCTTTGCGCCCCAATTCCCGCGCCCAAACTTTCGTCATCCCGATAATGCCGGCTTTTGAAGCCACATAATTGGTTTGCCCAAAATTGCCATACAATGCCACAACCGACGAAGCCTGTACAATGCGGCCATACCCCCGTTCGATCATAAAAGGGGCAACTGCTTTTGTACAGTTAAAAACACCTTTAAGGTTTACTTGTATAACCGTATCAAATTGTTCTTCTGTCATTTTCATCAGGCTCGCATCGCGCAGGATGCCGGCGTTGTTAATCAGGATATCGATTTTACCAAAATCCTTCATTACGGCGATTACCGCCTCGCGTACCATCCCGGCATCGGCGGTATTTACTTTATAAAAAATAGCTTTAGCGCCTATTTCATCCAGGGTTTTTATTAATTCGTTCCCTTTTTCCTCCTGCACGTCCCAAATGGCAATAGCCGCGCCTTCCCGCGCAAACAGGATAGCGGTTGCCTTCCCTATGCCATTTGCGCCGCCCGTTATAATTGCGACTTTATCTTTTAACCTGCTCATGTTATTGATTTTTCCAGCTGAAATATAAATGTAATTAATTTACAGTTTCGGTTATCCGGAATAAATAATTTTAAAACCCCGTTTTACGATTTTCCAGGGACGCAACCTACATCCTGCCGGTAATAAAACCGCACGTTTACCGTCCGAATACGGACGGCATTTTATTTGAATAATAGCTATTGGATTGATAATAAGCTATTTAAATTTTGGCACGGAATTGCCCTTATGATTTGCGGCTGTAAAAGATCATTAAAAACAAACAGTCATAAAACCAGGGAAAAATGAAAAGAAAAATTGTTACCACAGCTGCATTAATATGCTGCTTTGTAGTGTGCCTTGCCGCCGCAGTGGCCGACGTTAATGGAAAATGGATTGGTTCGATAAAGGCTCCCGATGGCAAGGATTACCCGATAACCTATACTTTTAATGTTAGCGGCGATAAACTGACCGGCAGCGTACAGGTTACCGGCGACCCAAAAACAATAAATGATGGAAAAATAACCGGAGCAGATTTGACGTTCGCGATTATTGCTGACGATGGAAAAACTATCCCGCACACCGGAAAATATTATGCCGTTGGCGATTCAATAGCTATGGACGTTGATTATGAAGGCGCCAAATTACATACAACCCTTAAGCGGGTTGGCCAATAAACATCAAGGATATTCTCCTACATTTATTAACTAACCGGCGATTCCGTTTTCACGGCGGGGTTTCCGGATTTTCTTTACAGCCGCCCGTAGTTTGGTAATATGGGCCAATAGGTCAAAAGATTGTTTCAACCATAGCTGACTAATCCGCAGAAATTGAAGGCTGTAATGCATCCGGAATAGTATGGCGCAGCATTCTCAGCAAACCAATAAGAGCGCGAACGTGTCCAGTAATCAAATACTTATTATTTGTTTTAAATGATATAAATACTTGGAAATTTAATACTTTTTACAAACTTTGTCCAGTTATATTTTTCTTAAACATTTTTAAACACTATTATGAAAAAAATATTTTTTTTCTTTTCAGTTTTGATGCTATCAGCTGCGTTCGCGCATGCCCAGGTTTCACTCCAGGTTCAGCTACCCAGGATTAACGCTGATGTAATTGTCGGCAACCGCCCGCCAAATCCAAGCGAAATGCGGGCCATGAGAGCTGAGGAAGCAGCCCATCCAAACATCACTAAAGCAATGAACAATTGCAAGGCCGCCCTGGATGCCTTAAATAATGCGCCAGATGATTTTGGCGGTCACAAGGCAAGGGCTCAAGCTGACTTAAGGCAAGCCTATCAGTCGCTCAGAAAGGCATTGTATTATCGCCTTTACAAGGACTAATTACATAATATCAATTTAAGCGGCGAAAGCTGCTCCGGGTGTAAAACCGGCAAAGGCCGCATACGCAGCACGGTGTTCAGTTTGCCGCCAGGCGCTTATTATTCTGATATGCGCCGGTTTTTACCCGATGCTATTGGCAAAAAAACCTTAACGGATATTAAATACCGAATAAAGTTTGGTATTTAATATCCGTTTTTGATTTTGATTTTTGGCATCGATTATCCCCCGCACGAGGGCGGTTATTACTATTCCCCGATACCTTATTCATTCATACATTATTAGTTACCGGAATTTGCCTGGCGGACACCCGGAATGACCGGCGGACGCTTATTGAGTTGCCGGCATCAAAAAAAAATACCCCAGGGCAAAACAAAACCTTTATTTTTTTATTTTTCAATCGTACTGTTTTGAAATTTAATGGTTTTTACAAATTTTGTCTTCAACACACATAATCCTTAACATTTTTTTACCGCATTTATGAAAAAGATTTTTTTCTTCTTTTCAATCCTGATGCTGTCAGCAGCATTATCACATGCGCAGGTTACCGTACAGCTTCCAAGAATCAGCGCCGACGTTATCATTGGCAGCAGGCCGCCGAACCCTAACGAAGCCAGGGCCATGAAAGCCGAGGAAGCCAAACACCCTAACCTTGCCCAGGCGATGTACAACATTCAAACCTCGCTGCAGGCTTTGCATGACGCACCCGATGATTTTGGCGGTCATAAAGCCAAGGCCGAGGCCGACTTAAGACAAAGCTGGATATCCCTGAGAAAGGCCCTGTATTTTCGCCTTTATAAGGACTAAGTAAAACCGCGTTGCTTAATAGCGTGTTAAGCGCCCGTCAAATTGACGGGGCTGGAATTGTTATGCGGAATTTTTCTCTTTAATATTAAAAATAAAAAGCTTCCAGCATAAATTACAACCATTTACCCTATCTTCCCCTTGCCGACAAAACAGGCAAAGCACAATGAAGAAACTATTTCTTATCCTTTTGTTAACGGCGCCGGCATTTGCAATGGCACAGGAAAACCTGATGGGCAAATCGCGCGCCGAAATAAAAGCGCACTTTAAAAAAGAAAAAATAGCGCTTTACAAAACAGACGACAGCGGGCCAAACCCTTCTGACGATTATAAAAACGACGACGGCCCGGACATAACCTGTTTTTTTGATAAAGCCGGTATCTGCGGAGAGGAGCTCGACATTGAGCACTATTCAGCGCTGGCAAAGCTCAAAGCTATTTTAGACCGCGACTGGGTTAAGGTGGACGATAAAACATGGGTAGACAAAGCGAAAACGACGAGAGTGCTTATTAACGCGATGCAGCCGCTTGACCAGTTGTTTGTGATGTATACCAAATATGGCAAAAATGTGAGCGACTCGTTTTAGCGATTTGTATCAATAGCAGGGGCCTTGTCAGGATATAAATATTTCAAAAAAAGGGAATCGGCTTTTTTTAAGCCGGCATAGTGCTGCTTTCGCAATCTTTCCGTTCCTTTATTTGAGGTTATCAGCTCAAAAAAATGCAACATGGCTGTTATGATTCTTTCCCCTGATACAAAACCTTTTAAAACCCTTTGCGTAAAAAGAATTTACCCTGCCTGCCAATTATTTAATGGTTGATTTTGTATGAGATGATTAAGAAGCGGAAAAAAAATTTATTGCACTGGGGAACAATCTTTCTCGCATTGATGGTTGGGCCATGCCTTTGCTTTGCCCAGCAACAAAGTCTTCAATTTCAGCACTTCAGCACCAGGGAAGGACTATCGCAGATCAATGTAAATTGTATTATACAGGATAGCCGCGGCTTTATGTGGATTGGCACGCGGAACGGCCTGAACCGTTACGACGGATATACCTTTATTACTTACCGTTACGATGCAAAGAATGACAGCAGTGTGAGCAACAATATGATCACCGACCTGGCTGAGGACCAGGAGGGCAACATATGGGTAGCTACGCAAAGCGGATTAGATAAATACGAGCGCAAAACGGGCATTTTTATGCGTTACATGCACAATCCGCACGACAATAACAGCCTGTCGAATAATATTATAAATCACCTGGCTATAGACAAAGGATCGCTGTGGATAGCCACGCAAAATGGTGGCCTGGATTGCCTGGACATCCATAAAAACAGTTTTCAGCATCACCTGCATGCCGACCATACGCCGGGTTCGATAAGTGACGACAATGTGCGGACCTTATTTATCGATACGCATGATAATTTGTGGGTAGGCACTACAACCGCCGGGCTCAACCTGTATAACCGCGCCGGCAACTCGTTTTCAAATTTTCCATTTAAAGACCCGGCAACAGGGCGCCTATCCGGCAGCAACGTGTTATCCATCACCGAACAAAATAGCAACCAGTTGTGGATTGGCACACAGGAGGACGGCCTGTACCTGTTCAATACCGGTAACGGCACTTTTACGCGCTTTACGCACCAAGACAATGATGCGAATAGCCTGTCGAGCAATACCATTTACAGCTTAAGAAAAGATGAGGTGGGGAGCCTTTGGATCGGTACTGAAAACGGGGGGCTTTCTATTTTGAACCATTCTACCGGTAAATTCTACCATTATAGCCATGATGAGGTCGACGGAAACAGCATCAATGGCAATTCGATCTATTCGATATGCCGCGACAGGCTGGGCAATATGTGGCTCGGCGCCTTTAGCGGCGGCATAAATCTGTTTAAAAAAACCACGACAAGCTTTACGGCTTACCGGCACAATTCGCTGCCGAACAGCCTGCCGAACGATTTTGTGCTGGCTTTGTATGAAGACCGCGATAAAAACGTATGGGTAGGCACGGATGGCGGCGGGGTAGCTAAATTCGACAGGCAGACAGGTACATTTGCCCGTTATAGCAATCGTCCGCAGGATAAATCGACCGGCAACTACGTTCTCGCCATCCACCAGGATAACGATGGCGACATGTGGGTTGGCACATGGGGCAACGGCCTTACCATGGTGAACGCTAAAACGCATGCCTGTACTTATTTTAATAAAGAAGCAACTGACGCGCATCGCCTTAGCGGCAACAATGTTTACAACCTGGCGCAAACAAAGGATAATAAGATATGGATAAGCGTTTTTGGCGGCGGGCTGGATTGTTATGATAAAAAACAAAACAAGCTGGTTCATTACAAATTCAATGTCGACGACCCGAAAGGCATTAGCAGCAATTATATTTATTCGATTTATGAAGACAGCAAGGGGCGCTTATGGATCGGAACTTCTGATGCAGGGCTCGACTTGCTCGACCGGAAAACAAACACCTTTACCCATTTTCAGCATGACGAAAAAAGAAACAGCCTGAGCAATAACGGCATAACCGATATTTTTGAGGACAGTAAAGGCAATTTATGGCTTTGCACGCTCGCCGGCCTGGACTTGTTTAACCCGGAAACAGGGCATTTTAGGGTGTTTACCAAAAAAACAGGCCTCCCCAGCGATATAATGTACGCCATATTGGAAGACGACCGGCATAAACTATGGGTGACCACTAACGGCGGCCTGTCGACATTTGATGCTGCCGAATTTAAATTCAAAAATTTTACCACGGAAGATGGCGTACAGGGCGACGAATTTAAGCCTCATTCAGCGTTAAAAGCCAGCGATGGAAAACTGTATTTCGGAGGGGTTAACGGTTTCAACGCTTTTTCGCCCGACCAGATATTAAGCCCTATTTCGCTGTCGCCTTTGTTAGTAACCTCGATAGCAATATTGAACAAACCGCTGGCGATCGCGAAAAATAGCACCGATCCATCGCCCCTGAAGCAGGATATATCCGACACCCGGTCTATCACCCTGTCGTACAAACAGTCGGGCATCACCCTTGGTTTTGCAGCCCTTGATTTTGGCTCGCCCGATAAGAAACAATACGCTTATAAATTAGAAAATTTTGAAACTGATTGGAACTATGTCGGCAGCAGGAACAGCGCCTCGTACACCAACCTGTCTGCGGGAACTTACAATTTTAAGGTAAAATACCGCAATAGTGCCGGTATTTGGTCGCCTGCAACCAATAGTCTGCAAATCGTTATCGTGCCTCCTTTTTGGCTTACCTGGTGGTTTAAGGGCTTAACCGTTTTGCTATTCGCGGGCCTCATCTATGGCATATTTAAATATAGGGTACGATCGATCAAATTGCGGCAGCGTGAGCTCGAGAAGCAAGTAAAAGAGCGTACCGAGCTGTTGGCCAAGATCACGACCGATGAGCGCAATGCCCGCGAAGAGGCGGAAAAAGCCCTGGTGCTGGCAGAAAAAGCCCGAACAGAGGCCTCGACCGCCCGTGAAGAAGCTGAAAAAGCAAACCAGGCCAAAAGTGTCTTCCTGGCAACGATGAGCCATGAGATTCGTACCCCAATGAACGGTGTTTTAGGCATGGCGACCTTGCTTAACCAAACTGATCTCAACTTTGAACAGCAGGAATACGCACAAACCATTTTGCATAGCGGCGAGGTTTTGCTGAATGTGATCAATGACATCCTGGATTTTTCAAAAATAGAATCGGGGAAAATGGAGCTCGACCCGCACGATTTCGAATTGAGAAATTGCGTGGAACAAGTGCTCGACCTTTTTGCGGGAAAAGCATCCGAATTGGGCATCGACCTGCTTTATTATATGGACCCCGCCCTGCCGGCATTAATAAACGGCGACGGCATGCGCCTGCGGCAGATATTGATAAACCTGCTTGGCAACGCCATCAAATTTACACATGCCGGCGAAGTGCTTGTTTCGGTTAAGCTGGTGAAAATGGAAGGGGAAGAAATAGAGATCGGCTTTGAAGTTACCGACACCGGCATCGGAATCCCGCGGGAGAAACTACCTAAACTATTTGAAGCATTTTCGCAGGTGGATTCATCCACAACCCGGAAATATGGAGGTTCAGGGCTCGGGCTTGCTATCTGTAAACGCCTGATCAACTTAATGGGCGGCGACATTTTTGTAAAAAGCCTGCCCGGTAAAGGCACCGTATTTAGTTTCAGCGTAAACTGCAAATTAAGCCATGCTGAGCAGCTAATTACTGAAAGTGCCCCAAGAGATATCTTAAAAGGTAAAAAAGTTTTGGTTGTGGATGACAACGCCACCAACCGGCGCATACTACAGGCACAGCTTGAACAACTGGAGCTTAAGGCGATTGTAGCCTCGGGCGGGAGCGAAGCCCTCGAACGGCTTGAGCGGGACAAAACAATTGAGCTTGTAATTACTGATATGCAAATGCCCGACATGGACGGGGTAATGCTTAGCCTGCTGATAAAAAAACAGTGGAATGATATGCCCATCATTTTGCTTAGTTCCATAGGCGATGAGAGCCTGAAAAATTTCCCGGGGCTTTTTGGCGCAGTTTTAACCAAACCGGTTAAGCCGCTTCACCTGGAAAAAATGATCCTTGCGCAGTTTAGTACCAAACCCAAGGAGTCTGAGCCTGAAAAACGCAAGCAGCACATTTTGAACCCGAGTTTTGCGCTGGATAAACCGCTGAATATTTTAGTTGCGGAGGACAACCTGATCAATCAGAAAATGATCCTGAAAGTGCTGGAAAAACTTGGCTATAATGCCGATCTTGCTAACAATGGCAAGGAGGTGATACAAATGCTGAACAAGCAATTCTACGACCTGGTGCTAATGGATGTACAAATGCCCGAACTTGACGGCCTGGAATGCACCCGCTACATCAGGGCCAATTATAAGCGGCAGCCTGTAATCATCGCCATGACCGCGAATGCAATGGTGGAGGATCGGGATGAGTGCCTTCGTGCGGGAATGAATAACTACCTGGCGAAGCCTTTAAAGATCGATGCGCTGTTAGCGATGCTCAACGAGATTAATTTCCAAGTTCCCGTTTCGGTATAACGGCAAAATCCTTAAGGCGAAAACATTCCTAAATAAAACAGGCAAGGACAATTATACTCAATCCCTGATTTCCGCGTCTACCGAGATAGTCACTTGATCGGACAGCGTTAAGCTGGTATCGCCCAGGCCATAATCCAGCCGGTTGATGCTGAAACCTCCGTTAAATTCACTCAGGGCACCTTTGGATGTGTAAGTAAACGGTATCTCCACGGTCCTGGTCTTGTTTTTTATGGTGAGGTTAAATTCCCCGGTGTACTTATTGCCGCTTTTATGTTTGATGGCAATGGATTTCAGCAAAATTTTTGGATAGTGCGGCACATCAAAAAACTCATCGCTTTTTAAATGATCGTCGCGCATGGAGTTATCGGTCGTAAGCGTTTTTACATCAACCAAGGCGTCAAACGATGCTGCCGCAAGGTTTTTTGGGTTAAATTGAATGGTTGCCTGCAAGCCCCCCACCGAACCATCTACGCCAATGCCCATGTTTTTTACTTTAAAGGTTATTGCGGAATGGGTTACGGTACTTTGGGCGCAGACAAAATAAGTGCTGAATAATATACACACTATCAGGAACACTAAACCTTTTTTCATCTTTCCAAATAACGAATACCTTTTTAAAATCATTTATCGTCGTTGTTTTTTATTTAAGACAAGGAAAGTATCAAAAAGGTTGCCACTATACTCAGACTTACGAAGTTTTTAAAACTTCGTAAGTCTGGCAATGCTCCTCTAAAACTCGATATGCGCCCTTATCGAAAAAACGTTTACCGGCCCGCGGTCCTGGTTATAGGCGGGGTGAAGGATAAACTGGTAATCGGGCGAGATAAAAAATTTCTTTTGATAAGCGTTCAGCTTGTAATAAAACTCCGCGATCATTTCGGGCGCATAATTTAACCTGCCATCACCGATCAGGAAGCCGTAACCGCCGTCTGCCAGGTATTCCCGGTGCGGGGCCGACAGGCCATTTACGATAAAACCCAATCCCATTTCATCATCTTTCCGTTTCCATTGGTCGCCGTTCAATACGCCACCAAAGGTAAAAGAGCGGTCAATTTCAGTGAAGAACCAGGTTTCGGTATGCCCATCGTTCCAGCTGGCTTTGGCGAACACGCCGAAATCTTTCGTGAGATATTGCTCTGTATTGATCCCGAAACCATATTTATGCCGGCCATATTGCTGTGTCGAATCGACAACCGGCGCTTTTGGGTTTAGCGCTATGGCATCCAGGTAATTGCCAAATTTGCCATTGTTTAAAAATCCCAAAACACGCACCGTGCCTTTTTGGCCATTTATAACATACCTTTTTTCGTATTCGGCAGTTTCGGTATTGGCCCTGGTTATGTTGGCGTCCCAGGTTGATGAATTTTCATGGGTAACCGACATGGTTGCTGCAAAACGCAGTGTCCAGCTGGGCTGACCCAATTCGGTATAAACCCCCAAAACATACCCGCGGGTATTGGCCGGATAATCCCAGGCCGCGTTATCCATCAGGGCCCAGTTCATAAACTGCGAGCGCGGATCGTGGCTGAAGCTGTTGTTGTCAAAAAAATCGCCCATGTTGAATTTGCCAATCCCAAATGTAAAATACCGCTTGCTTTTTAACCCGGCTAATTGCAGCTCGTCACTTTCTAAAGTGTCTTTTTCGTTGCCCCATTCAAAGCTTTGCTGGTAAAAAAGCCGCGCGATATAAATTTTATTCTGAACGCCGCCTACCCTGAAAGTTTCACCGTTAGGGAAACCGGCTACGCCCAAAGTCTGGCTCAAGCCTGCCCCGCCGGATAATTCCGGGTCAAAAGTAAATTGCGAACCTTTCCACCACCGGGCAGTGCCAAAAAATGTCGATGTGATAGATGTTTGGGTCTCTGTCAGCGGCGATAAACTGTTTAGCCCGCTATAGGGAGCAGAAAAACCGGGTTTATACTGGGTGATAATAGTTTGCTGGAAATGAAAACCATAGTTTTCTTGCTTAACGGTATCCTGTGCGACGGCTGTCTTCGCAAAAAGAAATATCGTTATTGCTAATAGTAAGTTTTTCCTCATCCAAAAAAAGTTGGCGCAAAAATACTTTTGCAATGTAAACCAAATGTTAAGGATTTTAATCTCCTTCTAATTTTAAGCAAACCTAATAAATATTTTAGACTTGTCTAAATTTATCGGCAAAAAAACTTCTTGCAAAATATATCCGGATCATTAGCTATAAATCAGGCTTTTTGTTCGATATGCTCAACCTCGGCTACCGGGCTGAACAGGTAAACACGGCGCGAGCTTACCTCAACGCATTTGTATCGCTTGCGCAGCTTCTCTTCTTTACGAAAAATGCGGCCGTCCTTGAGTTTAAAAAGGGCTTTTATAGGGAGTTTTTCAACGGTATGCACTGATTCCTTCGGCGCATCGTATTTGCGGAGGGTTCGGTATAAATGCAGGTCTGAGCAACTTGAAGCCGCCGGGTTATTCAGATAGCTGGTTATGGCATGTTTGATATCAGCCGGCAAGGTTTCACCATCAAAAAACGGCTGCATCATTTTTTTGAAGTTGCTTTTCCATTCGGCGCCGTGTGGTTTGGCTTTATGTTTATGCTCATTCCAGGTGTGCAGGTGCGCAAACTCATGAACGGTTGTTACCAGGAAGGCATAGGGATTTAAATCGTAGTTTACCGAGATGCGGTGCCCTTTGCCATCATGCGGGGGGCGGTAGTCGCCAAACTTGCTGTTACGGTTGCGCGAAATTTTAAACTCACATTTAAAGTAGTCGATCCACCGGCCGATAAGCGGAGCTGCTTCGGCAGGAAGGTACTTTTCAAGAATTTTTACTTTATCCAATTTTTACCTCGTGACAAAGATAAGGATTTGAGCAGAAAGCGAAAAGCAGAAAGCGAAAAGCAGAAAGCAGAAAGCGGGAAAGTTTATCTTCGTTCTTGGCTTCTTGCTTTCAGCTTTAGTCTTTTCGCTTTCAGCTTTTACCTCAAAAGGTTGTACACCAGCAAGCTGGCCGCATAGGCCAGCACAGTCATATAGGCAAATTGGAATGCCGGCCATTTCCAGTTCTTGGTTTCACGATACACCACTGCTACCGTACTGGCGCACTGCATGGCGAAGGCGTAAAACATCATGAGCGAAAATGCCACGGCCAGTGTAAATACCGGCTGCCCGGTTTCGGGATTTTTGGCCGTTTTCATTTTTTGCTGGACGGATTCCATTTTTTCGGCATTACCTTCCACACTGTAGATTGCGGCCATCGTGCCGACAAAAACTTCGCGTGCGGCAAAGGATGTTATAAGGGCAATGCCGATCTTCCAATCAAAGCCGAGCGGCCTGATAACGGGTTCTATCGTGTGCCCCAATACACCGGCATAGGAGTTTTCCAGTTTTTCCGATTTTATCGCCCGTTCCAGCTCATCCGGCTTAAGCGAGCGGGCATACTGCGGCTGTTTATATTTTTGGTCGATCTTTTCAAACCTGTCGCCGGGGCCATAGGAGGCCAGCACCCATAAAATAACGGAGATAGCGATGATCACCTTGCCAGCCTGCACAACAAAGGTTTTAGCGCGTTCGTACATGCTGAAAGCAACGTTGTTCCAGCGGGGCATGCGGTAAACCGGCAGTTCCATAATGAAGTAGCCGCGTTCGCTGCCTTTTATCACATGCTTGAGGACAAAGGCCACTACAACTGCCGAGATCAAACTAAACACATACATGCCGGTAAGCGCCAGGCCCTGCAGGTTAAATATCCACCATACGTTCCGGTTGGGCACAACCAATGATATTAAAAGGATATAGATAGGCAGCCGGGCCGAACAGGTTACCAGCGGTGTAACCATAATGGTGATCATCCGGTCTTTCCAGTTCTCGATGGTGCGGGTGCTCATGATGGACGGCACCGCGCAGGCAAAACCGCCGATAAGCGGAACGACTGATTTGCCGTTCAGCCCCACCTTGCGCATCAGCTTATCCATCATAAACGTAACACGGGCCATGTAACCGGTATCCTCGAGGATTGAAATAAACGCAAATAGGATGGCGATCTGTGGTATAAATACCATTACCCCGCTTAACCCGCCGATGACACCGTCGACTACTAAACCTGTTAACGGACCTGCGGGCAATATATGATGCAGGCTGTTTTGTACCCATACAAATCCATCAGCTATCAGTTCCATCGGGTAGGCCGACCAGGCGAAGATGGACTGGAACATAAACAGCAGCACCCCGACAAAAATGATAAGGCCAAAAAAACGGTGGGTCAATACTTTATCGATCTTATTGCTTATCGATTCCTCTTTCGCCGTTTCGGGAACTTTAACCGTATCATATAATACTTCGTTTATAAAGTTGTAGCGGGCAATCGTTTCGGTGGCCTGGGCTTTTTGCGAGTGGAACGAAAACTCTTTTTCAAGCGCTTCTATCCTGTCGTTTTGCTCGGGCGAAATAAATTTAATATCCTCGTGCTGATGGGCCAGTTGCAGGGCATAATACGGGTTATCCAGTTGCAGCTCACTGCTGATCTGCGCAATCAATTGCGGTGCGATGGCCTCAACATCAATCGATTCTTCCTGCAGGGCTATTTTGTTAGCAAAGCTGATCGCCTCTTTTAATTTATCAATCCCCTCGCCTTTCCTTGCTGCAACCGGGATTACCGGAACGCCCAGTTTTTTGGAAAATAAGTCTATATCAATGGTAATACCGCTTTTTTTGGCCAGGTCCATCATATTAAGGGCCACGATGACCGGTATTTTAAGGTCGGCTACCTGGGTGTATAAAAGCAGGTTCCTTTTCAGGTTGGTGGCATCCAGTATCACCACCACCAGGTCGGGTTTCAGCGGGTTAGCTTTATCCGCCAGGATGGAAAATACGATTGATTCGTCTTTGCTTTTCGGGTAGAGACTGTAGGTACCGGGCAGGTCGACAATTTCAGCCGTGCGGCCATCAGTCAGGGTGCAGTAACCCGTCTTTTTATCAACGGTTACGCCGGGAAAATTTCCTATTTTTTGATTTAAACCGGTTAATGTATTAAAGAGGGTTGATTTACCGGTATTGGGGTTCCCAACGAGCGCAACTCTCAGGTCGGTTTTCAAGGGAATAAAAACTACTGCAAAATAATCGTCGAGGCTTCAAACTTACGAAGGCTTAGCTGGTATCCCGAAACATTAACGGCTATCGGGTCGCCAAGTGGTGCAATACGCGCAATCGTGATCTCTTCGCCGGGCAGGCATCCCATTTCCATCAGTTTTACCGACATTTCGAGGTCTGTAAATTCCTTTACAATTCCAACTACCCCTTTTTTAAGTTCTGAGAGCGTCATAGTTTTAAATCAATTTCCGAGTCAAAGGTAAAGCTTATTTAAATTTAATCCAAATAAGATTTGAGGATGTGCGGATTTTAAATGTGCAGATGTGCGAATGATTACATTTTGGTGAAAATGTGCAAATTCAGAACATTCGAGTGTACACTTTACGCTTAAGCCTTTCATCAACACGTCAAATTAACTATGCCTTTTTCATCTGCACATCTGCACATTTGCATATCATCTTCAACACATCTGCACATCCGCACATCATCTTAACACATCTGCACATTTGCATATCCGCACATCCGCACATCACCTTAACACATCCGCACATCATCTTAACACATCTGCACATTTGCATATCCGCACATCTGCACATTATTATTAACCCTCCCAAAATGCGGGCAACCGCAGCCTTTATGAAAAATGCCGCATGACGACAATGTCATTAATCCCAGCAAACCAATGAGTAAAAGTTTTTTCTTCATAATAATTTTTACTTTAGCGCATACTATTTAAAATCTAATAACTCTGCAAATCCCCGAATAATATGCGCTGCAAAAAATTATTCCCAACAGTTTATACGATTGTATGGGGGATAAATGTTGCCTCACAAACAGGCAACCTGTCGCCAAAAAACAGACTTTGTGATCTTAATGGCTAACTTTTACCACAAAGGATGCACTAAGTGGCACAAAGGCCGGTCGCCTCAAAATATTTTGCACTTATCCATCTCAGCATGTCACAATAAAAAAAGCCCGCAAAGCAGGCCTTATATCTTTAAAATTACGCCCAAAATCAGGCGCCGACAAGCGATTGATAGTCTTCGGCAGATAATAAACCATCCAGGTCGGCAGGGTCATTTACGGTTGCTTTTACCATCCACCCTTCGCCGTAGGGATCGCTGTTTACCAGCTCGGGTTGTTTGTCCAATGCGGGATTAACAGAATCGATTGTCCCTGCAACCGGCATAAACAGATCGGATACGGTTTTAACGGCTTCAACGGTGCCAAACACGTCATCTTTGCCCACTTCCTTACCGAGTGAGGTGATATCGATGTAAACGATATCGCCCAGTTCGCGCTGCGCAAATTCGGTGATGCCTATAGTAGCCACATTGCCATCGACTTTGATCCACTCGTGATCCTTAGTGTATTTTAACCCTGCCGGAAATTCCATAATTTTTGATTTTTTTGTGCGTCAAAAATAGTAAAAAAGAATTAAGAGAAAAGCGTGTTGGGAAAGACAAAACTTCATCTTCGTTAGCCAATCAACCACCAATGAACTAATGAACTAATGAACCAATGAACCAATGAACCAATGAACCAATGAACCAATGAACAAACCTATTCCTCAACCATCTCGCTGTTCGGCGCGGCCGGTTCAGGATGTTCGCGTTTAAAATAGCGTTTCTGGAAAAGTAAAATAGCAATCACGCCAACCGATATGGATGCATCGGCCAGGTTAAATATCGGCTCGAAAAATCTAAACTCCTGGCTATGCCAAACCGGTACCCAGGAAGGCCAGATTCCTTTAAACAGCGGGAAATAAAACATATCCACTACCTGCCCCTCAAAAAGTTTGCGGTGCTGGTAAATGAGCCCGTAAAAGGTTGAATCGATGATATTGCCCATTGCGCCGGCAAAAATGAGCGCAACGCACCAAATGAGGCCGCGGTGGTATTTATGCCTGATAAGGTATACGAGGCCATAACCTATGCAGGTCACCGCCAAAATTCTGAATATAGTTAAAGCAAGCTTGCCGCCTTCGCCGCCAATTTCCCAGCCAAAGGCCATGCCGTTGTTTAAACTATAACGCAGCATGACTTTTTTGCCTAATAAGTGGATGGCGCCCAGGTCCTGTTCTATATGCGTCCGGACCCAGGTTTTTATCAGCTGGTCGGCAATTAAGATTACGGCAATTAAAAGAAAGGGTTTTGTATAAGCGGCTTTCATTTATTGCCTGAGTTTTGCCTCCATGCTCAGGGTGGTATGCGGCACAGCGCGTAAACGTTCCTTAGGGATCAGTTTGCCGGTTTCGCGGCAAATGCCATAGGTTTTGTTCTCTATGCGAACAAGTGCCGCCTCCAGTTGTTCGATAAACTTTTTCTGGCGGGCGGCCAGTTGGTTGATCTGTTCTTTCTCAAGTGTTGCCGACCCGTCTTCCAGGGTTTTGTAAGTACCCGCGGTATCATCGGTGCCATTGGCATTCGGCGAGCTCAGCGAAGTAGCAAGCGAGTTCAATTCTTCTTTGGCTATGCGCAGCTTATCGAGCAATATGCCTCTAAATTCCTGCAGATCCGATTCGGAGTACCTGGTCTTTTCGTTTTCTTGTTTCATTTACGTTTTACTAATAGCAATCAAAATTTCATTTCCATCAATCTCTGTCTTTTCACCTTCAGTTAGCTCATTATCAGTAAGAATACTGTCTGCCAAAATTTCGGCGCAAATATAGGATAAATTATTATTCACTGCTTCCCAAATATAGTCTGCACATTTTATACGCACATTTATCCTGTCGGTAACTTCCAGTCCGCTTGTTTTGCGCAGGTTTTGTACCCTGTTAACCAATTCCCGTGCCAAACCCTCCTGTTTCAATGGGTTGGATATGGTAACATCTAAAGCCACGGTTAGTTTTCCCAAATTTGCAACTTGCCAGCCGGGTACATCTTCGGCAATGATCTCCACATCGGTAATGAGCAGTGTGTGGTGAGTAGTGAGTTCAATTGCCCCTTCCGTTTCCAGTTGCGCAATTTTTTCTGCACTAAGGTTACCTATCGCTTCGGCAACCACCTTCATGTCCTTGCCTACTTTTGCGCCAAGCGCTTTAAAGTTTGGTTTGATCTTCTTTTTGATAAAACCCGAGGCATCAGTGATATACTCAATGGCTTTAACGTTGGTTTCGGATAATATCAGGTCTTTTACCTGTTCTACCTGGCGCTCAAAGTTTTTATCCAGGATAGGCAGTAAAATCCTGCTCAAAGGCTGGCGCACATTAATGCCCACCTTTTTGCGCAGCGACAACACCAGCGAAGAGATATCCTGGGCCATCTGCATGCGTTCTTCCAATGCTTTATTTACGACGGACTTATCATATTCAGGAAAATAGGCCAGGTGCACCGATTCAAATTCCTCTTTATGGGTAGTATTGTTAAGATCGGTATACAACCTATCGGCAAAGAACGGCGCAACCGGCGACATCAGTTTGGCTATCGTAATCAAACAAGTATAAAGCGTTTGGTAGGCCGATAATTTATCATACGAATCCTCCGATCCGCCATGGCCGCCCTCAGCCCCACGGCGGACAGGCTTCCAAAACCGGCGGCGGCTCAGGCGCACATACCAGTTGCTCAGGTGCCCATCCACAAACTCCTGTATCGCGCGGCTTGCTTTGGTCGGCTCATAATCGGCATAAAACCCGTCAACCTCTTTGCTTAATGTATTCAGTAAGGAGATGATCCACTGGTCGATCTCCGGCCGGTCATTTATGTCGATTTCCGCTTCTGCGTATTTGAATTTATCGATATTGGCATACAGGGCGAAGAATGCATAGGTATTATAAAGCGTGCCGAAGAATTTGCGGCGCACCTCATCCAGCCCTTCCATATTAAACTTCAGGTTATCCCATGGCGAGGCGTTGCTGATCATATACCAGCGGGCAGCGTCCGGGCCGTATTGTTTGATGGTGGAGAACGGGTCAACCGCATTCCCCAATCGCTTGGACATTTTATTGCCGTTTTTATCCAGCACCAGGCCGTTTGAAACCACATTTTTAAAGGCAACGCCTTTATTGCCAACCCGCTTGTTAACCGCCTTCACTTCGTCGCTGGCCTCGCTCAGCATAACGGCGATGGCATGCAGCGTAAAAAACCAGCCTCGGGTTTGGTCAACCCCTTCGGCGATAAAATCTGCGGGGTACGAATTTTCAAATTGTTCCTTATTTTCAAATGGAAAATGCCACTGTGCGTACGGCATGGCGCCGCTGTCAAACCAAACGTCGATCAGGTCGGGTTCGCGGAACATCGGTTTACCGGTCGATGATACCAGGATCACATCATCAACATACGGCCGGTGCAGATCGACTATTTCGAAGCCTTCAGGCATAGCGCCGGCTTTTATGGCTTTGTCAATCTCCGCTTCCAGCTCGGCGATAGAGCCGATACATTTCTCTTCCGGGCCATTCTCCTCGCGCCATATCGGCAGCGGGGTACCCCAAAAGCGCGAACGCGAAAGGTTCCAGTCCACCAGGTTTTCCAGCCAGTTGCCAAAACGGCCTGTACCGGTCGATTCAGGTTTCCAGTTGATGGTTTTGTTCAGCGCCACCATTTTATCCTTTACGGCGGTGGTGCGGATAAACCAGCTGTCGAGCGGGTAATATAAAATCGGCTCGTCCGAGCGCCAGCTGTGCGGGTAGCTGTGTTCGTATTTTTTTACGTCGAATGCTTTGTTTTCTTCTTTTAGTTTGATGGAGATCAGCACGTCTGTCGGCTTAAAACCCGGCTCTTCGCGTTCTTCCTTGCTGTAATATTCTTCTTTTACATAACGACCGGCAAAATCGGTCACCTCATCCACAAAGCGCCCCTGCTTATTCACCAGCGGTACTTCTTTGCCGGCTTCATCCTTCACCATTACCGATGGCACGCCGTTTTCTTTACATGCCCTGAAGTCGTCCGAACCAAAAACCGATGCGGTATGCACGATGCCGGTACCATCTTCGGTAGTCACAAAATCAGCGGCGATAACCCTGAATGCATTCGCCTCCAGGTCGGCGTTGGTTACATAGGGCATCAGTTGCTCATAATGCAGGCCAACCAGGTTTTTACCTAAAAACGTATCGCGCTTGTAGTCACCGAATACGTTGCCGGTAAAATCGATCGGCACTTCGCGATACGGGATCACCTTATCGCCCGCAAAATCAAACTTGTTTAATTCCTGCTCAACCGAAACCTGTACATACTTTTTGGGATCTAACACCTTGCTTACCAGCGCGTCGGCCAAAATAACGGTGATTTTTTTTCCGGTATACTGATTGTAGGTGGCAATGCATTTGTACGCAATATCGTTACCTACTGCCAGCGCGCAATTGGCCGGCAGCGTCCAGGGGGTAGTAGTCCAGGCTAAAATATACAGGTCGGTATCTATCTGGTCGTATAATACCGCGGAGTCCTCGTCCCGTTTTAACTTGAATTGAGCCGTTACCGACGTATCCTTTACATTTTTATAAGTGCCGGGCTGGTTCAGCTCATGCGAACTCAAACCCGTTCCTGATTTTGGCGAATACGGCTGAACAGTATACCCTTTATACAACCATCCTTTATTATAAAACTCCTTCAGTATCCACCAAAGCGTTTCGATGTATTCGTTTTTGTAGGTGATGTAAGGATCCTCAAGGTCGACCCAATAGCCCATCTTTTCGGTCAGGTCGTTCCAGATGTCGGTATAGCGCATCACCTCCTTGCGGCATTCGTTGTTGTAATCCTCAACGGATATCTTTTTACCGATATCATCCTTGGTGATGCCTAAAGCTTTTTCTACCGCAAGCTCAATGGGCAGGCCGTGCGTATCCCAGCCGCCTTTGCGTTTTACCTGGTAGCCTTTAAGCGTTTTGTAGCGGCAGAAAATGTCTTTTATGGCGCGCGCCATCACATGGTGAATGCCGGGCAGGCCGTTTGCGCTCGGCGGCCCCTCATAAAAGGTGTAAGGGTTATTTGCCGGGCGGCTGCTGATGCTTTTTTCGAAGATGTTGTGCTTCTTCCAAAACGCCAGTATTTCCGTGCCGGTCTCCGATAAATTTAAAGCTTTATATTCCTTATACACACCAAAAATTTTAGAGGTGCAAAGTTAGGAAATAATCACAGATTTTAGATGGATTTATGTGATTACACAGATTTTGATTGGGGTGCAGGCGAATGGATTTTTGTAGAGACGCGATGCGTCTCGTGCTTGGCGGGCAAGATCATGTAAGAAGAACTACGACACCGGAGACGCGAAGAATCGCGACGAACCCCGGACTTAACACCAGTATATTGCTGTTGTAATAATTCGCAGGTGTTAAAGTACTCGTCGTTAACGGACCTGTGATGTACGTCTGCGCGAGGGCTTGGGATAACGATAGCAGTATAACCAAAAGGTATAGCCCGATCTGTTTTACGATGCTTGATAGGGTCTGGTGTCTTTTCATTATAGAAACTTTAGATGAGCATTAGTGGCAGGTCTGACATAATCATTAAACAGCTTTGAGTTATTTTAGTTAAACAGTACGGATTGCGGGGATGATTAATACGCTAATAATCGCCCGTTTTACATGTTTTCCAGCTTCGAAATCATTGTTGTTTCCCAAATAACTAAGCATTTACTAAATGCTTGGAAACAACCCCTCAACCTTTACTCCTCTTTAAAATGAACAAAAATGTGATCAGAATCAGGTATTTTGATAAAAGTGTCCCATTTCTTCATTACAGGGTCATATATTTCAATATTCTTTCGACGTATTTTTGCCTTCACCGAATTAAAAGGATTATAATAAAAATAACTGTCCTTAAATTCAACATTGACATCTACGTTCTGTTGTAATGGTGGATCAAATTTCAGTGTGTCGGTGTGTAGCGGAAAGACGTTTTCTGGTGAACCGACTGGATGTTTAAGAATCATTAAAGACAAACTCCTAATAGGTTCTGATATTTTCAGCGGCGATAGGTTGTCGGCATTCTTCTCCCCAAAAAATCTTCCGTTTAAATAAACTTCAAAACCATAATTCGGCAACGTAAGTCCACTATCGATTAACAAATGAACCGATACTATATGGAATGCTGAGTTCGAAGAACCTGAACAATTGAATTTAATTGGAATATTTGTGTTCCGAATTTCGCTTTTAATAGTAATGGTATTTTTTGACATCTTTTGCCAGGTACCCGTAGAATACTTAATTGCATGCCCTTCAAGATATTCGTTCAAAAATGTTGAATCTGATTTGAACTGGAATACGTTTGGCGTTTCCTTTGAAATATATTTACCAACAAAGTGCTGTGAATTGGCACACCCTACAGTTAGAATTCCTATAAATGTTAAAGTTATTGATTTCACGGTATCGATATTGATTTAAGAATAGCCGCTATTCGACTTTAGGCTCCAAATCGGCAATTATTCGCACGAGTTAAAATTAAACATTTTCTTCCTTTCTGAAACGCAACGCAGGGTCCCTTCGGAGACCCTGCGGGGACGGTAGAGGACGGTAAATTGCCTGGTTATTAGTTAGATACAACATTTAAAATTTACAAAAATATATACATGGCTGATAATCAATACGATACAAATATACACTTGAGTGTTGTTGCGAAATGGACAAGCAAATGGACAAATTTCTGACTTTTCGCCCTGCCAGCCGTACTTTCATGTCCATGCCGGCCATTTAGATGAGTTGCGCGGGGCGAATTTCCTGAACTTGATGTGAGTTGGATATATCTCCTTTAACATTATTTAACACAATGCCCCAAACAAATGCCCGCCCATTATTTGCGCCTGCCGTTTTCGTTTCGCATCTTAGCACACTTTTTTTAAACGATTGAAAATGAATTTGACGCGTAAGCTTTTCCTTGCAACCTTAACAACACTCATCATATCAGGCGGCTTATATGCCCAACAGGTTAAAAAGAAACCTGCGGCCGGCCAAAAAGCAAAACCCGCCGCAGCTGCTCAAAAAGCTGAACCCGCAACTTTACCCACGGACCCTGACCTGCTTACCGGCAAATTGCCCAATGGCTTAACCTATTATATCCGTAAAAACACGGAGCCCAAAAACCGGGCGGTATTGTACCTGGTGGTGAAGGCCGGCTCGGTGCTGGAGGATGATAACCAGCAGGGCCTGGCGCATTTTACCGAACACATGGCCTTTAACGGCACACGCGATTACCCGAAGAACGAGCTGGTAAACTACCTGCAAAAATCGGGTATCAAATTTGGCGCCGACCTGAATGCCTATACTTCATTTGACGAAACGGTTTACCAGCTACCATTGCCGACAGACAGCGATAAAGTTTTTGCAAACGGGCTGAATATATTAGCTAACTGGGCCGCTTACCAAACCTTTGACCCGAAAGAGATCGATGCCGAACGCGGCGTGGTGCTTGGCGAAGAGCTGGCCCGCGGAAAAAACGCCGAAGAACGGCTGCGCTACCAAACCTGGCCGGTTTTACTGAACAATTCGCGCTATGCAGACCGCCTGCCTATAGGGAAAGAAGATATTATAAAGAATTTTCAGCCCGAAACCATTAAAGCCTTTTACCACGATTGGTACCGGCCCGACCTGGAAGCGGTTATCGCGGTGGGCGACTTTGACCCGATGGCTGTGTTGAGCGCCATTAAATATGATTTCGGCTCGCTAACCAACCCGGCCAATGAGAAACCAAGAACCTATTACACTGTTCCGCCGACACCCGGCACCGCGGTTAAAATAGCCACTGACAAGGAATTCCCTTATACCCTGGCTGAAATTATTGTAAAACATCCCGAAACGATTGTAAAAACGACAGCCGATTATATGCAAAGCATGCGCGTTCAGCTTTTTAACGAGATGCTCGGCGACCGCCTGAATGAGCTGCTTCAAAAGCCGAACCCGCCATTCCTGTACGGCCAGTCGGCATATGGCAGTTTTACCGGCCGCCAGGATGCGTTTACCACCATCGCGGTAGCCAAACCCGGCGAACTGGAAACTGCAATAAAAGCTGCCGTTGCGGAAACCGAGCGCGTGCGCCAGTTTGGTTTTACCTTAACTGAACTGGAGCGGGCCAAGCAAAATGCTATACTTGGCGTGGAAAATGCTTATAAAGAGCGCGACAAAACCAAGTCATCGTACTTTGTTGAAGAATACCAGCATTCATTTTTAACCGGGGAAAAAGGCCCCGGAATAGCGTTTGCTTATAATTTTTATGTTAATAATATCGGCAAGATCACGCTGGCAGAGCTTAATGCCATGGCGGGCAAGTTTGTGAGCGACCAAAACCGCGTAGTACTGGTTGAGGCGCCCGATAAAGACAAGGATAAGCTGCCCGATCAACAAACGCTGCTTACCTGGATAAGCGATGCCGGCAAGAATTTAAAGCCCTATATTGATTATACAACCGACAAGCCTTTGCTTGACCATTTGCCGCCGCCGGGCAAAGTAGTAAGCACCCAGACAGATAGCCTGATCGGGACAAGTACGCTGACGTTAAGTAACGGTGTAAAGGTGATTATAAAACCCACTAATTTTAAAAACGACCAGATACTTATTAATGGCTACAGCTTTGGAGGCACTTCGCTGGCCAGCGACCAGGATTTTACTTCGGCCGATATGGCATCCGAGGTTATTGGGGCGAGCGGAATAAGCGGCTTTTCGCAGCTTGAGCTGGATAAAAAACTGGCCGGGAAAGAAGTGAAGGTATCGCCTTACATCAGCGACGTTGCCGAGGGTATATCGGCCAGCACTACTCCGCGCGATTTTGAAACGGCTATGCAGCTGGTTTACCTGTATTTTACCAAACCGCGGAAAGATCCGGATATCTGGCAGTCGATTGTCAGTCAAACCAAATCCGTTTTGTCAACCCGGAGCCTCGATCCGTCGAGTATTTTCAGCGATACCATATCGGCTACGCTGAGCAATCATAACTTCAGGGGCATGGTGGTAACCCCCGACAAGCTTAGCGCCGCGAGCCTCGACAAAGCCTTTGCTTTTTACCAGGACCGGTTTGCTGACGCGAGCGGGTTTGTATTTAACGTTGTGGGCAACTGCGACGCAAAAACCCTAACGCCATACCTCGAGGCATATTTGGGCAGCCTGCCGTCAACCAACAGTAAAACTACTTATAAAAACCTGGGCATCAATCCGCCCGCAGGGCAAATCAACAAAACGGTGTATAAAGGCATCGGCGATAAAAGTATCGTTCAGCTGGTTTTCGACGGGCCATTCGATTATAACGAGGACAACAACGTGCAAATGGATGCGCTGGAATCGATATTGCAGATCAAGCTGAATGAGCGGCTGCGCGAAAAGGATGGCAAAGTTTATTCGCCCGGTGTTAAGGCCGACTACAAGAAAGTTCCCGAAGGCCGTTACAGCATGTCGATCTATTTTGAATGCGCCCCTGCAAATGTGGATACCCTGATTGCCAATACCATGGATGAGATTAATAAGATCAAACAAAATGGGGCCACTGCGCAGGACATTGAAAAATTTGCAGTTACCGAAGCACGCTCAACGCAGGTGCAGCTAAAGCAAAACATTTTCTGGGCCGGCTATCTCGGTTCAACCTCGCAAAACCAGGAAGACCCCGATGCTATCCTGCACCATGTAGGTGATTTGGATAAAGTGACTGCACAAAGCACCAGGGATGCCGCCAATAAATATTTAAGCGGCGCCAACCTGATTAAATTTATTTTGCTGCCGGAGAAGAAATAAATAAAACGTTAGCGTAAAAGCTGAGAGCAAACGGCGATGCATGGGGACTGCATTGCCGTTTTCATTTCACAATTAACACCCACCCGCTTAGCTTCGGTTGCCTGTCTTTCAGGTCGATGATGTAATAATAAGTACCTGTGGGCAGTGCTTGCCCGTTCTTAGTTCCATCCCATGGCCTGGCATAACCGGCGCTTTGAAAAACCTGCCGGCCATAGCGATCAAACACCTGGGTAATGCTTTCGGGGTAGGTGTTTAGCTCCTTAATATCCCAATAATCGTTTATTCCGTCGCCGTTTGGCGAAAACGCATTGGGTATGGTCACTTTTTTATATAACCGTACATAAACGCTGCTGGTGGAAGTGCCGCAGGTTTGCGACACTACTGTTAGCGTATAGGTGATATTATCGGTAGGCGTGGTAGTTGGCGTAACCGAATTGGGATCGTCCAAAAAAGTAGTGGGCGTCCAGTAATAGTTGGTGATGTTGTCCCCCTTAATACTGCCGTTCAGCTTTGCCGACTGCCCCTCATACAAAAAAATCTCGTTACCGGCGTTAGCCACCGGGTTTTGATTCACCGTGACGGTAACCGACTTGCTGCTGTCAACACAGCCGCCATTACTAATATGAGCGGTGTAAGTGGTGGTTTGCAGCGGCGTGGCCATAGGGTTAGCCAGTGTGTCGTTGTCCAGCCCGGTTGCAGGTGTCCAGCGATAGTACAGCCCGCCCGTGGCGCTTAATTGGGTGCTTTCGCCGGCGCAAATAGTCGCATTGCCGCTGATGCCCGGTACAAGCTTCGGTACCACGGCAACGTTTGCCTGCACAGGCGCCGCAGTACAGCCGCTATCCGAAACGGCGACCACCGTATAAGTACCCGAATTTACGGGGGAAACATTATTGATCACCAGCGGATTTTGTGAAGTCGGCGCCATGCCGGGGCCCGTCCAGGTATAGGTTGCGCCGCCGGATGCTGTGAGTACCAATTGCTCGCCTTCGCACACTTTTTGATCGGCAAACGGCGGCACGACAGGTGTGGGATTTACATACACCGACAGGGGCGGCGAATAAACCCGGCAGGCCGCGTCGGTAATAGCAGACCCGTTTGAAACGCCGAGCCGGTACTGATAAACATTCGGCGCAGCATTCGTAAACGGCACGACAAGCGCATCGGTAGTTGCGCCGGGAATATCTTTCCAGGGGCTTGTGCTGGTACTGGCCTGCCATTGCAATACCGGCGTGCCGTCGCTGATCACCTCCGCCTTTAGCGTGTAAGTTGCGCTGGCGCCCTGGCACAGGCTTTGGTTTTTTGGGCCGCCGATGGTTGAAAAGCCCTCCTCGATGATCGGCCCGCAGGCCCGGAAAGTGACGTCGTCCATAATAAAATCGTTGCCGTTGCCACCAGGCGCATTGTTCGTCATAATCACGCTTACATCGCTCACATTGGCCGGCGTGGTAAAATAAACGCTGTATTTTATCCAGTTAGGCTTTTGCAGTTCCTGGTTTATCGGGGTTGGCTGGATGGTACCGGTAGTGTCGGTAGCCAAAATTTTGCCGGCTGAGGTTTGGATTGCAAAAATAATATTTGGCTGCGTGTAAGTGGCTGTAAGAGACTCCGGGATGCACAAATTTATTATCCAGGCAGAAAACTCGTAGGTGGTATTGGGACAAAGGCCCGTGGCTTGCTGGTAGAAAAAAACACTTGGCGCGTAGGATGCATTGATGATCATCATATAGCCATTTGGATTGCCGGTGTGGTCGTATGGGACATCGTACCAGGTTGCGGAGTGGCAATTGCCCGAGCCGGCCAAGCTGTTAGATATGGCGTATTGGCCGTCATTGGGGCAATTATTGGTGACATATTGCATATTGGTAATGCCGCTTAGCGGTGGGCCCGGGTTAGTGCCTGCACCAAAATCTACATTAATTACCGGGTCGCCAAGAGCGCCATTGCATTTGGAAGCTTGCCCATAACTCGTACTAACGGAAGCAATAAAAACCAGGAGAGAAAAAAACGAACGAAAAATTAACCGCATTAGTTTTAAACTGCCTTGAAAAAACCAGTGGATACTAAAAAAATAAACTTTTGCGGGGCTACTTACAGTACGGAAGCTAATATACAAAAATTACAGCGATAAAATTTATTATTTAATCAGCTGGTGCAATTCAAATTGTCGCATAGCCACCAAACGTTCCTTACGGAACGTAAAGAATATTTTTTTACTTTCTACCTACCAGACGCCCCGATGGGGCGAAACTTCTGCAATCCTCGTCCCACAGGGACGGTTGGTGGGTAGATAAATTAAATATTGGTTTTAGCGTTCCATCGGAACGCCTGGTTAGCGAAGCGACAATTTGAATTGCACCCTAATCAGCTGACAATTGCCGCGGCCTTTCCTGCTGCGCAACTACTTCTCCCAAAATAAACAACTCATGCGCAAGCAGATCACCACTTGTTAAATTTATCCTTTGGTTAGATAATTAAGCTTCCGGCCCTGCCGCAGGCAGGCTGATATAAAACGTAGTACCGCGTCCGGAAGCGGTTTCAAACCAAACTTTCCCGCCCGCATTTTCGATGGAGTTTTTTACAAATGCCAGCCCGAGCCCGGTACCCGAGCTTTTGGTGGTAAAGTTTGGCTCGAATATTTTTTCGCGCAGGCCTTCGGGGATGCCTTCGCCATTGTCTTTTATGGTTAGCAGCATGCTTTTGGCGGTGATCAGGTAGTTTATTTCAATCACGCCGGGTTGGTTTGACGGGGTTGCTTCAATAGCGTTTTTCAGTAAGTTATTAAAACAGCGCAGCAGCTGATTGCGGTCGGCGCTGACGGTGAAGGGGTCATCCGGCGCCGTGTAGACAATCTTTATATTGTCCATTTCCTTAAATATCGTAACCGCCTGGCTAAGCACATCAAATATGTTGAGCCTGGTCATTTTTGTTTCGGGCATTTTTGCAAAGGCGGAAAATTCAGAGGCGATAGACGACAGGCTTTCAATCTGTTCTACAAACGATTTGCTGAACCGTTCGAACTTTTGATCGAATTTTGGGTCCTTATCCTTCCACGATTTATCGAGCAGCTGCAAACCAAGCTTTAAAGGTGTAAGCGGGTTCTTAATTTCATGTGCCACCTGTTTGGCCATCTCGCGCCAGGCGTTTTCCCTTTCGGACTGGGCCAGCTTTTGCGCGCTGTTCTCCAGTTGGGCTATCATTTTATTGTACTCTTTTACCAGGGCGCCAATTTCATCATCCCGGTCCCATTTAATGGGTTCATTTTTTTTGCCGTAAACAGTTTTGCTCAGGCTATCCTGGATAAAACTTAATGGCGAAGTAATTTGCCGGGCGATAAATACAGCAAACAAGCCGATGGCCATAAAAACAATGGCGTAAACATTAAGCATTATATTGAGCAGGGAGCCGATGTGTTCTTTATAATCTGACTGATTTGAAAAGTAGGGCAGCTGCAGGTAAGCCACCGTCTCGCCGTTTGAGTTGCGCACCGGCATAAAAGCAGCTTTATAATCCAATAGGCCAATTTTTTCATCGTTTGCAAATTCGGATTTCTTGAGGCCCACCAGGTTAACATAAGCCCGGGCATTCATTCGTCGGGATTGCAAACCGAAATCGTATATTTTGGGCTGCGTGGTAACAACAGCTACTCCGTGCAGATCGAACAAAGTAAGGTCGGCAGAATAATTGTCGGCAAAATCATCAAACCTAACCTGGTTTTCTTCCGGCGCATTGGTAAGATAACTGGCATACTGCCCGTTTTCCAGCGTGGTTACGATCTTGCTGATCTTGTCGCGAATGGCCTTGTTCTGCTGCGTATCATATTCGGTACTTATTGAAACGAACGTGATGATGCCGACAAGTATCAGCGTGGCCACCACGGCAAATACCATCGAGAATTGTATCCTGGTTTTATACAGCACCAGGTCGAGATTAATTTTAAAATTCCAGCTGATACGGTTGTTTTTTATGGTAAGTACTTTGATCCTTAACCACAGCCATCGCACCAAAATCACCAAAACACTAAAAACCATGAATACCACGAAAAAGAAAGTGCTGGAAGCGGTGATAAAAAACAGCGGGCTTTTCTCCTTACTTACCACAATCAGATTCCGGGCAGTCGGCATGTAAATCAAATGGCTGAAGGTATCGAACCGCTTGAACCATACATCGCCGTTATATTTTGTTGTTTTAAAAACATATTTCCGGAGTTCTCCCCTTAGCGCTGTATTCTCAAGGTTGTATGAATAGATGCCGCTTTGGTTCCAAAGCCGGTTGTCTATATAAAATGCATAAGAATAGCCGTCGGATTCATCGGTGTTGCTTGACTCGCCGTCAATCAGCAGCCCCGGGAATGAAGCCGTCGTTTGGATAGGTTTGGTTCGCAGCCTTATGACAATCGTGCCCAGTTTTTCATCATTTTGCATAATGGGCATAATGGCAAAGTATTCTAAAAAGCCGAAGGATTGATTTTCCCGGTAAAAATAACTGGAACCAGATACCTTGTTATAGGAACCATACAGCACCATATCCTTGAAAACACCCAGGTCATATCCTTTATCATTTGCCAGCGGCTGCTCTTTGCTCCCGAAAACATAAGCGTTAAACTCATATCGGGATAAGTAACCATTGAAATATAGCTTCTGCAGGCGGCTTATTATAAAATTACCGGTCCTTATACTGTCCTGAAAATGATTGTTGACGGAGGTATCATTAACAATTTGTTTTTCAATCCTTCTGAAAATGTCGTCCGCTATCGGGTCGTCCGGTACCTCGAGTTTTTTAATAAACTCCTTGCGCTTAAATTTTTCTTTTACTGACTGGTAGTAGTTGAGCCGGATTGCCGACATGAACGAGCACACTAAAATGATGATGGCAAGAGAAGCTGCATCCATAGCCCCGGCTGATCTGCGGTAAGCATATTCCCGGGTTAGCACTAAAACGCCCCAAAGTATATAAAATAGCGTGAACGTATAGTGCCATGAGTAGGCAACGGTAGCTAAAACAATAATTGAAACAAAGATGATTACCTTTTGCCGGTTAGGCACCGGCAATTTGACTGCAATGGTTAAAAAAACCTCAGATAATAGAAAAAAGATCAAAAAACCAAAGCACAACATCAGCACTCCCAACATGCTGAAATCAGAAAGATTGAGGATGTTGCTAACGTCAAAACTGATGCTTGAGTGCACTACCAAACCGTAAAACATGTTTTGGAATGCAGTTGATATGGCAACGAGGGCTAAAGTACCCAGGGTAAAAACCAGGTAGCCGGTAAACCCTCCCGTCGGCCGTTTTAAGATTTTCTTCCGGTGGAAATATATAAAAATGACGAGCCACGCAATCAACAGGATATTGATGCAAAAATCGCCTAACGAAGGATTAACGGCGCCTGCCCGGTAAAGCTTTGGTGCAAATAGCTGTAGTTTCGAGGTAAAATCAGGCCAGTGAAAATAAAGATTAATAAACCTGGTTAATACGACAAACAGCCCCAGCACCAGGAAGGAAATAAGCGGATAACCCTTTCTGCAGATATAATTACAGATATTGGTTGTTAATATGCAAAGGCTTATCAGCGTTAATATCCAAACGGCGAGTTCCTCGTACAAATAGTACAGGTTTACTTCACCGGGCTTCAATTTAACAGAAAACAGGTAAGTATCATTAACACTGCGGATTTCCGCGACACTTTTGTCCGTAAAGTCGGCCATTTCAATGCCGTTATCTTTCAGCAGGTCATTGGCAAACGTATTTCTGAGGAATTGATTCTGAAAGGCATATTCCAGCTTAACGGGGATAAAGAAAATGGCTGAAAAGTCCCCCTCCGTCTTCCGGACGGTCTCGTAATAACCATTGGGCTCCCTTACAAACGAAAAGCCGTCTTTAATCGATGCCGGGTCTTCCGGGATAATCTTTACCCCGCTCCAAAAGCTCAGGCGGCGATTGGTAAGGGTAATAAACCAAATGTTTTTATCAGTGGTAAACTTCTGGATATAGTTTAGTGCCCGGCCCGGATTTTTAGCCAGTCCCTTCAACTCATTAAATTTTCGCTCGTTGTAAACAACGTCAGTAATAAAGCTTTCTTTTTGATGAAGATTTTGACTTAGTGTCCGGGCGGTTTGCTCCAGGTTAGCTGCCGGGGTGTATGTTTTTTCAATTATTATTGAAGTAAACAACAAACTAGCGCAAAGCAATGCCAGCAATAAGCGTATTTTACCTTGTGCCCCCAATTTAATAGTTATTTATGCTTAAACCAAAAACAAAGCTGCCTGTTTTACCGGGCGGTTTTATTTTCAGGAAATTTCAGCGCTTTCGGTGGGTATTTGCCGGTCGACTTTTTTAACCAGTCCCTGCAACACACTGCCTGGCCCAACTTCGGTGAACGTAGTTGCGCCGTCTTCCAGCATGTGCTTCACCGTCTGGGTCCAGCGGACCGGGCCGGTAAGTTGTGCGATCAGGTTATGCTTGATCATTGCCGGATCGGTATAAGGCTTCGCGTCGATGTTTTGATAGATCGGGCAAACCGGCGCATTTATTTGCGTATGAACGATAGCATGCTCCAGCTCAACCCTTGCCACTTCCATCAACGGCGAGTGAAATGCACCGCCAACATTCAACTTTAACGCCCTTTTGGCGCCGGCGGCCGTAAGCTCCTCGCAGGCCTTATCAACCCCTGCTATCGTTCCGGAGATAACCAGTTGCCCGGGGCAGTTATAATTGGCGGGCACAACAATATCGCTAATACGGTGGCAAATATCTTCGACCGTAAAATCATCCAGCCCGATGATCGCCGCCATTGTCGACGGCTGTATCTCGCATGCTTTCTGCATGGCATTTGCGCGCGCTGCTACCAGCCGCAAACCGTCTTCAAATGATAATGCCTTGCAGGCTACAAGGGCCGAAAATTCGCCCAGGGAGTGCCCCGCAGCCATATCCGGCTGAAAGCTATCACCTAAAACGCTGGCCAGTATAACCGAATGTAAAAATATCGCCGGCTGGGTAACTTTGGTTTCTTTAAGGTCCTCAACCGTGCCTTCAAACATTATTTCGGTAATGCGGAAGCCAAGGATCTCGTTTGCCTGTTCAAATAGTTTGCGGCCTTGTTCAGATTGTTCGTAAAGATTTTTACCCATCCCTACAAACTGGGCGCCTTGCCCCGGAAAAATGTATGCTTTCATTATCGTTTATTGGTTCATTAGTTCATTAGTTCACTGGTTCACTGGTTCATTAGTTCATTGGTTCATTGGTTCATTAGTTCATTAGTTCATTGGTGGTGGCGGCAATGAACATAAAACCCTATGCAAATTAAACGAATTTAAATCGCACGGCGAACTTTTCACTAATGAACTAATCCCGCACGTGCGGGAGTGAACAAATGAACCAGTGAACAAATGAACCAGTGAACAAATGAACAAATGAACTAATGAACTAATGAACCAATGAACTAATGAACCAATGAACCAATGAACCAATGAACCAATGAACTACCCCAACCGGGAAGAGATGAGGTTCAAAAATTCCCCGCGGGTTTTTTCCTTCAAAAATTCGCCTGTGAAGGCAGAGGTTGTGGTAACCGAATTTTGCTTTTGAACGCCGCGCATGCTCATGCACAGGTGCCGGCACTCAATAACGATCCCAACCCCGAGCGGGTTTAGGGTTTGCTGGATGCTGTCGCGAATTTCGTTGGTAAGCCGCTCCTGTACCTGCAGCCTGCGTGCGAAAACATCCACCACGCGCGGTATTTTGCTCAGGCCGACAACATAACCATTGGGAATGTACGCAATGTGCGCCTTTCCGAAAAACGGCAGCATGTGGTGCTCGCACATCGAGTAAACTTCAATGTCCTTTACGATCACCATTTGGCTATAATCCTCCTTAAACATAGCCGAGTTAAGGATTTCCGTCGCATCAAGGTCATACCCCTGGGTAAGATACAGCAACGCTTTGGCAACCCGTTCGGGCGTTTTTAACAAGCCTTCGCGCGAGGGTATTTCACCTATTTGCTTTAAAATATCCTTGTAATGAATGGACAGGTTCTCTATCAGCTGCGGGTTGTACCGGTCAATTTTTTCGTAACCGTCAATAAATTCGTTGCGGTCGTGCAGGTCTGTTTCTTTAATCATTATCGCGGTTTAATCGCCAAAATACTCTGCCGAGTTGTTCTCTGTCTCATAAAGTTTTATCGAATGTAAAAACACACCTTCATGAGCCTCGATAGGCGCTTTTAGTTGGTTAAAAATTTCAATGCAAAGTAATTCGGTCGAAGCCATTTTGCCTGTCATAAATTCGACATCTTTATTGATATTTTTATGGTCAAGCTTCTCAATCACCCGCTCGTTGATAATAACTTTTAAATCCTTCAGATCTATCAGGTAGCCTGTTGCGTGCGTTACCTCGCCTTTTACGGTTACAAACAAGTTATAATTATGCCCATGCCAGTTGGGGTTGGCACATTTGCCAAATACTTCAAAATTTTTTTCTTCGCTCCATTCCTCGCGGTACATCCGGTGTGCCGCGTTAAAATGCTCCTTGCGTGTAATATATATCATCATAACAAATAATGGTGCAAATATACAAAACAAAAATAGGGCATATGTTTTATCTTAGCGGTCAAAAAAAAGCATGCGGATATTGATTGTTGCTGCCACACGGGAAGAAATACCGGATTTGATTTACGATTTACGGTTTACGATTTACGATTTTAAGAAGGGGGATAGGCCGTCGATTCAGAAAGATTCTGAATCCGAAATCGAAAATCCAAAATCGGAAATTCTTATAACCGGCGTGGGCATGGTGGCCACTGCTTTTGCGCTGGGCAGACATTTGGTGAATAACCACTATGACCTGGCGATTAATTTAGGCACTGCGGGCAGCTTTGACAGGAACATAGCTTTGGGCGAGGTATTGGAAATCACGAAAGATACTTTTGCTGAATTGGGCGCTGAAACCGATGACGACTTTTTGCCAATAGATCAACTTGGTTTTGGAGAAGGTACATATTATTCTGACTTCTCTATAGATGGCTTGGGAGTTTTTTCACCAGCTTTAAAGATAAAGAAGGCTACTGCTATAACGATAAATACGGTACATGGTAATGAGGGCTCAATTAAAAACGTCGTGGACCGTTTAGATCCTCAACTGGAAAGCATGGAAGGCGCAGCTTTTTTTTACGCATGCAAACAATTTAATATTCAATCCTTGCAAATCAGGGCCGTGTCAAATTATGTTGAAAAACGGAACCGGGACAATTGGAAAATAGGGTTGGCCATAAAAAATCTGAATACCTTTGCGGTAGAATATTTGAATCTGATACAGAGGGGTAAACGAAGGACGAAAACAACCAGAGTCAGCATTGAACCCCCGTCATTTGAAATACCCATCATGACAAAACTTTCCCTCGGCTTTTCGCCTTGCCCAAATGATACGTTTATTTTCGATGCGCTTATCCATCATAAAATAGATACCGAAGGCCTGGATTTTGAAGTATTTTATGATGACGTGGAAACGCTGAACCAAAAAGCCATGCGAGGCGAGCTTGATATTACCAAGCTAAGCTATCATGCCTTTGCCTATGTGGCTGATCAATATGTTTTACTGGATGCAGGAAGCGCGCTGGGTTTCGGGGTCGGACCGCTGCTGATTTCGCATGTCGAAATTTCGATTTCGGATTTACAAAAAAATCAAATCGTAAATCGTAAATCCGAAATCGTAAATCCTTTAATCGGTATTCCCGGCAAATATACCACGGCGAATTTTCTATTAGGGCTAGCTTTCCCAACTGCTGCGAACAAAGTCGAGCTGGTTTTTTCCGATATAGAAAACGCTGTTTTAGATGGACGAATCGACATCGGCCTCATCATTCACGAAAACAGGTTCACCTACCAGGACAAAGGTTTGAAAAAGATCATCGACCTGGGCGATTTTTGGGAAAAACAAACCGGCTGCGCCATCCCTTTGGGCGGCATTGTAGCTAACCGCAGGCTACCCACCGACGTTCAGCATAAAATAAACCGCGTGCTCAGGCGCTCGGTTGAATTTGCCTTTGAAAACCCGAAATCCGGGCTTGAGTTTATCCGCTCGCATGCCCAGGAAATGAGCGAGGAGGTGATGTATAAACACATTGAGCTGTATGTAAACAAATATTCGGTAGATTTAGGTGCGGAAGGTAAAAAGGCGATAAAACTGCTGTTTGATACGGCGCGAGAAAAGGACATCATACCTGAAATAAAAGACAATATCTTTATCACCGATTTTGATCACAGATTTAAATGATTTTTGTGATAACACAGATTAAATATCGCTTTGCAAAAATCGATGAAATCAAGTAAATCATTCTAAAAAATCTGTGATCAAAATCTGCGTAATCAAAATAATCTGTAAAAATCTGTGATCAATAACCTGCATGATTTCGTGGAAGGCAAGCTCCTCCTCGTCAACAAACCTTATAAATGGACAAGCTTCGACGTGGTCGGCAAGATCCGCAACGCATTCAAACCTTTAAAGTTAAAAGTTGGGCATGCCGGCACGCTTGACCCGCTGGCTTCGGGCCTGCTTATCATCTGCACCGGCAAAATGACCAAACAGATCGATACCTTCCAGGCACAGGAAAAAGAATATACCGGCACGCTGGTGCTTGGCGCAACAACGCCTTCGTATGACCTGGAAACAGCTGAAGATGGACGATTCGATATCAGCGATATTACAGAAGAAAAAATATTGGAGGCAACCAAACAGTTCATCGGGAAGTTACAACAATATCCACCGGCACATTCGGCCGTTAAGGTTGATGGCGAAAGGCTTTATGAAAAAGCGCGGCGCGGTGAAGAGGTTGAATTAAGGGCGAGAACAGTAACGATCAATGAATTTGAGATAACCGGCATATCGCTCCCCGACGTAAATTTCAGGGTAGTATGCAGTAAAGGGACTTATATCCGTTCATTGGTACACGATTTTGGCAAAGCCCTCAACAACGGGGCATACTTATCGCGGCTGCGGCGCACCCGCAGCGGCGATTACAAAATTGAAGACGCCCGCGAGGTAATGGAATTAGTAAACAGCATCAGGGAGTTAAAACTAAATACGCCGAATGTAGAGTGAGGATTTCAGTTTTTTTGGATTTCACCGATTACTGTGTGATTTCACCGATTAGAACTAATAGCACTATATTTATTTTTAGATTTTTCAAATAGGCACAATTACAAAAATCGGTGAAATCACAGTTAAATCGGTGAAATCCCAAAAGAAAAAATCGGTGAAATCACAAAACAATCGGTGAAATCACAAAATAAAAATAATGAAGATCTACCACAATATAGAAGAGTTTGTTCCACTAAAAAACGCAGTTGTTACGATAGGTACTTTTGACGGCGTACACGTTGGTCATCGAAAAATTATCTCGCGTGTGAAAGAATTGGCGGCGAATACCGGCGGCGAAACAGTGCTGCTTACATTTTTCCCGCATCCGCGGATGATCCTGCACCCGGAAGATGAAAACATAAAACTGATCAATACTATGCCCGAAAAGGCGGGGTTGCTGGAAGAAATGGGGGTGGCGCACCTGATCATTACGCCTTTCTCAAGAGACTTTTCCAATCAAAGCGCTGAAGAATACATTCGCGATGTGTTGGTGAACCGCATCGGTACAAAAACCATCGTTATCGGTTATGACCATCGTTTCGGTAAAGACCGCCAGGGGGGCCTGGCCGACCTGCTGCGCCTGGGGCCGGTTTACGGTTTCCAAGTAGTAGAAATTCCCGAGCAGGACATACACGATGTTGCCGTAAGCTCCACAAGAATCAGGGCGGCTTTGTTGGAGGATCATATCGAAGAAGCCAACGAGTTTTTGGGCTATCCGTTTTTCGTTACCGGAACGGTTGTGCGCGGCGACCAGATCGGCAGGCAGATTGGCTACCCGACAGCCAATATCGTTGTTTCCGAAAGATATAAACTCGTTCCATCAGGCGGGATCTTTGCGGTGAGGGTTATGGTGGGAGACCAGGTTTACGATGGGATGGGCTATATCGGCACACGGCCGACGATCAACGGTTTAACCCGGAACATAGAGGTGAATATTTTTGATTTCGACCAGGACATTTACAATCATAAAATCAGGGTTGAATTCCTGAATTATATACGGGGTGATATGAAATTCGACTCCCTGGATGGGCTAAAAGCGCAAATCGCCCTGGACAGGCTCGAAGCGATGCGGTTATTGGCTGCCGGATCATAGCCGATATCATCTATTTTTCACCCCGTCATTGAAATTCGTACATTGGAACATAAATTGTTCTAAACTGTTGCGCTATGGTCCACCGACTATCGACTAAAAAATGAAACTGAACCTCGACAAGCAGGAAAGCGATTTTTTAAACAAGACCATCAGCCATTGGGAAGACAACCATCTGGTGGATACGGACACTGCTAAAACCCTTCGCGAATCCTACGAGGTTAAAGGCTTCGACTGGATGCGCCTCGCCAAATATTCTTTCTGGATCGCCCTGATCTGCGGTGCTATAGCGGTTGGTTCATTAATTATCGACGTCAGGGTGCTCAACTGGATAAAAAAGCTGTACTACACCCCGGATATCGTTATCAGCGTTGCATCAGGCATTATTTCAGCGCTTTGTTTTTATTTAGGTAAACGATCGGAGAAAAAGCACCCCGAAAGGATATTCAGTAACGAGGCCATTATTTTTACGGGTGTTTTATTTATGGCGAGTTGTATCGCTTTTTTAGGAAAAGCAGTCGATGACAACTCAGGACATTTTTCCTTGCTTTTTTTATTGTCGGTTTTTGTGTACGGCATTCTTGCCTGGCGCATGGATTCCCGGTTGATCTGGCTTTTCGCCCTCGTTTCGCTCGGTAGTTGGTTTGGCACCGAAACGGGCTACCAAACCCACTGGCACGACTACTTTTTAGGAATGAACTATCCATTACGCTTCGTGCTTTTTGGCCTGGTGCTGGTAACTGGCTGCCATATACTTAAAAAACAAAAATGGTTCGGCCGTTTTTGGGAGCTTACCTGCGTGGTTGGCATGTTATACCTTTTTATGTCGCTTTGGCTGCTTAGTATTTTTGGTAATTACGGCAATATCGACCGGTGGTGGCACATCAGGCAGATCAGCCTGTTTTACTGGGGTATTATTTCAGGGGCGGTAGCCGCATGCTTTATGTTTTACGGGCTAAAAACCAAGGATGTGATCGCCCGTGAATTTGGGATAACTTTTCTGCTCATCTTCATCTACACCAAATACTTCGAATACTTTTGGGACAATACCAACAAAACGTTGTTTTTTGCCATACTGGGCTTATCGTTCTGGCTAATCGGCCGCAAGGCGGAGCGGATATGGAATTTGAGGGTGTGAGCCGGGCGATGTATGCAAAGAATAGCGAAATAATAATGGAGGTTACTATAAATGGGTGTGTAAGAAATTCCCCAATTATAGTTTAATTTGTTGAAAGTCAATATCTTACGTTGTATTTTTTCAAAAACTTGCTTCTTAAATAATTGATTACCAAATACTTAAGTAAAATTGATCAAATAGTAAAACGTAAAACATTTTGATTATCAGCGTGTTTCACAACGTTCCACGTGTTCCGCGTGTAAAAACGGAACACCTGGTTACAGTCCATCTAAATTTAAGTTGGTGATTATCAGCGGTTTCAATTTTAACCGGGCGTTGCGTATACAAATAGCACCATCGATTTCAGGTACCTGGCCGGGGTTAATCATTTATTTAAGAGTTAAATTATTGATTATCAACATGTTTCATGGCGTTCCACCTGTTCCGCGCAAAAATGGAACGCTTGAAATCAAAATATCAACGAAAGCATTGGAATGCCCATACGATCCGTTATAGAACCAATTAAGTTGAAGGTTAGTGTTTAAAGAAAACCAAATACACCTGTTTCACCACATGGTACGCCGCAAATGAAAAAAATAAAAGAGCAATCCCTGTGTTTATAAGCCGTGTGCTCAGGTCGAATTTTGTTTTGATATACCCGGCGAATTTGGCATATAAAAACAGCGCTAAAAAAGCGCCGGCAGCCGCACCTAAACTAAAAATTACCAATGCCAGCCTTCCATCAAGTACCCACCGGTGCGTGATCAGGTAAGTCCCGGTGATGATCCAAAACGGCACCTGCATAGGATTTAAAAAACCGAGCATAATCCCATAACGGATACTTTCAGTGTTGGAGTAGTTAGTCTTAGGCATCTTTTTTCGATGCATCCAGGTTATTACCCCCAGAACGCCGAACAGTACCACCATTACCCAGTCGATCACCATATCCAGTTTAACCTGTCCCGACAGCCATTTGGCGGCGTGCATGATAAAATAAGTGAAAAAGAGCTCGACGCAGGAAAAGGAAATGATAAACAGTAAAGCCTGCCTGAGCCCGCGGTTAACGGTGATCTGCACAAGGGTGAGGTTGATATTACCGGGCGGCACGTAACCAATAAAATTTGCGAATAACCCGATAAAAAAGGTCAAAAATATCATTGTTCAAATAAACAGGTTTTTAGCTGAATAAGCTGATACCGCATTCGTTTATCTGGATAAAAATCAAAACCCTTGTTTAACAATAATTACATTTGCGCTGAGATGTATCCGAAAATAGTTTCGTTATTGCCGGCCGCCACCGAGATAGTTTGTGCATTGGGTTTGGAGAAAAACTTAGCCGGCCGATCACATGAGTGTGATTTTCCAACTTCAGTGAAACAACTGCCTGTATGTTCGGAAGCTAACTTCCCGGATAATTTAAGCAGCGCCGAGATAGATATAAAGGTAAAGGAGATACTGGCGGATGCACTATCGGTGTATACGGTAAAACGCGAGGTGATCAAACGATTGTCGCCGGACATCGTCATCACCCAGGCTCAATGTGAAGTTTGTGCTGTTTCCTTAAAAGATGTGGAGCAGGCGCTTGAAAACTACCTGGATAAAAACGCGCAGATCATTTCCCTTCAACCCAACAAACTTGATGATATTTTTGAGGACATAAAAAACATTGCTGCCGCACTGAATGCAAGCGAAGCCGGCGATATGTTGCTCGAAGAATTACACGAAAGGGTGGACATCGTCCGTCACAAATTAAAATTTACTGAAAATAAACCGACCGTTGCCTGCATTGAGTGGTTGGAGCCGCTGATGGTTTCGGGTAATTGGATACCCGAAATGGTGGCCATAGCCGGCGGATCGGCGATTTTAGCCGACCCAGGTAAACACTCGCCGTATGTTGACTGGGAGCAGATCAGCCTGGCAGATCCGGACATTATTATCGTTATGCCCTGTGGCTTCCCGATTGAAAGGACGTTAAAAGAGATGGGGGGTTTGCTGCAGCAACCCGGTTTTTCCGACCTGAAAGCGGTAAAAAACAACAGCGTGTACATAGCAGATGGCAACCAGTACTTTAACCGGCCCGGGCCGCGAATTGTAGATTCCATAGAGATACTTACGGAAATCATTCATCCCAAACAATTTATTTTTGGATATGAGGGAGAAGGGTGGATGAGGTTTGGGCTGTGAAAAGTACCGTGATGAGAATGGGTTGATTTTTTTGTAAATTTGTTAAAAGAGCAGATAGCCACGTTCACGGAATATTCAAAATTATTGGATAACATAGGCAACGAGGCTGTAAAAAATGGCCTGACCCCTGAAGTACTGGAAGCACTTTTGGCATCTGATGATTAGGGTTTTTGTTTTCGATACAAATATTCTGATAAGTGCGAACCTTTCGCCTTTGTCGATAAATCGTAAAGCTTATGACAAAGCACGGGAAATCGGGATACCAGTTTATTCTTCGGCTACATTCATGGAGTTTTCAGAAACACTTATACGACCTAAGTTTGACAAATATGTTTCTATGGAAAAACGGCTCCTGGCGATTTCCGAATTCGAAAAGAAAGAGCAATTGATACAAGTCACTACTAAAATTAATATATGTCGCGATCCGAAAGACAATAAATTTCTGAACTTGCGATTGAATGCGGGGCCGCCGGTATTATCACCGGAGATAACGATTTATTGGTTTTAAATCCGTTTGAAGACATTCCAATATTGAACGTACCTGACTTTATAAATAAATTTCAGACTTGATAGCAATTCGGTTTTCAATCAATTAGGAAGTCAAAAAAACACTCTTTACCTTAAAAACGTTTCGCCCATAAGCGTCAACCTGATTTATGCTCGCCTCAAGATAGCATAATGGCAATGAACTGGATTTTTTGTAAATTTGTTAAACGATGTAAAGCTTTAAACGAATAGACTATGGAGCGAATAGAATTGGAGGTAGGCGACGAAACCGCAAAGGCATGGCGCAACTCCTCTGCAAAATTACGTGCTCAGATCGGGAAAGATCTTGAAATGATATTGGGCGATTCGTTAAGCAGGGACCAGGAAGCCATATTGTCACTAAAATTAACGAGTATTACTTCTCCCACAAGAACTTATGAATTTAAATTCCCGATATTATTCCAAATTTATTCAGAAGGAAAGGGGACGATCATTGAAAATGAACAATTGGATATTTATGCTTCGGGAAAGAATGTAACGGATGCAAAAATCGACCTTTACGATCAGTTTGATCATAGCTATACCAGGTTAAACGAGCTTGGGGACGAACAGCTCAATCCAAAACTTTTACAAGTGAAACAATATTTAAATTATATCATACAAACTGTAAAAGATATTTAGATGGCGTCCCTAAACGCGAAAACCACAATGGCCAATTTTTTAAAAAAAGGCTTTATTAAAGAAAATAGTCATCATCGGTATTATGAATTTTGGCATGAAAATAAATTGATCGCAAAAACCTATTCGAGCCACAATAGTGAGACTTTGGATGATTATTTAATAGGATCTATGCGCAGGCAATGTAATATGGACAAACCATTTTTTATTGAATTTGCCAAATGCACTAAAACGAAGGAAGACTATATCACGTTATTAAAAAAGGAAGGTCTGATATAGATTGTAAATAAAATTAAAGAAAGTTATTTGCACCTCCGCTATCATCAATTGCCCAAGCTAATCACGCTAAACTCTGTTCTTCGATTTAACTGATGTTCCTCCTCTGTACATTGCACCCCATCCGCGCATTGATTTACCAGATGTGTTTCACCGAAATATTTTGCAATCAGCCGGTCAGCTGAAATTCCGCGGGAAACCAAATAAGCAAGCGCCGATGCCGATCTTCGCTGCGAAAGCGTCATATTATACTGATCAGACGCGCGCGAATCGGTATAAGATGATAATTCAATTTTTAACGTATGGTGCTGCTTTAGTAAGTCAACCAACTTGTCCATTTCCAATACCGCATCGGGACGGATGTTCGATTTGTCCAGGTCGTAATAGATGGTTGTTAAAACAACGCCCTTTTGCAATGCGACCGGCTTTGGCGACGTCGTTTTTGGGGTATCTGTCTTTGCAATCGGCTTTAAAGGGGTAGCAATCCTTTTTTCAAGTATGAAACTGTAAATATCGTCGCTACCCTTACCGCCTTCCCGATTGGACGATAAGTAACCGGTCAACCCGTCTTTGGTCACCAGATAAAAGTCATCGCTGGTGGAGTTGACAGGATATTTAAGATTTTCGGGTTTTGTCCATTGTGTTTTTTCGCCTAAGGCTTTGTAGATATCATATCCGCCCATGCCGGGTAATCCTTTTGAAGCATAGTACAAAGCGCCATCACCGCCTATCGTCGGGAATTCGTCTTCTTCTGCGGTGTTGATCGTTTTCCCGCAATTAACCGGCGGACTCCAGCCGCCATTCGCACGCTTTTCGCAATACCAGATATCTGTTTTACCCATCCCTCCGGGCATATCCGAAGTAAAATAGATTACCCGTCCATCTTTTGACAAAGCCGCATCGCCGAGCGAGTACTGTGCAACATTGTCATAAGGAAAATTGCCGATAACCACCCATTGATCCTTCTTTTTACGAGCTACCAGGAGTTGCAGCCGCCGCGTATAAAGGTTATGTCCTTTCTTTGAGTCCGAATCCGCAGGCAGCAGCAAGGCGGGCCTGCCGGTGGTAACCGTGATATAGGCGGTATCCGCAGTATTATTAAAAGCTATCGGTCCGAAATGATAATAATCATTGTAGCTATGGCCGAGTGCGTCCAACACATCAAATTGACTGGTTCGTTCGCTATTTATGTCTCCTTCATACAATTTAAACCAATTGTTGCCGGTGCGGTGATCCAGATCGTTTTCATCATTTATACGGTCTGATGCGAATACCAGCCCGGTTTTGCCCTCATAGGTAAGTCCCCAGTCCGAAAAATTGGTGTTAAACGCCGGGTGATTTTTAACGGAGTAATCCGAAGGCATTTTCATCCACAAAGCAGCCGAATCGCATGTGGCAAGGGCCCGGGATAATGACGGGGAATTGTTTTTGAAGCAAAGCTTATATTGCTGCCTGGCAAGATCAAACTTTTGGTCGCGCAGCAAAATTTCGGCATAGTGATAGTGGGCGGCAGCACCCGCTTTGGGGTCGGCTACCGTAAGCGCGTACCATTTTTCGGCCTCTTCATATTGGTTGATGAGACGGTAACAGTCGGCAATCCGTTCCAGGATATTTATGTCGTTCTTTGTTTTTTTAACGAGTTTTTCGTAAAGTTCGGCGCTTGAAAAATATTCGTAGCGCTGATACAGGTTATCGGCCTGCTGTCTTATGCTCAGTTGCTCCTGTGCGCCGGCATACTTAACCAGTACCATTACCCATAAACCGATGCACACCAATTTTTTCATTGCCTCAAAAATATCTTGGACTAACAATCCGTTGCTTCGCTCGCCCAAAACTTAGGGTTAACGAAATTTCGTGCGAGCCGCCCTGGTAATTGGCCAGCTTACTTGTTGTAAAATCATAAGAATAACCCACCCGGAAATGATCATTGATATAAAACTCCGCCAGCGCTGTAACGGCGTCAGCATTATCCAGGTTGTTTTGCAAATTGCCTTGGTTCCATATTGGGACGCCCGTACTGTATGATGCACCCAGCCAAACCTTGCGGTTAAACGCAAGGAAAGCGGTGACGTCAAGGTTGGTTGGCCCTTTAAAATCCTCTTTTATCATGATCGAAGGCCGAAGATCAACGCCATCAGCCAGCGGCAGCAAAGTACCGCTGGTTAAATACAGCGTGCGGTCGGGTTTTATCAATGGGGTGTTACCATCAATGTTATCAATCGCCTGCGCCAATAAATTAAATACCGATGCGCCAAAATATACGTTCGGCGAATAATAGTACACCCCGAAACGGAAATCGGGTGTGAATTTGCTGACCAGTCCGGCGGGCACCCCCGTATCGCCCGCATCTATCGGGTTAAATTCGCTTCCGTTCAGGCTGTATTGTTCCGCGCCAAAGCCAAGGCCGAAGCACAACCGTTTGGTATCCAGCTCATCCAACTGCAGCCGGTAAGCATAATTGGCGTAGATAGAGGATATGGTTTCAGGCCCCAGCCGGTCAAACGTGGCAATTAAACCAAGCCCTACCCTATTATTATTGGTAGCTGTTCCGTCAATCGAGGTTACGCCCGTTTGCGGCGCACCCGGGAAGCCTGCCCATTGTATACGGTCTGCCAGGTTTACCGTCCAATCTTCCTTATATCCCGCATAGGCTGGGTTTACCGCGAGTCCATTAAATACGTACTGGCTAAACTGTACGGTTTGTTGGGCTGAAGCCCTTCCGGCAAATATGGCCAGCCCTGATAACAATACGTAGACCCGCAGCTTTGCCATCATTTACTTCGTTTTAAAAATACCCAGCCCTTGAAAGTGGTGATGCCGCCGTTTAGCTCCCGCCTGTTCAAAATATAATAGTAGGTGCCTTCGGCCAGGTTGCTGCCATCCCAGTTATTCAAATAATCATCCGACTTGTAAACCTCGTTCCCCCAGCGGTTAAAGATAAGCAGTTGAGAGCCGGGATAACTTTCGAGGCCTTTTATCTGAAAAACGTCGTTCTTTCCATCGCCATTAGGTGTGAAAATATTAGGGATTACCATATCTGCAGATTCGACTATCACGGCTACGGTGTCGGTACAACCGACGGCATTGGTAAAAATAAAATGATACGTTCCTGTTACGCTTAAGCCCGTTACGGTTGTTGACTGGCTGGCAGGATCCTTAATCAAAGCAACGGAGGGATCGCCAGTTGCCTGCGTCCACGCGCCCTCTCCGTTGGCCGTTAGCTGAACGATCTGGTTTCGTAAAACGGTTTGATCCGCTCCTGCATCGGGCGCGGTATTATAGTTGGTTATAGCGGTTTTGATGTTATTACAGCCCGGCCCTGACGGCGCCGCGTTACATTCAACAAGCGGGTCCGTCGGCGGCGCTGCGTCCGGGTTGGTGGCATCGGGGTCTGTAACATCTGGCGGACGCATAATGCTCGCCGATACGCTTAGGTTCCCGGTTGCATTTGCAGCTATTATTCCGGTGATGGTAAATGTGCGTATTGCGCCATTGGACATATCCATGTCCGCATTATATCCATTGGCTAAGACTTTCCCGCCCGAAACAGCAGACGTCCCTGTGGTTGCCGTACTGTTAACATTAACGCCCGTTATTTCAGCCGGAAAAGAAAATCCGAACACGGCCCCGCTAACAGCTGATGGACCCTTATTGGTTACGGTAACCGTGTAAGTAACCGGCTGCCCGGCACAATTGGCTGCCGAAGCAATGCTGTCGACCGCCAGGTCGGCTTGCTGCAGCACAAAGGTCACTATGTTTGTTATGGGGGCGCTGGAAATAAATCCCCAGGTATCGATGCCGACATTGTTGCCAAAATCGTCCTGGTTGTTGGGGTCGTCGGTTGGCGTGCCCCATTTATGCCCGTTTACCAGGCTGCTTATGCCCGTTAAGTTGGTGATAGGGTTAGAGGGTGTACCAATTAAGGGCAGCGGAGAATCGTCCCAATAAATGGTATCGTCGAGCGCACGGTTGCCGTTAACACGGGTTAACTTAAGGCCGTTTACGTTACGCTCCACATCAAAAAAAGGAAAATGCACTTCACCGGCATTGGCAATAAGTGTTACCCGCGCGTTATAGTTAACGGCTGTATCAGGGGGCACCGGATTCCCTTTGCCGTCCATGCCGTTCCAAAAAACAGTATTCGAACCCACCTGTACGGCGCCCGTCAGGATGCGGTCTACAGGATCGTTAAATAAGCCATTTTGATTTACATCGATAGCCAATCGGTAGGTGCCCGATGCAGAACTTGTAAAGGTAAAATTGGCGCCAAGCGGGTTGGTGCCCGCTTTACCGGCCGTACCTTCGATACCGGTAAAACTAAGATTGCTTATGGATGGCGCCGACGGCGCTGTTAACAACCAGGTTGTGCCACCGGGGGTTTTGGCTGATGATGGAAGGTCGGCAGACGGCGTGTTAAAAAATATTTTGTGCGTGATATCGGTTGGTGAATCCGGAGCGGTGGGGTCCTGCACATCCGGGTTGCTGATCTCGGTAACGCTTTGGTAGAGGGCATTCCCGCTGGCATCCCTAAAACCTTTGTTGTTCACAAAAAAAGTGAATCCATTGCCTGCCTGGCCGTTGTTATCGAGGGTATATTGGTAACCGTCTTTGGTTAAAATATAAAAGATGCCGTTAAAGCCGACGTTGAAAGTGCCCAGCAAACCTGAAAACACATTGGTAAAAACCCTTCCGTTAATAAATTGGGTGTTGTCTGCATCGCGTACCGACACGTCAAAAGCAGTAACATATTGGCCTTGAGGCTGCACCCAATCGGCATCTGACGGCACCGGGGCCGGGTTGCCAAAATCAACCCCGTTGCTGGGCGATACAAAATCGATCTCCCAAACCCCGGCCTGGCCGCTCTTTACGGTGACTGTGAAGGGAGAATATCCGCCGGAATTAGGCAGCGGGCCAGCTAATTCCTGCAGGTGGTTTGCAATAAGCCCTATCGAGGTGCTTTTGCCGCTGGTATAGGTTGTGCCGTCAGGCGCCCGTAGGTTAATAGTGCCCACGCTGTCACCCTGTGCGCTCGATCCTACATAAATGGTTTCCCCGGCATTTACATAAACTTTCATAGTGCCCGGGGTGGGGAACGGAAATGAGGCATTACCTGTATTGCTCGAGAAAAGGAACGCCCGGTAACCGCCATGTGCATTTAGTTCTTTGCTGCCTTCCGCAAATAAATTAACAGCTGATAGTAAAAGAAAAAGGAAGCAATAATTGACGCGAACCCCGCGCGCGGACAAGTTCGATAAAAACGAAATAATAGCGCCGTGATGAGTTATTAGTGAGCGTTTCAGCATGCAGGTTTTATTGCAAAGCTGAAATTAGTAAAGTTTGACGGTTATTTAATTATACTTATTTACAAAAGCTGCCAACTCCCCCTCAATTATCCTTATCGTCATCCGCCATTGGAGTCAAATCGTCTTCTTTTTTACCATTGCCCAAATGAATGTTGGGTTTTGTTTCAGTCCCGGTAATGGTCATCGGGATGCCTAAAATGCCCAGCGGCGGCAGGCCAAGCCTGAAATGCAGGTTCAAGGCATTGTCGAAACTTACCTGCCCATCAAACTTTAATCTGAAACCGGCCATTTTTACTTTTGTTCGTTTAATAGTGATGATATTATTGGCAATGGTGGTTTCAACATTTACTTTTGAAACATCACCGCTGTCGATCCCATTATGATTGGTTCTTTTGCCTACAGCGCTGAATAACTTAAATCCGTTCAGTTTAACTTTTTCTACCGACAGCACCCCGCCGCCCTTTAGCGATGGGTATACCGGTTGCATGTTGCTGTTCAGCCTTCCGCTCAATTTATAATCCAGCGAAACGATCCCCTCGGCATTGGCGGCGGAGGTGGCCATATCGTGAAACAGCTTAACCTCTTTGTATGCTCTTTTTATGTCGAAGTTTTGGGCATTGATATGATAGTCGAAGGTCGCCCGTTTGGGGTCGATGCTGGCATAAGTGGCATCCATAGTTACCGGCGCGCCAATCAGCGTAAAGCCCGTTTGTTTTAACACAATGCTGCCATTGCTGATATTCATCTGCCCCTTTGCATCCGTTAGCTCCAAGCCATTGTATTTTACTTGCTTCACAGCTGCGCTAAACCCCAGGTTTAGGTTACGCGGTACCATGATCACGCCCGAAGCGCCGGTTGGTTTGGCGCTTGATGTAGGCGAGCTATTCGCAAACGCCATAAAATCGTCGGCGATAATGCGATCGCTGGTAAATGTGAAATTACCCTTGAGCGTATCATTGGGTTTGGTGGCATAACCGATCACGTTGGAAAGCGCGCCATTCAAAACAATAACCGATTTGCCGTAAGTTGCTTTAAACGAGTCGAAGTTCATCTTATCCTGATTAAAGCTGAAGGCGCCGTTTTTGATAAAGAACGGCTTGGGGAACAGGTCCGACGACAAAGCAATATCTTTTACCGTCATGGAACCGGAATTGTTCAGCTTCGCGTAATTCCCCGCAACGGCATCACTTTGTTTGCCTTTGAGGGAAAGATTGGTGGCGATAAGGCCGTTTACATTATAGCCTTTTATGGCAAAAACGCGATATATCTTTCCGATGTCCAGTGTGCCGTGCGAGGAAATATTGTACTCCAGGTTGTCGAAGTTCTTCAGGTCGGCTTTTATCGAAAATGGTTTATCTTCAAATACAAATGACACCGGGCTAAGCACCACCCTCAGGCCTTTCATCGAGCCGCTATTATCCGTGATATGCGTATTTACTTGTATGTTTTGGATAGGATGAGGATAATATTTGGTTTGCACCAGTCCGTTCTCCAGCATAATATTTGCCTGCGTTTGCGGGAAAATCCTTTTTGCCGGCAAATATTTTCCTTTGGTCTCCAGGTCTGCCAGCAAGTTGCCCGAAAGGTCCATCCCCGCTATCGGATAGAATTTTTTAATATCGGCCAGGTTAAACTTTGCCTTTAGCCCCGCATCCACCGGGAAACCCGGGGCAGCGCCCATTTTCAGATAACCTTTTACATAATCATCCAGCACGTTAGCGTTCAGGTTTTGTATTTCGAAAGATGCGTGCCTATAATCATGATCCGCGCATTGGGCGTTCATATTAAAATTGATATTGCTGACCGCTTCCGGAAGCGAATTATATTTAAAATACCCATTGCTGAACGACGATGTTAAGCTGAACTGCGGAATGCTGGTGATTACCGTATCTGCTTTCCGGCGTATGCCTGTGTGCGTAATTGCCGTGGCATATTTACCTTTCGCCAAAAGATGCATCGAGTACCGGCCTTTTAACTGGTATGGTTTCAAACCGGAGGCATTGCTCCAATTGGCAAGGTCGATCTCCGTATTTATTTTGGCGAAAATGTCGGGCTTTTTAGCGCCTTTCACCCTCAAAACTGCGCCGAAGTAATCCTTACCCATATTAAAATACAGCGAATCCAGGTTTACCTGCAGGCTGTCGGGGTCGAGGCCCGGAAGCCTGGTTTCAAAATTCACAAACAGGTTGCTGATGGGAACGGGAGATTTTTGATTGTTGATATAACCGTTGCGTACTTTTATGTTCATGCTCAGGTCGGGCATAGTACTATCAGCCGCAATGTATTTGCCTGCCAGCCGGAGCTGTATATCCCCGGTGCCGCTCATATCTGTTTTTTCCAGCCATTTTAAATATTCAGGCGGCAATGCCGTGATGATGTCATGAAGATTGCTTTCTTTTGAATCGACCTTAAAATCCATGTCATACCCGTTTTTCAAAAAGGCGAATTTCCCGATAAACTGAACCGGCAGTTTGTTGATCAGCAAATCGTTCTTTTGAAATTCGAAGGCCAGCGATTTTGTATTAACGCGGGTCACCAGGTCAGCATTCAGTTTTTTTGACAATACATAAGCCTGGTTATCATAAATAAAATCAACCGAAGCCATTTCAGTATGGGTATGCAGGTCGAAAACATCCTTGCTTAAATCGCCGCTGCCGGTATAATTTACGCCGCGCGCATTAAATATCATCGGGATAGATCGGTCGTGATAAACAAGGCGGCTGTTTTTGATCAGGATCTCGTCAATACCCAGCGATGCGCTCGAGGTGTCTGTAGCTACCGCCTTATTTGGCGTCGACTTATAGATGTTGTAATTAACGTGGCCGGCAGTGTCCGCCTGGATATTGATAAAAGCCTCATCCAGAAATATTTTGTTGATGGTGATTTTCTTTTGAAAAACCGAACTCAGGTCGATACCGAACGAAACCTCTTTTGCGGCAACAAGCGTATCGTTCTGGAAGGGCGCGCTGCCTTTTAGCGACAGATCGTAAAGTGTTAGTGTAAGACTGGGGAAATGCTTAAAAAATGACAGCCGTGTTTCCGAAAAATCCATCTGGCTGGTAATGCTGCCGCGTGCAAATTGCTTTATCTTGTCACTAACTGTTTTCGGGAATAAATAAGGCAGGGCAAATAGCAGCAGAAGCAATATTGCAATGATGATCGCGGTTACTTTAACCGTTTTTAAAAGAACCTTTTTGACAGAGAAACTCATAAATCAGGTATTGACCGGCTTGAACCCCATACGACAAGTTTTACCGTAAGCAAAGCGCATAAACCTATTTTCTGCTAAAATAACGGAAACCAAATCAACCTGCGGATTAATTGCATTATTTAACACTAAGTTAAAACGGGCTCTGTATTTCATTTATTTTTTTGAGCGAAAGGCAAATAAAAAAGGCCCCTTCAAAATTAATTGAAGAGGCGCACAAAATTAAAAAGGGTATTTAAAGTGCCGCAAACTCCACAGGGCGAAAATGTCTGCGCGGATGCTCCATAATAGTTTTAGTTAATGTTGTTGCAGCTAATTCGCTTGCGTTCAGGCATGAAAAGCGGCTGTATTGCAGCTTGCCTTCAATAACTGTTCCGCTGATATCGGCTTTTGCATGATCGTCAACGCTGATGCTGGCAGTAAAGGCATCTACATCCAATTGTGCCGATGCGTTGTTATACAACTTTACATCCAGGTCGATAGCGCTGAACTGTCCGAACGATTTTATTTCTGCATTGTCATAAGCGGTTATTTTGCCTAGGTCGGCAACGGTAACCCAAACTACCAATTTTTCGGGGGTGTACGAAGCAATGTGCAAAACGCCGTTTTGTTCCTGCACCAATGCGTCCTGTGCATAATAGTCGTTATAAACTTTTACCTGTTCCGTGTTGCCGGTAGTAACATAAAGTTGAACGTTGCCGTGTACTTCAATTTCGCTTACGTTGCTGATACCCGGAAGCATGGTGGTAACTTGCTGCCCTGTTTTTGAAGCTGCAAAAGTTGAGCTGCTGATGCCGAACACTGTGATGAGTGCAATTGCGAATGTTAAAATTGTTGTTTTCATTGTCTTAATATTTTTTAGTTGTGTGTGTTTGTTTGTTGTTTTCAATGTCCAAAGCAACAGCTTATTTCGCACCCTGTAAAACGAAATAGACCGCGCCGCCGCAGTTATAGACGAAGGGTGTTTATTTGGCAATAAAAGGCAAATTGTTGATTTACAGGCTACTTTACACCTATTCATCGGGCAAAATCAGGGGTTTATCGGCTGTATTTTGGCGATAGTCGATGTAAAGGGGGTTATTTCAGATGAATTATGCTATAAACGGCACCAAACTATCATTTTAAGGCGGCAGGCCTTTTTTGTCGTTTCTTGCAGTTTACTGTAAAAAACTAAACCACGAAGGGCACAAGGGACACTAAGATTTCACAAAGACTATCGGGGCAAAGTTGTTTTGATTTTTATGACAGATAGTTGCTTTTGATGCTTGATTAAAAAGCGGTTACAACCCTTCAACATTTTGATTATTTTTGCGCCGCGAATTGGATACAAAATACCCCCATATTGAATAATAAAATTTGAATGAAAAAACTGCACCATAGTTTAAAGCGAACCATCTTACACAGTATCGATTACTTTTACCCCTGGTTTAAAAAAATATTTCCGTTGCAAACCTACCGTTATGCCGCTGCCGGAGGTGTCAACACTTTGTTTGATATAACCCTGTTTACATTCGCCTACCATTTTGTTTTTAAAAAACATAACCTAAGCCTTGGGTTTTACACGCTTAGCCCGCACATCGCCTCGTTGTTTTTTGCCTTTTGTTTTAGCCTGCCCACGGGGTTTTATCTTAACCGGTACATTGTTTTCCCGCAAACGGGCTTAAAAGGACATCACCAGATGGCGCGGTATATTATTGTTGTGCTGATTTGCGTATTGTTCAACTTCCTTTTATTAAAACTCTTTGTTGATTATTTTGGATGGTACGCCACGCCATCAAAGATATTGACGACTGTTTTGGTGATCGTATTCAGCTATACCAGCCAGACGTATTTTTTCTTTAAGACGAAGACGGCGGATTAAGAATATCATTTTCTTAGTCACTTTTTTTGCGATCCAAAGCAAAGCGAAGTATCTTGTAAGCTGTGCATCCGAACTTTTCAGGCGGTAATGTCTCTTCGAGATCCGTCGCTTTGCTCAGGATGACAATCAAATCGAAAAGCGCCCGATCTCTTTTACCGCCTTATTCCACCCGTTTACCGAAAATTTGCCCGCCTTTGCCAATACACTAATGGCTGTTTTTTAATTATCTGTTAGATTTGTTTTGTATTAAGGCTGAAAGGCCGTCAAACAAAACAAATTAATGAAAAACGCAATCATCACCGCAGCAACAAAAGGAATGGGCAGGGCCATTGCAATAGCCTTTGCCAAAGAAGGATTAAACCTGGGCATTTGTTCAAGAACCGGTGATGACCTGGCTACTTTTAAAAATGACCTGGCCGGCATCAACCCCGATATAAAAATATTCACCTCGGTTACCGATTGCAGCATCAAACAACAGGTGATCGATTTTGCTGCCGGCGCCGAAAATGCATTGGGGCCAATCAGCGTGATTGTGAATAATGTGGGCATGTACACATGGTCGAGCATTTTGGACGATGATGATGATACATTTCAAAAAAATGTCAGCATCAACCTGGGTACCGCTTATGAACTATACCGCTATTTCGGTAAAAAGATGATCGCTGCAAAAAGCGGCCACATCTTCAGTATCTGTTCGGTAGCGGCGATCAATCCTATTCCCGAGGCCGGCAGCTACAGCATAACAAAATATGCGCTGCTTGGCCTTAGCAAAGTAATGCGCACCGAGATGCAGCCGCATGGTGTAAAGGTTACAGCCATCATTCCTGGCTCAACGCTTACCAATTCATGGGCGGGCATGGAGGTAGATAAAAACAAAATGGTCCTGCCGGAAGATATCGCCTCAGCAATTATTAGTGCTTATAAAATGAGCGCAGGGGCCGACGTAGAAGAAATTTTAATAAAACCGGCTTACGGGCAGGTGTGAGAGGTGATCCGCCGCCGCTAAAGCTATGGCGGACGAAGAAGGTGAAAGGGTTTTAGCTGAAAGCTGAAAGACCAAAGCAGAAAGCAAAAAAAAAGAAAAATAATTTAACATAATCAATAATCGGTGAAATCGACTTAAAATAATCGGTGTAATCACAAAACATAAAAAAATGAACAAAAAACTATATCGCGACGAATACCACAAGGTTATAGGTGGTGTTTGTGCAGGCCTGGCAGAATACTTCGACATGGATGTGACCATCGTCCGCCTGCTTTTTGCCTTTACATTTTTCGTAATGGGCGTAGGGTTTATCCCTTATGTTATTTTATGGATTGTGCTGCCAAAAAAGGGGTACATATATAATAACTTTAATAACCCGACGGTGGATTACCGGGTACCGCCAGAGCAGCCTTCGGATACCACACAAAGTGCGACACCGCCGCCATCAGGCAGCCCTTATGGCAGCAACCCATTCGGCGGCAACCCCTATACCTATAGTAATTTCGGAAATGATCCGGTTCAAAATGCTCCCAAAATAAAACAGCCGTCCCATGCAGGTATAATAGTGGGCGTAGTGCTGATCGTGATCGGCGGTCTCATCCTGATGAACAATTTTGACTTGTTACCCGATTTTGATTACTCCAACCTTTGGCCTGTACCCATTCTGGTCGCTGGCGTGGCGCTATTGATCAGCGGGCAAGTTAAGAGTGCTTCAGCGCGGGCCAATATGCCAAATGCTGAAGCACCTAACAATTCAACCAATAATAATCCTCCGGCAGCGGAAGATCATGCAGAAAAGGCAGAATAAGAAATATACCTTAAACAAATAAGTCATGAAAAGCGATAAACTCGTACCAGGCCTAATCCTGGTAGCAATCGGCGCAGCTATATTGCTGGCCAATTTCGGATACCTTGAATTTCACTGGGATAACTTCGAACGCCTGTGGCCGATCTTCATCGTCATCGTTGGGGTAAACCTGGTATTGTCCTATAATAAAACGCCCTGGGCCTCTATTCTAAGGATCACTGTGGTTGTAGTTGGTATTGGGCTGCTGCTATTCGGAAATTTTGACAACGATTACTATTACTCATCAAACCGTCATGGCAACACGGTGAACGTTAGCAAAGGCGATGATGATAATGATGATTTTGCCGTTAACGGCACATTTAATGAACCTTACACGCCGGCTGTTAAGATAGCAAGGTTAAATATAAGTGGCGGGGCGGTAGGTTATCACCTGTCTGATACAACAAATCAGCTATTCAGCGCAAATACCAGCGAGAGCGCGGGGAGATACGATTTTTCAAGTTCAATGGATGACTCGGTCCATGTAATGGACTTCGATATGAATAAGCATTTTCGCTGGCATTTTGGCCGGAATAAAAACAGGGTGGAATTTATGTTGAACCCAAAGCCGGTATGGGAAATTAATGTAAATACAGGCGCCAGCGGCCTCGATTTTGATCTTTCGAAATTTAAAGTCCGCGAACTTCAAATACATGGCGGCATGGCTGGTTACCATGTTAAAATGGGGGCGCCTGAAGCATTAACAAATATCGAAGTTAACACAGGTATGTCAGGTGTTGATATCTTTATCCCGCAGAATGCTGCCTGCAGTGTTGAAACTGATTCGGGCCTGTCAGGCAATGACTTTGACGATGTTCCTAAGGTGAGCGACGACCACTTTCAAACCGCGGGATATGATGCCGCAAAAACCAAATTTCATATTCACATCAGTGGCGGCTTTTCCGGATTCCATGTGAAACGCTATTAATAATTAAAGATACCGGACGCCGGATCTCAAAATCGGATTTTGAAGTACGCACTTCATTGTCCGATATTTGAGATCCGGTTTTCGTTTTATAAAAATCGCATGATCATGTCCGACGATTATATATTGGTTGTTAATGGCAAGCCCCAGGGCCCCTTCAGCGTTGAACAGTTGAAGCAATTCAATATAAAGCCGGCCGACTTTGTAAAAACCGAAAAAATGACCGACTATAAACAGGCCCATGAAGTTGCTGAACTTCGCGGGCTTTTAGGCTTTAGGGAGCAACCGGTTATACCGCAGTATTTCGGTAGTTTTGATCAGCGCCTGGTGGCATCGGCTTTGGACTGGTTCTTTGTTTCGCTGGTTTGTGTGCCGCTCATATTCGTAGCCGCCTTGTTGGCGCCCAACCAGGAATTTCGCCTTATACTCACGCTTAGCCTAATCATAATTATTCCGCTGGTTAACATGGTATACCATATAGTGATGGAGAGTTCGGAAAAACAGGCAACATTCGGCAAGCAAATTATCAATTTAAAAGTATGCGATATGGAGGGCCAGCGGATTGACTTTGGCCGCGCCGCCGGCCGCAACCTGGCAAAAATATTTTCAGTTGCTACCATTTTTGTCGGTTATGTGATATGCTTTTTTACTAAACAGCAACAATGCCTGCACGATATGATAGCGGGTACCCTGGTGATGAAAGACCGGTTGTTTTGAGTGGTCAGTGGGCAGTAGTCAGTGGTGAGTAGTCAGTAGGCAATTAGCAGCATGCTGATAGCGATTTTCAGTATTGAGTTGACGATTGTTAGTGCAGTTTATAGACTCTTTTAACCACTCACCATTCACTACTCACCACCCAACTGAACTAAGCGTCCTTTTTGATAACATAAGTTTTAGCGAGATAATCAGGCAGGGTTTGCCGATGCTCGGTCCAGAAAATACTGATAAACCCGATGCCCCAGAAGGAAATGGATACCACCTTGGCTAAACTCCTTGCAAGTGCAACCGGAAAACTAATGCCCTCGCCATCGGCGTTTACAACCACCAGCCCGCATATCCTTTTGCCGATACTGGCCTGCATGGCAGAAGCTTCGCCAACTGTAAAATAGGTGATCAGTATCAGGTAAACCGCAATTTCCATCGTCATTAACTGCTGTGGCGCCAGTTTACTAAGCGCCCCCATCTGTGCCAGGGTTTGAACCCCGGGCAGCACACCACGTGAAGACAGTATCAACAGTGTTATGGTAAAGATGAAGTATATAAATACCATGTCGATAACAAAGGCGCCAAGCCTGATCAGTGGCGAGGCCAGGTTGTTCTCCGTCGGGAAATATATGCCCAGGCCTCTGAAGTAGTCGTATAATTCAGGCAGATCGCAGGCATCCATCCAGGTATTTTCTGCCGTCGATAGCACCCTTGTATGAACATCGGGCGCTGCATCAATTAATTCTTCCAGCGTAAACGGCCCTGTCTGTTCGCCTTCTTCCAGGATATAATATTTGTCGTCCATCTATCGAACTAATTATGGGCGAAAGATATAAAAATTACAATTGATGTTTTTAACTTTATATTAGTCTAAAGTGACGACTTGATGCAACGGTAAAATAACTTGATGGAAAATCAATTTAATCCCGCACGTGCGGGACACAGAGAAAAAAATTGACAAGCTATAAAGGCTTTGTGGCCTCTGTGTCCTCCCCTTTGTGGTAAAATTTTTAAACAATTAATTATAAAGAAGTAATCCATTAAACTGGTTATGTACAAGGCATTACACCTTAGCCCAATGATCCCGTCGTATAACATGAAGGAAACAGCCGCCTTTTTTATCGACTTGCTGGGCTTCGGCAAAATTATGTATAACAATGGCTATATCATTCTTCAAAAAGACAATCTTACCATACACATCCTGAACGCCGGCGATATCGGCGAAATGGAGTTTTATTTAGAGGTGAATGATGTTGACGGCTTGTGGGAAAGTGTGAAGGATAAATTGGCTGGCCTTAAAGTTAGGGAACCCTTTGATCGGGAATACGGCATGCGCGAAATACACATCATTGTCCCTCACACTAAAACACTTTTATTTATCGGCCAGGCGATTGCCTGAAGTGCCGCAAACCGATCCCCTGTCATTCAACTGCTTCCTTGTAAAATAAATCTTGCGGTGGTGCAACGTATCCTATAATTCCTATGTCTGTTGTAATAAACCAGATAAAGGAAATTATGAAAACTCTTTTTACACTATTTATTGCAACCTGCATGGGCCTCACCGCCTTCGCGCAGGACGAACACACACCATATCTAACCAAATCATTAGCAAATGACGGCATCAACAACGTTATGGTAAGCACTTCGGCCGGGGGTATAACCGTTAGCGGCAAAAGCGGTGAAGCTCCGCGCGTTGAAGTTTATATTAAAGGCAACAACGGGCACGATCTATCGAAAGAAGAGATCGAGAAACGCCTGAAAGAAGATTATGATATGAATATCTCCGTTAACGGGCACGAGTTGAACGCTACCGTAAAAAATAAGCATGAAATGATAAACTGGCATGAAGGGTTGAGCATATCCTTTAAGATATATGTTCCTGAAGCAACTTCAACCGACCTGCATACCAGCGGCGGCGGCATCGTGCTCGACAATTTGAAAGGAAATGAAACCTTTTCGACCAGCGGCGGCGGACTAATGCTCGACAAACTCGAGGGAACAATATTGGGTAAAACATCAGGCGGCGGCATCGAGGTTTCTAACTGCAGCAACAACATCGACCTGCATACCAGCGGCGGCGGAATCATTGCTAAAGGCTGCGACGGGCAGATCAAACTGGTAACCTCCGGCGGCGGGCTGGAACTTGAAAACCTAAAAGGCACCATTTACGCCCACACCAGCGGCGGCGGTGTAGAGGGCAGCCACATCGAAGGGGAACTGACTACCGGCACGTCCGGAGGAAGCATCGACCTGACAGATATGGCCTGCAGCCTGGAGGCCAATACCAGTGCCGGCGGCATTGAAGTGAAAATGCGGGCCCTGGGCAAATTCCTGAAATTAAGGACCAGCGCAGGCAATATCGAGCTGGAGATTCCTGCAAAACAAGGACTTGACCTTGACTTGAGCGCAGAGCGTATCAGCGATAACATGCTGACCAACTTTACCGGCACCTGGGATAAAAGACATGTAACCGGCAGTGTTAATGGCGGAGGTATCCCGGTTGAAGCACGGGCCACCAGCGGGGATATTGACGTGAGGGTGAATTAAGCAGATTAATATAGCGATAAGAAAGGCCTTGCTGTTTGTATTTACAGCGGGCCTTTTTTATTGGAAGCATTTTGGGGAGCATTTAAGGGGCGCAGGCAGTAATACTTTTTATAACGGCAAATCACCATGATTTTTTGTTAAATAAGTATTATATTTTTCGACAAACAACTTCCTATAACGTTCTGTACAATAAATGGTTATGTTTAATAAAACTCGTTTTTGTTTAAAAAGTCATTAAACAATTAGTAAGGTTATATTAATTGTATTTATTTTATAATTATTAAACTGCCAAAAGTCTATATTTTGAAACCAAAAAAGGATCGTAGTTTTTATCCATTAGGTGGTTTGATGCTTAGGTACAAATTTGCGCATCGCCTATTATAAAGAGTTTGGGTGTTTTTAAATATGACATCTGAGGTTTAGTTTTGTTCGGCATTAAATGTTGAGTGCGTTCCGGGGTGAGATACGGAACGCATTTTTTTACACGATTTTTAAGATTTGAAGGATTTCAGGATTCCACAACGGTGGTTTGGTGTGATGGCATTTCCTCATCGCCCCATCCCAGCACACCGATCATCCTCAAATATTCCGCTTGCAGCGGTGCTTCAATATCAATTTGTGCTTTCGTAACAGGATGTTGAAACGAGAGTTGCGATGCATGCAAAAGCATCGTGTCCAGCTCCCAGCGTTCTGTAAACAGCTTGTTTTGTTTATTGCAGCCGTGGGTACGATCGCCGATGATGGGGTGAAAAATATGGCTGAAATGTTTGCGCAGCTGATGCATGCGTCCCGTTGCGGGGTTAGCCTCGACCAGCGAATAGCGTGACGTTGGATGGGCGCCCAGCGGCACATTCAATTCAGCGCGGGCAACGGTTTTGTAGCGGGTAAGGGCCTCCTGCGATGTACCGTTCTCTTTGCGCAACGGGTAATCTATTTCACCTGTGTCTTCCGTATACCCGCGAACAATGGCCAGGTATTTTTTATCCACGCGGTTATCTGCAAATTGCTGTTGCATCAGCTTTTCGACATCTTTGCTCAAGGCAAACAAAAGTACCCCGCCTGTTTTACGGTCGAGGCGATGGGCGGGGAATACACGCCGGTTTAGCTGGTCGCGTAAAAGCTGTAAGGCAAATTCACTTGCATCGCTGGCGATCTGCGACCGGTGCACCAGCAAGCCATGCGGTTTGTTAATGGCGACCATGTGCTTGTCCTGGTAGATAATTTCGAGTGGGGGCATATTGTAAATTAAAATACCCGGTCTATGTCCTGCTAATGTCGGATGACCAAATCCTATCAACATTCCATCGATCCCATTCCGATGGAACAATCAAAATGAAAATGAGCAGGATGGCCCTTGGTATAACATGCTGCAGATCCCACATTAAGCTTTACTCTTTTTCAATCAAACCATGTTGCTTAAGGATAGGATTTATGTTGGCCTTACCCACTTCCACATCCTTAAGTATGGATTTCACTGTATCGATATCCTTTTTTTTTACGGCCAAATCAAATTTATCCGCAAGACCGCTAACCCACAGGCGCTCATTTACAGTCATTCCTCTGTACTTATTCATATCGATAACTTAAACCTTTAATTCCGAAATCGAAATTCCGAAATTCGAAATCATAAATCAAACCTCAAACGTCCCATTCCTTTCCTGCTCCTGGTAATTTTGAACGGTTTCGATAGCATTAGTAATCACGTCGCTTAGCGCCACAATAAATGCACCCGGAACGGCAAGGCTCATGGAATGTTTGATGGCATCAACCTCATTTGGTACGATCTCAAATTTCTTTTCCACGTCAACCGATTCAATACCTTCAATCAATAAGCTCAGGATATTTTCGGCAGTGCGCCCGCGCAGAAATTTTTCTTGGCGCAAAATGATGTGGTCAAACATCTCCGCAGATAGCCTGCCCAGTTCGCGGATGTCCTCATCGCGCCGGTCGCCGGTGCCCGCTATAATGCCAATCTTTAACGGCGAATCGATATGCGTCAAAAACTCCTTTATTCCCTTAAAACCTGCCGGATTATGGGCGAAGTCGATCATAAAGCGGAAATTCCGGAAGTTGAAGATGTTCATCCTGCCCGGCGTTTGCGCCGCCGAAGGGATAAAGGTTTCGAGGGCTATTTTAATGTCCTCGGTTTTAAAATCGTACAAAAATGTTGCAAGCGTGGCTGCCAGCACATTCTCGATCATAAAAGGCACTGTTCCGCCAAAAGTAACCGGGATCAGGCTGCTGCGTTGCACACGTATCTTCCAGTCGCCTTTTTGGATGGTAACAAAGCCATTCTCGTAAATGCAAGCTATCCCGCCTTTTTTGCAATGCGATTTTACGACGGGGTTATTTTCATGCATGCTGAAATAGGCTACTTTGCAATCCGCCTTCTTCCCCATGCGCACGCAATATTCGTTGTCGGCATTCAGTACGGCCCAGCCATCCTTTTTTATCGCGTCGACGATCACGCCTTTTACGCGGGTCAGGTCATCCAGTGTATGAATGTCCGCCAGGCCCAGGTGGTCTTCCTGTATATTGGTCACTACGCCGATGTCGCACTGGCCAAAGCCCAGGCCCGCGCGCAGGATGCCACCACGGGCGGTTTCCAAAACGGCAAAATCAACTGTCGGGTCCTTCAAAATAAACTCGGCGCTCACCGGGCCGGTGGTATCGCCCTTCAACATCATGTTATTTTGCACATAAATACCGTCCGAGGTGGTGAACCCCACGCGGTAGCCATTGTTTTTTACAATATGGGCTATCAGGCGCGTGGTGGTGGTTTTGCCGTTGGTGCCGGTAATAGCGATAATCGGTATCCTGGACGACTTGCCCGGCGGGTACAGCATATCGATCACATGGCCGGCCACGTTGCGGGGTAAGCCCTCGCTCGGCGCAATATGCATCCGGAAACCAGGCGCGGCATTCACTTCCAGTATCACGCCACCATTTTCGGTAAGCGGCTGGGTAAGGTTTTTGGCCATAATATCAATGCCGCAAATATCCAGGCCGATTATTTTTGAGATTCTTTCGCAGATAAACACATTTTGCGGATGTACATGGTCGGTTACATCTATGGACGTGCCGCCGGTGCTCAGGTTCGCTGTAGATTTTACAAAAACTTTCTCGCCTTTTGCTGGTACCGTTTCCAGGTTATAGCCTTTTTTCTCCAGCAGATCCATGGTGTCCCGGTCGATGGTGATCAGGGTTAAAACCTTTTCATGCCCGTAACCCCTCCTGGGATCGGTATTTTCTTTGTCGATCAGCTGTTGAATGTTTGACACCCCGTCGCCTTTAACGTGGGCAGGGTCGCGCAGGGCAGCGGCTACCATTTTATTATCGATCACCAACACCCTGAAATCATAACCGGTCACAAACCGCTCAGCAATTACCCGCCGGGATATTTTAGCGGCATGCTCATAAGCGGCTACAGCGTCTTCGCGGGACCGGATATTGATAGAAATACCCCTGCCGTGGTTGCCGTCCAGCGGTTTAAACACCAATGGGAAGCCAACTTTGCGTATCGCTTCGTCCACCCCTAAAGTGGATGAAATGGTGATGCCTTTTGCTACCGGGATGGCCTGCTCATCCAGCATCCGTTTGGTTTCGTCCTTATTGCTGGCAATATCAACGGCTATACTACTGGTTTTTTCGGTCATCGTGGCGCGGAAGCGTACCTGGTTTTTGCCATAGCCCAATTGCACCAGCGATTGGTTGTTTAACCTGATCCAGGGAATATTTCGCATAATAGCCTCTTCCACGATCGACCCTGTACTTGGGCCCAGGCGCGTATTTTCGCGGATCTCGCGCATCTCCTGTATGTCTTTTTCCAGGTCATAATCAACGCCTTTTATCAGCGCTTCGGCTATTCGCACAGCCGATTCAGCGGCGTAAACGCCAACCTTCTCCTCTATATAAGTAAAAACCACGTTGTAAACCCCGGGTGTTTTGGTTTCGCGCGTACGGCCAAAACCAGTGTCCATGCCGGCCAGGGTTTGTATCTCCAGGGCAAGATGCTCTATCACGTGCCCCATCCAGGTACCGGCGATCACCCGTTTAAAAAACCCGCCGGGTACGCCGGGCGAACAGCGGTGCGTATAAAGACTGGGCATCAGTTTTTCAAGCCGCTCATAAAAACCATCTATGGCGTTGGTAGGCTTATGCTCCAATTCCTCCAGGTTCAAACGCAGCTGGATGAGCTTTTTATGGTTCGCGCTCCAAATATTTGGGCCGCGCAGTACTTGTATATTTTCGATCTTCATAGGTTTGTGGTCTTTATGTGAGGTCAATTTTCCTTTAAAACTAAAAAACTTAATAATGTTAAAGAATTTTTGGCCTTAAAAAGTGTGATTATTTAATTATAGGCGTTTCCTCCGTTTTAATTAGCATTGATTTTATATTTGATTTCGAATAAACACCCGCGCACCCGGCTTCGGTTTAAACATAAGTTAACGCTCATCAAATGAAGAAAGCCCATCTCTTTACGTTCGTGGTTACCGCCGCGCTTCTTTTTCATATTGACGTTAATGCTCAATCGACCAAAGCTAAAAACCAGGAAAACCAAAAGATCGATCTCTCCGGCACGTGGAATCTCCAGCTTGATTCACTCGACAAGGGCGTTACGGAACACTGGTACAATCATCAGCTGCCCGGTAAGATCGTACTCCCCGGCTCGCTTACCACAAATGGCATCGGCAATGATATCGCAGTAAATACGCCGTGGACGGGCTCTATTGCAGATTCGTCATGGTTCCGCCTGCCGCAATACGCGCCATATCGTAAGCCTGGGAACGTAAAGATTCCGTTTTGGCTGCAGCCTGTAAAATATTACAAAGGCGCGGCATGGTACAGCAGGGAGGTAAATATCCCCGCCTCATGGTCGGGCAAGCATACCGAACTTTATATTGAACGAAGCCATTGGGAAACCACCTTATGGGTGGATGATAAGCCGGCCGGCATGCGGAACAGCCTGGCCACGGCGCACGTGTACGATGTGTCGCAGCTATTAACGGCGGGCCATCATAAAATTACCATAAGGGTTGATAACCGGGTGAAGGACGTAAATGTTGGTGAGAATTCGCACAGCATAACCGACCATACCCAAGGCAACTGGAACGGGATGATCGGCAAAATGTATTTAAGCGCCGGGTCGTCAGTTTACATCGACGATGTGCAGCTTTATCCTGATATTAAAAATAAACAGGTAACGGCCCGTATATGGCTAAAAAATATCAGTGGAAAAATGGCAAGGGCGCGAATTGAACTGCTGGCCGCATTGCAGGGCTCACCGGAACATAAGCTAAAGCCCGTTTCAACTCCGCTGACAATCGGTAAAGACACCCTAATCGAAATCGTTTACCCGATGGGCAGCCATCCGAAACTTTGGAGCGACTGTCAGG